>ULUV01022621.1_pt1 | contig 90276 bp, 87 predicted proteins | sample 1958921 | NCBI WGS metagenome assembly ULUV01 (sample SAMEA4835772, study PRJEB28245) | human gut metagenome | biome: gut microbiome; material: fecal sample | place: Denmark | collected 2008
CCAAGTAAATTTGCATAATCTATATTAAGATCTATAAATCTCTCATTAGATAAATAGTCTAGTAATTTATTTTGAAGTTTTTCTAAAAATAATTGTTTTTTCTCTTCATTATGAATTTTTTGGATAATTTTAAATCCTATTATTGAATAATATATATTTATAAAATCAAATAATTCTTTTTCTGTAAAGTTGTAATTTATCTCTTTAAACATATCAATGTCATTATCAAAATCTTTATGTTCTTGAAGTTCTTTTAAATTCAAACCATGATATTTTGTTGTTATATATTGCAAATAAATTATAAACTTACTTCTAGCTGGAAGATTTGATTTAAACAATAAATTAATATCCTCATTTCTACAATATACATTACGACACATTTTATCAATTTGAAATCTTCTTAATGAATAAAAAGCTTGAACAATACCTAATTGAGCATTATCTAAATTGTCTAATATTATATTAGAATTTGTATAGTCACATAGGATAGTATTTAAAAATATTATTTTAAAATCAAGTCGTTGCGTATTCTTTATCCAATTTTCAAAATTAGATAAATCAAGTTCCAGAAGTAAATGAAATAAATAATATAAACCATTATGCGAAAAGCTTTGTTTTAAGGTTATCGTTTCTGTATACGCAACTTGATTTATTAAATCTTTTGACAAATTAGCTTCTAACAACTCTTGAATATTTTCTGATGAAATCTTTTCTGAGTTAGTAAATATAGGTTTTATATTTTCAAGTTCAGTATATATATTTTTTAAAAAATTAATCTTTAAATATTGTTTTAATTTAGGGTAGCATTCTTGATATTTATTATGGGTATGTTCAAGTAATGATAATATCCCAATAAATTGCATCAAGCTAATTTTATTGTTTTCAATATAATTTAAAGTTGTATCTAATATATTTTCTGGAAATATTTGAAATAATTCATTAATGCCAAGTTCATTAGTCAGTGTCATCTTTTAAATTCTCCAATAAATTTTTATCATTACATAAACTATTCAATTGATTAATATGCGAAACAGCTTGAAACTTCACATTCCCATTTAATCGTAATACAAGAAAATCATCATTTTTTAACATTGCGTTTAAACTGTTAGGTAAGCAATAAACCTCTAAATGTTTATCCGTTTTAAACATGATAAAACGATCATGAAAATTTTTATTAATAAAATGATATTTTATATTATCTGTATAAAAATTAGCGTCATTTAATTGTTTTTTTAAGAATTTTATTCTTGTTATATTGTTAAATAAATTTTGTTTAGGTAGAGATTTACTTGATGAAATTATTTTAATTTTTGAAGTTTTTAGACGAATAGCTAAATGCAAAGTGTCATCATCTGCATAAGGATCTATAATAATTATTTCAGAAGTCTGTGTGTGAAGTGAATTTAAATAATTAACAATATCACTGAGTAAATTTTTAGACTTTTGAAACCATTGGCCTTCTTTTTCAGAAACTTGGTTTTCAGTAATAATATTTAAAAGATTCTTATGTGCGTCTTGCAAAAAAGATATTTTTTCATCTATATCTGGAGATTTTATTACTGAAATCCTTTCACTATTTAAAGATAATGTTTCAAGTTTATTATCTATATTTGAAAATTTATCTTTAATTTTTCTAAATCCACCATTTATAGTACTTATAAATGATAATTTTTTTAAAAATATTGCATAATCTTCATGCAATAATTCTCCATCCATATTGTATACAGCATATTCAAATCCAAGATCATCATCTGATGTAGTATTAAGTGAAAATTTTAATTGCTCTTTAGGAATAAATATTAACTTTTCAAATACTTTTTCATCTTTAGAATAGTAACGTCTAAATAATACATGTAAATCTTCTATGAACTCATTTTGTTTAATGAAATAATATTGTTTTTCTTCCTTATTATATTCGATATAAAAAGGACAGGATTTTTCAGCCCATGATTGGGCTTCCACAATTTCATAACATCCAATCCTTCGTGCATAAATCCCATAAAAATTTTGATTTGTATCTTCTGAAAGTTTTTTTAATATTTCAATAATTTGCTGATTATTAAAATTTTTTTCAAAGAATTCAGTACTATAAAAACAATTAATATTAACTAAAGAATTAATTGGACTTTGCATTCCGTGTTTAACAGGACAACTTTCAGATTTTTGAATAAAATGTTGTTTATTGATAATATTTAGAATTTCCCTACAAGGTAATTTATGTTTATCATTTGAGTATATTTTCTCCAAATCAATATTATTATCAACAAATATAGTATTCAGCCGTTTTACTGATCTAAACAAATAAAGATGTGTTCCAGCTTTAATTGCACCTTTATCTTCCATATTTAATGAGTATTCTATTGGACATTGTGTCGGTACAGATAAACCATATACAAATGTTTGCGTAGGGTTTTCTTTTGTTCCTATAAAATATAACCAATTAGCATAATTTAAATTCTTTAACATTAATTCACCTATTCAATTTCTCAGATTCTTTATATATATATTATGTTATAATAGCGTATAGGAGTAAATATGGATTTAAAATTGTGTACATTAGTTAATAATATTCAAAATAATATTAAAAATAATTTTTATGAAAATTATAAAAATGATATTCTTGTTGAGATAAATGATATTACTAAAACAGATAATTATGATGTAGTATTAAATATAATATCCGATGAAAATTTCTATGATGTATTAACACATTTATATTGTGCTTTACATAATGAAAAAATTATAAAAGTTTTTCTTGCAAAATTATGGTATAAAAAGCTACTCTCGCTACCAAAAAAAAATCAACTATCCTTTTTGAATTTAGTCTTAGCTATAGAAGTTGATACATTTAATGTTTTGGCATTTTTCGAAGAATTTATGACTAATAAGTTTAATTTATCAGTTGAATTTTTTATTGAATGGTTTATTAGCTTAGGGAAATTTGTTGAAAATGATTCTTGTGCTTTTCTGTTTTACAATGGAATTGTCCCGTTTACCGAGAATAACAAAATTCTTGCTTTAAAAATATTAAATAAATTATTAAATATGGAATATTCTGAAATAATTCACAATCTGGTTTCAATAATTCTCGGAATATTACGGGTACAAAATTTTGATGGTATTAAGGATCTGGATAAACTGATGAAAGATACTGAAAATATAACCATACAAAAATATTATTATTCTTCTTTGGTTAATACTTTTTGTGATAATGATGTTGAAATAAAAGAATTAAACACAATTCTTAAAGAGATTTTGGATAAAAATAATAAAGAAATCGAATCTCAAGCATTTTTTATGGCATATAGAGTATTTCTTTCTACGAAAAAATCTGACGTAAAAGATTTTATATCAGAATGGTTAATTACTAATTCTCATCATAATTTATCAGATTTATCAAAACATTATTGTGTTGAATTTGCTCAACGGGCTATTGATAATCCGGATGATATAAATTCTATAAATCAGATATTAATTAACATCCAACCTATTAGTAATAAAAATAAAGGAACATATAAAACTTTAAGCTTTTTATTAGTCAAAATATTGCAAAAATATCCTGAAAAGTTTATAGAATTACTTGAAAATATTTTAAAACAGAATGATTTATCAGTATTATTAGAAGAAGATTATTTTATGAATAAATTTATAGGAAAAATTGATAAAACTTTTTTTACAAAATTATTCGTATCTAAAAATTTAAATCAACGAAGTTTTGCGCAAAATATTTATATAAAAAATTCTGATAAAGTGAATTTAGACAGTAATATATTTTTAACTGTTGATGATCAATTATTTGAATTAATTTTTAAAGAAACACTTTTAAAAATTCATTATGGAAATATTTTTACCAAGTTTATTATTGATTTGAATGCTCGAATAAATGAAATTGAAAATAAATCATTCAAGAATTTTTTGGACGTAGAAATCTCTCATCAATGTATAAATTTTCCTCAGGGCTGTTATGAAACATTACAAAATTATAATCAAGCCTGTAAGTTAGTTAAAATTTGTGTTGAAAAAGTTACAAATTATTTTGATATAATTAATAAATTTAAAGATAGTCCCGTGAATAGTTTTTCTTTCCCAAGTTGTTATGATGCAGCCGTTAAAGGTTTAACAAAACAAAATAAGGAAATTTTGGAAGAAACTGAAAAAGCTTCAGTATTTATGGCTTTTTGTAATAGTGTAGAAATACTATATGGCGATAAACATGCTCATAGAACAGCTCAAGGAATATCTGATAGTGAATCTTTTACTCATCTTACACATTCTGTAGAGATTCCAATATTATCTTTTCTTGATCCAATTTCTGAAGCATTTAGAAGTATTGATCTTAATAACGATGTTTTAAGATTAAGGAAGGAAATAATAGATGCAAAATAAAGAAGCATATATCACAAATTATTTACTTAGCCTTTCTGAACGTTCATATAGAACTAATAAAGGTGACTACCAAATAGGTTTTGATTGGATTATATATCAATACGGTTTATCACAAAAATGGCAACCTGTCAGGTATCCTTTTCATATTGAACGCAAAGGTCAAGTAATTACACATAAAACCGAAGCAGAGTTCGGCATTGATTTTAGTTTTTATGATAAAAAAAGCAGATCGGTAATAGTATTTTTGTTAAAAGCCGATAAACTTACTTATAATAATTGGACTCAAAAAGATTTTGACAGCGATTTGAGACGAGCTATCAATCCTGATTTAGAAAATATTGAAATAAATTTTGAAAAAATAGAAAAATATAAAATTATAACAGTATATAATAAAAATGATGATAAAAAAGGAATTGAATGTTATGAAAATTTTATAAAATCTGCGCCTAAAAAAATATATGACAAAATAGATTTGGAATTTGAAAGATGGAATATTGACAGATTGGTACAAGAGGTAACTGAAAATTTATTAAGTGCAGATATTTTGCCAAATAATCTTTCAGGTTTATTTTCGTATATTTCATTGCAAGTTTCTGATTTTGAATTTGGAACAAAAGAGTGGGAAAATCAATTAATTCCTAACTGGAAAAACTTCTTAAATCAAATTTTTATAAAAAGTATTGATGAAAGAAAGTTAAATCTAGTTCCGTTTTCTTTAATAATATTAAAAAATGAATTAAGGAATTGCCCAAGTTCAATTATAGGATGGTATGATCTAATAGAATATGCCGTTTTAAAACTCTGGGACTTATTTCCTTCATTGAATAAAAAACTTCAGAAAATAGTTGTTTTAATATGGAGAGATTTCTATATAAATGAATTAGTTTTATATTTTAAAACTTATAATGAACTTCTTACTACTCCTTATGGAATAAATTGCAAAATTCCTTTTATGTCACTTAATGCAATTAGTACAAGTTATACAACATATTGGCATTTGGGCAGATTAGGAATACTTTATCTCAACATGTTATATATACTTGATGAAAAACAAAAAAACAAAGTTTTAGAATATTTTTCTAATTATATGGAAAAAATTATTGAAAATAATCCGTCATGTTATTATCCTTTACTTGATATTAATCATATCGAACTTTATTTGGTATTCATCGTTTATTTATTAAGTAATAAAAAAGAAGAACTTTACAATTTTTTTATTGAATTAGGAAATTTTTTGTATGTTAGAAAAATGCAAAAAACAAGAATTCCATTTATAGAATCTCGAAACAGATTGGATTTGGTTGCTGAATATGTTGCAACTAATGAGAAACCAATAGAATGGAGCTCCAAATCAAGTTATTTATTAACAATGTTATTAGAAATGTTTACTGTTTTTGATAAAGAAAAAGCTGATGAGCTTATAAAATATTATTTTGATGAAATTATTTATGCAAATGAAAATAATAGAGAAAAAATAGATTTAGTTAGTTGGTATCCTGATAAAACTTGGCAAGATAATATATTTAAAAAACAGGTTGTCAACGGAACAGGAGTAAGCACAAGTAATTTTTCTGATTTTAATAATCAAAATGATGAAAATAAACAAAATACAATTAAATCATTTATGAAAGAAATGAGAGAAAGAGATATTAATATAAATGATCTAAATATACCCATTGCAGCATATATTTTAGCCTGCATTAAATATCATTCGCCACTTCCTCCGGAATTTTGGAGAATATTTATTAGCGGAGAAAAATAATAAAAATAGATATTATTTCATATTTCTAGTTTTGTTTTCAAGTTGTTTTTGGGTTTGCTTAACAGATTCTAAGAAATGCTTTTCAACTTCGGATAATTCGTCCTTTATCGTTTCTTTGTATTTTGCATATTCGGCAAGTGCTTTGTTTTCAGCTTCAAGTTTTGAAATTTTTCCCGGATTTTCAATAAGTTCGCTTCCAGTCATTTTTATAAAATCATCGAGTTTTGCAATCCAGTCTTTCATTGTCATAGGGATTTGTCGGATTGCCTGTAATTCCGCAAATTCAAGGTAAGCAGATGTAATTCGGTTCAAAATATTCAATTCTTTTTCATCAAGATAATTCTTTGCAACTGTAACTTCGTCTTTTATCGGATGATTACCTTTAAAAACAGTCAAACCCATATTATCTTTTGTGCTATCTGCTCGTAAATATATAACTTCCGCTGCAGTATGACCGTGTGCGGCAAAGTGCATTTTGTTCTGGACAACTTTGAAAAATAATTTGGTTTCCTCCGCATTAGGATTGTAATCAGTACTTGTTGCGTAAATATCTAAAATTTGGCGGTAAAAAACTTTTTCAGAAGAACGAATATCCCTGATACGTTCTAAAAGTTCTTGCCAGTAGCCTCCGCCGCCTGCTTGTTTTAATAAATCGTCATTTAAAGCGAATCCTTTTTTCAGATATTCTTTTAAAACTTGTGTTGCCCAAATTCTAAATTGTGTACCGCGCAAGGAGCGGACACGATATCCTACAGAAATAATTACATCAAGGTTATAATGTGTAACATTTCTTGAAACCTTCCTGCTGCCTTCATTTTGAACTGTCAAGTAATCCTTGACAGTTGAATCCTCAGAGAGCTCTCCTTCTTCAAAAATATTTTTGATATGCAGACTAATATTCTGTTTTGTAGTTTGAAACAGCTCTGCCATTTGATTTTGCGATAACCAAACTGTTTCGTTTTCTATTCTTACATCAATTTTGGTTTGACCGTCTTGAGACTGGTAAATTATAATTTCATTTTCCATGATATAATCCTTTATTTTAAGCAATTATAACATATATTAACTATAATAGCGAATTAAAACAAAACCCCTGACCAGTAAGCAACAGGGGTTTTAAAGGATAAAACTATTTGAAATGTAATTATTCTTGCTGTTCTTCGCTTAAAAGTTTATCGTACATTTCATGTAAATGTTGTACCAAGCGATTTCGCTCATCCTCTGTAAATTCAGGCTCAACAGGATTTTGACGTTCTATAAGACTTTTTAAGATATCGTTGAAATTACATTTAAGCAGATTATTTGATTGAAGTAAGAATTTCCTTGAAGGACCGTCATTTTGAATCGCATCTTGAACTAATTTTTTAGCAAGAATGCTGTAAAGAGGCACTTTCTCTTTCAGCCCGCTTGCATTTGTAATGGTCTTTTGTTGACATAATTCAAGGCTTATCGCATGAAATAACGTCTCAGGAATTACTTTTTTCTTCCGCCCTGCGGGGTTGTCGCAGCGTCCTTTGGAACCTGTCCTTACGGATATGAAAAAGACGAACACCATATGTTACACCCACAACAGCCTTATGCAGATAATGTTCGAATAATTTATGAATCATATCTTGAAATAAAAAATGTACTTAAGTTGAAAAAATATCTTGCTGAACAAAAAATTCTAACAAGACAGGGAAAGAATTAGCCAAAGAAAGTTTATACCATATACTTTCAAATAAAGTTTACCTTGGTAAAATTACCCATAAAAATAAAGAATATGACGGACAGCATGATCCTATTATTTCGGAAGAATTGTTTAATAATGTACAGAATTTATTAAAAGCTAATTCGGTTGAGCGAAAACATGCAACAAATGCAAAAACAGTATCACTGCTTGCAGGATTATTATATGATGACAAAGGCAACAAGATGTCACCATCTTATAGTAACGGTAATAACAGGCATTACAGATATTACGTTAGTATGTCAATTAAAAATCCTGTTGATTATGAACGCGGAGAGATAACAAAAATTTCAGCAGGTGAGATTGAAACTTTTGTACAGAATGATTTTGTAAAATTATTGAAAAATACACGTAAAATGCAGGAATATCTTGCAAGTTACTCTGTCGAACAACAGAAATTGATGTTAGATTTAATGAAAATTTACGAAGTAGATAAAATATTTTTAAGAACTGCGATTAAGAGAGTTGATTTAAAAACGAATTGTATTTCAATAAGTTACGACATAAATTATATAATAAAATATTTTGCGACAATGGCTTTTAATGCGGAGTTTAAGTATACGGAGGACAATGAGCAACTGATAACTAATCAAATTGCAGTACAAATTTCATTAACTCCACAACGGCAAAATAAAATTATAATTCCCGGCAAGGCAAATTATGATATGAAATTGATTCAGGCGATTGTAAAAAGTTTTTGGTACAACAAACTTGGGGCAGAAAGACGATTGCCGCCAGAAGCTCGTAACGGGAATAACAAACGCCTTAGAAAATTAAGATTTCTACCTCCCGAAATAATTGAAAGTATTATGAATGGAACCCAAGATCCTGAACTGAATGTAAAAAAGCTGATTACAATGGCAGAAAAGTGTATAAAATAAATCTTTTGGTCTATCTATTTAAATCTAAAGACTAATGACCCCCTATTCATAAAAACTAGTATAATATTTTTATAGTGGGAGAGAGTATGAATAGTGAAAAAATAATTGTCATTCCAGAAGGAAAAATTTGTGATTATATAGATGGAACATTTAGAAATGACACTCCGGAAGAATATGTCAGACAAACTATTGAGAAAAGATTAATCAACGAGCATAAATATAGCAAAGAACAAATTAATATTGAATATACTTTAAAACTTGGTTCAAGAAAGCCTCGTGCTGACATTGTAATATTTCCAAAGGATTGTGAAGAATTAACACAAAATAATATCCATATAATAATAGAATGCAAAAAAGAAACTGTTAATCCTAACAGTAAAGATGATGGTATAGGGCAATTGCAATCATACATGTCCGCTTGCCCAAATTGCGAATGGGGAATGTGGACTAATGGACAACATAAGGATGTTTTTAGAAAAACTATTAATAAAAAAGGAGAAATAGAATTTTTAGATTATAATGATATTCCTTTTGCTGACGGATCATTAGAGGACATTGATAGACCTAAACGAGATAAGTTGAAAAAGGCTTTTGAAGATAATTTATTATTTGTTTTTAAAACTTGTCATAATCATATTTATGTAAATGAAGGTTTGCAAAAACAACCAGCATTTTTTGAATTGCTAAAATTGATTTTTTGTAAGATTGAAGATGAGAAAAATATTCCAAAGCCATTAGAATTTTATGCAACCTCTGCTGAACGAAACAACCAGGATGGTCAATTAACAGTAAAAAATAGAATTAGTAAAATTTTTACAAGAGTTAAAAGTAAAATTTCAAACATATTTGATAAAAATGACGAAATAAAACTAAAACCAAGAACAATAGCGTATTTAGTAGCAGAACTTCAAAAGTATAGCTTGCTAAATACTAATATAGATATTAAAGGAAAAGCATATGAAGAATTAGTTGGTGCTAATTTAAGAGGGGATAGGGGAGAATTCTTTACTCCTAGAAATGTTATGAAAATGACTGTTGAAATGCTAAATCCCCAAATTGAGGAGAAAGTTTTAGATAGTAGTTGTGGTACAGGAGGTTTTATTGTAAATGCACTTACCTATGTTATTTCTAATTTAGAAAAAACAATGGAAAAACAACTAGGTAAAAAGAAAGATAAGTGGAACTCTGAAGAATTAGTTGCATTTAGAGATAGAATTTCAGAAATTGCAGCTAGTAGTTTTTTTGGCTTTGATATTAATCCAGATTTGGTAAAAGCTACAAAAATGAATATGGTAATGAATAATGATGGTAGTGGAAATATTCTTCCTTGTAATTCATTAGATCCACCACATTTATGGAGTGATGATTTTAAATCTAAACTAGCAAAAGCCTTAAATACATCAAAAGACAAAATAACAAATTGTAATAATATTGGTTTTTTGATGTTATTGTAACCAACCCACCATTTGGAAGCAAAATTCCCGTAAAAGATTCTGCAGTGTTACATCAATTTGATTTAGGGCATATATGGAACAAAGATAAAAATGGCAATTGGGTTAAATCTGACAAATTACAATCATCAGTTCCCCCAGAACAGTTATTTATTGAAAGATGTATGCAATTGCTAAAACCAGGAGGAAGAATAGGCATTGTCCTACCTGATGCAATTTTGGGTTCACCCGGTCTTGAATATATAAGAACTTGGTTGATTAAAAAATCTTACATAATAGCAAGTATTGACTTACATGAAGATACTTTTCAGCCTAGAAATGGTACACAAACATCTGTATTATTCTTGCAAAAGAAAACGCAAGAAGAAATTGATAAAGAAGAAAAATCCGGACAAATGAAGGATTATAAAATTTTCATGGCAATGGTTGATAGAATTGGTCATGATAGACGTGGTACACCATTATTCAAAAGAGATAAATATGGAAATGAAATATTGATACCGGAGGAAAATGAAGTTTTTGAATTGGATAAAATTTCAAGTGGTCAAAGAACGGTAAAAATGGCTTCACAAACAAAAGTACCTGACGACCAAACAAAAGAGGGGCCAAAGATATTTGCGAAATGGAAAAAGCAAGAAGGTATCGGATGGTAAATACTAAGAAAAAAGAAATTATAATAGAAGAACCTAATGTCAATGTTTCTGAAATAGATATACCAAATGAAGAAGTTAAATGGTGTAGCATTCCTTTAAATGAAATAATTAGTAATTTTAATAGATTTGAAGCGAGTGCATTTAGCTTGGAAGCCAAATATGCAAGAGAATTAATAAAAAATTCAAAATATTCATTAAAGGCTCTTTATGGCGAAGAAGCATTTACTGATAAAGCTTTTTATCCAGGAAGATTTAAAAGAAATTATATATCTGGTAAAAATAAACATGCTATAGGTTTTTTGGGTAGCTCCGAAATGTTAGAGGTAAAACCTTGTCCAATTAAATTTTTAAATATCGAACAAAATGATTTAGAAAATTTATATGTATGTAATGGTGATATTTTAATATCTCGTTCTGGTACAATTGGTAATATTGGATATGTTTCAAAAACATTAAAAAAATACTTAATCAGTGAACATTCCATAAGACTACGTAATATTAAGCATAGTGGTTATATATATACTTTCTTAAAAACAATGATTGGACAAAACTTAATTAAAACTAATATATATGGCTCTGTTGTTAATCAAATTGAACCCGAACATTTAAAAAATATTTTTATACCAAACCCACCAGACATATTAAAACAAGAAATTCACAATTTAATAGTTAAATCATATGCCTTAAGAGATGAATCAAATGACCTAATAGATGAAGCTGAAAAGTTATTGATTGAGGAATTAAAGTTGCCTCCAATAGAAGAATTTCAACCTAAATACCTTGATAAAACTAGTGAAATAAGAAATTTTGAAGTTTCTCTAAGTAAATTGAACAATAGAGTAGATACTTCGTATCATCTCCCTATTGTAAATTCGCTTTTAACACATTTGCAAAAATACTCAAAAGAAATAATAAATATAGGAAATAGAGTTTTATCCGATAAAATTATATTGGCCGGTGTATTTAAAAGAACATATGTTGGTGAAAATGAAGGTGTTCCATTTCTTGGCGGGAAAGATATAATGCAACTTTCACCAAATGTTGAAAAGTTTTTATCAAGAAAAGTGCATGAAAAATTAATAAAAAAATCTCTAGAAGTAAAAGAAAATATGATTTTGATTACAGATAGAGGAACTATTGGAAATGTTATGATTGTACCAAAACATTTCGAAGGTTGGGCTGTAAGTCAAAATGTAATAAAACTTGTTTGTTCATCCAATGATATTGCTGGGTATATATATTCATTTTTAAATTCGCAATATGGTGAAATATTGTTGCAAAAAGAAACATATGGTTCAGTTATTAATATGATTGATGATAAAAATGTGGCACAAATACCGATTCCATTATTAAAAAATGAAAATATACAGAAAAAAATAAATGATTTAGTATTACTTGCGAATAAAAAACGCTATAAAGCATATCAATTAGAACAAAAAGCTATAAAAATTGTTAACGAAAAAGTTATATATACATAATAAAAGGACTCTTTTGATTTGCAGAAAGAGAATTTTGCCATAAGTCTAGTAAAATCCTCTTAAAATCAAAGTAAGTAAATTCTCTTAAATCGGTTAAAGCACGCACTGTGCGGGAAAAACGACACTAAAAAAGAAACTATGTAAAGCCTCTGAAATTTAATGGTGGAGCGAACAAGAAGTCGAAATAATGTCCAAGATTTCCCCATTATGTATTTTATTCTATTTACAGTATGGCTCGATATTGTAAGTATATCAAGCCAATTCAGAATAAAGTTATCAATTGGACACACTTATGTTCTTTTGTGTGTTTAGTATGTATGCAAGATTGTTTTTTTCTTCGTATAAAAAGATCAGATCAAAATCTGATTTAAATTTGTGTTTTGCTAATTCATTTGTAAAAGAGCAATAATTTCCTATTTTAAAATCTGGGACAAATATCAATAAATAACATTTATTATTATCTTTTCTATACTGATTGACTTTTTTATTCTTGTTATTTATACAGTTTTGTAATTCTTCAAATGGATTAAATTTAATTTGCCCTGCGTTGTTAACATGACAATCATGTTTCCAAGAGATAATTGATGGAAAACTTTGCACCGATATTTTATAATAATCGCTACCAACTTGAATCCATTCTTGAACAATGGAATTAGTTCTTAATTTATTAATATTTGTATTTAAAATTTCTCGTATTTTATTTTTAAAAACATTTTTAGGTGGAACGTTAGAAAATCCTGGATTATATGCTAAATTAATATGATCATTCCAATTTGGACTAAACTTTCTTTTATCATACCTGTCAATAAGCATTGATATTTTAATATTATATTTTTCTTTTATTTCAGCACATAACTGATTACCAATTCTCGTCAAAGCTTGAGAATAATGTAAGTTTTTATTTTGAGCTATAAATTGAGTAATTTCTAATGCTAAAGTTTGGTTATCATAAGTTTCGAATAAGAAATCAGGTGCTTCAAATTTTATAATTTTAATAATATTATTTTCGTTAAACCAATTTTTGCCAACCTTGGTTTGTAGAAATTCATCTAAAAATTCTTTTTCTTCAGCAATTTTTATCTCATTTTTACCCATAATATTATTTATTTTATTACAAACTTGGAATTAGACATGCTTGATTTCTTGATAACTTAATGGAATAATACAGATAAATTAAAGGAATTTATATGTTTAAAGTTGGAGATATTATTTCATATCAAGAAATGTGCAGTGAGGAAAAGACTTCTTTACAAAAAGGTATGAATTTTAGAATAAAAAATGGTCCGTCCATTATCTTAATGAGTTTAAGAAAAAATGCGCCTTATGCTGATAGAATTGAAAACGGCGGTCAAGTTTTAATATATGAAGGACACGATGTTGCTAAATACAAAACCTTAACTCAAAATCCTAAAACACTGGATCAACCAATGTATCTTCCAAGTGGTCAACTTAGTGAAAATGGGAAGTTTTATAATGCAGTATGTAATTATAAAAAAGGTGAACAAAAAGCTGAATTAATAAAAGTGTATGAAAAAATAATGCCAGGTATTTGGGCATATAATGGAATATTTAAATTAACTGATGCTTGGCAAGAAATCTCCGATGGTCGTATGGTTTTCAAATTTAAACTGGAGCTAACGAATGATAATATGGAGCAAACAGAGTTTGAAATTGAACATAACAGATTGATTCCAACAACTGTTAAAAAGGAAGTTTGGAAAAGAGACAATGGACGTTGTGTAATATGCGGTAGTAATGTTAATTTGCATTTTGATCATATAATTCCTTTTTCAAAGGGTGGAAGTTCAATTACAGCAAAAAATATTCAATTATTATGTGCAAAATGTAATCTGAGTAAAAATAATAAAATTATATAGATAAATATATGGAAGATTTAAAACAAGAAATAGTACAAAAACATATTAAAATACATACAGAAACATCTGAAGAAGATCGTTCCGCAGTAAATGTGTTGCAAATGTTTTTAAGATCTAATGGTAAAATTAATCCGAATTTTGCACATGGTGATAAATGGCCAAATATAGATGGTAATTTTGAATTTGTACCCGATCCTACATTTTCAAGACGTCCCAAGCAAAATTTCAGTGTTCAGATAAAAGGAACAAATAATTATACTGAAGAAGATGGATTAGTTAAATATTGTTTGAAAAGTCTCGCATTTCCAGCTTATATTTATGACCAGGTTACTTTAGATCCAGGTATTCTTTTTGTAGTTATAAATCCTAATTCTCGAGACAAAGAACGAGTATTCTGGAAATATATGTCCGCAGATTTTGTTAATTCTATTAATTATGAACATAGTAGTATTACTATTTATTTTACACCAGATGAAGAGATTAAAAATACAGAAGAGAGTATTAATCAGTTTTGTGAAAAATTAATAAAAATCATTGATCAACATACTTTTATTAATCAATTAGACCAGATTTATTATTCAGAACAAGATATTATAAAAATTATTCAAGCTTGTGATGAAGCAATATGTGAAAGTATAGATAGATTTGGTAAATATAATGATACTCGTGATAATGTTTCAAAAAGAATGTTAAGTAGATTACAAGATTTATGTAAATCGACACTTCTTTTGAATTTGTTAAATGAGAATTATGAAAAAGTAAATATACGACTTGCTTGGGAAAGATCTTTATTTAGTATAGAAACAAAATATTTAGGAGTTTTTTATAAAGCTCTAAAATATATTGGCGGACGAATTCCAGATGATGGGCAGTCTGAACGTCTTATGCTCAAATATTATGACTTTTTATGGAGAATAAAAAAATTTTTAAATGAAAATTATAATATATCAATTTTGCATAATCTTGAAAAATTTCCTCTTGAAACAGATAGTCTTGATTATGAGTATTATAAACTAGTTGCAAGTGTATTTGATAAAACTTTGCCGACAAGAATGCCTTTAAGTAACTCCAAATATTATATTCAAAAGAAGACAGCTTTTTATATTGATGGTGAGCGTTACTATGAAGTTACATTGCAATTAGCAGGAGTATATGCAACAAAATTTAATAGAATTACTGCTTACACAAAAGAAGATATATCTACTAACTATTCCATACAAATAGGATATATTGATAGAACAATTCAATTATGGGGTGTTGATTCTAACGTAAAAATTATTACAAATTGGACAGTTTCTATTGAACCAAAATGTTTAAATAAGGTTGGGAAAATACTAAAAATTTCAACTAAAATATCTGCAAAACATGGAGAATATTTGTCTTTAATGAAATTTCTTACAGAATCTGGAATTAATATGCTTGATTTAATAGATTTTCAAGATGAAGAGTATTCTGAGATTATAAATAGAATTTATGGTGAAACTAAAACATGCATTTTTAAAAATGTTTTGGATAAATTAAGAAATAATTATTCACAAGATTCAAATTTATTTGGACGTAATACTGTAAGATACTTGATTACAGATTTACGAGAAGACACTTTAGAAAATGTTTTGCCAAAAACTTATAGCCCATATCCTTTATGTGATGAATTGTTTCTTTCAAATAGATGTAGACCTTTTGAGAGAAATCCATATATATCAAATTTAGTTGGGAAAAGAACAAGTACAAATAGCATTAGTAAACTTGCTTATATTGCTGGCGACGAAAAGCTCGATATTTCAAGGCCATATTTGGCTATAAAAAAAGAAATAGATAAAACTGGTGAAATATATTTTGAAGCTAATACAATTACAAATGATGACGAAATTAAGGCTCATAATGATAGCTTAAGTGAATGGGAACTAAAGAATGGTTATGGGATTAACCATGATAATGGTTATATCTGTATAGATTCTTATGAAAAAACTACACTTTTTATATTAGAAGAACTTATAAAACATTCTAAAAGAGAAAATAAAGGACAAGAAGCTTTTAATAAAAATTATTTAAAAAATAGTAACATTAATTTTGAAGATCCACTGAAAAAACAGGCATTAATGGAGGCTTTCGTAAACTCACATTTACTTTTAATATATGGTGCTGCAGGCACAGGAAAAACAACCCTAATCAATCATATTTCAAATATGATGAATAATTCGAAAAAGTTATTCCTTACAAAAACACATACTGCTTTACAAAATCTAAAGAGAAGAATTGACAATCCTGGACAAGATGCAGATTTTGTAAGTTTTGATAGTTTTACTAAAAAAATTAATTTGACAGATTATGATATTATTTTTGTTGATGAGTGTAGTACTATTGATAATCGAGCAATGAAAAGGTTTTTTGAAAAAATTAGTCCCGATACACTTTTAGTTTTAGCTGGAGATATCTATCAAATAGAATCTATAGACTTTGGTAATTGGTTCTTTTATGCAAAAGACATTATAAATTCTAAAGGATCTAATGTTGAATTGTTGAATACTTGGAGAACTGATAAGCAAGAACTTAAAAGTTTATGGCAATCAGTTAGATTTAGAAATGAATTAATAACAGAAAAACTTGTTATTGATGGGCCTTTTTCTGAAAATATAGGAATAAGCGTATTGGATAAAGCTGAAAACGATGAAGTTGTTTTATGTCTAAACTATGACGGGAAGTTTGGCTTAAATAATATGAATAATTATTTTCAAAATGCAAATAAAAATAAAGCTGTAACATGGCAAGAATGGACTTATAAAAAAGGAGACCCTATATTATTTAATGATAATAAGCGTTTTTCCGTGCTCTATAATAACTTAAAGGGTTATATTGTTGATATTGAAAAAATAGAAGATGAAATTATTTTTACAATAGATATAGATATTATTCTTACACAAAAACAATGTGAGAAAGACGATATTGATTTTATTGATATAATTAACGATAAGACTCGTATTAAAATAAAAGTATATAGATATGATGATACAGATGAAGATTCTGAGACAACACATATAGATGCAATTATTCCATTTCAGTTAGCTTATGCTGTTTCTATACACAAAGCACAAGGATTAGAATATAACTCTGTAAAAATTATTATTCCACCGAATAATTCGGAAAAGATAACACATGGAATTTTTTATACAGCAATAACCAGAGCAAAGAACAAACTTAAAATATTCTGGAGTTCTGAAACTATGCAGAAAATTATAAAAAGTTTTGAAGTTGATGTTAATAAAAGAAAAAGCTTAGAAATTGTAAAATCAAAATTAATTAAAATTTAACTGTATGAACACTTGAAGGTACTAAAAGTCGAACGTTTGTCCAAATTTACTAAAAATAGCTCTGTATCTATCTTTAAAAAGGACTCTTTTCATTTCCAGAAAGAGAATTTTGCCATAAGTAGCATTAAATTCTCTACAAATCATATCAAATAAATTCTCTTGAATTGGCGAAGTTCCGCACAGTGCGGGAAAAACGACACTAAAAAAGAGACTATGTAAAGCCTTTGAAATTTAATGGTGGAGACAATAGAAGTCGAAATAATGTCCAAGATTTTCCCATTATGTATTTTATCCTATTTATAGTATTGCTCTATATTCTAGTAATATCAAGTTTTTTGAGGATAAAGTTATCATTCAAACACACTTAAATTTATGTATTTAAAATCTGTATTACAAAACTATTCTATGAAAAATTATATTGGGTTGTAATATCGCCATTAGGTAATTGAAATACAATTTTCCCATTTATACTATAAACATTGGGAATTCCTTTTTTACGATTATTTTCTTGAGCTTTTTTAATTGCTCTATTCCCTATTTTTAATAATTTTTCTGTCATTTAGTCATAATGAAAAATCCTTTATAAATTCATTATACAAATTTTCATTTAATATTTCAAGCTCTCTATTTTCAGATTGCGCAACTAAAATATATTCTGATGAACCGTTATAAAATAAAAACCACTCACAAAACAATTATTTAAGAATAGATAGTTCTTTATTTTATAATCTTTATTAGTGCACATAAGTTTGTAACATCCACTTTCTCCAGAAAACTAAAGTCTTACTAATACCAAATTAGCCGAGGCATATACTACAAAATTTTTACAATATTTTTGCAAATTTTATTATTTTTATTTATTAAATTTGCCTTAAAAACCTGTCAACGTATGCATTTTCATGTCAATTACCATTAATGCTTAGATGAAAACACTGTCTAGCGAGCAAATTAAATAATCGTTATAATAAAAATGTTTTAAAAATTTACAACAGCTAACTAAAAAAAATTTAACACAAATATATCGCTACAATATTAAGGAAAGAATATAAATGGCAAATTTAAAAGAAAAAATTTTACAAGCCTTGAAAAATGGTAGGCAATTCGAGATTACACTAGATGACGTATCTAAATCACAACAAAATTTATTAAAAAATCATTCAAATCCTGTTTTTAATCAACAAGATAAAAATAAAATTTTGAAAAAATTTACTGATTTACAAAATATTGCAAGATCCTTGCAGCGATATAATAAACTGAACGAAAATAATTATGACCAAGATGCTCAGGAAGAAAAAGATAATGTTGAAACTACCGTTTTAAAAGGCGGCATTAGCTATAATAAATATATTTGGCACGCCGAAAATAGTGAAAATACATGTGATGTATGCAAATCTTTAGATGGCACAGAATTTGACTTTTACGATGAAGTTCCCCAAAGACCTCACCCGAATTGCAAATGTACAGTTGAAATTGTAGAAGAAACAAGTTCCAACGATGATTCAGGAACAATGACAGAAGAAAATTATAATACTAATAAAATTCCTCCTCAAAATCCCACACCTCAACCTACATCTAAATCACCACAACCGAATCCAGCACCTAAAAATCCTTCACAGCCGCAAAGATGGATAAAACCTTGCAATGGGCCAATCGTTGGCCAATATGGGGAACAAAGAAGCACACACGTCCATAATGGGATTGATATTGCAGTACCTGTTGGCACCCCAATAAAAGCTGTTGCAGATGGAACTGTTTACTATGCAGGTGCAAATGATCCTAAAGGTTATGGTCAATATGTTATAATTACCCATAAAATAAATGGAAAAATTGTAACCAGTGAATACGGGCATTTATCATCTTGGAATGTACATGCAGGAGAGCAAATTAAACAGGGGCAAATAATTGCAAAATCCGGAAATACTGGTCATTCACAGGGTCCTCATTTACACATTACAATAAGAGAAGGAATTTATAAAGGAACGCCTGTAAATCCTAATAAATATTTTGATTACTAGTTGGACGTAATTTTTCAACTTGTTTAATATACTCTTCTACAACCTTAATTTGTTTATTTTCATAAAATAAAATCTTTGTTAGTTTGCTCCTGTTAACCTTATTATCTATGAAATATGCAGATAGAATGTCATCAATGGGGTTTACACTATCAGTGCCAATAGGTGTATATGTTTCATTCAAATATTTTTCTTTTGTAACTTTTAACATTTTGCCATACAAATCTAAATCAGAAGACGGAATACAAGTTTCAGGAATAAGAGATAAAGTTATATAATCTTCTATATTAAAACCAATTTCTAAAATTTTATCTCTTATTCTTTTTGCATCTTTAACTTCATTGTCAATTTTTTTAATAACTATTGGATATTCTTCGTCAATAATCTGTTCCATTTCGGTTTTGTATTGTTTGCTCAAATTTTCAGGAATAGGCTTGTATTCTGCCATAGCAGGAACACAAAAAAATAATAATGACAACAAAGTAATAATAAATTTTTTCATAATTATCCTATAGGTTTATTTACATTAATAACTTTTACAGTCTAATATTCGTTTACAAGTTGTACTCATCTCAGGATGGTAAAAGTCGAACTTTTGTCCAAACATACTAAAAACTGTCCTGTATCTATATTTCAGAAAGGACTCTTTTTATTTGCGGAAAGAGAATTTTGGTGCAAGAGTGATAAAATTCTCTAAAAATTGTATCAAATAAATTCTCTTAAATCAGCGAAAGCCCGCACAGTGCTGGAAAAACGCTATTGAAACCCCGGACATAAAAGGTTTCTCAATTTTAATGGTGGAGACGAGGGGAGTATCTTGGTCGCTCGCGTGTAACGGCAATTCCGCGATTTATTGCGGGTTTTCAACCCTGACAAATCAGCTCCAGCCTCAGCTCGCTCCCGCTCGAACCCTAGACAAGGCTTACGCCTTGTGGGTTCTCCAATTCCACAACTATGGTAATAAAAAAAGACTATCTAAAGTAGTCATTTTTTATTACTGGAGACGAGGGGAGTCGAACCCCTGTCCAAAATGGATAAAGACAAACCTCTACGAGTGTAGATTTTCATTCTCTCGGCTGATTCGGGGGAAAATCAAAACCTTATAAATCAGCCCCAGGTTTTATTTTAGGGAAACTCTAAACCCTTGATGGTTATCTTGATACGCCTACCATCATCAACGCACTGCGTCTTGCATAATGGACCTATATCACCGGCAAGCTGGGCAATATAAGTAGCTAATTACCGACTATGCAGCTAAAGCATATGCTCTAGAGAAGTCAGCTTTAATTACGTTGTTAGCATTTAATTTAGTTTGCTCGTTGATAACCGGGAACAGCGCCCGGACTCGCAGCCTGCATTCACCGAACATCCTGTCTAATCCAAAACGTCCCCATAAATTTAATTGTTAATGTTCTATAACCGCACTGTGTGTAGGTCCCTTTCTGCCAATAGGAATTATCATTTGTGACAGATTTTTTTTAAATCGTGATGCCATTTCATATAATTCAAACCTAGCATTTAGGAAAGAAAGCATACCTCACAGACATTTTAATGCGAAGATCCTGTCTAAACCATGCACACCGTTTACTAAATATCAAAATGGTTGTAAGGTTATCTTATTTCATTATAACCGGTTTGAAATAAATTTCAAGCAGTTACTCTAATTTACAAGTAGCCGGTCAAGGCAAGCCTTTGAAGAATACTGCCATTCGCGGTAAGTAACTCTGTTTACCTTAAACCCTGAACGCTCTATAATTGACTGCTTTTTCATATTTGAAACCGTAGGACGTTCACTATCCTCAACACCGTCAACTTCTATTACAAATTTGTCATCAACAAGCAAATCTGCACTTAAGCCGGCAATTTCGACTCCTGCACGAACTTTATGTCCCAGTTCGCGCAAAGTTTGTGCTATTTCGCGTTCAAGTTTATTTTTATAAATATTCTCATCAATATCCGGATTATTTAATGCTTGCTGCTTATTCTGGTATTCTTCAATATATGCCATATAATCCCTGAACAATCCCTCCTGAAGATCTTTAGGGTCACGTGAAACAAAGTTTATTACTTTGTATCTGGCACGTGTAATGGCAACATTAAATAGGTTTGGTTTTTGCAGGAATGTAAGGCTCTGCGGGAAGCTGTTAGGTGCAAATGCCCATGACATGAGAATAATGTCACGTTCATCTCCCTGGAAGGTATGTGCTGTACCTATTTCTATCTGGTGCTTTCTAACCATATGATCAGAAAGTACCTTTGAAACCGAAACTTTAAGCTGTTCAACCTGAGCTCTGAATGGTGAAATTATCCCGATTGAAACAGGATTATCAGGATTTTTGCGTTCATCCTCTACAACTATATCGTATAAGCGCTTAACCAAAGCTTCTATTTCCGGCAGGTTACGTGTAGCGTCAAAATCGACACGTCCATCAGGAACCATAACAGTTTCAAGAACCTTTCCATCTCCTACATCTTTTTTCATTACACGCATCCTGCCGCCGTAGAATTCCCTGTTAGAAAATTCGATGATTGGCGGGAGGCTTCTGAAATGTTCGTCAAGCATAACTGAATTCATTGAATAGTAATCAGCTAAGTCAAACATTGAATTTGTTCTGAAACGCCACATAAGCTGATATTTGTCAGGAATACCATACTGGCTTAAGAAGGATTGCTCTTTAGCTTTTTCAAGGAATGAAAGGTGAGGAAGCTGTTTGTCATCACCTACAATTACAGCCCTCTTAGCCCTGAATAGGATAGGGAAGCAGCTTGCAATATCACACTGTGAAGCCTCATCAATGATTGCAACATCAAACATTCCCGGTTTGAGAGGAAGTGAACCGGAAATTGCATAGGTTGTCACACACCAGCAAGGAAAGGCTTCAAGAAGAGGTTTAAAGTCTTCATTCTCCAGAATTCTGTTTTGAAGATTTTTCTTGCGTTCTACAAGGGACTTAGCATGAACTATGAGCCTTTGCCGTTTAATTTGATCACGTAAAAGTCCTTTTAATGATTCCCGTCTTCTGCCTTTTAAAATATTGATTGCAAGTGGTTTTTGCTTTTTCTTCATCTGGCGGATTTGTTCTGATAAAACGTGAAGGTTTCCGGTTTTCTGAATATCAGATTCAATTTTTCTCAAACGCCAGATTAAATTTGCTACCTCAAGTTCTGATTTTAAAACTCCGAGATTTTCATAATCAACATCAAAATTTTTCAATTTAAGGATTTTTTTCAGCTGGCTTACACTGCCATAGTTTGCAATATTAGCAAAGAAGCCTGTTTTATCCATATTATTTTCCAAAGTCTTTATAATATTTGAAATTGTATCGATTTCGGATTTTTTAAGTGTTGTTTTAATGAATTGGGTATTTCCTAAAGCCTTTTCCTGCAGCTCAACATCAAGAGAAAGATTATGCCAGTCATTTTCAAGTTTGATAATTTGTTCGCACTTATTTTCCATTTGTTTAAGCAGGTCAAGATGCTGTTTCATGTCATCAACACCGGCAAAAAGGCTATCCTCAAAGTCGCTGTCAATATCAACTTTGCCTGACAGGAGGTCTTGAAGCTGATAACTCAATTGCTTCTGATAATTCAAACGCCCTGCCCGAAGAGCAAGAAACGGCGCTCCAAGTTCATTCAGTCTGTCTGCAACAACATCAACTGCTTTATCCATACGGGAGGCAACAAGAACTGTTTTACCGTTTGCGATTAAGTGTGCAACAAGGTTTACGATTGTCTGGGATTTTCCTGTTCCGGGAGGTCCCTGAACTGCAATGAATTTGTTATTATCGATATTTTTAATAACTCTTTCCTGTGAGTCACTAAGAGAAAGAGGGGTTATAGGATAAAAGTCCGAAACAGTTTTCATATCTTTAATAGGAACTGATTTTTCTTTAGATAAATTAAATTCCTCATTAATAATATTTAATGCTGTTTCGCGGTATGTACCGCTTGGTCTTTCTGCTATTTGCGTAAGTTCATGCAAAACACCGGCAGTTACTGACGGACGCTTTGTAAGGATTATTGCAGATTGGCTTGTCAGGTTAATTTTTTCGAGTTTTTTAACCTGTTTTTGTTTTGTTTCTTCTTCCTCAATTATTGCTTCAACATTCTCTGCATTAATCTTTTCTTCATAAAATTCTTTTGCAATATCTTTTGAAATATTATCTTCGTCAACATTATTTTTGCTGTCAAGAGTAATATCAATTTCCGGAATAATAGACTTCAAAGTAGTCAGGAATATTTCCAGGCTTTCATTCGTAATTGGAAGGGATGGAACAACTTCCAGCAATCCTTCAAGAAGCTGCTCGACTTCATCATCGTCGTCACTCTTTTTCATCAGCGCAGTAAGCGCACCGGTGTTAAGTGAAAGCACTTCATCCTGAGGAATACAGTTTATATTAACTCCGTTTCTTTCAAGACGGCATGGAAGATACAAAAGCGGGGTTAAAAATTCATTCTGCTTTCTTGTTTTAGAACTTTTACCTACAAGAAATAAATATCCATAAATAAGGTATTTATCCTTCTGGCTCATTTCAGATTGAATCATAAGCTCTGTAAGCTTGCTGTCACTGCCGTCAAGACGGAGAAATTCTTCATTATTAGTTAAAAGTTCTTCCTCGCCTTTGAGGAAAATCCATTTGTTATCTTTGTCGCCTTTAAGGTTTCTGAACGTAGAACTCTTAACCTCTTCACGTACACAGTCATGAAGGTACTGGCTTAGTTTTTTGATAAAACTGTTATTAAATGCTGAATTAATTGCTTTTGTTGCTTCCTGTAACATGGACTATTCCTTTCCGCAGACCTGTACGTTTCCTGCCGGGAAAAACATTCTATCTTTTACTTATCAGAGTTCTTCCTTTTTCTACTATTTTACGCTAAAATAGGCAATATGGACATCATTAAAATAAAGGATACTTCAAATAAATTATACTATGTAGGCGGGGTTGTCCGCGATGAAATATTAGGTATAAAAAGTTTTGATGTTGATATGACTTATGAAGGTAATGCAATTGAGTTTGCAAAAAACAATTTAATCAAACCGGACGAACAATCAAACCAGGATACCGGCTGTATTTCAGAAATTTTGCAGGTTAACGAGCCTTTCGGTACTGTACGCGTAAAAATTGAGGGGCGGGAGGTTGATATTGCATCAACAAGACAGGAAGTATACGAGCGAAAAGGGCATCTGCCAAAAGTAACAAAAATCGGCTGTACCTTGAAAGAAGATGTCATGCGCCGGGATTTTACAGTTAATACTCTTGCAAAATCTGTGAGCACAGGAGAAATTATTGACTACACAGGAGGTCTTGAGGATATTAAAACTAAAACTCTTCGTGTATTGCATGACAGGAGTTTTATTGATGATCCAACCAGAATTTTACGCGCTCTGAAGTTTTCAATTCGCTTTGGTTTTGAACTTGATGAACATACAAAAAAACTTCAGGATAAATACTTGCACAATGTAAATTATGACATGTGCTATAAACGTATAAAAAAAGAACTTATTGAAACATTTAACCTAAATTCACAAAAAGCATTTGAAAAATTTATAAATGAGGGTATCTGCAAGCTTATAACAACAACCCCCGCACAACTGCCGAAGGTAAACATAGAAGAACTTGTTAATAAATACAAAATCGAACATCCATGGATTATTTATGCAGGAGTTTTAAAAGATTTGTCAAGGCTGCCGCTTACAAAAACAGAACAAAAAATCCTTGACGATTTTAATGCAGCCGGAAATCCCAAAACTGATTTTGAACTATATAAAGCATTTGAAAAAGTATCAATTAAAACTGTAATTCTTTATGCAATACTGAAGGATTATGAAAAAGCAATACATTATCTTGATAATCTTAGAGGAATAAAAATATCCATAAACGGCAAGGATTTACAAGCCATAGGACTGCCTCCGTCAGCAAAATATGCAACAATTTTTGACAAAGTACTTGAACAAAAACTTGCAAGCCCCGGTATGAATAAATCAGAAGAATTAAGTATTGCTCAGAAATTTTTATGACTTTTTCTTTGGTGTAAATTCCAAGTCATAACCAAGAATTTCTGCAATTATATATGCTTCATGCAGACTTAATGATTTGATTTTCAGTTTGCTTGATAAACTAGCCAATGTATATTTCTTGCCAGTTTTCTCTGTCATTAATTCTGCAAGTTTTGTAATTGTAACTCCATTCAATGATAGCAATGAATGGATAATTCTTTTTACATTTTTCTCCATTAATAAAATTATAATTTATTTGACAAAAAGTCTAAAATATATTATATTAATCATTGAATATTATATTAATCATTGAATATCATTAACTCTTATGATATATCATTAATATAATTACGGATATTTTATTTGTCTTTTCAGCATGCTATAATTTTGCTGGAGTATGAAAAGGACAAAAAAAGCCGTTCCTGTATGGAACGGCTTTTCTTTTAAATAACACTGCCACTACACTTCTTTAAGTACAATTGTTGCATTTTGTCCGCCAAATCCGAATGAATTTGATAATGCCGCATGAATTTCCGCTTTTCTTGCTTTATGTGGAACATAATCCAAATTAGCAACTTTTTCATCCTGATTATCAAGGTTAATTGTAGGCGGTACAATATTCTCATTAATTGCTTTAACACAGGCAATAGCCTCTACTGCACCGGTTGCACCAAGCAAATGACCATGCATACTCTTGGTTGAACTTACCATAAGCTTTGAATTTTTATTTCTATCACCGAATACACCTGCAATAGCATGCGATTCTGCAATATCACCTAAACCGGTACTTGTACCGTGAGCATTAATGTAATCAATATCCTCAGGCTTCATACCTGCATCTTCAAGAGCAAACTGCATTGAATGGCTTGCCCCTTTACCTTCAGGACATGGCGCAACTACGTCATAAGCGTCAGCTGTTTGACCATAGCCTGCTATTTCTGCATAGATATGAGCACCGCGTTTTTTAGCATGTTCATACTCTTCAAGAACCAGAACGCCTGCACCCTCTGACATTACAAAGCCATCTCTGTCGATGTCCCATGGACGGGAAGCTTTCTGAGGTTCGTCATTGCGTTTTGAAAGTGTTCTTGCACTGGAGAATGCTCCGATACCTACGTCACATATAGTAGCTTCACAACCTCCTGCAACCATAATATCAGCATCTCCGTATTGAATAGCTCTAAACGCATCGCCGATTGAATGAGTACCTGTTGCACAAGCTGAAACAACAACTTTATTAATACCTTTGAATCCGTATTTCATAGAAATTCTGCCTGATGCCATGTTTACAATCATCATCGGGATTGTAAACGGAGAACATTTATTAGGACCTTTTTCCAATATACGAACATGGTTTTCTTCAAAAGTATGGAAACCACCTGCTGCAGAACTAACAACTACACCAATTTTATATGGATCGACGTCATTAACTTCTTCTAATTTAGCATCTTTAACAGCTTCATCAGCAGCAATCATAGCAAACTGAATAAATCTGTCCATTTTCTTTGCTTCTTTAGCATCAAGATACTCTTCCGGATTGAAATTTTTAACTTCTCCGGAAATTTTAACAACGTGTTTGCTAACGTCGATTAATTCGGAAGTACTTATTCCGCTTTTTCCTTCAACAAGACTGTGCCAGAATTTATCAACACCTACACCAAACGGTGAAACAGCACCCAATCCTGTGATTACTACTCTTCTCTTAGTCATCTCTTTACCTTTTATCCTCTTAAAATTTACGAGGGGAAAACAATATTCAATTTTCACCCTCGTAATTTAAAAATATCCAGCTTTAAAGCCCGATTAACACTTGCTTAAAATTAAGAGTGTGAATCAATGTAGTCAACAGCATCTTTAACTGTTTGAATTTTTTCAGCTTCTTCATCAGGAATTTCGCAGCCGAATTCTTCTTCAAAAGCCATAACTAATTCAACTGTATCTAATGAATCAGCACCCAAGTCAGCAGTGAAGCTAGCTTCTGGAGTTACTAAAGCTTCATCAACGCTTAATTGATCTACTACAACTTTTTTAACTTTGTCAAATGTACTCATCTTCTTTACCTCATTTAATTTAATTGTATACTATACTTTGTCATTTTATATTATATCCGGCACATAAATTTTTTGCAAGGTATTTACATTCCGCCGGGCAGATTGTTAAAAATCTTAACTCTTACTTTCTATGTTTTTTGAAAAGATTTTTAAAATCCTTTTTTTAATAGCTTCAGCAGAAGCAATTTGTTTTTTGCGGGCTATCTGTCCTGCCTGGTTGAAAGCATCGGAAATTCTCATATCTAAATTTAAGGTTTGTTGAGGGGAAAGCGGCTGAACTTTACCTTTTGCAATTTCTTTTTTCATAAAAACAGTATAGGTTCCCTCAATTCTTGCCATAAATTTAAATAATCAGCCCTCCGTCGACTTCCAGAACCTGACCTGTTACGTATTCAGCATCAACTGCCAAAAATTTAACAGCTTTTGCAATATCTTCAGGTTCACCAAGACGTTTCAACGGAATAAAGTCAGTGAATTTTGAAGTATCCAAATCTTTTGTCATATCAGTATTGATAAAGCCCGGAGCGATTGCGTTAACTCTGATGCCGCGTGAACCAAGTTCTTTTGCCAGAGTTTTTGTCAAGCCGATTAAACCTGCTTTTGCAGCAGAATAATTTGCCTGTCCGGCATTACCGGAAACGCCTACAACACTTGACATATTAACAATTGCACCGCTTCTTTGTTTCATCATTACCTTAACTACAGGCTGTGATACATAGAATGCGCTTGAAAGGTTTGTGTTAATAACAGCATCCCAGTTTTCTGCACTCATTCTCATGAAAAGTCCATCTCTTGTTATACCTGCGTTATTTACAAGTACATCGATTCTGCCGAATTTTGCAAGAACTTCTTCAACGCCTTTTGCTGCTGCTTCCTGACTTGAAACGTCAAATTTAAAGGCTTCGGCATTAACTCCGAGAGCTTTAAGCTCTTCTACTGTTTTATTTGCTGCTTCAACATTACCTGCATAATTTACAGCAATATCATAACCTGCTTTTGCAAGCTCAACTGCGCAAGCCTTACCGATTCCGCGAGATGCGCCTGTAACTAATGCTAATTTTTCAGACATAATAGCTCCTCTTTTAAACTTTCAACTGTTGCATCAAGTGATGCCTTATCAAATATATTAAACACCTTAGCTTCAGGTGCAATCTTTTTATTTAAACCGGCAAGAACTTTACCCGGTCCGATTTCAACAAAGATTTCAACACCTTCTGCTGCCATCTTTTGAATTGTTTGTGTCCAGTGAACTGAAGAATAAATTTGTTTAGGCATCTTTTCTCTAAAGTCAGAAGCTGAAATTGCAACCTCGGCATCTACATTTGTAATTACCGGAATTGAAGCATCGTTTAGTTCAAGATTAGAAACAAATTTTTCAAATTCCTTTCCTGCCTGTTCCATAAATTTAGAGTGGAATGCTCCTGATACCGGAAGCGGAACAACTCTTCTTGCTCCTTTAGCAAGTAATAACTCACCAGCTTTGGCAACTGCTGCTTCATCACCAGTGATTACAACCTGTGCAGGAGAATTATAATTTGCGACATCAACATATCCAACCTCTGAAGCATCTTTCAAAGCTTCCTTCAAAGCTTCTTCCGAAGCATTCAAAACAGCTGACATTGCTCCGCCTTTTGCAGATCCCATCAAATCAGCTCTTTTTTGGATAGCTTTTAGTGTATTTTCCAAAGACATAACGCCTGACGCGTACATTGCACAATATTCACCCAAAGAATGACCGGCAACATAAGACGGTATTACTTCACATTTGTCTCTCAACGCCTCCAGTGCTGCAATAGACATTGTAACTATAGAAGGCTGGGTATTAACAGTCTGCTTCAAAGCCTCTTCAGGTCCTTCAAAGCACATTGTTGTAATACTTTTACCCAATACTTCATCTGCAGTATCGAAAACCTGTTTTGCGCTTTCGCTTGTTTCATATAAGTCTTTTCCCATGCCTACAGCCTGAGAGCCTTGTCCCGGAAAAAGAAATGCAACTTTCTTTGTCATAATTACTCCTTATAAAATTATTTTTTAAACATGCTACGGCACTAACTGTCTAACAGATACCTTCACGAAGCCTTACAATAGCACCGCCCCATGTCATACCTGCGCCGAAACCGCAAAGAACAGCAGTTGAACCAAGTTTAACATTACCTTTTTCAACGCTCTCTGCAAGTGCAATTGGAATTGATGCAGCAGAAGTATTGCCGTAATATTTAATGTTAGTAACTACCTTTTCATCTGAATATCCGAGGCGTTCCTGAACAGCCTGTATAATTCTGATATTTGCCTGGTGAGGTATCAGGTAATCAATATCTTCAGCTTTCATACCGGCATTTGCAACAAGTTCTTCTACATATTGAGGCAGAACTTTTGCAACAAAAGTATAAACACCTCTTCCGTTCATTCTTATACCTTTAGGCTTTTCTTCATACTGTTCAACCAGCGGGCAATTTTTACCGTCAAAAGACAATTCAATCAAATTACCATGGCTGCCATCAGCTTTAATATCAATTGCAATAATATCATCAACACCATCTTCAGATGCTGTTACTACCATTGCTCCGGCACCATCACCAAAAAGGATTGAAGTTCCTCTATCAGCCCAGTCAACAAGACGAGAGTTGTTATCGGTAGCTACAATCAAAATATTTTTATACATACCTGAAGCGATATAAGCTTTAGCTATACTCATACCGTATATTAAACCTGAGCACGCTGCGGTAATATCAAAAGCAGGGATATTGGTAGTAATACCTAATCTGTGCTGAATATGGCATGCTATAGCAGGATATAAATCAGGCGGTGCAGAAGATGCGGCTAAGATTAAGTCTATTTCTTCCGGATTTATCTTAGCTTTTTCTAACGCTTTTTGAGCAGCCTCAAAACCTAAATCAATTGCGTTCTGTTCTCCTGAAACAACTCTTCTTTCTTTTATACCTGTACGAGTGTAAATCCACTCGTCAGAAGTTTCATATAACTTTGTTAAGTCATCATTAGTGATAACTGTTTCGGGTAAACTATATCCAACACCGGCAATACGTACCGGGATTATTTTATCTGTCATTCTTTATTCCTCATAAAACTTAGCAATCTTTTCGTTAACGCCTGTTTCAACGGCATATTTCGCAACTTTTACTGCATTTTTAATAGCATAAGCCTTGCTTCTGCCATGAGCGATAACCGTAATACCTTTTACACCAAGTAAAAGAGCACCGCCAAATTCTTCGTAATTAATTTTTGTATAAATTCTTTTCATAAAAGGCATAGCAAGAAGTCCGATAATTTTACCGAGCAAATCAGATTTAAATTCCTGCTTAAGCATTCTAAACAGCATTGAAGATGTGCCTTCGGTAACTTTCAAGGCAACGTTTCCTACAAAACCGTCGCATACAACAACATCACAGACACTCAGGAAAATCTCTTTGCCTTCAATATTACCGACAAAGTTAATTTTTTCCTGATGTTCTTCAAGCAGTTTATAAGTCTGCTGTGCAAGTTCATTACCTTTTCCGGCTTCTTCACCGATATTCAAAACTCCGACACGCGGATGTTCAATGCCTAAAACATTTTTAGAGAAAGTTGCACCCATGATAGCAAATTGGTATAACATTTCAGGAGTACAATTACTATTTGCACCGCCGTCAATAACAACAATCGGTTTTTTAATAGTAGGAAGCGTAACTGCAATAGCAGGCCGGTCAATTCCCGGCAATCTGCCAAGACCAAACAAACTGGATGCCATAGCCGCACCGGTAGAACCTGCGGCAACTACCGCATCAGAACTTCCCTGCGCTACTGCATCAACCGCAAGAACAATTGATGACTTTTTCTTTTTACGAATAGCCTGTCCCGGAGCTTCACCCATTTCAATGATTTCGTTGGCATGGGTAATTTTAATATCAAGCTTGCTTGTATCAATCTTGATACGTTTCTGGCGCTTGCCGCCTTTCCCGCAGTCTGAGTAGAACCCTTCCTGACTAATTCTGTCAAGTTCTTGTTCAATCTTATCCTGCTTTCCGACTAATTCAATAGCCACGCCGTATTCATATGCGCCCCAAACAGCACCTGCCACGATTTCGTGAGGAGCATGGTCACCGCCCATTGCATCAATTGCTATTCTTGTCATCTTTCCCTCTCAAAGTCTTATCTAAATGTTATTTGAAATTCCCGTCACCGTTATGATGACGGGATTAAAACAATTATTCAGCTTTATCTTCAGTTTCAGCAGGTTTTTCTTCAGCTTTAGCTTCTTCTTCAACTACTTCTGCTTTTGTTTCTTCTGCTTTAACTTCTTCAGCTTTTTCAACCTTTTCTGCTTTTTTAGTAACTTTTTTTACAGGTTTAGCTGCTTCAGGAGCTTTTGCTGCTAATTCAGCTTTATCTTTCAAGCTTACAGGTTGCCCTTTGTATGTTCCGCAAGCTGTACATACTGTGTGAGTTAATACTGTTGCACCGCAGTTAGGGCATTTTGTAGTTTCCGGTTTTGTTGCTTTCCAGTTGCTTCTTCTATGTCCTTGTGCGGAATGTCCTGTTCTTTTCTTTGGTACTGCCATTTTTGTTTTTCCTTTATGTTTTCCTACTACTTATATTTCTATTCTTTTTCACCCTTAATCCGGATATTTTTAAATACTTCCAGTCTAGGGTCGGTCAAATCTTCTTCTTTTTGAAAATTATCCCTACTACAATTTATACCACAAACTTTTTTATTTGGTATATTTAATATTACAGATTGATACAATAAGTCATAAATATCAATCTTATCTGCACCATTCAGATCGGTTACGAATTGACCTTCTTTTATTTCAATCTCCTGTCCGTAATCCTCTAACAGTGCCTTTTTAGCAAAAATTTCGTCAATCCGGAAATCCATATCATATTTGAATTCATCCAAACATAAATCGCATTCAAGATTAAGGATACCTTTAACATTACCGGTTACTTCCACAAATTCTCCCAGATTTTTTATAGTCAAATCTGCTCTAACCGGACCATCTGAATTTATGCCTTCTATGCTGTCTTCAAAAGTATATTCAAGAATTCCGTCTTTAGCATTTTCAATGTCTTCAATTGAAACAAAATTTTCCATAAATTCTTCTCAACCAATGGAACGCAAAGACCTTAAACGTATTGTTCTTCCTGCATTGCAACTGCTGCAACCTGATTAGAAACAAAACAAACTTTTTTCAAAGGTCCTTGTGTTTCTTTTTCTACTAATACTGCTGATGCTGATTTCATCAATTGTGTAAGTTCAGAATACAAATCCAGAGGATTTTCAACATACAATACCAGCGGCGCTGTTGAACCTTTTAAGAATACAAGAACAGAGGTTCTTTTTTTTATATTCTGCGGATTGATACCCTGCGGATTAAATTGTTGTGCCATAATTTTCTCCTTAACTTCTTAAGTATAACAATTTTAGAATAAAAATGTTTTTTATGCAAATCTTTACGTAATATATACTACCCTTGCCAACACCGGTCGGGGGATTAATAAATCTTTTATTCTGAAATAAATTAATCATGCAAAAGAAAGGATTTATATGAAAAAAAATATTTATATTGCGGTATTTGTTGCAGCAGCATTTGTACTCGGGTATTCTGTAAACAACATTGCAATCTCTGACACAACACCTAAAGTAGCAGTAATTGACGCAACAAAAATTGTTGCCAACTCATCTGCAGTTAAGGCACTGAAAGCCGAACAGGAAAAGAAGGTTAAAGATATTCAGGCAACTTTGGAAAAGGCAAAAGCCGAGATTTCAAAAGAAACTGATCCTGCAAAAATTGCGGCAATAGAGGAAAAATACAGAACTCAGATTAACAATCAGAAAATAGCACTTGATACTGAATACAATCAAAAATTAACCAAAATTGACAACGAAATAAGAGCTACAGTTGTTGAAAAAGCAAGAAATTTAAATTATGACCTTGTTCTTCCGAAAAATATTGTATATTTTGGCGGAGATGACATTACTGATGTAATTGCAAAGGATATAAAATAAAAAACAGGCTTAACGCCTGTTTTTTATTTAGGAAGATTGGCAAAAAATGATTTATCTGTTGATGCCTTGTATGCGCATGTAAAACCATTTAAACCGCTTGTGGATGTGTTATTACAAAAAACATCCGCACTTTGTTTAGCGCTGTCAAAGCCGGCACCACCTGCAGATGTACCCTTTGCACCCATTGGAAGCACCTTGCCGTCTTCCTGAATCTGGAATATAAAAAAGTCCTGCCCGTATCTGTCCGGTTTTTTACCTTTTCCGTTAATATCAACACCAATTAGTATTTTATTGCTCTGTGTGCAATGATTGACAGAAATAAACATTGAATCTGCAACAACAAACTGACCGTCATCAAACCAAATAGCAGAACCGGCTTTTCCGGTATAAGACTTATAGTCTGTCAAATAATTTCCGTCATCATCATTAAAAGTAGAACAACCGTTTTTCCCGCAATTTACAGACATAATAAAGTATTTGTTGAATACTTCGGCAAATTCATTAGTACAAGCCTTATAACTTGACCAGTTAGCAATATAACCCTGATCGGCATTCATACGATTAACAGCCTGCGTGATAATTGAATAAGCCTTTTTATATTGTGCTTCAAGCTCCTTACCTTTACTGTTATTCACAAGTGAAGGCAGCGTCATTGCTGCGACCACGCCGATTATTCCCAGAGTTATCAACACCTCGGCTAACGTAAAACCTCGTTTAATGGTTCTTTTTTCGGCGGTGCTAAATGGCTCAGTACCTGCACCAATACCGGTTATGGAGCTTAAACTACTCTGCCCCCCCCCCGAAAAACCTTGTCATTACTGTGTTTTCCATAACTTAATCTCCTTTTTTAGTTGTATCTGTTCTTTCTTACTTTTTCTTGATTAAATATAAAACTTTTTGAGGCGATAGCGAGAGCAGGGCGAGAGCGTGACCGAGAAAATAAATATATTTTCTTTAAATTGTTCTGCAGTTCTGGCTTCTCGCTATCGTTATAGCTTTTCTAACATGTTTTTCCTCTGCTTCTTTATTATAATCTATTTTTATATATTTATCAACCAATTCTGACAAAGCATGGTCAAAAGCAGACCTCCGCTGCTTACGCTCCGCCTTCGTGCGTCGTGCGCAGCTTCGCTGTCTAATACACCACTCTAAATTCCGCTCACGTTCCTTATCGCGGAATTTTTTCAGACATGCTATAATTAAAATATATGAATGAGAATTTGAAACAAACATTAAAACTTTTACCATCGCTTCCCGGCTGTTATATTTACTACAACAAAGATAACGAGATAATATATGTCGGAAAAGCAAAAATTTTAAAACGCAGGGTAATGAGTTATTTTAACAAAAAACACCATGACAGCGTTAAAGTGCAGGTGCTTGTTTCACAAATCGAGCGCATGGAGTATATTATAACAAATACTGAAGTTGAAGCGCTTATTCTCGAAAGCCATCTTATAAAAAAACATAAACCTCGATACAATGTTCTGCTGAAAGATGACAAAAAATATCCGTATTTTCTTATTACAGATGAAGACTTCCCGCGTATAACAGTTGTGCGCAAAAAAAATATGAACCCTGAAAAAGGACGGTACTACGGACCTTATACAGATGTTCGGGCTATGTATTCAACTCTGGATTTCTTAAAAAAAATCTTCCCGCTGAAACAATGCAAATCACCAAAATTCAAAGACCGTCCTTGCCTATACTATCAGATAGGACGCTGCATGGCACCTTGCCAGAATATGGTTACAAGTGAAGAGTACAAAAATCTTGTACATCAGGCAGAACTATTTCTTGCAGGCAAGCAGTCCGAGCTAATGGCGCAGCTGAAAGAACAAATGGAAAAATATGCTTCCTCAGAACAGTTTGAGAAAGCTGCACGTCTGCGCGACAGCTATCTGGACCTGAAAAAAACTCTTGAAAAGCAGAAGGTTGTATATGAAAATACAAAACTCAATGAGGATATTATTTCGCTTCTGTCAGAGGACGGTATTTTTGCAATTGTAATACTCATGATACGCGAGGGAAGGCTTATTGACAAAAAAGACTTCATATATGAAGTTGAAGAAGAAGATAAGACAGAATTCTTTGCAACATTCTTTAAGGAATACTACAACACACTCTCTCTGGAATTTCCTGATAAGATTGTTTCTAACGAGCTTGAAAATATAGGAGAGAAAGCACTTTATGAGGAATGGCTTAATATAATATCCGGGAAAAAGATTAAAATAAGCTATGGCAAATCCGCGCAGGGCAAAGAGCTTCAGATGCTTGCAGACAAAAATGCGCGTGTTGTTCTCGATAATGCCAAAATTAAAAAGATGGTTAAAATCAACGAAGATTTCAATGAAATCGGTGCTTATCTTGCAGAAAAACTTCACCTAAGAAACTTCCCGCACAGAATGGAATGCTATGATATTTCACACATACAGGGTACAAACACAGTAGCATCTATGGTTGTATTTATAAACGGACTTCCTAAAAAGTCAGAATATCGAAAATTCAAAGTCCGCACCACAGAAGGTAAGCCTGATGATTTTCAGTCAATGAAGGAAGTTCTCACACGCAGGATGTCGCATCTGGGTGAAAAAAAATGGGAAAAGCCGGATTTAATGATAATTGACGGAGGAAAAGGCCAATTATCAAGTGTTATGGAAATTATTGAAGGGTTAGGGGTGAAAGATATTGACGTTGTAAGTTTGGCAAAACGTAATGAAGAGGTATTCCTTCCTCATAAATCAGAACCTGTAATTCTGCCAAGAGATTCAGGAGCACTGTTTTTGTTCCAGAGAATCCGCGATGAAGCGCACAGGTTTGCCATAACTTACCACAGAAATCTGCGTTCAAAAGCAATTAAAAAAGGCGGTAAATAATTACTCCTGAACCTCTGTGATTTTGCCGCGATTATCAATGCGTCTTTTCCAGCATTCTTTTAAGCTGCCGACTACATTAGGTTTATTAAACCAGCGGTCAATATACCTTTCATTTTGCCCCAAAGACCCATCCATTTTTTCCTGTGTATTAATATTGTATGTTGCCTCTGAAATACCAATACTTATCTTAACATGAGGAGTTGGCTCTTTTACAACATCCATTGATAGTTTCAAATTGTTATATTTTTCAGGTTGAAAATTCTGTGATGTCCCGGTATTGGCATCAACAATCAGCTTTTTCAATTCATGCCCCAAATCATTTAATGACTTTCCCATAAAAACCACCTGCTAGTTATTTAAACTGTGTATTGGTGCAGGAATTCTGCCGCCTCTGCATACAAAACCGGCTGATGACAGGTTATTAACAGACATAACCGGAGCTTCACCAAGAAGCCCGCCGAAAACAACCTTATCGCCTACTCCTTTGCCAATAGCAGGAATAATTCTAACAGCAGTAGTTTTTTTATTAATCATACCTATCGCCATTTCATCTGCAATTATTCCGGCAATTGTACTATTTGGCGTATCTCCCGGGATTGCAATCATATCCAGCCCGACAGAGCATACGCATGTCATAGCCTCAAGCTTATCAAATGTTAAATAACCGTTTGCAGCCGCTTCTATCATACCGGCATCCTCGGAAACAGGAATGAATGCTCCGGAAAGCCCTCCTACATGAGAACTTGCCATAATTCCGCCTTTTTTTACTGCATCATTTAGCATTGCAAGCGCAGCTGTTGTACCATGTGCCCCTGCATGTTCAAGCCCCATTGCCTGGAAAATTCCGGCAACACTATCTCCTTCAGCAGGTGTAGGAGCTAGTGACAGGTCAATTATACCAAATGGAATATCCAGCCTTTTTGCAAGTTTTCTGCCGACAAGTTCACCGGTTGAAGTAATCTTATATGCAATCTGTTTAATCTTGTTAGCAAGCTGACTTAAATCAGCATCTTTAGGAAGCGCCTCGATTGCTGCTCTCACCACGCCAGGTCCGGAAACCCCGACATTGAGGGCACATTCCGGTTCGCCAACTCCACAGAAAGCTCCTGCCATAAATGGATTATCGCTTGCAGAATTACAGAAACAAACAAGCTTTGCCGCACCAAGTCCGTCTTTATCTTTGGTAAATTCTGCTGCTTTTTTTATTGTATCTGCCATTTTCAAAACCGCATCCATATTAATGCCGGCTTTTGATGATGCAAGGTTTATTGAAGAACAAAGCCTTTCAGTACAGGCAAGTGCTTCCGGAATACTTTCAATTAAGAGATTGTCGCCTTTTGTGCAGCCTTTTTCAACCAGTGCTGAGAAGCCGCCGATAAAATTTACTCCGACTTCTCTTGCAGCTTTATCCAGAGTTTGTGCGATTTTAACATAATCAGGATTTTTGCAGGATTCACCCACTATAGATATAGGGGTAACAGAAATCCTTTTATTAATAATCGGAATTGAATACTCGTTTTCCAAATCATTTGCATATTCAACAAGATTTTTCGCATAGCGTTTAATCTTGTTATAAATATTATCGCACACAACATCTACATCACTATCCATACAATCTCTCAGACTGATTGCCATTGTTACAGTCCTGATGTCAAGATTGTATAATTTAATCATATTAATAGTTTCTAAAATAAGATTTTCGTTAATTACCGCCAAAATTTAACCCAAACATTCTTGAAATGTTCTTTGCCTTTACTCTAAGTTTCAACTCTACACGACGGCTTTTTGCATAATCTTCCTTTCCATCCGCCGTCAGGACAGGTTCGGAAAAACTTTTTCCTTCAACAACAACCATTTTTCTGAGCTTTTCACTGTAAGCAGGGTTAAACTTTGTCTTAAACATATAATTCTCAACCGCATTTGCCCTTAACAAGCTCAGCTCCATATTCTTTGCAAACTGCTCATTTGGAGTTTTCAAACCCTGAAACATCTGTGAGTCAGTGTGTCCCTGAACAACAATATTCACAACATTTTCATATAATGCAGGATTTGAATAAATTGTGTCGATATAAATAGGAACAAACTTTTCAAGATACTGCTTACCTTTTGCGGAAAGTGTATAGCTGCCTACATCAAAAAGTTCAAGTTCCGAAATCTTAACGTTACCTGTAAGTTTGTCAACCTCGGCATCAATATCAGCTTCTTTAAGCCTGTCAGCCAGCTGCTCTGAAGCTTTCATTTGATTCTGTTGTAATTCAACGGTTTCCTGGGTAAATCCTGTCATAGCAAGTACAAACAGTGTCATGAAGATGATTGCCAGACCTAAAAGAAGGTCGGACATAGTTGTCCAGAATATGTTATCGTTACCGTCTTCTATAGTTGGTTTTTTACCGTAAATACCCACTTTATACTCCGTTAAAATAATTCATCAACAGCATCTGATTTACTTGCTTTTGCAACTTCTTTCATCTGCTTGTTCATAAGGTTCATACCAAAAATCAGGTTTTCCAGATAAGGAACAAGATTCCCCGCAATACCTGAATTAAGTGCAATTTTAAAATCATTCGGCAATGCTGCGATAAGATGCTGCATTGCATTGTTCTGAATTTTTGTTTCTCTTAAGAGTTCAAACAGGAACTTCTCAGACGAAATATTATCAAACAATTTGGCAATAACATCCTGCACCTTAGCCAGAGGGTTTTTACAGAGGATGTTATATGTAAGTTTTTCATAAATGATAAATATCAGTGAAGAACCTACCGCGAATACTGATACAAGCGCCGCAATCTGCATGGAGCTCATCAGCTGTGCTACAGATGCAATTGTTCTTTCCTGTGATGAAAAGTCGATTTTACCAAACGCAATCGCAATGTTCAAGAATGTAAACAACGGTCCGAAACCTGTCAAAATTGTTGAAACGGATTGCATAAATTTGTAGTTAAATTTGGAAGTGACTAAAGACTCTTCATTAAAGAAGTACAAAGGATCAACTGTGGTTTGAATATTTTGAACAGTTGAAGACACCTCTTTATATGTAAGATTATTATTCTGACCTTTCAATGCAACAGATTCCGAAAATACCAGTGTATTTTTAAATTCCATCCAGGTATTTGCAACATACGGATTCATCATCATCCATTCATCTATTTCTTTAAAACGATAGTTTAAGTCATTTTTCTTAAAATTGCTGATAAATGAGTGAAGGATTTTAAGATTTTTATTTACAAATTTATATTTAACGACACAAAAAATAAGTGAAGATACAAACGTAAATAATACGATTAAAATCGGAATATCGGTAAATATATGCAATAACATTCTCATAAAGCTAAAATCTCCATTCTATGAAAAATTGTACCATAGTTTACGCTGCTGGGCAAAATATTAAGAAGAACTCAACAAATTCTCCTCTATTTGTATGAGATTAGAAAGATATGAATAAAGAAAAATTTACACGTGCCGATAAAAATAATACAGATATGAAAGACGAAAGTTTTTCATACCTCCTCCCCAAGTCTGGTAGCCGTTCTTATTCTAAGACGGCTTTTTTTTTGCAGAAAATCTGTTATAATAAACCTATGAATAACAATGAAAAAAACTATGAAGATTTTATCTCAACTGTCAGCCATGAATTGAGAACACCCTTGACTTCTATCCGCGGTTTTTCACAGACAATGCTTGCATCATGGGACAAGATTGATGATGAGAGTAAGAAAAAATTTTTGAAAATAATTGAAGAGCAGTCTAACAGGCTGATAAATCTTGTAGAAAACATGCTATCCGTAACAAAGCTTAACAGCTCTGCATCAAATTTAATATTAAAGGAAACTGATATTAACCCGTTAATTAGCACTGTTGTTTCAATTGTTAAAAGTCAGTATAGAAACCACAAATTTGAAACAGACATAAATCCCAAAACACCTACAATTTTTGTAGACAGGGATAAGTTTCAGCAGATAATGACAAATCTGGTTGAAAACGCTGCTAAATATTCAGATGAAAATTCAACAATAAGAATAAAATCCGGTTTCTGCGATAACTGTGAATTTGTATCAATAAAAGTAACCGATACGGGAATAGGAATTAAGGAAGAAGATTACGAAAAAATATTCACTAAATTTTCAAGAATAGACAGCCCTCTCACAAGAAAAGTCCAAGGAAGCGGATTGGGGCTTTATATAACCAAAAATCTGACCGAAAAAATGGGAGGAACAATTTCCGTAAACTCCCATGACAATGAAACAACCTTTGAGGTAAAGCTGCCGGCATATAATCCGGAAAAACATGCGAGGGAAAAATGCAGACAGTAACGCTTATTATTGATAAAAGACGAGAACTTCCGGCAAAATACAAAAAGCTTCTTGAAAATAAGTTTTCACAGGTCATAATATCCAAAAACCTTATTTCGGCTCTTAAAATCATTCAGGATAAAGAGCCTGATATGATACTGATTTCAGACAGCATAGACAGCGATTTGTCGGATTACTGCAAGAAAATCCGCGCTCTGACTTATAATATGCGTCCTATTATTATTGCACTTTCAAAATCAGCTGAGCTTGAAGATAAGTTAAAAGTTCTTGAAGGCGGAGCTGATGATTTTATATCAGAACCGGTTAACCCGGAAGAGTTTGTTATGAGAGTAAAGGCTCATCTGCGCCGCGAATTTGAATCTAATCTTGATATGAAAAAAATGCTTCCTAATAAAAATTATTCAATGCGGGCTCTAAAAAGGATTTTGTCAGGAAACTCCGGCTGGGCATGCCTGTACATAACAATAGAAAACTTTAAAAATTACAGAGAAGCATATACTAAACTTGCATCAGATAAACTTTTACAGACTTATTCCGCAATTATAACCTCTTCGCTTAATGAAGATGACTTTCTGGGAAGTATCTCTGAAAACGAATTTTTAGTAATAACAAACCAGTATAAAGCAGAAAAAATCGCCAATTTTTTAACCTTTGCATTTGATACAGTTGCACCAAAATTCTATTCAAAATCAGACACCGCACGCGGTTATATGATTACACAGGGCGATGATATGGCAGGCAGGCGTACCGATTTCATGCACACAACAATAGGGGTTGTGACTAACGAATACAAAAAATATTCTGACCCGCAGGAGCTTATAACTTCTCTAATAAGCATACATAACATTGCAAACCTTCCATCCCGTTCCAACTACCTTATCGAAAGAGCCAAGCTTTCTGCCAACGATGCTGTTTACACAAAAAATTACAACAAAAAAATCTCCATTATTGAGCCTGATGATGCGATGACACTTCTTTTAACAACTATTTTAAATATGCAGGGATATGAAACAGAAACCTTCAGGAAATTCAGAGAGCATGATAAGGATAATGAAATTCCTGCAATAATAATACTTGATGCCGGAACGGTTGAAAACAAATCAGGACTGGAAACCGCTAATAGTATCAGAAAAAATTCAAAATATAAAAATACAAAGTTGATTGTAACTTCAATTTTTCATGACAAAGAACTGATATTAAATACCGGTGCGGATTTATACCTGCCTAAACCTTATGAGATTTCTACACTTGTAAAATGGGTTGAAGCATTTATAAATGAGGTTAATAATTAAAGTTTCCAGTATTAGTATTGGCAGCAGTATATCTTTTCGAAACGATAGCGGGAGCGTGTTTGAGAAAAGATATACTAATACCAATACGGATAACACTTTTATTGAAAAAATATTCATGATATAATAAGAAAAAAAGGAGGATAAATTTATGCAAAACACAATTATAGCTTCAAATTCTATGAGGGGGGGGGGGCTTAGATAGCGCCGGCGGGCTTTTTCACGCTTTGGGATTATCCCGTTATGCCTTTACTTTAGCTGAAGTTCTTATAACTCTTGGTATTATAGGTGTGGTCGCAGCTATGACATTGCCGGCTCTGGTTAATAATACCCAAAATAAAGAGCTGGAGGCAAAACTGCAAAAATCATACTCTGTTTTACAACAAGCAAAACAGCGTATGGATTTTGATTACGGCATGACGGTTACACCGCTGACACATAATACCCCGTCAAAATTTCTTCCGGAATTTGTCAAATCTTTCAGCAAATATGTAAACTGCGGAGAAAGCAAGTGCAATATATTTGACAGAGATACTTCCGGCGATATAAATTACGTACATTCTAAAGTATACAAGGCATATAATAATAGAACAACACCGTATGGCGATTATTTTGATAACGGACTGTATATGATGACTGACGAAATGCTTTTAATGTCAAATGATGCCTACTCTGCTTACGGTATAGTCTTAACTGTAGATGTAAACGGTGTTAATAAAAAGCCAAACGCCTGGGGACATGATGTATTTTCATTTAATATAAAAGACAACGGAAAAGTAATGCCTATGGGAGCTGAAGGAACCCAGTATCCTTTAAGCAAATATCCGCAGTATTGCAGCCCGGCATCTACAAGCAATATGAACGGTATGTCCTGTACTTATAAGGCTTTAACTGATCCGGATTACTTTAAAAACCTGCCAAAATAAGATTATTTTTCATTGACTCCGTAACCGAACATTGCAAAATCATATTTTGCCGGATCTGCGGAGTCAAACTTTTTCAGATTTTCGGTTAACTCAAGAACAGCCTTAAAGTCATTTGCGTTTCTTGTCAAAAGCCCCATCTCGCGCGAAATTCTTGCAACGTGGACATCAAGCGGAATAAGAAGCTCTGATGCCGGCATAAAATCCCATATACCGAAATCAACAGGACCTTTTCTAACCATCCACCGGAGATACATACACATACGCTTCATTGCGCCGCCCTTTTTCGGATCAGGTATCATAAAGTAAAAACCCTGCCCGGAGTTTTCTTTGGCTCTGGCATAAAAATAATCAGTTACGGGTATAAACATATTTCCCTTTGGTTTTGTTTCATAACCGTATTTAAATAACTCTTCCAAGCCTCCGTCTTTCTCATAAAGAGTTCGCATTATTGAAAAAATTTGCGCAAAGTCATCCGGCTTTCCAAAACGGTAATTAAAATCACCCAAGATTTGCGGCTCAAAATTCATTATAAAATTCAAAGGTTCATTTTGTGCAAGTTCAAAAAGTGTATTAAGTTTTTTGATAAAAACATCTCTTCTGCCGTATGCAACAAGTGATGCAATAAAACCTGCTATTTCAATATCTTTTTTCTCCGTAAATCTGTTAGGAAACCTTACGGGATCATCTTTGATAAAATCTTCTGTTTCATACTCTTTTACCAGTTTTTCCAACTCAACTTTTGTAATCATCTAAGCTCCTTAAAACATTCTTCCAACAATTTATCACATTCTTCTTCCATAATCCCGCCGTAAACCTTAAGCTTTGAAGCGGTAAGTGTACGCAAGTCCGCAGCAGACCCCAGAGCGCCGTAATTTTTATCATATGACCCGAAATACACAGCCTTAAGGCGTGATTGGATTATAGCCCAGGCACACATAGGACACGGTTCAAGCGTAACATACATTTCGCAATCCTCTAAACGCCACCCGCCAAGTTTCTTTGCAGCCTCTCTTATAGCAAGAATTTCAGCATGCGCGGTTACATCCTGCAAAGCTTCCTTTCTGTTACAGGCTGATGAAATAACTGTACCGTTTTTTACAACAACAGCTCCTACCGAAATTTCGCCTTTTGCACTCTTTGCAGCCTCAATTGCTCTATGCACCTGCCATTACCTCATCTTTTGCCAGTCTGAGGATAACCTCGACACAAAAACCGCACTCTTTATCAGAATGAAGTTTTATCTGACCCTGCATAGCCTCTACAAGCCCCTTTACAATAAACAGCCCTAAGCCGGTGCCCCGTGTTGTTCTTGTTGTATTATCATCTAGTCTTATAAATTTTTCAAATAACTTTTGAAGCTTGTCCGCAGGAATCACATCGCATTCGTTTCGTACAAAAATCCTGGCAAAATCTTCTTCCACAACACCATCAACTGTAATCTGTGTATCCGGATAGGCATATTTAACCGCATTTTCAATAAGGTTTACAAACACCTGCTCAAGCCTGTTCTTATCACCAAGAACATTGGCAAAGTCTTCCTTTATATTAATCACAATCTCTTTATTTTCTTTATTTTTTACAAGCAGCCTTGCAGTTTCCATAACTTCCGGCAGCCATACAGATTCTTCATTTGTTCTCAGGCGCATCCCTTCTATGTCAGGAATTGTAAGCAAATCTTCAATAAGACGTTTAAGCCTTTCTGATTGTTCTTTAATTATTCTCAAAGACTTATGTCTTGTTTCTTCATCAATTTTTATATCCTGTCTTAACAGCCTTGAGGTATACCCCTGAATACTTGTTAGAGGAGTGCGCAGTTCATGGCTTACAGTATCAATAAGATTTGTACGAAACTCATTAAGCTTTTTCAATTCAACGTTATTTTTCTTTAACTGAAGGTAAGATTTATGAATCTCGCCCGCCATACGGTTAAATTCAAATGCCAGAAACACAATCTCATGAGGTGTAAATGCAGTTGTCAAAAGTCTTATCTGACGCTCGTAATTCCCTTTGGAAATAGCAATGATACCCTTAAACAGCTGTCTGATATTTATATAAAGATAATAGATATAAAGTGCAGTAACAAAAATAATTACAAATATAGCAAACAAAATTGATAAAATAATCTTTGCTCTGTTTTCGTTAATTGTTCTGTTAGTAACTTTTTCTGTTGTATTTACAATAATTGTAATAGCAGGGTTTTTCTTATGCACATAGACAAGAGGCTGGTTCTTTACATCCCCGAAAATAACCGGCGTATCCACCTTCATCTTTTGTGGAAGCAGAGCAAGCGTTTCTTTAAAAACGCTGTCTGTATAATTATGTGATGCAATCAGTTTGCCGTCATCTGTCATTACATAAATCTGGCGCGCATCATCTTTTAGCGACTGAAAGAGTTCATCCTGCAAGCTTTCCAGAGTGTAAGTAGCTACAAGAAAACTTTTGCTGTCCAGCGGAATTGAAACTGTTGCTTTATTATATTTAAGATTTTCATTATGGATTGCTTCCAGCTCCTGTTTTGATTTTACAATTTCAATTTTTTCACAGTTATCAAAACTTGACGAAATTGTCTTCAAATAGTTTTCTCTCTGACGAAAGCCCGGCAGATACTTTAGAGAAAAAGCAATCTGTTCAAGATTACCGTTAATTGTATTTGAGAAAAAATCAATCTCATCAGATACCATATTAGCTATAAGAACAGCTGATTCTCTAAGTTGATAACGCATTGCATGCTGGTTTACATTATTGATAATAAACCCGCTGACTGTCATCGGAATTAATACAGAAAAAAGAAATACAATTCCTATTTGTTCAACAATCTTCAATCTTTTAAATTTAAAAAATCTCATACTTAACCTTCCGCAAACGGAGTAAGCTTATATCCGACATTAGTTACAGTATGCAAATATCTTGGTTTTTTAGCATCAGGTTCAATCTTATTACGCAAGCCTCCGACATGAACCCTAAGCATTCTAACGTCCTCATTGCTGTCATAACCCCATACCTCATCAAGAAGGGTCGCAAGAGTAACAGGATTATTAAAATGCTGCATAAGGCTGTACAAAATCTCAAACTCTGTAGGTGTTAATTTAGTTTTTTTATTTACAACAATGCACTCAAGAGTTTCAGGGAATATTTGAATATCTCCTGCATGAAGAATTTCATCGGAAAGCGACGTTGTATCTTCTTCCATGTTATTTCTTCGCAAAAGCACTTTTATTCTCAAAAGTACCTCCTGAATATCAAAAGGCTTTACCAGATAATCATCAGCACCGCAGTCAAACCCTTCTGTCTTATCATCAATAGTTCCCTTTGCGGTCAGCATTAAAATAGGTATAGCAAGCTTTGCCTGCCTGATATTTTTTGCAACATCAAACCCGTTCATCTTAGGCATCATTACATCAAGCAGAATTAAATCATACGAGTTATTCAAAGCCTTGTTCAGACCTTCCAGACCATCACGCGCGGTATCTACAAAGTAGCCGCTCTGTGAAACGTCAAATTCAAGCAGTTCTCTTATTTCATCGTCATCGTCAACTATCAAAATTCGTTTTTGAATATTACTCATATGACCTCACTTTTTAAATAATTTTATAAGATTTTATTCTTTTTTTCAAGAAATTATAAAGAAAAACTAAGAAAGAACCGGCAAAATCATTACCGGTTCTTTTTTCAAAACTTTATTATATTATTTAATTTTAAATATATTAAACTTCTGATGCTACCTGGCTGAAGCAGTCTTTGCAATAAACTTCTTTACCTGGTATAGGTTTGAACGGAACTTGTGTTTGAGCGCCGCATTTTGAACAAACAGCATCATACATTCTTCTTTGTCTTCTGTTGTTCTGTCTGCGTTTTTTTCTGCAATCCGGGCATCTTTTCGGCTTGTTTACAAGTCCTTTTTCTGCATAGAATTCCTGCTCGCCCACTGTGAAGACAAATTCTGCTCCGCAGTCTTCACATACTAGTTTTTCATCTTGGTACATTTTTGCGTTCTCCTGATTTAGTACTTCTAAGGAATCTTAATATCCTTATCAGCTCATTATACTCTATATCGCAAAATTATGCAAGTGGTTATTGTCCAAACGCCTGATATTTCTATATTATAGTCGACAATGAAGGTGCAATTGAAATAAAATGCCGTACCAGATCTCTATCCCAGAGTTTACCGGCTCCGTCTTTTAATATTTCACAGGCTTTGTCAATACTCATACCTTTTCTATATGGTCTGTCGCTTATGAGAGCATGGAAGGTATCGGCTACGGCAACAATTCTTGCAGCCAGAGGAATTTCATCGCCTTTAAGTTTTTCCGGATAACCTGAGCCGTCAATATGTTCGTGGTGATATTTTACTATAGGGATTAAATCTCTAAGAGCTTCGTTAGGCATAAGAACCTTTTCAGCACCTATTACAGGATGCTGCTTCATAATCTCCCATTCTTCGCCTTCAAGCTTGCCGGGTTTTTTCAGAACATTTTCAGGAATACCTATTTTGCCTACATCATGGAGCAGGGCTCCCAGTGTAATTCTCTGGACTTCATCTTCAGGAAGATTAATAGCTCTTGCAAGTGCTTCAGAGTATCTTGAAACAGATGTAGAATGACCTTTAGTGTAAGGGTCTTTTGCATCAATAGCACCTGCAAGCGAATTTGCAAGTTCCATTAAGTGATTTTGCGAGATAATTTGTTCACTGTTGAATTTGTGAACAAGTTCTTCTTCAAAGTTTATTCCCAGCTGAGCATGGCGTTTTGCAATAACTTCTGCAAAAGAATTAAGAGCGGCATCGTCCCAGAAATTAAAATCTGAAGAGCTTACTATTGCAGACATGCCTTCTTTGTAGCCTCTTGCTTTTGAAATATAAACAGCCTGTTCTGTTAAAATAAGAAGTTTTTCCTGATCCTGTGTTGATTCCGGATAAGTTGAAATTCCGACCGAAACTTTAACAGGTCCTACATCATCAACAAAGCAGCAGGAGAGGGTGTATGTTATATATTCAGCAAGGTATTTTGCATCAGCGGTGGTAGTATTAGGAAGAATTATAGCTATCTCATCGCTGCCGTATCTGCCTGCTTTATCAGTTGAACGCATATTCTGTTTAACTTTCTCGGCAAGAAGCTTAATCACTTCATCACCCTTAGCGTGCCCAAGCTCTCTATTGATTTTGGAAATATTATTTATGTCAAACATAACAATGGAAAGGTCCGTTCCGTTCTGGGCAGATTTTTGTATTTCGCCGGCAAGAACTTCCTGAAATCCTCTGTGGTTATATAATCCCGTCAGAGTATCGGTATTGGCATACATATTTGTTTTTTCAAGCAGGTCAATATTATGAATAAACATTGCAGCATAATTTGCAATAAAGGACAAAAATCCCATATTACAATCAAGATTTTCTTTGCCTAAAATCATTACCCCTACAGTCTGGTTGATAGAAACCAGAGGGAGAACAATAGCCGAAGAATCCGGTGTGTATGGAATATTTAAAAATTTATTGTTGTTTTTAAGCACAGCTGCGGATGTCTTAAAGCATTCTACCACAGGATTTTCACTATCAGATAAAAAAATCTTGGATGAGTATGTTCCGCCCATCTTGTTTAAAAGTTTCAAATTTATACATTTAGATTTTTCGTGAAAAACCCCGAACGCTGTAAATATACAGTTCAGCTTCTCTACAAATACATTGTGTAATACAGTAAACAGGTCATGCGTTGTCTTTTTATTCTGCAAAGATAAATTCAGATACTGTATAAGCTCTGAATAATCTACAACTTTGCCGGCAGAAAGGGAATTTGTTAAATACCCCCCATATAGTTTGTTGGAAGTTTTACTTACAGTAAAGTTATTAATACGGGCTACAATACCGGAATCTCGTGTCAGCGGATTGCTGATGGCAGGTTTCAGCTCTGAAATTTTTGAAGGTGAGGCAGCCGTAGTTTTTTTGCGTCTGGCAGGAACTTTTTTCTTTTCTATTACATCAGGTGCGCTATTCTTTGCAATAGGGTTTGAAACCCTGACAGTTTGAGGGTTTTTAGACACTTCATCCATTATTTCTTTATTTTCTTGTTTCAGATTTTTTTCCAATGTTTGACCTGCCTACACCTGTTGTTTTTAAAAACTATAAACATTTTTTATTGTTAAATACAATGTCAAAATTAACATTACTTAAAATAATTTTACTTTATACACAATAAAATACAATACGCCATTTAGATGGCTGTATGCTGATAATGAAATCCTTTCTACCACAAAACAATTCTACTATATTTGTAGTATATCATTTTTTACTTTATTTTTAAACCCTATTGTAAACATGTTTTACAATTATGTTTATGTTAGTATTGAAAAAACTAAAGATATTCAGATAACATGGGGGTAAAAAATGTTAGAAAATTTAGTATCGACGCATGGAATGCTTATTTCCGGCGCAATCTTACTTGTTGCATATATTTTTATTGCAACTGAGAAAATTCAAAAATCCGTTGTAGCACTTGTCGGGGCTTCACTGACACTGCTTCTCGGGCTTCTTCCTTTTCACGGGCATCTTGACAAGGAAGCCGGTGTTTATATCCGGTCGGTTTTTGATTATGTATCATTTGAAGTAATCTTTCTTCTTATCGGTATGATGATTATTGTACATATTTCAAGCCGGAGCGGGGTATTTAAATGGATGGCAGTGGAACTTTTAAAGTGTACAAAAGGACATCCAAAATTAGTTTTATTTGTACTTGCAGCATTTACGGCTGTTGCATCGGCATTTTTAGATAACGTTACAACCGTTGTATTTATGATGCCTGTGACTTTTGTTATTGCAAAAGAATTTGACACAGACCCTGTACCGTTTTTGATTACGGAAGTGCTTGCTTCAAATATAGGCGGAACAGCAACCCTTATCGGTGACCCGCCTAATATCATTATCGGGGCAAAAGCAGGTTTGAGTTTTATGGATTTTGTAAATGAACTTACCGGGATTATTGCATTAATCTTTATTGTGGTGGTTGCGGTTCTTACTTTTATGTTCAGAAAAAGCCTGAAAGCAACACCTGAAAAAATGGCGCATATTGCAAACCTGGATAACTCAAAGACAATTACAGACAGAAAACTTATGATAAGATCAATGATTACGCTTGTACTTGTAATACTTGGTTTTGTAACACATGATATTACAGGCATTCCGGCTTATGCGTTTGCAGTTGCCGGTGCATCTTTCCTGCTTTTATTTGAAAAGCCGAAAGAAATATACAGAGATGTAGAATGGCTGACAATATTTTTCTTTGTAGGCTTATTCATAATCATAGGCGGATTTGAGGCAAACGGCGGAATAAGCTTTTTAGCAGATAAATTGATTGAACTTACAAACGGAAGCCTGACAGCAGCTACAATGTTCATATTATGGGGTTCAGGAATTTTGTCCGGTATAATTGACAATATTCCTTATACAGCAACCATGGCACCTCTTATCTCACAGGTTCAGCATACAATACCATATGCAGGTACAGGTCATCATCCTCTGTGGTGGGCGCTTTCACTCGGAGCATGCCTTGGCGGAAACCTTACAATCATCGGGGCTGCTGCTAACGTAATCGTTAGTGAAACTTCAACTGTTAAAGGACATCCTATTTCATTTATGAGATTTATGAAATACGGTGCGCTTGCAACATTTATTTCACTTGCGTTAAGCTCAGTTTACCTGTATGTAAGATATTTACATTAAAAAAAATAAACAAATTAAAAATAAAGCAGGAACTCAGGTTCCTGCTTTTTCTCTTTTTCATTGTGCTTCCTGTACTATCTTAATAAAGTCCATTATACCTTCATACATTTTGTAGTTTTCTTTAGCAAGTGAAAGTTTTCTTGCATATTCCAAATCCTCAATGGATTTTGCGAACTCTTCCGTAAACAGTCTGGAAAGTCCGCGCAGGAAATATGATTCCATATCTTCATTGTTGAGATCAATAGCAATAGAAAAATCCTGAACAGCGCCTTGGTAATTACTCAGATTATATCTCACGCAACCGCGGTTGTAATACGCATTTGCATAATGCTTGTTGAAATTTATAACTGCTGTATAATCCTCTTCAGCACCTTTAAAATCTTCAAGCGGCCATTTTGCACCTGCCCTGTTGTAATAGGCATCTATATTGTTAGGATTAATTTTCAGAACTATATTAAAGTCATTGATAGCATCTTCATACTGTCCTAACTCTTTTTTGCACATGCCGCGGTTAAGATAAGCATTTTCATTCTGCGGATTATACATAAGCTCCCTGTTAAAATCCTCAATCGCATTTGTATAATCTTTCATTTCTTTAAGCGCAAGTGCACGCATATAATAAACATTTTCGGCAGCCGGGCTGACATTGAGAACACTGTTAAAATCATCTATAGCACCGGAAAAATCGCCAATCTGGGTTTTTGCAAGACCTCTTGCCCAGTATGCGCTAACGCTGTTATTATCCTGTTCCAGTGATTTTGAAAAATCCGCAATTGCCCCAACATAATCTTTTATACGCGCCTTTGATAACCCGCTTCTGAAATAAACTTCAGATGACATAGCTTCCGTTTGAGAAATTTTACCCGCAGTTTCAATTGAAAGTGCCGGAGCTGAAGAAGCGGCTAAATAAAGGGCTGTAATTGCATACATAACAATTATTTTTTTTCTCAATGTGAGTTTCTCCTGATATTTGGGGTTAAAATATGCCATAAGAGAATACTTATGGTTTATGGGGTAATATCAACATAGATAATTATATCATAAACATATAAAATTGGAAAGTATTTTATATTCATAGGATATACTAAAACCAATCAATTAAAGTCCTGATTTCACCTGCCTCAAGGGCATATTTTTCTGCTAAATCACTATTTAGCCAAGTGGTTATATTTAAATTTTTCTTAACAGGATTCTGCAGGTTAACCATGCCTGTAGATTTGTCAAAAACTTCACAGTAGTTCAGCCCGGAATTAGCGCATTCAGGCAGAATAATCCGCCCTCCACTGAGATACGCAAGCCCGAACATGCGGCATGTTAGCCCCCGTCGTGAATAAAGCGAACAGAGATTATTAATAAGAAAAGGACATTTATATAAAAACCTTGCAGACCCAACATCACAGATGCCGCCGGAAGTTTGCCTGCTTTTATTGGAGCCGGCTGCAGAGTTGTAGAAGTTTTCTTTTTGAAGCTTAATCTGCCTTATATTTTCCCTGATGGCATCACGCGTATCTTTTGGCAGGCCTTGAAATCCCTGCATCAAATACTCAGCCTCCAGACGGGAAAACGGATATTCCCCCAAAGTACAGCAGTCAACACAGCCCTGACGGCATTTGATGTATTGCTGCTGGTCTTTGAAATACCCGTTAAGTTCCCGGTCAACCTCTTTTAAAAATTCTTCATACCTCTTAAGCATTATTTACTCTTGATTAAAACGTACTTGCGTCCTTCGATTACAACATCATAATCCAGATTTTTTGCATATTGGTCAAGATATTTTTTTCTTATAGAAATATAAGAATCCTTTTTCTCAAGTTCTTCCTCAAGATTATCAGTAGTTGTCTGTTCAATGTAATCAATATGATAGCCTGAGTAGTACAGCAGCGAGTATCTTCTTGTATCACCGAAGGAAACCAGTTCTGTCCTCTTGCTTCTTGCATATTTTGCAAACTTCATCAAATCGTCCTGTCCGAATTTGTAATCAATCTCAAAGAATAATTTTGTGCAAAAAGCAGACACAAGTAGAGTAAAGATTACATATGTAAAAAATACCCCGCGCCTTTTGTCCTTAATCGCGCATAATATGCTGGAAATTCCTGAAAATAGAACAATAGAAATACATAGCCATTTTGCCGGCAGAATATCTGCATAAAGCTGAGCCGGAAGATAGTACTGTGCAAACATTGCAGTAATACCGGCAAGAATACAAAAACCGCCCCAGATGTATACCGAAAGATTTATTGCAGTTTTACGCTCTCCTGTTTTAATGTAGTTGTACCATATAAAGCCTATTATCGGTGCAGCAAATACATATGCCGGCAGAATATAAGTTATCAGCTTTGTCTTTGATGAGGAAAAGAAAAGCATGATAAATAAAAATGCCACCCAGTTTAAAAACAAAAATTTCTGTGGATTTGTAAAGCGGTCAAAGTCAATATTAACTTTTATATCTTTCAGTTTTTTAAAATTAAACTTTCTTAATTTTGCAATAATAACAGCAATAGCCGAGAAAATCCAAGGTATCAGCCCCCAGCATAATGTAACAATATAGAACCAGAACGGCTGTGCTCTGTCAATTTCATTAGAATTTAAAAATCTTTCAAGGTGATGCTTAATAATATATTCTTCATAAAACATCGGATCGTGCATCTTAAGCATAATCATATGCCAAGGCAGTACAAATAACAGAAATAAAATAATACCAATGCCGAAATATTGCGGCTTAAAACCCTCTTTTACCTTTTTTGTCAAAAGACATGCAATAAACATGGTTCCGAAAGGAGCGACAAAACCCGGCAGCCCTTTTGCCATAACAGCAAGTCCTGAAAAAATATAGAAAAGCCACCAGAAAAATTTTTTATTTTCTTCAGCGCAGAAAAATGTTTTAAATCCGCACATAATAGAAAACCCAACGCAAGCAGCAACCACAATGTCAAGAATAGCAAACTTTGCAAGGATTACATATTCAAAACATGTTGCAAGCACCAAGGATGCAACAACTCCGTATTCTCTTGAAACCTGTTTTCTACCAGCAAAATAAACCAGAAACGAAGTCAGCATCCCGCACATTGCAACAGGAAAACGCGCCGTAAATTCGTTAACCTTATTAAAAAAGGCAAACGACAAGCACTCAACCCAGAAATACAAAGGCGGTTTTTCAAAGAAATACTCTCCGTTCAAATACAAAGTCATAAAGTCCTTAGTATTATACATATCTCTTGCCATTGATACGTATCGTGTTTCATCAACATCCATAAGCGCGTAACTGCCGATATTATGGAAAAATATAAAGTAAAAAAGCACGCACAATCCTAATATTGTAAAAAACTCGGCGTGTTTTTTCACATAATCAGTTATTTTATCAAATGTCATTTTACTCTCCCTAATCAATCAATAAGGCTCTAATTATACCATAAAAAAAGTTATTCATTTACAAACATTTTGTATAGTTTATAAATCAAATAAACATTAGACTCTTTCTGCAAATCCAGATTTAATTCATTTCTCATATCATCAATAGATTTATACGATTCAAAATCAAACAAATCTTTAACATCAACATTTAAAACTTCAGCAAGCTTTTCCAGAGTTGATGCGGTAACAAAACTTTCACCGCGTTCTATTTTTCCCATATTTGTTACAGCAATACCTATTTTTTCAGCAAGTTCTTCCTGTGAAAATTTAGCCTTTTGTCTAAACTTTTTTACTCTTTTGCCAAACAATACTTTTAAATCTGCCATAACTCTCTCCGTATAGTATATTTTAGATTGTATAAATTTTAAATAAAACAATATAAAAGATAATATTTAGTATTGACTTATTATCTTTAATATGCTAATGTAAATATTAAAAGGTAGATAATTTAAAAAAATATTATGTTTTAGATTATTTATCAGGTCGAGATGGAAATTAAGATAGGAGAAAAGGTTATGTCAACTAAAAAAGAAACTACAGCACCTAGCACAGATGAGGATGCTGACAGCGAAGGCTAGATTTCTGGTTATTTATCGAAACTTTACAGAAGCAGCCGGTCATCCGGCTGCTTCACTATTTAAAGGATATGGATATGGAAGTTTTCAAGCGTAAAAGAGAGTATAACAAAGAAGTATTAACTATTTTAGGACATGATTTTGTCTTATGTGATGATCTTGACAAAAAGTATTTTAAATATACTCAACAAGATATTAAACGTGGTATTCAAAAACAATATTTCTGGAAAATGCACAGAGTTCTAAATATAAAAAATCCGCGTCTTTTTACAGAAAAAATTCAATGGCTAAAACTATATGACTGTACACCAATTAAAACCATGCTCGCAGACAAGCTTCTTGTAAGAGAATGGGTGAAAGAAAAAATCGGCAGCAAATATCTGAAAAAAATCTACGGCACTTATAATTCCTTTGATGAAATTGATTTTTCATCACTTCCTAAAGAATATGTAATCAAAGCTAACCATGGATGCAATATGCAGCTTCTTGTAATCGAAGGCGGAAAACCTGATATGATAAAAGATGCCCGCCGTTTTGACAGATTTCTCCATACAAATCATGCTTACAAAAGCCGCTTTGAGCTGCATTACAAAGATATTAAGCCAAAACTCTTCACCGAAGAATATCTGAAAAATACCAATGAACTTTTTGAATACCTCTTTTTCTGCTTTAACGGGGAACCTGAATTTGTCCTGTTTGCTTCGGGAAAACGCTCTGACAGAATTGAATGCACCATGTTTGACAAAAACTGGAAAAACTGCCATTTTAATTACGGAGAAAAACTCCACAGAGAAGAAATTCCAAAGCCTGAAAATTTTGACGAAATGTTATCAATCGCAAGAAAACTTTCCGCAGATTTCAAGTTTGTACGCGTTGACCTTCATAACATCAATGGCAGAATTTACTTTGGCGAAATGACCTTTACACCGGCAGGCGGTTTTATGAAATTCAATCCGCGCAAATATGACAGAATTTTAGGAGATATGCTGAATTTGAATTAATAAACTGTATGCCGGCTTCCGGACATACACGCTTGCAAGAAAAGTTTAGCCGGTTAGCAAAATAAATCAAAATATCCGCCACGCCACACTTCCGGCACACTGCAGGCAGGGTTTTCGCTGCACCTGTCAGCCTGACCACAGGTCAAATGTAGTCCTGCCGGCTTACTCCCCCCGGTTTCAGCTCACTCACGCTAAAACGCATCAGTTTTAAGCGGATTTTTGAATTTAGTAATATTACCCTGGAACAGCAGCTTAACTGTTGCCAGTCCGCCGTTTCTGTGTTTTGCAACAATAATCTCGGATTCTCCCTTGTTTGCTGCCTTGATTGCTTCATCTTCTTCGCCGTCAGCTTTTCTGTAGTATTCATCACGATAAATAAACATTACAATATCAGCATCCTGCTCGATTGAACCTGATTCTCTCAAGTCTGAAAGCATCGGTCTTTTATCAGTTCTGCTCTCAACCGCACGCGAAAGCTGTGATAGGGCTATAACAGGCACATCCAGCTCTTTTGCAAGGATTTTCAGACCTCTTGATATAGCAGAAATCTGCTGCATACGATCCTCTCTGCCGTTACCTTCCATAAGTTGAAGATAGTCAATTAAGACAAGTCCCAGATTTTTCTCTTCCATTTTTAATCTTCTGCACTTTGCCCTTATATCAGTAATTGTACAACCGCTGGTATCGTCAATATATATCGGCGCCTGTGCAAAAGAATTCATTGCATCAGCAAGCTTTTCCCAATCCTTGCTCTGCATTTTACCTGTTTTCATTCTCTGTGAATCTATTTCAGCTTCCGAACACAACATACGCTGAACAAGCTGCTGCTTTGACATTTCAAGAGAAAATATTGCAACAGGGGTCTTGGCTCTTATCGCAACATTTTGCGCAATATTAAGCGCAAAAGCAGTTTTACCCATCGCAGGACGTGCAGCAAGAATTATCAAGTCTGATTTTTGCAACCCGTTCAGGCAGGCATCTAAATCAAAAAATCCCGTTGGAGTACCCAAAAGCTCATCCTGATGGTTGTATCTGTATTCAATATTTTCATAAGTATTTAAAACAAGGTCTTTAACATGAACAAGCTCTGTAGTTGCCTTGCGGGAAGCTATATCAAAAATAAGCTTTTCAGCACAATCAAGCGATGTATCAATAGGGTTCATATCGTATCCAAAAGATACTATTTCTGAACCTGCGTTAATCAATGCTCTTTTTATAGCTTTTTCCTGAATAATTTTTGAATAATACTCGATATTTGATGTTGTAATTGCGTTATAGCTTAAATCGTTGATAAAAGCTCTCCCGCCTACAGAATCAAGTTTGGAGTTATAACTCAGCACATCAGAAACAGAAATTATATCAATCTTTTCATTCTGGTTAAAAAGCTGAATCATTGCTTCGTAAATATATCTGTGCGCCGGTTTATAAAAACTTTCCGGCCGCAGGGTTTCAACAACCTTTGTAATAACCCGCGGATTTACAAGTATTGCGCCTAATACTGCCTCTTCGGCTTCTATATTCTGGGGCAGAAGGTTTGTTTCGTGATTGTTTCTTTTTTCCTTAACAGGTGCCATGCCTAACTCCTCAATTTTAAATATCATGATATAACAACAGAACCCCAAAAGAAAATGACATGTTACAAAATAATTATTAACAAACGTTACAAATATTTAAATTATTGAATTTTTGACGAAAATAAACCGTTATTATTAATAAGAGAGGCAAATTCACATGATTATTATCGATGCTGACATGATTACATTAATGCAAAGACTGAACATTCCTGAAAGCAGGATGATTCAGTACGGTACTATGAGTGTCGAAGAAATTGTTGAAGCAGAAGCTGAAGCAGGTAATTCGCAGGCAGTTGAATTTGCTACAGAATTATTCACAAACGTTGAAAAACTGGTAAAAATATTTAAACTCTCTGATCCAAGCAACAAACTGGAAATTCTCAGCGAAATGACCGCTGATCAGATGTCAATATTCCTTCCTGTAATGGAAGAAAGCGATTTGACAGAAGGGCTCAAATATTTTACTCAGGATAAACTACTCAAAATGCTTGAATCTGTTCCGCCGGAACAATTAGTTAATACAGTATTTCAGATGTTTTCACAGGAAGAAATTATTGAATACCTGCCGGAAGAACAGTTAAATAAAGTTTTAACCAGTACAGATGTTGAGAAAAATAAGATTCTTGAACAAATGAAAAGCATCCAGCCGGCATATATTGCTCAGATGCTGGAAAATGTAACCGGCAAACCTGTTCAGGATACAAATCAGATTGCAATGATTGATCAGCTGGATGACCTAAATCCGCTTGACTTCAAAAATGCACTGTTGTCTATGCAGCCGATTGCCAAAAAACAGGTGACACTTGGTTTAACAAAACATGACAAAGACCTTTATCAGGAATTTGATGCACATGCTTACACAAATATGATTAACACATATAAGCAGCAGCCGGAAGTTGTAAAAGCCATGGATGTTCTTGAACCTGAAGAAAAAATAAAAATGCTGAAAGAACTTCCTAATGACCTGCTGGGAATTGTAATAACACAGATTGACGCGCGTGATTTTGCGGATTTGCTGATAAACCGCTGCCCTGAAATTCTTGCACAAATCGTAGCAAGATAATTACGTTAAAACCTCAAGCGCAGCATCAATAGCTTTTTGTGTAAACAGAAATTTCATAAGCTTACGCGGAGTTTTCGGATACATTCTGATTTCTTTTAATAGCATTTTATCTTTGTAAAAGGCAGAAACATACATAAGTCCGACAGGTTTTTCCCTGCTTCCGCCGGTAGGACCTGCAATTCCGGTTGTGCAAAGCGCAATATCGCAGCCTGTACGTTTCCTAAGCCCTTTTGCCATTGCCTCGGCACATTGTGAACTAACAGCACCGTAGCTTTCAAGTATTTCATGCGGAACATTAAGAATCTCTTCTTTTGCTTCATTTGCATAGGTTACAAAATTCAGTTTTACAAAATCAGAACTTCCAGAAACATCGGTAAGTCTTGAACTTAAAAGCCCGCCTGTACAAGATTCTGCTGTAGCAATAACAAGTTTATTCTCTTTTAAAATTCTTGCGAGTTTATTTAAATTTCTATCAAACATAACCTCAATTTAGTTTGGTTTAACACATATGTCAATAACCCGGTAAAATAAATTTAAAAAAGTTCTTGATTTTAAAAAATGTTCATGCTACATTAAAAATTGCCGAATGCGGGCTGCTAGCTCAGGTGGTTAGAGCGCACCCCTGATAAGGGTGAGGTCGGTGGTTCGAGTCCACTGCGGCCCACCATTTCGAACAAATCGAACTTGGTGAAACACATTCAAATGAGCCTACGGGTTCTTTTTTAATGCCTTTAAGACATTGTACCTTAGTGTTTCCAATAGTTTCAGCGAATTCATCGTATCCGTATTCAGCAATACCTTGTTTTGCAAGCCTGATTAGTTTTTCAATAGTTGCAAACGGCTCAGCGAACGTCATTTTTACCTTTTTGTCTTTCACAGTAACGGAAGAATAGGTTTGACGAACTAACTGAGCAATAGTTTCAGGCGGTAATTCAGAATAAGGCATGCCAGCTTTTTTGCATACATCTAAAATCTTCATGCCTGTAGCTAAATAATCAACATTAGCATTTTGGTGTCTTTGCAGTTCCGCATTCAGCCTGTTCAGCTTGAACTCATACTCATTTTTGAAAGTAATCCACAAATCCATATCTATAACTTTGTTCAACTGGTCAAGATACATCTTTTTGAGCGTTTCTGTGCACTCTTCAATCTCTTTGTTGAGCCTTTTGACTTCTTTTTTGTGGTAGTTTTGTTCATCTCTCAAACTCTCTGCAAGAGAAGTTTTCACCAATTCGTACAGTTTTTCATCTAAGGCTATTCTCAAAAGATGTCTGCGGAGCGAAGCTGTCATTTCTTTTTCTGAAATGCAGAGAGTATTTGTGCAAGACGGGTCATTGTGAGTACAGCGATAGTAAACTTTTTCATATTTCTTGCGTTCTCCGCTGATTGCATACCCGCAAACCTCACATTTTGCAATCCCAGGATAAAGAAAATGAAAATTTTTGCGGACTTTGGACTTGCTGACCTTTTGGAATGCCTGCTGAGCCTTGTTAAAGAGGTCAAAGCTGACTATTGCAGGGTGTTTGCCTTGGTAAACAATACCATTGCAACGCATTTGTCCTGTGTAGATAACGTTTTTGAGCATACCCTCTAATACTGTTTTTGTAATCTTCGGCTTGTTGTTCTGGTAATAATATCCGTCTAAATAAAGTTTCTCACAGAGTTTGCGGATAGAGTATTCACCAGTTGCAAAGAGTTCAAAAGCTCTGCGGATAAACATAACCCTCAAAGGGTCAATGTAGAGGGCTTTTTTCTCACCTCTTTTGTAGCCATAGGGTGGTTGAAATGGCCAGTACCCCTGTTCAAGCCCCTCATGTAACCCTTTTGAGATTTCCTCGGAGAGATTGTCAATGTAGTTTTTTGCCATGAGTACCTTAATCCCGTGAATAAACTTGTCATGTGATTTAGAATTTTTGCTAATAATTGAGCCCTCTTTCACAAGGTGGACTTCAAGGTCATAATCTTCAAGAGTAACATAGTCCTTGAAGTTGCGGTAAAGCCTGTCAGTCTTTTCAACAAGTACAGTTCTAATCTCTGTGTTAGCCTTTAGAAAGGCAAGCATGGCATTGTAGTTTGTTCTGCCTGCCTTTTTGGCTGTTTCAGCGTCTGAATATTCCTCAACTATCTCAAATCCCTTTTTCTTTGCATAATCCCTCAAAAGTTTCAACTGTGCAGGAATAGAAAACCCCTCCCGTTCCTGTTCTTTGCTGGATACACGTGCATAAATAACAACTTGCTTGTTTTGCATAATTTGAACTCCTTAGATTTTTCTGAACTTCTTTGTTTTTATTTTTACTCATTTTTCAAAAAAGTAAAGCGTTTGCGAGCAGAGGGCGAAAGCTTACGCTCGGCTGCGTTGAGCAGGCGTAAAGTAAGCTGTAGACCCGTTTAACGCGAGCAAACAAGAGAGTGAGGTTGGCGGACGATTTCCCGCTAAGGAATTCTGAAAATGGGCGGACTAAAAGCAATAGAAACCTACTCAAATCTGCAAAAAGATTCATAAAAATTTACGAAATCCAGTAATAGCAGACATCCAAGGCAAAAAATTTCATACTGAAACAAAAAGTTTGGTGTTCGTGTTCAAAAAGTGTAGTTTCTGTCGTCTTTTGGCTAAAATCCACTCAAATAAAGCCTTTTGCTAATTAGAAAAATGTAGTTTTTCTGTCGTTAGAATGTCGCAAAGGTGTAGTTTTGGCAAAGAAAAACCGCACAGCTAATTTGTGCGGTGTGAAGTTCAAAGTAATATAGTATTGAAAATCTAAATTTCACACAAGACTATCTCTGTCTAATCTGCCGAAAAGCCGATTTGAACGTCATTTTTAGACCGTTTTTGGTGCATTTGAGCGTATTTGCGACTAATTCAAGGGTTTTCCGTTTGTTGTGGGTATCAAAACCAGTGTAAACATCATAAAGACGTTTTTCGCAAGCTTCTGCAACCTTAGATTTCACTGTTTCAAGCTGTTTTTCTGCCGCAAGTATTTGAGCATCTAAATCACCATATTTTTCACGAATAGCATCCATTTTGTCGCTAATATATTTCTCATCAGTAATACCATTTTTTGCTACTTTTTCCATAACCCCCTGTTCACTGTGATATTTGCGACTAACATTCCGTTTCAGTGTAGATAAATTCTGCGATATATCAGAAAGTTCATTTTTTAGAGTATCCGCCACGATTTCATCAGGAATAAGCCCTAAACGTACCTCTTTGAGATAAGCATTCACATCATCATCAATTGAGACTTCACTAACAGAAACTTTTTCATTACATTTTGGGTTCATACAGCGGTAATACACATATTTTTTGCCACTCGGTTTCACCTTAATGTCTGCGGTTAACGAGCGTCCGCAATTAGCACAAGTAAGCAAATTAGAATAAAATTCATTGTGTTTACGTGGAGCTTTTGGGGCTGAACCGAGAAGTTTTTGGACTTTTGCAAATAGTTCATCAGATATAATAGCCTCATGTGTGCCATTAACATACTCATCAGCCTTTTTCACATAATATTTGCCTGTGTAGAAAAGATTTCTCAACATAGAATCTAAGGTGCTTGGGGGTATTTTCTTATCCGGCTGCAACTCATACATAAACCCTAATTCAAATAGTTCATTTGCAACTTCTGGAATAGAATAGTTTCCTGTTGCGTACAATTCAAAAGCTTTACGAACAAAATTTGCACGACTATCTATAATAACAGCTCTACCGAGTTCATTGTCATTCATATAAGCATAAGGCGGTTTTGTAGACCTGTGACCGCTCAAATTTTTGGCAATAATACCAGCATTGCACCGTTGCCTATCCAAACGCACACGATAGTTAGAAAAAGCTATTTCCATATCGAATAGCATAAAATCGGCAGGGTCAACCGGATTTTGCATAATACGGTTTGGAACGACAAACACAACTATAATTCCGTAATCTTCAATCAACTCCTTAATAATATCGCCGTCTGCTCCGTTTCTCGTAAGCCTGTCAGAATAAGCACATACAAGTACTTTTGCTTTGCCATCTTTCAACATTTGTACCATTTTGTTGAACTTAGGTCTTTTGCCACCTTTCATAGCACTTGCTTTTTCTCTAAATATTTCAACAATATTCATATTATAAGGCTTACAAAATTCTTCACATTTTTCTGTTTGATCATCTAAAGATGTATTTTCATAATAAGATACGTCTGATCTTCTTGTATATATCACTGTTTTTTGTGATTTAAGATTTGTTAATTTATCTGCCGAAGTATTAAAAGTATATTTCATAATTTTTTCCTATTTGCTATGTATTGTACTATAATTACCACCCTGCAAATGAGTATGCAGGGTAGATTTTTCATATTTTCGATAAGATTAGTCCTAATCTTTGTTAGTTCTATCAATTGCACGATATAAACTTTGTTCGTGTTGCAATTTTTCCAGTAAATACTCATTGCCGGATATATCAATAGATATAGCTCGGTTTAGACCTGTCATAGGTGTCGATTGGGTACAAAAACGACGGTCAGTTGCAACTAATTGTCGAAACTGTGCAGATGTCATAACATTTTGTGGATTTGCGACATTGAACTTCTCAATATACCTATTCAAGTTCAATCTCAAACTCGTGTCGACAAGTTTCCAATCTTTGCCGTGTACAAGCTTGTCGGCTTCAAACATTCGAGTAATGTCATACAAAATAACATCTGCATTTTTGAGTTCAGTTTTCAAATATTCTTGATACATTTCATTGTAGTCAACGGCAATCTGTCGCCAATTCACTAATTCATATCCAAGAATGTGGTTAATTATTGCCCACATTGTGCAAGAGATAGCTATACTAAAGATATGACGTTTTCCTCTTTGGTTTGTCAATCTGCACACAGTCTCAAATACCATTTTGTAAGTTTCGGGAATAGCTGAACGATATTGTAGCAATAACGGCAGGATTAAAGATAATTCTTTCCGTTGTTCAGGATTAAAATATCTGTATTCTGTCAAATCAAAATCACCATTTTTCACATGTGCAAATAATACACGAGATAATAATTGTGGGGTTGGTTTTCTCCAAAACTCGTTTGCAGAAGCTACTATACTTGTGTGGACTTCAATTTTGTCAATACCGTCTTTTTTCCCACGTTCTCTAGAGATACCGTGAAAGATATTTTTCACCATTGGTTCAAGCTTGTTCAGAATATCTGGAAGTAAATCATCTACGAAAGCGGGTATGTTTCTGCGAGAATGGATACTTCTTGAGATAGCATAGACCGTAGAATTTCCAGCAGTGTGTGTCGAATTGTCGGGGAAACCATAAATTGCTGAAATAAAATCCGTAATAGTACTTTTTCCTGACTCATAAGCACCAAATACGAAAATGCTCGGCATACAACCAGTGATACTCATAAAGACATCACGCATAGCTATAGCTAAAGCACCACCTACACATAGCAATACATCAAATCTGTTGAAAATACTTGCAAATTGAGGAATTGCTGTTTGAATAATCTCTAAGGCAGTTTTTTCCGTTGGATATACCATGGGAATACATAGGCTTTTCTTATCTACTAATGAATTTTCAATACAATCATAACCTTTTTCAGAAACATACTTAGGGGCTATAAAAAGTTGGTTTGTTTTGTACTGAAAATAAGAATTTCCATAAATATACCACTCAATCTGATGACCTGCGTGGACATATTGTATTTTGCACACAGATTGTTCTCGTAATCGCTTTTGCAATATATCGAATTCATGTTTTTTGAACGATATTTTCGTTCCGACAAATTTTTTCCCAATTTTAAGATTAAGTGCTCGACTGTCAATCAAATCTTCCTGTTCAAGTTCAACTAATGCTTGTGCAGGATTTTTGCCACCAACAACTACAGACACAATAAACTTTTCGGTAGATATCAAAGTTTTGTCTATCAAATCTATGGTTCGAAGAAGATACAACGGGTGAATTTCAATCATAGATGTTAAAGTATTTGCAGTTAAAGTTTGTTGTTCTGTTATCGTAACTTCTTGCGTTACCTGTTGTTGTTCATTTTCGTTACTCATTTGTAAATCCTTTCATTGTTTCTTATATGACTATTCTCACTAAACCTTGAATAAGGTCCTTTTCTGTTGCGGTAAAATCTGAAACCGCTAATCTTGTAATGTTCTTTGCCATTTGTTTTCCTATCTTTCTTTTTTTGTTGAATTTTTTCCATAGTCCAACCTGAGCCTAATGGAGAATAGTACATATTCACCTATAGGCTCTCGGGGAGAGCTTTTACAATAAATAAAAACTTTATATTGCAAGTATAACGCATATACTAGGAAATGCAACTGGCTGTAATCAAGTCAGAGCAAGCAAAAATGACATTTTTTAATAGTAGGACAGGATGTTTCGTAAACAAAAGTGGCTCACTGACTATATTTGAACATATTTTTAAAATATTGATTATGCCAACAGCCTTTAATAGTGCTTAATTTGAGGTAGGAAACTTAATTTATTCACCTCGTAACATTTCGCAATATTTGATTACTACATACAGTAATCGCCGAACTCGCAACGCATTTCAATAGCTTCATCATAAGCTTGACCTGCTTTTTGTGCATTTTCAGTATCACCTATCGACTCAAAAAGTTTCATAGCCTCGTAGTAGCTGTCTATAGCTTCACGATATTTTTCCTGCCTGAGGTAGATATTTCCCTGTGAAAACTTAGATTTTGCAGTAAAAGCTGTTCCCTCATCATTTGCAGATGTGCCATAGTAGCTATCAGCGTTTTGAGGGGCATAATAGGAGTTTTGCGGTGCAGGCTGTTGCGTGATTTGAGGAACTTCTGTTGTCTGTTTGTTTTCAAGCTGTTGTTTTTGTGCATTGGTCTGAATAACCTGTCCTCTAAGTCTATTGACATCTGAAAGAGCATCAATTCCACTCCTGATACCGTAAAAGATACTGTTCATATCACTTGCATAAGAACAACTACTACACAATGTAAACAATAAAGCTAAAAGCATAATGTTTTTCATTCAAGTTCTCCTAATCTATGTATTCACACCTGTCATACAATGCACACATCAATTGGTCAGCGAATTTAAGATATGTAAACGCTTTAGAATAAGCAGATATTTCACCTAAGTCATGTTTTAAGCTCAAAGCAATGTTACGGTCATGGACAAAACCGTCAAAATCTTTTTCGTTATATTTTTCAACAGCCCTGTAACAGTATGCTATTGCTGTAGCCTCTTTACTACTATTAAGAGACATTGCTTTGTTAAAATCTTCTTTAGCTTTTCCTTTTGTTTCTTTAGAGGCATAACAGGTTATTCCCCTATAGGCATAGGCTTCAGCAAGATTTTCATCTAAATCGATAGCACTAGTAAAAAGTTTTGTCATTTCTGAGTAATCGCAATCAAACTCACAGTTTTCATTTTCTTTCAATAGAGCTTTTCCCTTTTGGAGATAAATATCTGGCAAGCTAGGGTCAAAAATAGCGGCAATATCATAGTATTTGGTGGCTTTATTATATAACCCGTTTCTCACTTTTTCTTTCCCCTGAGCAACAAGTTTTTTAGCATAATCAGTGTCTTTCGATGGAGATAACTGTTCTATAAAGCCAATAATCTCATTCACAGAATTGTAGTCGTTCGCTTCTATTTTTTGAATACATATATTGCTTAACTGCTTAATATATTTTCTTGTTGCAATACTGTTAATGTGTCGTGCTAAATCAAATCTCTTTTTTGCAGTAACAAAATCCTTGTTGTTAATCTGTGTAACAACATCCTTCATAGTAATTTCAACAATTTTGGGAGTAGAAAAATAATACCCTGCTCCGAGTAATACCAACAACACTATAACTATATAGAATTTTTTACTTTTTAAGACGTTTCCCATATTTTCTCCTATATTTTAACCGCATAACCAAAACTATAATACACGTAAACCATAAATTTGTAAATATGGTTTACATAAATTAAGAATTTAGTCTTTTGTCGAATAGCTACATGCAAATAGCTATAATTTGCCTTGTGTATTATCATTGAAAGGATATGAGGATAAAATATGGTACTCAAGAACAAGTTTGAGAAAGACGAACCACTACTAACAACAAGTATTGTAGCCAAAAGGCTAGGAATAACTCCTGACAGACTAAGAACGTACGACACTGAAAAGCTAATCAATACTCAAAGGGTAAAAACAGGCAAAGTTCAGAAAAGGCTCTACAGCTTGTACGATGTTGAATGGCTTCAATGCCTTAGAATACTTGTCAAAGACCATAAAATGAGCATATCCTCAATCAAAATTCTTCTGCAAATCCTCTACAAAAATCCCTCAACCATATTGCCAAAGAATGAAATCGGTGAAGTTCTTCACGAGATGACACTAAATCCGAATTTCAAACCTGTGGTAAAGAACTTCTAAGAAAAATTTGTGTTTTGTCCTCAAAAAGTGTAGTTTCTGTAGTCAAAAGCTAAAAATCAGAGCTGAGAAAAGATTTCAGGCATGTGTTACTGTGTAGTTTTCCTGTCGTCAGAGTGTCGCAAAGGTGTAGTTTTAGAATAGAAAATCTAAAATCACTTAGAAAATTTTTCAATAAAATGGAAAATAAACATTAACTTTAGTAAAAAAAATGTATATATAAATTAACTAGATTACATTTGCATGTTACTATTTGCTTATGAATGATCAATACACAGCACAAATTCATATAAAAAATACTAGGCCTATTAAAGTTGAAAATTTAGTAGCGTTTTTCTCAGCTATACAAAAAGAATATAACTCTTCTGTCGGGAAAGATTACCAAAAACATATTGATGACTCTATTCCTGAAATAGCAGTATCACAAATAGAATCTGGTAGTCAAATATATGAGTTAATTATTGTATCATCACTTGTTTTGTATCCTGAGATTTTACAGTATACAATAGTTGATTTTTTTATATATCTTCAAAAACTTTTGAAAAAGTTTGAAACTGAAGAAATAGATGATTTGTATTGTACAAGAAAAGACTGTAAGCATGTAAAAAATATTACAGATATGTTTGCAGATGATGGTAATTTGTGTCTTGAGGTTGAAACAATGAAAAATCGCCAACCAATAAACAAAATAGAAATTTCTAATAAACAGGGGATTGTAGTTAGAGAAAAGGCAATCGCAAAACTGCAAAGTCTGGAAGCTCAACGTATTAATATCTTTGAAAATGCATTACTACAGTTTTTCCAAACCAGAAATGTTAAAGGTTCAACTCCAGGTGATAAAGCTATTATTCCAAGCATATCAGAAAAACCTAGTAAAATTTTGTTTAATGATGATACATTAAAAAGCTCTATTTTAGAAGAAAATTCGAATATTTTTAGAAATTTATACAGAGCTTCAGGAACTGTTGAGTATAAAGGAGAAAAAGTAAAAGTTTATAATATTGAAAGGATTGAATTAGTTAACGGAAACGATGATGAATATACCTCATGAATACAAAGATGTCATTATTGAAATTTTTAAAACAACTCCAGCATGGATTGCACTTATTATATCAATAATCTCTCCAATCCTAAATAAAAAGTTAGAAATTGAAAACAAAAAAGTAACTTTTTTGTTTTCAAAAAGGTTAGATATCTTTGAAAACCATTTCAGAAAACTATATGAATTTCGTAATATTGTAATAAACTTGGTTGCAGTTTTGTTATATCACTACGAACACCATGAGTATACCAATGTTGACGATATAAATGCAGTAGAGGAACAATTACAAAAAGCTTGGAATGAAATTAGGTTAAACGAAGCTAGTCTATGGCTTATTGCTGATGGTGAACTACTTAAGTTAAAAGAACCTATTCTAGATTCGGTTAAAGGATTTTTTCAAAAAACAAATTCACTCTCTCAAAATGGAATTTTGCGACTTAATAAACAAGATCTCGAGGAACTAATATATCTAGCAAAAAGTTTGCAAAATTCTATTGGAAAAATATTAGAAACATACAGAGAAATGTTTTCAATTAACAAAAAATGAAAGATCATAATTCCTATTTTAGAATTTACCAACCAATCTAAGACTAAGTCCTGAATTTGGTTGCAAAAGTTCATGTTTTGAGCTAAAAAGTTTGCGATAATCCCTAAACAATTCAAGCATTTGTCCGATTTTCCTTTTGTCAAAATAGATTTTGTTCACGGCTAAACGAGACTGTTTGCGTTCATGCATAACTTGTTTTGCACGATAAACACAAAGTTTTTTGTCCTCACTCAACGCACGTAAGAGTAAAGCCCGAACATAATAACGGTTAAAGTCAGAAAAGGTAATCATTTCACGAATGTTAGACGGAATTTTGCGACCATTGCGGTCTGTTTCTCTGAAGAAAGAAGAAGTAAGTTTTTGTTGCAAAGTCTCTGGAGTACCTTTTTCAAAGCATTCTTTCAGTAGCCTTTTGTAGCTCATCATGCCGGAAGCTGTCATAGATAACGGCTCATAAAATAAGCCTGTGAGGATGTCAAATTCTAATTCGCTAAGCATGTTCAGCCTTGTTTGTTCGTCTAAATTTGGAAAGTGGTACATAATAAATCTCCTGTCATTCTGTTCTATAAACAAATTTATTATGTATATGGAATTCTGATATATTCTTGCTATTATCCTTTTTTCATGTATACTCATGTCTAACAATAATATTGTGGGGAGACCATGTTTAACAATAAAGAAGAAATAAATATATATTGTGATGAAAGTTGTCATTTGGAGAATGAAAAGTGCAAAACAATGGTTGTTGCATGTATAAGGTGCCCAAAAGATAAGGTTCAAGAAATATCTAATGATATTATTGCAATAAAGAAAAAACATAAAATTTGGGAATTTGCAGAGATAAAGTGGACAAAAGTATCAAAATCAAGAAATGATTTTTATATAGATTTGCTGAATTACTTTTTTGATAACCAATTTTTAAAATTTAGAGCTATTGTTATTGATAAATCCACTTTAGACCATCCTGCAAGGCATCAAAATCATAATACTTGGTATTTCAAAATGATTTATTATCTTGTAGATAAGATTTTACAGGTTAACAAGTCATATAATGTGTATGTGGATAAAAAAGAAAATAGTTATCAGGCAAGATATGAATTAAAATTAACCGAACAAATATTACAAAGGCATTGTAAAGATATAAAATTACAAAATATAACTTCATATCAATCTAATATTATGCAACTTAATGATTTTATACAGGGAATTGTTTGTTATTATAATAGAGGTTTACATCTAAAAAATGAAGGTTGTATAACCAAAAAAGAATTAGTAAAAATTGTTGAAGCAAATGGAATAAACCTTGGGGAGACGAACTATAATAAAAAGTTCAATTTACTATTTTGGGGAGGAACATCATTATAAATGCAACTTCCTGAAATGTTACATAAAAAAGATTATATAGAGGATTGGGCAACTGGTCGTATTGATAAAAAGAAATTATTGGAAGATGCTTATGCTAAACTTTGTGATGATTTTTACAATACACAAGTACTTTTTGAGGGTTATAGAGTTATATTAGATTCCAAAATTCTTGATTGTTCTGTTTGTAATTATGATTGTGTAAACGATTTTTGTGAATGTTCGGATTGTCCTTGGAGAGACAAGTTAGATATTTTTCAGCATATAACATCTGATGAAGATCCAACTTTGAAAGATAGATTAACTAAAGAAGCAAAAAAGCTTTTGAAGAAGAAGCTAAAATCAAATCCTTATGCCAAAATAAGGACTCCAGGTGAATTTTCATCATCAAGAACATTCCGTATTCCTTGGATTAAATACATTATAGAGCATTCAAATGATCCGGATATACAAGTTGTTCGGACTCCTGTTAATACTCAAAAAACAAAAATTAAGTTGTACAATAAAAAAGAGAATTATCTTGTAATTCTCAGCCAAACAAAGCTTTCTAATGGATTTGTTGTAATGTATCTTAATTCGGCTTATCATAAACCATTTAGTAGTTTATTAAGAGATTTCAAATGAAAAAAGACACCTTGATAAGGTGTCTTTACAGCTCTTTGTCTCTATTTATACAGATTGAGACATGAGTAAATCTATTATTATTTTAATATTAATATATCCATGGTCAAATACTTTACATGTTTATTGTATAATTATATAAAGTTTTGTAAATAATACAAATTGCATATTTTGTCAAATTATTTACATTTCTTAACTAGTGGTATTCTATTATAAACTATTTTAATAAAAAAGTCAAGTGTTTATGTTAATATTTTTGACTAAGTTTTATTTTTATATGCTATAATAACAGACAAAAGGAGTCTTTATGGCACAAAGTTTATATGAAATGGTTGCTGAGCTATTACATAGTAATCCTAAAAAATATTTAACAGCACGAGAAAGTGCTGAATGGATTATTGAAAATAAATCAGATTATTGTAATCGAAAAATGAATAGGACAACTGTAAAATCTGAAAAAGCATTGATTCGACAAATCATTGCATAAATTGGTAGGTATAATTCTGCTACTTATGAGAAGTTACATGTTTATAAAACAGCGGACAGACCTCAAAAATATTATTATGATGATAAAACTACTGATATTGAAACCTTAGAATGTAAGGTTTATAAAAACAAGCAGGAAGAAAAAGAATTATATCCCAAATTAGCACAATATTGTAATTCTATTGGGATTCAAACTCTCAGAATAGATGAAAAAACATCTAAAAAAGATGGCGGTAAAAATTATAATAAATGGTTACACGCAGATGTTGTAGGATATAAAGATTTAGCAGCAAAGTTTAATGAAGAAACAAAAGAATGTCTTATACAATATTCTTCAGAAAGAAGCTATTTATATTCTTTTGAAGTTAAAGACGGTATAATAACAACATCAAATATAAGAGAGAATTTTTTCCAAACGGTATCAAATTCTTCGTGGGCAAATTATTCTTATTTAGTTGCAGAAGGTATTGAAGATAAAGCAAAAGAAGAATTACAACTTCTTTGTTCAAGTTTCAAGATTGGTTTTATTCAGTTAGATAAAGAAAACCTATTGGAAAGTGATATCATAATACAAGCACCGAAGACTGATTTAGATTGGAATATGATCAATAGAATCTCTGATGAAAATTCTGATTTCAGAAAATACCTTAAAAATATATCGCTTTCATACAAAAAACATTCAAACAGTGATATTCAAAGTCCTAAGTAGGATGTCAATGATTAAAGGTAAAGATTTATGGATATAAATTTAGCATATTGTCAAGATTTTAAGGCGGTCTGTGCAAAAATTATTGTTACAGGTGTATGTCCTAAATGTGGTAGAACTGTGCAATTTGTCCCTATAAATGACTGCGATGATTTTTATTTTAATGATGGTGGTTGCAATGATTACTATTTTGGACAAAGGTTATGTCCAGATAGAAATTGCTTTGCTCATGTGTTTTTTAAACTTCAAAAAAATTCTGGAGGTCCAATATATACTGAAATAATACCTCAGAAATTCATTTTAAAAAATTTGGATTTAAGTAAGCTTCCTCACGATATTGCTAATTGTATAAATGAAGCAGTAGTTTGTTATGATAATTCTTGTTATGTTGCATCTGCAATTATGATAAGAAAAACTATTGAAGAAATATGTAAAATCCAAAATGCAACGGGGAAGAATTTACACACTCGTTTGAAAGATTTGGAAAGCAAAATAACAATTTCTAAACCCCTTTATGATTCAATGTTTGAATTAAAATATTTAGGTAATGATGCTGCTCATGTAATATCAACAAACTTTGAACATATTGGTGAGAAAGAAATTGAATTAGGATTAGTTTTGCTTGTTGAAATATTGCGTGCTTTATATGAACATCAGGATTTATTAGAGCAATTTAAATCATTAAAAAGTAACTGACACTTTTGCAGTTTTTTGCCTACAGGAGTTCAGGAAAATAAGTCATCAAAAATGTAACTTTTCAATCTGTTCAAATCCTAGACTATGCGGCGATTTGGCGAATTTGGAGTGTTAAACCGTACGTCAACGTCCACCATAATGGACAGAATGAAAATTCTGTCCATTATTATTTATTGAAGAAATTTGAGAAAAAGACGGGACAAGGGTTACGACCAATTTCTTGTCCTTTAATTCTAAGTTCGAGCAGACGATTTTTAGAAGTTCTCTTTTTTTATTGCTGATGCCTGCTTCCACAGTCGTAGTATAAAAAAGTTCTAAGATTGTCTATTAATCCACATATAAAAAAGTATAGTTTTTCCTAATCATCTTTTTGTTTTGCATTAGCAGGATGAGAACAATAAAACTGGTTCAAGATCAAACAAGCTGAGAGCAGGGGGGGGGGGGCGTTTCTTTGACACAATCGGCGCTTTGAAAAAGAATTTTCCGTAGAGATGTTAGACGCAAGTGGGCAGGACAGTCTAAAGCCCACAATTTCGAATAAATCGAACTTGGTGAAATAAATTCAAAAACCCTAAGCCACTTCATTGTATCTTGAGATATTTAATATAAAATTCATGAATGAAAAATCGGAGTGAATTAATCACTCCGTTTCGAAATTATACAGCTCTATAATATCCTCTGACTTCTGTTCCATCACTTCTGGTATATGGTCTAACATAAATCGTTCCTCCTTTTAGGCTTGCGGTGTGAAGTTCGCTTTCGGTTGGAACTCCGATTGATTGTAACTGTGCCATTATTTCCGGTTCGTTTGCTAAGTATTCATCACCAGTCATTTGAGAGATGGCTTCTCTGGAAAAAATTTTGCTGTTACCGCTTACTGGATTCAGGTAGCCGGAGTAATCTAATTCAGGGGTTTCGGATTTTATCAGACCGTCTTTTAATTGTTGCATGATTTCGGGTTCATTTTGCATAAATTCTTCCGATGTCATATCTCCGATTTGGTCAGCAGTAAACACATCTGTTATTGGTGTCGCTCCGCCTGTTAGTGCACTCTGTTTGTAAATCAAGTTTTCAAAAAATCCTTTAAACTTTCTATTATCTGATGGATGCTTAATCAATTCACCGTTTCGCATTTTCATCATAACTTTTGCTGCAATAATTGCATCTTTTTCTTTATCTGAGAGCTTGGCGAAATTTTTTCCATACTCTTTTTTTATTTCTTCCGCAATTTTTCGCCCTTCATTATTATTCCAAGAATCCATGTTCCATTCACCATAAGGATTGTTTTTTGTTTGTTTTTCATGATAAATCCCACCAATAATACTCCCTAATTGCCCCATATCTAAAGCCATATCAGCACTTCCGAAGGCGTGTTTAAACGCATCTGCTTCATTATTCCAAAACTCATGACCTTGACGCGGGCTTGTTTCAAACCCGAATTTTTTCTGATATTCCCAGGTCTTTCTTACCATTTCTTCGTTGAATTCTTTTCGTTTTGTCTGACTATTGTACATATCAAGAACTTTTTTAATTTCATCGTATAATTTTTTCATTTTGTTTTCCTTCCTTTCAATTTATATTTGTAGTAATATCCGGTTATGAAATTTTTGCAAATCAGAAAATATCTTTTCCTTAATATGGCCGCAGCACTTAGTGTCCTCTTCTGGAGGTCTATTTATATTTACTTTACAATAGACTTTCCTCTGGAACTTGATGATCCGATTATTACAAATAGATTTCCACATTTTGTTAATATATTTCTCTGGGCGTTTGTTGTTTTACTTTCTTATGGATTTGCCATAATTGAAATATTAATCAGAACATTTGTTATTAATAAATATTTTCATTTTAAATTTAATTTTCCCATCAAACTGCCAAAATTCTTAGATATTCTATATTCAGTTCTTTTCTTTACCGGACTTTTACTATCCATTGGACCTGCTTTATTTGCTGTTTTATTTATTCTTGAAGCAAATTTTCTCATTTAATTAAAAACAAATTATTGATTTAAACTTAATTTTTCATAGGCATCACAGCCTTTCGTTTTCATTGCAAAATTAAGGTACTTTTGTACCCTTTTGCGTGCTACTTATATTTCAAGATTATGAGCGGTGATAAACTATTATATCATTTGCTTCATGATTTCGTCAATGATGCTTTTTCCGAATTTAAAAGTATCCGTCCTGATGTCAACAACCATATAAAAAAGAGAATTGAAGTCCAGCCCTCTTTTTATTACAAACTTACCGCTCTTCTGCTCTGATATTCTTCATACAATATTTACTTTTTAGCTAATAATGTGTTCACATTTAATAGTTTTAGAGAAGCATTCATAAAAAGGGGTTAATTAAATTTAACTTAAGGGCTTGACTGATAGCTGCTCTCAGGTTGTAAAATATAAATGTTATCTTGAAAACAACAGAAAAGACAGAAAAGGAGATTAATTAAGTATGATTTTAGACAAAATTAACACCCCTGACGATTTAAAAAAAGTTCCTGTTAAAGAGTTAGATATTCTTGCAGATGAGATGAGGGAACTTATTATAAAAAAAGTTAACACTACAGGCGGGCACATGGGACCTAACCTTGGGATTATTGAAGCAACGATTGCACTGCACTACGTTTTCAATTCTCCACAGGACAAAATTGTTTTTGATGTTTCTCATCAGTGCTACCCGCACAAAATACTTACCGGAAGGAAAGAAGGATTTACAAATCCTGAAATGTACCACAAATATACAGGCTATACTGCTCCGGAGGAAAGTCCTCATGATATTTTTAAAGTCGGACATACCTCAACCTCTGTAAGTTTGGCTGCGGGATTAGCTAAAGCACGTGATCTCAGAGGCGGAAAAGAAAATATAATTGCTCTTATAGGCGACGGCTCGCTCAGCGGAGGAGAAGCTTATGAAGGGTTAAATAATGCTGCTGTTCTTGGAAGCAATATTATAATACTGGTAAATGACAATGATATGTCAATTGCAGAAAATCAGGGCGGTCTTTACCAAAATCTTAAAGACCTCAGGGATTCAAATGGTAAAAGCGAATGTAATTTCTTCAAATCTTTAGGATTTGATTATTACTACATTGATGAAGGAAACAATATAGAAAAACTTATTGAAACTTTTAAAAAGGTCAAAGATATAAATCACCCTGTTGTTGTACATATGCACACAATCAAAGGGCATGGACTTGCTATTGCAGAAGAAAATAAAGAAGCCTTCCACTGGATTTTACCGGGAACTCTTGACAACAAACCTTCTTCACCGGCTGAGGCAACAGAGGATTATAATACAATAACAACCGGTTTTATTCTTGAAAAAGCTAAAAGTGACACCTCTATAGTGGCAATTACACCTGCTACACCCGGGGCTTATGGGTTCACTCATGAGTTTAGAGAAAAGCTTGGCAAGCAGTATATAGATGTAGGTATTGCAGAAGAACACGCCGTAGCTTATGCTTCTGCTCTTGCAAAAAGCGGAGCCAAGCCTATACTTGCAATATTAAGTTCATTTGTACAAAGAACTTACGACCAGATGTCACAGGATTTGTGTTTGAACAATTCACCAATTACAATGCTTGTCCATTGGGGCGGAATTTCAAACGGCGATGCAACACACCTCGGTTCATTTGATATTCCTTTAATAAGCAATATTCCTAATATTGTTTACCTTGCACCGACTTGTAAGGAAGAATATATCGCTATGCTTGATTGGTCATTGAAGCAAACAGATTACCCTGTTGCAATAAGAGTACCGTTTGGTCAGTTCGTTTCAAGCGGAAAAGAAGACAAAACCGACTACTCTGTTTTAAATAAATTCAAAGTCACAGAGCAGGGAGAAAAAGCTGCCATTCTCGGTTTGGGGAATTTCTACAGTCTTGCAAAAGAAGTGAAAGATGAATTGAAAAAGAACTGCGGCATTGATGCTACCCTTATAAATCCGGTTTATATAACCGGTCTGGATGAAGAGCTTCTTGAGAATTTGAAGCAAAATCATAGTGTTGTTATAACTCTGGAAGATGGAATCCTTGACGGAGGATTCGGTGAAAAAATTGCAAGATTTTATGGTAATTCCGATATGAAAGTTCTGAATTACGGCGGGAAAAAAGAGTTTACTGACAGAGTTCCTCTTGAAGAATTATATAATCGCTATCGCCTGACAAAAGAACTTATTTCTGATGATGTTGCCAAAATCCTGAAATAACATTATGATTATTTTATGAAATGCAATATCTGCTCAAATAACTGTAAAGAAGTTTTTGAAGCAAAAATTTTAAAGAAATATAATATAAAATATCACTTATGCCTCACATGCCGGCATCTTCAAACAGAAGAACCCTACTGGCTTGATGAGGCATATTTAAATACTATCGCAACAGAAGATACAGGGATTTTAAAAAGGAACTATGATAACAGAATAGTAACTTCTGCGGTAATAGAAGCTTTTTTCAATGCACAATCCAGATTTCTGGACTACGCAGGCGGGTGGGGAATATTAACAAGGCTGATGCGTGATGAGGGTTATGACTTTGTATGGTGTGACAAATATAGCAAAAACCTTTTTGCAAGAGGTTTTGAATATAAACCTGGTGATAAAATTGAACTTCTGACAGCATTTGAAGTACTTGAGCACCTGGTAAGCCCGATGGAAGAGCTTGAACAAATGTTCAAAATCTCACCAAATATTTTATTTTCACAGCCTTTTCTGCCAACTCCTCTGCCAAAGCCGGATGACTGGTGGTATTATGCAGCAGAAACAGGGCAGCACATAAATTTTTACAGCAGACAATCCATAGAATATATTGCAGCATATTTCAATAAAAATTATGTTTGCTGCAATGATTTTCACCTGCTTTCAGATAAAATAACCGCACAGGAAGATTTTGAAACTGTCATTAAAAATTCTTATTACATCTATTTAAAACAATCAAACAGCAGAAAAAGCAAGATTTCTGAAGATATAGAATATGTGAAAAACTTGAACCTTTAAAGTTCCTTCAATAAAAATATATCTAAATGTTAAGATATTTACAATAAAAAAACTTTCAAAATACTAGACAAATGGTTATTATTATTTTATAATATAATTTATAAGTTAATAAAATAGTCAAAAAGGCTATGGAATTAATAATACTGGTATATGAACAGATATTTATGCAGACTTAACAGTCTGCCTTTTTTTATTTTTTGTTGTATAATTAACCAAAATAAAAGGTAGTGTTTATGATTGAGAAAGGGTTTGTAAAAAATATAGAAGTTAAGTATTCCGAAATGGATTACAACCTTACGTTGAAACCTTCCGCCCTTTTGAACTATCTACAGGATTTTGCCAGTGAAAACGCAGAAAGCCTTAATTTTGGCTATTCCTATATAACAAAACAGAATCTTATGTGGTTTTTGCTGAAATACAGGATGGAATTTGAAGATTATCCTGCAGGTGTCTATGATTTAACGGTAAAAACCTGTCCCAGAGGTTACAGCAAACTCTTTGCATTTCGTGACTTTGAATTATGGGAACACAACAGATGTCTTGGAAGAGCTGCAAGCACCTGGTCGCTTGTTGATATGACAAACAAATCACTTGCACCTATGGATAAAGTTTTACATAGCCCTCATATGCCGCCATTTGAAAAACAGGAAGATGACTTAAAGTATGAAAAAATAAAAATTCCTGACAAAGAAGCTGATATAAAAAAACAGTTTGAAGTTAGATATAACGATATTGATGTTAATCAGCATGCTAATAACGGAAATTATATTATATGGGCGTTTGAACCGTTAAGTTTTGATTTCAAAACAGCTCATAAATTAAAAACTCTGGATATGGTATTCAAAAAAGAAATAAAATTCGGTGAAGATGTTCTGTCTGAGGTTTATTTCAAAGAAGAATGCACTACGGTTCATGTTTTAAAAAATTTAAAAACCGGCGAGGATTTATGCCTGCTGAGGTGTGAATGGAGGAGCCTATGACAGCCTTTAAAAAAGTGCAAGAAAACGATATAACAAAACTGGCTGCACTTGCCTCAAAAATTTGGCATGAATACTGGACTGAAATTTTAACAGAAAGCCAGATTGAATATATGCTTGAGAATTTTCAATCCGTAAATGCTATTGAAAAACAGCTTGCAGAAGAGCATTACAATTACTATTTTATTTCAGATGAAAATAACGAAAACATCGGCTACTTTGGAATTTCAAACAAAGAAAACTATATGTTTCTGTCTAAACTATATCTGTCAGAAGAATATCGCCGCAAAGGCATAGGAAAAGCAGCATTTGAAAAAATAAAACAGCTCACTGCAAAAGAAAATCTGAGTACCATACGGTTAACAGTAAATAAATACAACACAAAGACAATTAATGCGTATAAAAAATGGGGGTTTATAATAACGGATGCGGTAATTACTGATATAGGATCCGGCTTCGTTATGGATGACTACATAATGGAATATTACCTATAAAGCGCAAAAAAATAAAATCACGGGGTTTATAACAAAAATAATATTAAAATATCATGCAATTAAGTATAAATAATATCAAGCAAAAATTTTATTCAAATATAACACACACATCTCCTGTACCAAAAAATAGAAGACGTGAGGTTTATACTGCGCCGTCTATGCCGGCATTTACAGGCAATAATGTTTATATGCTCGACGGCGGTCAGCATGCCGATGACCTGTATTATTTTGCAAAAGCAATCGACAAAGATTTTGACTTAACAATAATGCCTTTGGAACTAAATTCCAAAGATACACGTATAAAACAACTAAAAAGCTTAAAAGACGCAATGGTGAAAATAAACAATCTTCCAAAAGATAAACAGCCGGATTACATAGCAATACCACTCGGTGTATTCGTACCTTTACAGAACCTGTCAAATCAGATGAGCAAAATATTCGAACAAAATATCCAGCTTAAACCCGAAGATACAACACTTTCCAACGAGGGGGGAGGGGGCAAAATTTTGAAGATGCTTGAAATTCTTTCAAAATATCCTAATGACAACCGCCACTATATAAAAGCACTTGACCCTCTGGGGCAGGGGATTGAATACACTTATCCAATAATACAGCAGATAAATAAAGCTGTATCTAACGGAATAAAGGTATATATCCCATCCGGTCATCCAACTGAAAATTCAATTAAATGGCTTGCCAGAGATAAAAAACTTAAGCCGGAATTTTACTATTATATCTCACATGGCAAGGATATAGATAATACCGTAGAAAAAATGAAAAAATTTGTGAAAGACAGCAACTGGTATGACTTTAACCTGCTTTCACTCTCAAATGCGGAAAAAGTTGCTTTAAAAGATAAAAACAATAATGATCACTTATTTACCTCATATGACGGCTGTATAACACGCAGTGCCAGAGGGGTCTACAATTTCACGCCGGTAAGAGGCACAGATGGCAAGGTGAAAGGATTTAGTTTTACCGATGAAACAACTGTCGAATACCCTATAGACAAATACAAGATGATAAAAAATATCGAAAACCTGCTGGAATATGTAGGGAAAAATATTAACGAAGTTGAGGCAAATCCGGAAGAAATTAAAAACTTCAAAAAATTCTTAAACGGAAACAGCCAATTTGAATTAAACGATTTTAAAGGCAAACTCTTCCCAATAGAAGAAGCTTTTTCGCCTGAAGAAATAAAAAACCAGCGAATTTATCTTCAGGGTGAGTATACCGATGCCGAAAGAAAATTATTTTTCAGTACAAGGGACGACGGCACTATTTTATTTAACAAGTGTAACTACGAACAAACAGCTAAACCAAGTGTTGTGTCAATGTGGGGCTGTTGTTTTTCATTATTTAATGTAATAAAAGAAGATATAGAAAAAAATAACAAATAGGAGTTATATACAAATGCCGGCACAAAAAATATCTTCAATATATAAGTTTTGTAAACTACAAGACACACAAAAATATAAATTATATAATAAGGTGTTGGAAGAATTTTTAAACTAAACAGTAAACTGGAATTATGAATTACCGGGATGTAGTGTTTCCCGAAACTAGCAAAAAATAACAAAAATAGTGTAAAGCCACCAAGGTCTCATGGTGTAAATATTTAATAAGAGGTTTTCATGAAAGTTCCAAACGTACAACTTTACAACCGGGTTAACCCGAATTTTAACGGCAAAATAATAGATGCCCATACCCACGTAGGGACATTTACCGATGGTCTTTTCGGGACCTGCGACAAATTTGAAATCCGCCACTTTCAGGATATTCTTTCACAGCCGATAAGCGGAGGAGCAGATACTGTAGAAAAAATTATTGTATCAAACTTAGACTGCATAAATAACAAAATTCCGGCTCTTGAAGAAAAAGCAAGACAAAAAGGTATACAGCTGAAATATCTTAATGAAATTGACGGCAATCGTGACATGTTGAAAATATCACAACAATTTCCAATCCTGAAACCGCTTGCCGTATGCCAGCCTAATGAAACAGCAAATGCCAATCAAATCCGCAGTGTAATTAGAGAAGGAACGTTCTACGGCTTAAAATTCCATCCACTGCATATGAAACTGGCAGCAGATGATTATAAATATGATGATTACATGCGTGTTGCACAAGAAAACCATTTTCCATGCCTGTTCCATACCGATGGAGTAAGATGCCCATACTCTTCGCCTGAACAGGTTTATGAACTTGCAAAACGCCATCCGAAAGTTCCGGTAATACTTGCCCATATGGGTGCCGGAGAAGAAAGCCATTCACGCGCTGTAAAAGTACTTCTCGATTCTATTGAAAAAGGCGATGCCCTTATCTATGCAGATATTTCATGGGTAGATGACGGAAAACCTGAGAAAAAAGTTATCCTTGATACATTAGAAAAGTTACAGCATACTTCAAAAGGCGATATGACAAACAGGCTTCTTTTCGGAACAGATGCACCGCTTGGGAAATTTGGTGCTGACGGAATGAAAGACCCGCAGTATTACAGAAAAAATATTGAACAAATAAAAACTGCAATCAGAGGCAGATTTAACAATGCAGAAGCTCTGATAAACAAATTATTTTATGAAAATGCTCAGGAATTGTTCTTTACTAAAAACTGGGCAAAATCTGCCGCATCAGGCGGGATAAAAGGAGCTATAAAAAAGTTTGCAGCAAGTAAAACCGGTGCAATTATAATCGGCGGTGTGCTTGCCCTGGGAACCGGTCTGAATGCCGCAATACAAGCATTTAAAGCTAAACCGGAAGCAATTACCCAGCATTCATTAAAAATCATGGCTTGACAAAATGTTAGGCTTGCCTTACAATTAATTTACAAGTAGAAAACGGAGTGAAAATTGTGCAGGAAAAATTATCGTCCAGCTTAGAGGATTACCTTGAAACAATCTACAACTTCATTGAAGAAAACAAAAGCATCCGCGCTATAGATATATCACATGCGTTGAATGTAAGCAGGGCATCAGTAACCGAAGCTTTAAAAAAGCTTGCATCAAAAAATTTGATTAACTACGGCAGATACGATGTTATTTCAATGACCGAAGAAGGTAAGAAACAGGCTGTAAGCGTAATATCCAAGCACAAAGCACTGCATCATTTTTTTGAAAGCATACTCGGCTTATCACCTGAAGAGGCATCAGAAAACGCATGCAGAATTGAGCACGTAATCTCAGAGAACGCGCTCGACAGAATTGTAGCATTTACAGAGTACCAAACCCGCCGCTCCGAAGAAATAGAAACATTTAAAAACACTTATACAGGAAAATAGGTAAGGTAAGATATTATGAATACTCTAAAAGTAGCAGGCAAGTTTCTTGACCAGCCGGTTTTAGTTGCGAAATTTCAGCGTGCAGTACCTGCACTACTTACAACCGGCGCAGCAGTATACGGAATAAAACAGGTAAATCATGCCCCGGAACATAAAAAGAAAAAAGCCGCCATACGAACAGCAGCAATAATGGCATTTACAGTAGCATCAGCGCTTGCAGCCCCAAAAATTACAGACAAAATTTTTAAAGAGGCAGATGAAATACCTAAAACTTTAAAAGAAATAAAAAAACACAATAAAGAACTAATAAACGAATTTTTAGAATTTAACAAAGTGGATGACGCCACTAAAAAACTACTTGAAAAAGCAAAAGAAAAAGTTCTGAAATACAAAGAGGTAAAACAATTATTTAAAACATTCAAAAATGATTTTGACGGGAAAGAACTTCTGAATAAACTAATACCGGACCCTGAGAATATAAGTTCAAAGAAAATTTTTTCAGAAATAGGACGACTCTCAGTGTTTGGTCTTATTCCTGTACTAGGCGGAATAGCCGGAGGAATAACAGGGGACAGATTAACCGATAAACGCTGGAAATCCAAAATTCCTGATAAGATAAAAGAAGGCTCCTACCAGTACCTTGCAAACATATTCCTTTGTAATATCGGTGCGGGCGGAGCGCTTGCGATAATGGAAAAATACAAGGTTAAATCAAAAAGCCAGCGTGCAATCGGCATGATTGCAGGGATTCTTGCAACCGGCGTAATAGGCGGAAGTGCAATTGCAAATTACATAGGAAATAAAGTTATAAATCCTTGTTTTGAAAAACATCACCATCACAAACCTCATGGTAAAGACCGGCATTTATTTGATGAACGCAGACCTGAGCCTCTGGATATAGGGCTTCACACAGACGATATAGCAACAGTAGCTGTAATGTCAGGCTTAAAATGGATAGAACCTGCACTTCCTTTATTATATGCAATCTCCGGCTACAGAGCGGGTATAGGTTACAGAAACGGACAGCATGCGAACAAAAGCTAGTCAAAAATAAACAGTTTATGAATTTCAATTCCAAGCGCATCGGCGATAGAGCCAATTGTTTCTATAGTAGGAGATTTTTCTCCCCGTTCAACAGCCCCTATAGTTTCCCGGCTCAAATCAGCCTTTTCTGCTAATTCTTCCTGGTTTAAACCTGCCTTTATTCTGGCAAGTTTTACATTCATGCCTACTTTTTTTGTATATTTCTTACCTTTAGCTAACATAATGATAATTATAGTACACTATTGACAAACCATTTTCTATGTCTTATTATTCTCTAAAAAGGTATTATAATTATCATGAAACAAAAATTATCAGACTTTGAAAAGAAATTATTAGATATAAAAAATCTTGTAACTGTAATGGATGACGCTGTGCAATATTGCAGTGATAATGCGAAAGATACTTTTCATCTTTATAGTATGACAGGCTGCATATCATCAAAAATAGATAATCTCTATGAAAAGTTTGAAGAGATTTATAATGAATACTTAACAAGAAATATAAGAAAATAAAAAACTTGTTTATCTTTCAATAAACAAGTAGTAATTAAGTATAAATAATATGATAAACAAAAAAGGGTTCTTTTTAATTTCTAAGTTTTACAACTTTGTCTTTAATCTTTAAATATCTGTCACACTGTTTTACCCTGTCATAGCCAAGCATTATACCAAGAATAAAATCCTGCTCAGCAGACAACTCATTCAATCGCGGGCTGAACGTTTTAACGACATTAACGCAGCTCTTTTCACCAAAAAAGACATTTATTTTTCCATTTCCTATATCATTTATCGCATAATCTATTTTCCGATTTTGTAATTTATTTTCGATAAAATCTCTGTATTTAGCTTTTTCTGTTGTTAGAACAAGGTTTCTTAATCCCTTCTCATATTCATAAATATGGTGATTAAAAACACGCAGATCAGAAATCTGTTCTTTTAAACTTTCTCTGCCCGGACAGGTTGATGTAAATGGCAGACAATCTGCTTTCTGCGGTTTTTGAAATATTATATTACGGTTTTGAACCGGCATTAACGAAATTGCGTCTACTCTCATTTAACCCATCCTGTTAGCCATGCCTAACAATTTTTATTGTAAGGCAAACCTAACATTTTGTCAAGAGTATATAATAAAAAATTTATTAATATTATCTGTTACGCTGAATAATGGCAGCTCTTAACGTTAAGGCTAAACCTTTATCATATGTTAAATGTAAACTACCAAAGCAGCTTTTTCTAAAGAAAGCAGCAACAGGAAATAGAAATTTTTTTATGATAAGATAATAAAAGACACAGCCGAAACATAAGGGAAAAACAATGATAACGACTAGTAAATTAACAGTAAGATTTGGATCACAGACTTTATTTGAAAATGTAAGCATAAAATTTGCACCTGGCAACTGCTACGGCGTAATAGGCGCAAACGGTGCGGGAAAAAGTACCCTTTTAAGAGTTATATCCGGAGAAATTGAACCAACGTCAGGAGAAGTTCATATTTCAAAAGGTCAGCGTATTGCAGTTCTGAAGCAGAACCACTTTGAATTTGATGAGTTCCGCGTAATTGATACGGTAATATACGGACACAAAAAGCTGTATGATTTAATGAAAGAACGCGATGAACTTTATGCAAAACCTGATTTTAACGATGAGGACGGCATAAAGGCAGCACATCTGGAAGAAGAATTTGCCGAACTGGACGGATGGCAGGCAGAATCTATGGCAGCCAGCCTTCTATCTGAACTCGGCATTCCTGATGAACTTCATTATGCTCAGATGAAAGACTTAGCAGGAAGTGAAAAAGTTCGTGTACTTCTAGCGCAGGCTCTTTTTGGAAATCCGGACATTCTGCTTCTGGATGAGCCGACAAACCACCTTGACCTTAATACAATTGCATGGCTGGAAGAATTTCTGATTGATTTTCCAAACCTTGTTATAGTTGTATCACACGACAGAAAATTTCTCGATAAAGTTTGTACACACATGGCTGATATTGATTACAAAAATATCCAGCTATATACAGGAAACTACTCATTCTGGTCACAGGCAAGCCAGTTAATCCAGAAACAAAAAGAAGAACAGAATAAGAAAACAGAAGAAAAGATGGAAGAGTTAAAAGCATTTATTGCAAGGTTCAGCGCCAACGCATCAAAGGCAAAACAGGCAACTTCCAGAAAAAACATGCTGGACAAATTATCACTTGAAGAAATAAAACCTTCCTCACGCCAGTATCCGCGTATAAGATTTAATTACCAGAGAATACCAGGTAAAGATGTTGTTCAGGTAAAAGGTTTGACAAAGTCAATTGAGGGGGAACTTTTATTTAAAAATATGAGCTTTGAAATAAATCAGGGAGAAAAAGTTGCATTTATTTCCAAAAATCCTCTTACAATATCAACTCTTTTTGACATAATTGAAGGAAAAACTCCGCCTGATGCCGGAAGCGTTGAATGGGGAGTTACTGCAACCCACTCATATTTTCCTAAAGACAATAACTTTTATTTTGAATCAGACCTGACAATTATGCAATGGCTGGCACAGTATTCCCCTGACCAGCATGTAAATTTCCTGCGCGGCTACCTTGGCAGAATGTTATTTTCAGGTGAAGATGCCGATAAAAAGGTTAATGTCCTTTCCGGAGGTGAAAAAGTCCGTTGTATTTTAGCCAAAATGATGATTGAAGAAGCTAACGTTATGATAATGGACGAACCGACAAACCATCTTGATTTGGAAGCGATTACCGCCCTGAATAACGCAATCATTGACTATACAGGAACAGTATTATTTACATCGCAGGACTATCAGTTTATAGACACTGTTGCAGACAGAATTATCGAAATAGCACCGCAAGGATTTATAAATGTACGCAGCAGATATACCGATTACCTTGAAAATCCTGCAATGATTAAGAAACGGGAAGATTTGTACAAGATGGCGGTGAAGAAATAGGCTCCGGGGATACAACCGTAAGCATAAATTTGTCCTGAAATCTTCGGGTAAATTTGCCACGCACAGGCATCTGAAGCTTTATGCCTGCCTCAAGCTCCGTCCAGAAACTGTAAAACTCCTCCGCGGTAGTTAAACATTTATCATATCGGGCTGAAAGCGACTTAAAATCCCGCGGCTTCATAACTTCCAAGTCAATTCCGCAAGGTTTTTTGTCAAATACCGCCATAACAACTCCCGCAGAATGCGTTATACTGAAATGCAGCCCGCCATGTTCAAATTCAGGCTTGGAATTATTTATAACAATAGCTGTATCTTTAATTCCGTAAAATTTTTCAGCGGCAGTTTTAACAAGAAACCGTCCCAGAGCAAATTCCACAAGCCGTTTTTCTGATTTAAAACTCCGCCCTTCCAAGTATGATTTCAAAAAATCTAAATCATGTGTATGTAGAAATTCTTGAGAATTAATGTAAAATAGTTCCATATATAAATCATACTATAAATACATTACTTTGCCCGAACAATCCGGCGTTCCAAGCGCAGCAACCGTTCGGCAGAGAATACGGGGAAACAGATACCATGGATTTTAAGCTGGCAAATGGAATAGAGAGAAATTTTTACAAGCAGGATTTCAGTGTAATAAATGAACTCCTCAAACGTATCAGACATGGTCTTGTTACTGGTGAAAATATAGATATAAGCGATCTTGATTTTGAAGGCATCTGGGATTATGATCAGTATCTTTCTATGACCTATATAAGTCTTTTCCAGAGCGGGCTTGCTCCAATACGCTTCGGCAACCGTAAAAAAAATCTCATGATGACTATTAACAGAAATATTGAAGTCCTCAGAAAAAATAAATTCTTTGAAAAATTCAACGTTGCTGATGAAAATAAATGCCGCATCCTGATTGAATACGTAATCGAACGCCAGCCTGTAACTTTAGAACAGCTCCAGCAGGAAAAATTTGACAAATACAGATTTGAAATCGGTATTAACGGACTTGAACTGAAAAATACAAAAGACAAAATGTCATATTATTACATGCCGACCGATGCAACAATCAACAGCCATATGGGACTTCAGGCAGCGCTCAGGCTTGCAGTAAGCCGGACACCTATAAGACAACTTTCCGATAAAATTCCCGAGCGCATGAAAATATTTAAAACATGCGGGGAATACGAAATTTTTAAACTCAGAAGCAGAGCCTTCGTAACCTATAAAGATGAATGTGTGCCGCTCTACCGCGGAAATATTCTCTATGACAGTTTCAGCTATGAAACTCTTCTTGAACAGTTTATAAAATCATCAGACTGGCTGATAGAAAATATGCTTGATGACGGAAGATTTATGTATTACTACGACTGCTCTCAGGACAACAATAAAGATCACGAACACCCTAACAGACCTCTTGATAATCTTTATTATAATGATTTAAGACACTGCGGCGGTGCAATAACACTGGTTAGAGCCTATACACAGACAGGCGATACAAAATATCTGGAAGCTGCAAAGCGTGCAATTGACTTCACTGTTTCAATCTCACGCGAACATACATACCATAAGAAAAAAGCAATGTACGTTCATTATAATAACAAAGGCAAACTCGGAGGAACAGGGCTTGCATTGATTATGATGATGCAGTACAGAATTGCATCAGGTGACAAATCATACGATAAATATATAAAAGGTTACGCAAGACATATTATGAGCCGTATGACACAGGAAGGAGAACTCCTTGGATATTATATCCATCCGGCTTATAATGACGGAAACCCTTTGACAAAATTAACCGATGAGGAAAGAAAAGAAACTTTCTCATTCTACTATCCGGGTGAAGCACTTCTGGGGCTGGCACTGTTTGCAAATCACTTCCTAAAACCTTCAGAAAAGTCATCGGGTAAAAACAAGGGAAAAGCTAATGATGCAGACAAAGAACTGGTAGAAGAAGTCCGTAGTATGGCAAAAACTGCACTTGACTGGATTGTAAACGAACGACCGAAGTTTTATAAAGACTTATTTACAGCACTTCCTTCCGATGCCTGGCTGATGCAGGCGATAGAAGAGTGGGCTGAGGATAAAGAATTTCAAAAACCTGACTGGCTGAACTTTGTCTACACTGATGCAAGAGCAATGATAGAAAGGTGCTACAAAAAAAATGATAGTCCTTATATAGATTATGAAGGGGGATATTACTACAACTACGGCGATCATTTTTATCCTGACGGGGCACGTTCAGAAGGTTTAATCGCAGCTTACTACCTTGCTAAAAAACAAGGCGAAGAAGAGCTTGCCGCTGAAATTCTTGATACAGCTAAAAAGGCTGCAAAGTGCCAGTTTCAGCTATTTAATGATGAAAAATCCGGTTTCTCTCATAGAAATCCTGCAAAGTCCGCTCATGGAATAAGATTTAAAGCCACACGCCAGTGGGTAAGGGTGGATTCTGTCCAGCATGTTGCCTGCTTTTTTATACGGCTTTATTGGTCTGAGAATCCCGTTGGTAGCGGAACTTTGTAAACAGATTTGAAATTCCTGCAACAAAAAATCCCATAACTCCGATACTGAAAAGATAAGGCACGCCGGAGATTAAAACCTTCTGCTTAGCAAGCTTTTTAAACTCTGCTTCAACTTTTGTACCGTTCTTTTTCGCAAGATTTTTTGCAAGTTCTTCTAATTTATCAAAATTTGGGGTATTAAGATTTTTGTCAATAGTTTCTTTACATTTGCCCATCTTTTGAAGCATTTTTTTAAATCCTTTTTCAAAAAGCTCGCTTCCTGTGATTATGTAAAATCCTACAAGCGGATAGCGGAACAGTGTTTCAAGGAAGTTTTGTTTTCCTCTGTCTTTTGATGCGCCAAAGTAGCCGGCACCCCCAATGAAAACGCAGGAGGTGAGTTGTCCTTTACTTAAGACAAGTTTGCCGTTTTGTGATGCGAAGTCTATGCTTGCATATTTGTTAAAGAATTTTTCGGCATTTTTATTTTTGCTGAAGAGTTTTGACCCTGGAGCAAGAATAAATTCTGAAATATTCTGCAAAGTTTTTGAGTTTTGCCCTCTTTTAGCAATCAAAGCACCGAGCCCCAGACATCCGGCAAAAACAGCACCGGCTCTTTTAATATTTTTATAAGCACTTTTTTCAACCTTTTTCTGTTTAGCTTTGTCTTCCGGTGACTTGTCCAGAGCTGCGATTGTATTAAAGTCGCCTTTTTTAAATACTTTCAATGTAAAAAGGTTTTTAAAATAATTAAGTGTAAATTCTGTTAACGGAATAAGCATTGCAGTAAGCGCAATTGCAGCTTTTACAGGAAGAACTTTTTTTGCCGCAGGATTTTTCATCTGCATAAGCTTTTTGGCACTCATTGAAACCATTTCTTTTTCAGCCTTGTTAAGGTTTTTAGAAAACGCTTTTCTTGCAATCTTTTCACCAATTAGAGCCGGAGCAAAATAAACAAGAGCACTCTCAGAAAGTTCCAGAACGGCATTTTCCGCCAAATCAGCCTTGCTGCGTGCGAAAGTTGCCTTCGGAACAAGACATGTTCCTGTATCCTGAATAAACCGCGATGTAGAAAGACCTGAAGCCTGTTCCTGTGAATTAACAAAACGTGCAGCTGCTTTGAGGGGGTTGGATAATGTATTTATTAAATTGATTTGCATAAAATTTTAAAAACCTTTCTAAAAAACTAAAAAACCTGTACATAATTTATAGTACAGGTCTTTCATAAAAATTTTATGCGTTATACACCTGTACTTTCTACAGGCGCCACCAATTTCTATTTAAATTAGATAAGTTCTTTCTCATACAGTTACTATAACGATAACAAAAAAATTTGTCAAGTAATGCTACTTGCAGCTGCTTCTTCCATCCCAGCTCAAATCATCAGGACAACGGAGATAATCCATATTTTCATTAAAAATTATCCAGGCCGTACGCCCATGACCGGTACTATGTGTAAAGGAATACGTTGTTTCATCCTGTGTACCAGACGGAATAATCCCATTTTTAGTAAGATAGAAACCAAAGAGATCTCTCCCCAGTGTATTTGGTGCATTTTTACCATTGACATCGATAAATATCCAGCCGCAAATGTTAGTTAAATATTTCCCTGTTCCTCGTGCTTCTGTGCAATCTCCACTGTTTACAAGTATAATAATACCGCTTCCATCTATCATGGAAAGAGATGAGACTTTACTATCAAGTTCTGTTGCCACTGAGCCGTTTGCATAATAATAATGGTCAGCCAAACCGCACTCAGACTTTTTTAGACCTTTATCACATATTTTTATATTTTTAACCTGAGAGAATAACTTATTTTTCAAAATCTGTGCATTGGATGCCTCATAATCCATATCATCGTCTTCTTCTGCACCAGCATCTCTGTTTCCAAAGCCCCA
>ULUV01018219.1_pt1 | contig 89569 bp, 71 predicted proteins | sample 1958921 | NCBI WGS metagenome assembly ULUV01 (sample SAMEA4835772, study PRJEB28245) | human gut metagenome | biome: gut microbiome; material: fecal sample | place: Denmark | collected 2008
TTAAACTTATATCACCAACTATTTTTGGCAACATTACCCAAAATCCCGCTTTAGCATACATGTCCGAAACACGGGTTCAGAGCAAATAAAAAATATGTCGGACATATTTTAAAATACAAGGCACATATTTCAAAATATGTGCCTTGTATTTTTTGCAACTCCAAACTACTGTAAATCTTTAAAATAGATAATTTGAAACTGTTCTAAATTCTGGTTTCAAAAATGTACTTTCAGTTTACACTTATTCGAATTCATAACAACCAGCATCGGAATGCTTGTCGGCCAAACGCACAACACCGTAGAAATCCTCGGGATAATAATCTTTTGTTATTACCGTATCGGCCATGTTGCGTGCCCTTGAAAGTGTATCCAGCCTGAAATCGTATATAAGGGTTTCGTTGTCGAACGAAATGAAATTATCGCTTCCCCAAACTTCGTCATCCGGTGATTCGAACACGTTGTTCCTGTAATGCTCCGTATCATCCGAAGCCTCTGCCGTTATCAGACACGACTCAAAAAGATAATTTTTCTGCAACGAAGGCTCATCCAAAAACATAAAGCCTACCTCGTCGGCACTCCAACCCGAAAGTATGCAATTTCCGAAAGTAGCTTCAACAAGGGGCAAAGGTGTGCCATTCAAAGAATTGAAAAGGTACAAAGCCTTTCCGCGTCCGCCAGTGAAAGGATAGAAATTGGCTATCGTGCAATGCACAAAGCGATTGCGACCGCCATGCACTGTAACTGTATTTCCCATAGCATTGGTAATCTGCGAATTCCCCACAAGAATGTCACTGTTTACAAGCGTCAGGCAATCACCCTTCATGTTGTTTACTATTGAATTTTCTACCGTCAACTTGCGTCGCGTTACATCCGACGAGTCACAACGTATGCCAAACGTGCCGCTATGCACGTCGCAATACTCCATCTCGTTGTCATAACTCGAAGACGCAAAGGTTATCCCGCCCCACTGACCGGGAATGCGGTCGTAAGGCTGCCCGTCAAACATATAATCCATACGACCGCCGCGAAACAGTATGAGCGAATCGCGCTCACCACGGGCCACAAGCGTACCTTCAACAAGCATTCCCGCCTTTGGAGCAAACAACATCCGCACACCCGGCGATATGGTAAGAGTCGAGCCTTCTGCCACCCGGAGCGTGTCTTTAACAAAATACGGGCGTCGCGACGACAGGCATGTATCCTTGTCCAGCAACACATGCTCCATAACATTTACATCCTGGGTTACAGCCTGCAGAACAACCTGCTGCACTACCCCGCTCTCGAGTGTGAACATTAGTCGGTCGGTTACAAGTACAGGGTCGTCGCTATCTTGAAAACGGGGCGTTATGTCCACCCACACCGCAATGCTGTCGTGACTACGCACCTCTATGGCGTAATCATAATCATCGTTGATGAAAGTACCGTCTACATTGACCCGGAAGCCGGAACTTTCCGGGTTAGCCAGGGCAACGTTCGTAATTCGTATGCCTTTACTCGTGCGATTATGCACCGTAAAGGAATATGTTGGCGAGCTAACTACGGTAAGCGCGGTGTCCAACCGAAGGGTATCGGCCGGGAATGTCAATTTTGCCGAAGGCGATGTCGTAAAATCCTCATTATCGTCGCACGAAACAAACACACCATGCGCCGCGAACAACAGCGTAGTCAGCAACAGCAAATACATACGACCTGCCGCCAGCCGGCAAAATTTCAAGCCAAAACTCATTTCACGTATTTTCTGAATATCCGTAAAATACGCCACAGACGCCGGTTATTACGGCTGTCTGTGGCGTAAAGACTATTATTTTACTTTCGGAATATTTTTAAGTATCTCAAGAAGCAAGTCCCATACCATCTTTACAGTAGGTATAAGCAACTTCTCGTCCGGTGAATGCACTCCGCGCAACGTAGGACCGAAAGAAACCATGTCAAGCCCGGGGTATTTTTCACTGAACAGGCCGCATTCCAAACCGGCATGTATGGCAAGAACCTTACAGTCTTTATTAAACAACCGCTTGTAAGCCTCTTGCGTTATTTTCAGGATTTCGCTGTCAGGGTTCATCTTCCAGCCCGGATAGCCTTCGCCTATCTTCACTTCCGCACCGGCAAGTTCGAAAGTTGCGGCAAAAGTATCACTCATGTTCCTGCGTGCACTGCCAAGACTCGACCTTTGAGAAGAATTAATCAGCACTTTATTTCCAACCTTATGAATGCTTGCCAGATTAGACGAAGTTTCCACAAGCCAGTCCAAATCTTGGCTCATGGCAAAGACACCGTTATATACGGCCTGGAGTGCGGTGATTATCTTATCGCTTATGTTTTTTTCTATTACTTCTGAAGGTTCTACACTTTCCAATGTAAACTGTACAGACTTTTCGGTTTGTGAATATTCTTCTTCCACCTCAGAAGCAAACACATTCAAATCGACACGAACATTTTCCTTATACTCCACTGGCACTGCACAAACAGCCCAGCCTTCGCGAGGTATTGCATTATGCAAACCTCCGCTCTGGATGTCAGAAACACGCAATCCATATTTCTTCATTTCATTATACATAAAACGCACCAACAACTTATTGGCGTTCGCCCGCTTTTTATTAATATCGTCCCCCGAGTGACCGCCTGTAAGGCCTTTGACCCCGACCTTAAAGAAGAAATAATTTTCAGGTGCCTGTTCGCAATTAAAATTGAAAGTCACTTCTGTTCGTGCACCGCCCGCGCAACTGACAAATATCTGTCCTTCGTCCTCGCTATCCAAATTGAGAAGATACTTACCGCTCATAAAACCAGGTTTCATACCTTGCGCACCGGTAAGGCCAGTTTCTTCATCGCGCGTAAAGACACATTCTATAGGTCCGTGTTCAATTGTATCATCAGCCAGCAAGGCCAATTCCATTGCCACGCCGATACCGTCATCTGCTCCTAAGGTCGTACCTTTTGCGCGCATCCATTCACCGTCTATTTCTGTTTGAATTGCGTCATTCATAAAATCAAAATCCACATCGGCGTTCTTTTCGCAAACCATATCCATGTGGCTTTGTATAATTGTTGTGGCACAACTTTCATAACCCTTCGAAGCAGGCTTTTTTATTATTACATTTCCAACCTCATCAACATTGGTCTCAAGCCCGAGACTTTCGCCGTATTCTTTAAGGAACGCTATCATTTTTTCCTCCTTTTTGGAAGGACGTGGGACCTTATTTACGAGAGCAAAGCAGTCGAATACTTTGCGAGGCTCCAAATTTAAATTTTCCATTTTATCAAGTTTTTTCTGTTTATCCGTCTTAATCAGTGTAATTGATTATCTTTGCACAGACAAAATTAAACAAATACCAAAACAAAACAACCACAACAAAGCAATAATAATTTAAAAGAGACGAAGAAATGAAAACAACCAACAGTATATTACTATCAGCGGCACTTATAGTAGGAAGCGCATTTTTTACGGGTTGCCAAAAGTCTGACAACGCCAAAAAGACTTCAGAAACAACAGCTAACAGCAACAGCGAGAGTGTAGCTATTCCTAAGATAGCGTTTGTTGAGGTTGACTCCATATTAAGCAGCTATCAGTTCTGCGTGGACCACTCAAAAATATTAGAAAAAAAGGGAGCAAATATACAAGCCACATTAAGTTCAAAAGGCAAAGCACTGCAAAACGCCGCTGCTAATTTCCAGCAAAAAGTACAACAGGGAGCATTTACATCGCAAGAACAAGCTGTAGAGGCACAAGCATCCTTACAAAAGCAAGATGAGGATTTACGTGTATTGCAAGAAAAACTGACCCGCGAATTCGAAGAGGAGCGTCAGAAATACAATGAAGAAATGCGTGACTCTATCGAGAATTTCCTAAAAGACTATAATAAGACACACAAATACTCCATAATACTTAGCAAAATAGAAAGCAATATTCTATATGCAGACAAGGCCATGAACATAACGCAAGATGTCCTTAAAGGATTAAACAAGCGTTACAAAGCAAGTAAAGAGAAAAAGTAAAAAGGCATTATTTTCTTTACTAATATAACTACCTTTTAGTTCGCAATGAAATACGGTTTTGTAAAAGTAGCCAGCGCCATTCCAGGAGTGCGCCCGGGGAACTGCAAATACAATACGGAAAGTATTATAAACCTTATGCTGCAAGCAGAGGAAGAAAATGCTGACATTGTATGCTTCCCCGAATTAAGCATAACAGGATACACCTGCCAAGACCTTTTTGAAAGCAGTGTACTAATAAAAGAAGCAGAAAAGTCATTGGACGTAATATGCAAAGCAACACGAAACCTTAATACCATTGAAATAGTTGGCTTGCCGTTAGTTATAGGCAATTTTCTTGCGAATTGTGCGGTCGTGCTGCACAGAGGAGACATAATAGGTGTTGTCCCCAAAACATACCTTCCAAATTACAAAGAATTTTATGAACAACGCTGGTTCGCCTCTGCAAGCAATATAAAAGAACAGGAGATAAAAATACTCGGAAAAGAAGTTCCTGTAAGTTCTGGTCTTATTTTTAAGACACAAGAAGCTACATTCGGAATTGAAATATGCGAGGACTTGTGGGCACCTGTTCCAAGAAGTTCCAGACTATGTTTGGCAGGAGCAGAAATAATATTTAACCTGAGCGCAGACAACGAAGGTGTAGGAAAAAACAGTTACCTGAAATCCATGCTTCGCGAACAAAGTGCAAGAACTTTGTCAGGATATGTTTTTTCAAGTTGCGGGTTTGGAGAAAGCACGCAAGATGTAGTTTTTGCAGGCAACGCTATAATATGCGAAAACGGCAGGATAATCGCAAGCAGTGAGCGCTTTTGCATGCGGGAGCAACTTATTACAAGTGAAATCGACATTGAGCTATTGCGCCATGAACGCCGAGTAAACACTACGTTCTGCAATTGTGCCGCCATTGAAATTGGAAACGAAAATTTCAAAACAATATACATAGATAAAGCCCCAAACGATAAAACAGATTTTACGCTAACAAGAAGAATCTCTCCTCATCCATTTGTGCCGGTTGACGATTTGGACGAGCGTTGCAATGAAATTATAAACATACAAACAGAAGGATTGGCAAAAAGAATCCTTCACACAAAAGCAAAAACCGTTGTAATAGGAGTAAGTGGAGGTTTGGACTCGACGCTTGCATTGCTAATATGCGCTAAGGCTTTTGACGCATTAGGTATAAGCCACAAAAACATAATAGGCGTAACCATGCCCGGATTCGGGACAAGTAAGGGGACCCATTCAAACGCGCTTTCGTTAATGACTGAGTTGGGTGTAACTATAAGAGAAATACCCATAAAGCAAGCATGCCTGCAACATTTCAGCGACATAGGGCATAATCCTGACATGCACGACACAACGTATGAAAATAGTCAGGCAAGAGAACGGACTCAAGTACTTATGGATGTTGCAAACCAAACAAACGGACTCGTAATCGGTACGGGAGACTTGAGCGAGCTTGCCTTGGGCTGGGCTACATACAATGGCGACCACATGAGCATGTACGGGGTAAATAGCTCAATACCCAAAACCCTTATAAGGCATTTAATAAAATGGATTGCAGGAAACACATCCAATGCAATTGAGCGAGACACTCTAATAGACATTATAAATACTCCAATAAGCCCGGAACTTATCCCTACCGACGAAAACGGGCAAATAACCCAAAAAACGGAAGATAAAATAGGCCCTTACGAGTTGCATGATTTCTTTATATACTATGCAATACGTTATGGTTTCGGACCTGAAAAAATATATTTCCTGGCACGTAATGCTTTTAACGGCAATTGCAAGCATTGCGAAAAATCAAATACCCAGGACATAAAAGCACACTACTATGATAACGAGACCATCAAGTATTGGCTAAAGACATTCTTCCAACGCTTTTTCTCACAGCAATTCAAAAGGAGTTGCCTGCCCGACGGGCCTAAAGTGGGGAGTTGTTCTCTTAGCCCGCGTGGCGATTGGCGAATGCCTTCCGACGCAGATGCCTATATATGGCTGAGCGAATGCGACAAACTTTGAAGATATAATCAAAAGATGATAAAAAACGTCTAAACTTCAAATAATAACATGAAACAAACAGTTTTAGTTACCGGTGGAACCGGATTCATCGGTTCTCACACAACAGTTGAGCTTCAGCAAGCTGGTTATGATGTTGTGATTGTAGACAATCTTTCAAACTCTAACGCCGATGTCGTTGACGGCATTGAAAAAATAACAGGCATACGCCCTGCTTTTGAAAAAGTAGACTGCCTTGACAAAGACGCGCTGGAAGGCGTATTCAAGAAGTACCCCTCTATCTCCGGAATCATTCATTTTGCAGCAAGCAAAGCAGTTGGAGAATCTGTAGAAAAGCCGTTGCTTTATTATCGTAACAATATTGTATCGCTCGTAAACATACTTGAGTTAATGCCGAAATACGATGTAAAAGGAATAATATTTTCTTCTTCTTGCACCGTTTACGGCCAGCCGGATCCGGAAAACCTGCCCGTTACAGAACAAGCTCCCATAAAGAAAGCCGAAAGCCCTTACGGCAACACAAAACAAATTAATGAAGAAATAATAGCCGACACGATAAAAAGCGGTTCCCCAATCAAAGCCGTTATACTGCGCTACTTCAATCCCATTGGTGCACACCCCAGTGCAATAATAGGTGAACTGCCCAACGGCGTGCCCGCAAACCTTATACCGTATATAACACAGACGGCGATAGGCATTCGTCCTCAGTTAAGCGTTTTCGGAAATGACTACAACACGCCCGACGGAACATGCATTCGCGACTTCATATACGTTGTAGATCTTGCCAAAGCTCACGTTTGCGCCATGGCTCGCATATTAGACGGGAAAAGTGAAGACAGCGTTGAAATATTCAACATCGGTACCGGCTCAGGTGTTTCGGTACAGCAGCTCATCGACACTTTCGAAAAATGCACCGGTGTCAAACTGAACTACAAAGTAGTAGGACGTCGTGCCGGCGACATTGAAAAAATTTGGGGTAATGTAGACAAAGCCAACAATGTTTTGGGCTGGAAAGCCGTACACACCCTCGAGGACGCGCTCAGTTCTGCATGGAAGTGGCAACTTCATTTGAGAGAAGCCGGCATAATGTGATACAGTGCTGCAAATAATTCTTTCATCGTTTGAATCATATCCATAGCAAACGGTATTAACTAACAAAGTTCCACTACTCAGTCGGCAAACAAAACAACAAGACTGACGTGGAACTTTTTTCATATATCCCAGTATGTATAACAACACTTACGATATCCCAGCCGGGCAAGACACTCCATATTATATTTTAGACGAGAACCGTCTGCTGCACAATCTTGAACTGATAAAAAGTGTTTCCGCTAATGCTGGTGTGGAAATAATCCTTGCTTTCAAAGCCTATGCTTTATGGAAAACATTCCCTGTATTCAGGCGTTACATACATTTCACTACAGCCAGCTCCCCATATGAAGCCCGGCTCGCAAAAGATGAGTTCGGCAGCCTGGCGCACACATATTCCCCGGCCTACGAGACAAAAACGTTCCGCGAAATAATGGAGTGCTCAAAAAGCATAACGTTCAACTCTCTCACACAATACAGTAATTTCTATCCATTAATAAAAGAATGGAATGCTTCAAGTGCAAATCATAAAATCACCGTAGGACTTCGCATAAACCCCGAACGCTCCGAGATAACAACCGAAATATACAACCCATGCGCACCGGGCACGCGCTTCGGCATTGCCGCAGAAAAAATGCCTGAAACTCTCCCCCCCGGCGTAGAAGGATTCCATTGCCACTGCCATTGCGAGAATGATTCGCATGCACTCGAACGTACCTTGTTGCAAATCGAGAACAAGTTCGGCCGTTGGCTTCCTTCGCTCAAATGGCTCAACCTCGGCGGCGGGCACCTCATGACACACAAGGACTACGACACAAAACATTTGGTTTCGGTACTAAAGGAATTCAAGACGCGCCACCCGGAACTGCAAATTATCCTTGAACCGGGTTCGGCCTTTGCATGGCAGACCGGCGAGCTTGTGGCAACCGTTGTCGACATCGTTGAAGACAAAGGCATAAAAACGGCCGTACTGAACACGAGCTTCACTTGCCACATGCCCGACTGTCTTGAAATGCCATACCACCCCGCCGTTCTTGGTGCCGAGACATTAGAAAACTGCGATGACGTGACAGACTCTTGCACCTATCGTCTGGGCGGAAACAGTTGTTTAAGTGGCGACTACATGGGGTACTGGAAATTCAAAAGTCCCCTTAAAACGGGCGACGACATAGTGTTCCTCGACATGATACACTACACTACCGTCAAAACGAACATGTTCAACGGCATAAACCACCCATCAATACTGTTCCGCCGCTCCAACGGCAAAGTCGACGTACTCAGACAATACACCTACGAAGACTACCGTGACCGAATGGACTGACCATAACCTGCACTTACCCACATCAAACAAGACTGTTTAATATTATATCTATAAATCTCTTATTTCATGAAGATTAAAGCAATGGCCGTTGCAGCGCTGTGCTGCGCTATGCACATGACACCCTCTGTGGCACAAGACAAGCACAACCTCGTGCCCGACACGCCGTCGGCCGCACCCGACTATTTCTGCACATGGAACTTGCAGGGATACGTGGTTAGTTACACCGGCGGCGACCCGACGCGCGAAGCCATGAACGAGGAATACATGTTCGGTAAAGGAAAATACCAAGACTGGGTAAACGTAAGTTATCCCACCATACGCAAAGACCTGTACTTCGTAATGGACGATTCGTGGGATATTCCACAGGACGTTAACACGCCCTCCAATCCCTATCTCGGCACTGTGGAACTCGACGCCACGCGCTTCCCCTCGTTCAAAGGGAATGCCACCGAAAGGCTCAAACAACTTACCGACCGCGTAAAGAAAGCCGGATGGAAAGGCGCAGGCGGATGGGTGTGCGCGCAAAAGCCGGGGAATAAAGCCGACATAGACGAAAACACTTATTGGACAGAAAAGCTGAAAGAGCACCACGCTGCCGGATTCAGCTATTGGAAAGTGGACTGGGGCCGGCACGAAAGAGACGGGCAATGGCGCAAAACACTCACTGAGTTAGGCAAGAAATACGCTCCCGGACTTTGGATTGAACATGCTTTCCAAAATGAGTTCACCGCTTTCAGCGACGTGTTCCGCACCTACGACGTCGAGAACATCACAGCGCAACCCGTAACAATACAGCGCGTATGCAACATACTGCCGCAATGCGCAACAGGCGGTGCAAAAGGAATTATCAACTGTGAAGACGAACCCTACATCGCTGCCGGCTTGGGCTGCGCAATAGGAGTAATGCGCCACCCGTTCAACGGCAACCTGCCCGACGGCAACCAGGACATCACCTTCCCGCCCGTGGGGCGCAACGTAAAACAACGCATTGACGAGGTGATACGCGGCGTTCGCTGGCACAGGATAGCCGAACCGTTCGGCGTGGACGGCAAAAGCTACGCCATAGACGGCAACAGGTTGGAAGACTATTGGACGCTCGACAAAGACGAGACATGGAACAAATCGCGCCCCGTGGGAAGCGTGGTGAAAGAATCCGCACCCGCCCGCGCGAGCCGCTGTATGCCGCTCGTTGAAGTGTCCGACTCCACATCTACCGACCGCCCGTTCATCCTCGCCTCGCGCTACCCCAACGGGGCAACCGCCGTGGCAAGTATAGGCCGCGCCTTAGACCGCGAATACTATACAAAAGAAATAGGCGTAACCTTTGCCGTGGCACAGCCCGAAGCACCAATCGGAATATTCGGCCGCTTTGCTTCCGTGACAATAACACTCCCCGAAGGCTCGCGCGCCAAGGACTATGAGATATACGCACAAGACCTCGCTGCCGACAAAGCCGAGAACATCAGCAAAAAGGTAACGGCCAAAGGAAACAGCATAACCCTGCCCGGCGAACTGATTAACAGAGTAGGCCTCGCTGCAGCCACCGAAGGCGACCTTTCCGACCCGGGGCTGGTAGTGCGATTTTTCAAGAAAGGCAAATAACTGCAAAGTCCGTCCCGTTTTTAACACAAGCCAAAAGGACGCTTTTTAACCCCTCTCAGAGCAAAGAAAAAATTCAAGGCACATATTTCAAAATATGTGCCTTGAATTTTAAAATATGTCCGACCTTTTTTTGACACCCTCCAAACCCGCATGAACAAACGGCCTGGAGCCTGTCTGCATTTTGTCTGTATTAACAAACGTGTGGTTTCATCGCGTCATTACAGGCCTACTGAACGGTAAAACCCAAATCGGTCGTTAGGATTCGCCTAATTGCGTGCTTCTGCCGTCATCTGTCTTCCCGCCCAGCTTCGCCGTAGCCCGCTACGCCTTCAGCCGGTCGTAAAGCTATCTGCCAGGCATAAGTGCGTAAGTTGGCTAAGGGACCACACTCGACGTTACTACCTAATTTCCTAATGACAGTTTTGGGTTAAACATGGGTATTTACAAACGTTGATGTACAAAAAGGCGTTATTTTCGCAAAAAAGAGCGGTAATATTTTGCCCATATCCGAAAAAGCATTACTTTTGCAACGCATTTAGAGAAATGCGCGTGCTAATGCGGCAATAGCTCAGTTGGTAGAGCGCAACCTTGCCAAGGTTGAGGTCGCGAGTCCGAATCTCGTTTGCCGCTCGCTTTAAATATGTATTGAAAATCATAGAGCCCAGGTGGCGGAATGGTAGACGCGCTAGTTTCAGGTACTAGTGTTAGCGATAACGTGCAGGTTCGAGTCCTGTTCTGGGCACCTGGTAAAGTGAAACACCTACGGAGAGATGGCGGAATTGGTAGACGCGCTACTTTGAGGGGGTAGTGACAATTGTGTCGTGGGAGTTCGAGTCTCCTTCTCTTCACAACCAAGGAAACAAGGATTTGAACATTTTTTGTGTTGTAGCAAAATCACCGTTCAAGTACAAGCACTTACAGTTTCTATGATTGCGGCAATAGCTCAGTTGGTAGAGCGCAACCTTGCCAAGGTTGAGGTCGCGAGTCCGAGTCTCGTTTGCCGCTCAATTTTTTTATCGTTTACAACCAGTTTTTTGTAACAGCGCCAAACTACTATTAAAATTCTAACCTCACATGAATTTATACTTACGCTATTTTAGCGAAGAGACACTTGTTCACAGTGTGGATGAAGCTGTGAATTTTCTAACATCACTTTCAGATTTCAGGGTAGACGAAAACATGATAAACGACCTCCGGCAGTTTGCAGAGAGTTCGGTGTCATATCCTAAACGTTATAAAATCAGGCCACGTGTATATTTCATAGTAATAAAAACTACGGCCAACACAATGGAAGAATTCAAGGCTAACAACAAAAAGAACGCCACTGCCACCGACAGCACGAACGAGGCAGCTGCCCCGCACAAAAACGACAAGCAGGCAGAGCTGGCCGAAGAGAAAAAAGGCTGGTACGAAGGCTCCATTATGTTCAAACGTGTTATTCCGATACAAGGCACGGGGAAATTCCAATACCGCGACACTTTGTTCGTGGCACGCTGCAAAGCCAACAGCGCAATACACTGCTACGAACGTATTGTTCAGCATTTGCGCAACCGACAGGACGTAGACTTGCGCAGCCAGTTTCCTTCGGCCAAAGGGAAAAACTTTTCCTACAAATACCTCGGCGAACAACTTCCCGCATAACCAGGGAAATAGTCACAATAAAAAATCAGGTTCCTATGATTAATATTTTCATAGGAACCTGTTTTATATCCGCGTAGTTTATACCGTCGGCTACATGAGCGTCACAAGATAAATTTACTTGCCTTGCTTATTTCTCTGCTGTGCTGCCAGAAGTGTATTCTGCATTAGCGAGCAAATTGTCATCGGGCCTACCCCTCCGGGCACCGGCGTTATGTATGAACACAAAGGAGCCACCTCGTCAAACTTGACATCGCCGTTCAAGCGGAATCCTTTCTTCTTCGTCGCATCAGGCACGCGCGTTGTACCAACATCTATCACTACTGCCCCGGGCTTTACCATGTCGGCAGTAACAAAGTCGGGACGGCCGATGGCGGCTATTATTATATCTGCACGCCGGCACTCATCCTTCAGGTCTTTAGAATGGCTGTGGCACACAGTAACGGTTGCGTCGCCATAACACTTCTGCATCATGAGCTGTGCCATGGGTTTCCCCACAATATTGCTACGGCCTAAAATAACACATTTCTTTCCGCTCGTTTCAATGTTGTAACGGTGCAAAAGTTCCATTATTCCACGCGGCGTTGCGGAAATAAAAGTTGGAAGCCCGGCTGCCAGGCGGCCTACATTTACAGGGTGGAAACCGTCTACGTCCTTTCGATAATCTATGGCTTCGATTACTTTCTGCTCTGAAATATGTTTTGGCAAAGGAAGCTGCACGATCATGCCGTCAACGTCGTCGTCAGCATTCAGTTCGGCTATCTTGGCCAAAAGTTCAGCTTCTGTCACATCGTCTTCATATCTTACAAGTGTGGATTTGAATCCGCAGACTTCGCACGCCTTTACTTTATTGGCAACATACGTTTCGCTTCCTCCGTCGTGCCCCACCAGCACTGCCACGAGATGAGGGCGACGGCCGCCTGCGTTTACTATCTGTTCCACCTGCCCGGCTATCTCTTGCTTGATAACCGCGGCAGTTGCTTTTCCGTCTATCAGTTGCATATATTCAGGTTTTATATCTTTACTTGTTTATTTTTGCATTTTGGATTTTCGCATAAATTGCTGCAGGCGGTTGCCCGACATTTGGTGCATCATCTTGCGTGTCTGGTCGAACTGCTTGAGAATTCTGTTTACTTCCTGTATGTTCGTGCCCGAACCTTTTGCTATTCTCTGACGCCTGCTGCTATTTATGATGTCGGGATTGGAACGCTCTTTGGGAGTCATTGAATATATAATGGCTTCTATGCTCTTAAAGGCATTATCGTCAATATCCAAATCTTTAACCGCTTTGCCCACGCCGGGAATCATCGACACAAGGTCTTTTATGTTACCCATCTTCTTAATCTGGGCAATCTGATTCAAAAAGTCGTTGAAATCGAACTGGTTCTTGGCTATTTTTTTCTGCAAACGGCGCGCTTCTTTCTCATCGTATTGTTCCTGCGCACGCTCTACAAGCGAAACAATATCGCCCATGCCAAGAATTCTGTCGGCCATACGCTCGGGGTGGAAAACATCCAAGGCTTCCATCTTTTCTCCCGTTCCTACGAATTTTATAGGCTTGTCGACTACGGTACGAATAGACAAAGCCGCACCACCGCGTGTATCGCCGTCTAACTTGGTAAGCACTACTCCGTTAAAATCGAGACGGTCATTGAATTCTTTAGCTGTATTAACAGCGTCCTGGCCGGTCATCGAATCAACCACGAACAATGTTTCATCAGGATTAACTGCTGACTTTATCGCGGCTATTTCGTTCATCATCTCCTCGTCTATCGCCAAACGGCCTGCAGTATCAACAATCACAAGGTCGTTTCCATAAGCACGTGCATGCTTTATGGCATTTAAAGCGATATTCACAGGATTTTTCTCTTCTGGCTCACTATATACGGGCGTTCCGATTTGTTCGCCGAGCACTTTCAACTGTTCAATTGCCGCAGGACGGTACACATCGCACGCTACCAACAAAGGATTGCGGTGCTTTTTTGTTTTTTGCCAATTTGCAAGTTTTGCGGAGAAGGTTGTCTTACCCGATCCTTGAAGGCCTGACATTAAAACTACAGCCGGATGTCCTTTTAAATCCAGTTCAGCTGCCGTACCTCCCATAAGCTCGGCTAACTCGTCGTGTACAATCTTAACCATCAGCTGTCCGGGTTTAACGCTTGTGAGCACGTTCATACCCAAAGCCTTTTGCTTTACTCTGTCGGTAAAACTTTTGGCAACTTTATAGTTAACATCGGCATCCAATAAAGCGCGACGTACATCTTTCAAGGTTTCGGCAACATTGATGTCTGTTATTTTGCCTTCGCCTTTTAATATCTTAAATGACCGTTCTAAGTGTTCGCTTAAATTCTCAAACATTTTTTCTTTTCAATAGTTTGTTATTACAAATCGTGATGCTTCATGCGATATTCCGCCAATTCCTCGTATTTTGTTCCGGAACGTCCGTAATTGGCGTAAGGATATATGCTAATTCCTCCACGTGGAGTAAAGAAGCCTGATACTTCAATATATTTCGGATTCATCAGATGTATCAAGTCTTTCATTATCTTATTTACGCAATCTTCGTGAAAATCGCCGTGATTACGAAAACTGAACAGATAAAGTTTAAGACTTTTGCTCTCTACCATTTTAATATCCGGAATATATTCGATACGTATTTCCGCAAAATCGGGCTGGCCTGTTATTGGACAAAGGCTTGTAAATTCCGGACAGTTGAAACGTACCCAATAATCGTTCTCTGGATGTTTATTTATGAATGTTTCGAGCACAGAAGGGTCATAATCCGTTTTGTAATCAGTAACCTTTCCGAGAGCTTTCAATCCTTCATCTTTCCGTTCGTCCATACTTCTCTTTATTGTTTAAATATTCCTCTAATCCTTTTCTGCGCAACTCGCACGCCGGACAATGCCCGCAACCGTCACCTTTCACGCCGTTGTAACATGTAACAGTCTCATCACGCACTATATCAAGAACGCCGAGCTGGTCTGCCATTGCCCACGTTTCGGCTTTGTCCTTCCACATAAGCGGCGTATGTATAACGAACTGCTCGTCCATAGCCAAATTTATAGACACGTTGAGACTTCTTATGAATGTATCCCGGCAATCCGGATAGCCGCTAAAATCAGTCTGCCCCACTCCTGTAACTATATTCCGAATATTACGCTCGCGGGCATAAACGGCCGCTATACTAATAAAGAACAAATTGCGCCCGGGAACAAACGTATTTGGCACACTGTTCTCGGGTTTTGTCTCATCCATAATAATATCTCCGTTGGTAAGCGAATTTTTTGCCAATGTTCCTATCATAGGCACATCCATATGTTCCCAAGCAACACCTGCTTCACGTGCTATACGCTCTGCCGCTTCAACCTCGCTCACATGTTTCTGGCCGTATGAAAACGTCAACGCCCAAACTTTGTCGAAATTTCTTATAGCCCAGAACAAACAAGTTGTAGAATCTTGTCCGCCGCTAAATATTACCAACGCGTTGTTATTTGCTTCCATTATTTCCTTCTTTTTTTAATTCGGCCGGTATTCTAAAAGCCGTATATAATTCTATCCACGCACCTACAGCCAGGAAAAGCAACCATTCATTATGCCCTAACGGCCAAACGTGGTTTACAGACATCCACATAGGCACCGTTGTAATCAACAATAATAATGCGCCAAGAATCTGCTGCCGGCGTAATCTGCGTATAGTAAAATTATCACCTTCATACCGTGCACTAAGCTGCATTGACGAAAAGCAAGCCGCCCCAGCACCAAATATGTAAGGTACATACTCCTTTATCGCTGTGCCATAGGCTGCCAAAGCCAATAGCATTACGATTGCCCCAAAATCATAAATAAAGATTTGAAACTTATTTAGCTGCCTCATTTCCCACGTAATCGTTCCCCTCGTACTCAAAAACAAACACGTCTTCATCCGGGCGTTTCATAAAATATCTTTCTCTGGCTATTTTCTCCAGCGCTCCCGGATCGGTTTTTAGATCGTGCAATAGCTTCATATCACGTTCATAAATGCGCACATAACGTTCTTTCTCTGCTTTCAACGTAGCTATTTCTTTACGATGTTCATAACGTTGTATCAGACTGTTCTGGTCTAAAAAGAACAAATTGGTAAAGAAAAGGACGCAAACAATAAGATACTTATGTCTGCCTATCCATCGCCATGTGTTTTCCAGCCGTCCCATTCAATGCGGTTTTACTCTATATGAACATACGTTGCAAATTTACGAATTATTATTGTAATACGGCTTAAACACATTATAATAGATAATAAATCACGCCTGTACATATCATATTCTACAAAAAACAACCTTTTATGTTTTCTCTGCGTGCGACTTTCACTATATTTTGATAAAATAAGATTCGGCTCGGCATAGCCAAACTTGAAAACATTCGTTTTCGTTTGTCTTTGCACTCGCCTTTCACTATATTTGTGCGAATAAGTAAAGCCATCTTTCAAGACATGAGACACATTATTCAAACAGCAACTGCAATCCTATTATTAACTGCAAACATGCAAGGACTTTACGCAAAGACATTTCTTCCGCCCGAAGAAGTGAAAACAATCAAAGTTGGAGACACGAAAGTTACGTGGCTGCAAGACAACGGCAGCAAGCAAAGAGCGGCTATTTTTCCAGGAGTGCCGCAAAGCCTGTTGGACAGCTTAGGAGTGGCCGACGGCATTCCTTCTTCAATGAGCACCTTTCTCGTAGAACGAGAAGGCAAACAAATTCTTTTCGACACCGGGTTAGGCAAAACTGGAAGCCGTTTGCTGCCGCTACTTGAATCGTTGGGGATAAAACCGGAAGACATCAAATATCTATACCTTACGCACTTCCACGGCGACCACATAGGCGGAATGTTGGACGGGGACAAGGTCGTATTTCCCAATGCCGAAGTTTATGCCTCAAAAAAAGAATACGGAGCATGGATGAACATGCCTCCCGAAAAGAACAGACAGGCCGTAAAAACAATGAAGGCATACAAAGAACGTTTGCACCTTTTTGAATTTGGCGACACACTGCCGGGAAATATAATAGCAATGGACGCGGCAGGGCACACTCCCGGGCATACGGCATTTCTGGCGGGAAAGGCGCTTATAGCCGGCGACATTATGCATGGAGTAGCCCTACAGCTTGTACGCCCCGACGTCTGTCCCACATACGACATGGACAAAGACGCTGCCATTGCGTCACGCAAACGGATTTTGAGCTATGCAAAAAAGGATGGCCTGCTTTTATGCGGAATGCATTTCCCTGCACCTGCATTTTTGAAATTAGATAAATAGATTTATTTAGCGGATATAAGGAAACGTGTCCGGCGTATTTTGTAATATGCCGGACACGCTTTTTTGTTTTGTTCCGGATTTTCATTAAACTTATGTCTCTGCACAAGCAAGAGGGCATGAATTTTATAACTTTAAAGCATTCTTTTTTACAATTCACAACAGTTTAAGCCGCTCGCGCTTTACTTTATCCTAACATAATCGTATATTTGCAAAATGCCGGACAAATACGGCAACAAAAAGAAATATAAACAATCAAACAACTGAAAAAACACATTATATGAAAAAGAGCATTCTTGCCATTGCATTCTTATCGGCAAGCGTAATTGCGGAAGCAAAAGTAGTATTGCCGCAATTTATTACAGACAGCATGGTGGTACAACAAAAAAGCGTACTCACAATCCCTGGCACCACCAAAGCAGGCACAGCAGTAAAGGTAACTACCTCGTGGAACAACAAAACATACCAGGCTACAGCCGACGCAAACGGCAAGTTCACCGTCCAAGTCAGCACGCCAAAGGCCGGAGGCCCGTATAAAATAACATTCGACGACGGCGATGTCACCGTTCTCAACGACATCCTTTCAGGCGAGGTATGGATGTGCTCGGGACAGTCAAACATGGAAATGCCTATCATGGGTTGGGGCCACGTAATGAACTGCGAGCAGGAAAGGGCCAACGCAAAGTATCCTAACATACGTCTTCTGCAAATAGCCCGCGTAACAAGCTACAAACCCGAAGGCGACACAAAAGTAAACATGGGCGGATGGCGGCGCTGCGCTCCCGAAACCGTCGACAACTTCTCCGCACTCGCTTATTTCTACGCACGCGAGCTGCACAAGAAGCTCAACGTTCCCATTGGCGTAATCGACTGCTCATGGGGCGGAACACCGGCCGAGTCGTGGACATCGTTCGCCGGAGTTAAGGAAGTAGGCGGCTTTGAAAAATACACTACCATGTTCGAGGGAAACAAATTCGAAGCCAAGGCAATCGAAGGCATTTACAACTCGGCACAGGAAAACGCCCAAAGGAACATCAACGCCGCCGTGGCCGAAGCAAACAGCAACATACTCGCACCCATATCCGACAAGACAATGCGCGTGCCTCAAAGGTGGGAAGAAACAGTGCTTCCTGATTTCGACGGCACTGTTTTGTGCCAGAAGATATTCCGAGTTCCCGACGAGTTAATGGGCAAAGATCTGGAACTTAACCTCGGACTGGTGGACGACAACGACATAACCTACTTCAACGGCGTTGAAGTGGGCCGCACCGAAGGCTACCAGCAGACCCGCAAATACAAAATACCTGCAAGCCTGGTTAAGAAAGAAAACTCTATTCTCGTTGTAGTAACCGACACACACGGATTCGGCGGCATAATAGGCGAAAATTCCGAAGTAGCGCTCAAATGCGGCGAAACCTCCGTATTCCTGTCAGGCAACTGGAACTACAAAGCAGTCGACAACCTTGCAAACCGCCCCATAAACCCAACCGGGCCATTCGTTCCCACTGTGCTCTACAACGCAATGCTTCATCCCTGCCACGTAATGCCAATAAAAGGCGTTATCTGGTACCAAGGCTGTGCCAACGTGGGACGCGCCGACCAGTATTCCGTACTTTTCAAACGCATGATTACCGACTGGCGCAAACTGTGGGGATACGACATGCCTTTCTACTTCGTGCAACTGGCCGGATACCTCAAGCCCGAACTCCTGCAACCGCAATCCGACTGGGCAGCACTGCGCCAGGCACAGGCCGATGCCCTTGCATTACCCAAAACAGGCATGGCAACGGCAATCGACATAGGCAACCCAACCGACATACACCCAAAGAACAAACAGGAAGTAGGACGCCGCCTCGCGCTGCTATCGCTTAAAAACACATACGGCAAGAAAAACATCGTCGACAAGGCTCCCGTGGTTAAAAAATGCACGTTTGCAGACGGACAAGCCACAATTGCCTTCTCCAACAAGGTTAGCGTTAAAAACGGCGACACTCCCATGGGCTTTATTGTTGAAAATGCCGACGGCACATTCTCGCGCGGAACAGCCAAACTGCAATCCAACAACACAGTTATCGTAAAAACCGACAAGAGCGGCAAACCGCGCTCTGTACGATACAACTGGGCCGACTATCCCGACGGAAACCTGTATGGCGCGAACGACCTGCCCGTTTGCCCGTTCAGAACCGACAAACTACAATAACACTACGTCTTTTCAACATACACATAAGCGAAGCCTTCGGTTCATCCGAAGGCTTCGCCTGTTTTATAACCACGGCACGTACTTTTGCATTAAGCCATGCAGCCCAACTGATGAATAAATATTACTGTGCCGGAAAAACGGGGTCGGACTTTTTTGAAAAAGCAAGGGAGAAAATTAAAAATACAAGGCACTAATTTCAAAATATGTCAGACATATTTTTTGCCAAAAAAGGAAGCCTGGTTTTCAATCAATTACAAAGTCCCGTTTTTTGCCCTGTTTTGAATAAAATCCGATTGCCGGATTGATAAATATTCTGTAATTTTATGGTGCGAAACGGCGGTTGCATGACAGCCACAAATATTATTATAAAAATATATGGCGCAAACAGTTGTTCTTATCATACTAACCGCATTAGTAGCGTTAACGCTTTACGGCACAAGCCTGCTGGCAACGAAATACCCTACCGTAATAAGCGGTTTCAAGTGGGGAACTACTTCAAAAGAAATTGAGGAAAACAAGACCTGGCTGCAAAAGTTCCACAAAGCCATGCGGTTATCTGCGGCCGTCACCATGGCAGGCGGCATAGCGGCTGCGCTGTTGGAAAGCAACGTATGGTTTATTGTTTTCATATCGGTTCCTGCCCTTGCGGCGTCAATATACGTAACATCCACAAGTCCTAAAAGGAAAACCGGGGCATTGCACGACAGGCGGACTAAGGCCGTGATAATAATCTGCGTCGCTGTCGTTATGATGGTGGCAACCCCTATCATTTATATCTACAACGCCGACCTGGATGTAACATTCAGAGAAGAAAGAATGGAAATAGCAGGCATTTACGGCACAGCCATAAGATACAGCGACGTTGCGGGAGTCACAGAATGCGAAAGCCTGCCCGCCATTTCCTACCGCTCCAACGGTTTCAGCCTCGACAAGGTGAATCTGGGGCATTTTAAAACGAAAAACGGGCAAACAGTCAGACTGTTTACCCATTCAAAGAAGTTTTTCATCCGCATTGAAACCAAAGGCGGCGATTGCCTGTATTTGAGCAAAGAACGGCCGGCGGCCACAAAGCGGCTTTACTACGAAATTTCCAGACGTTGCAACGGCTGCGACCAAAAGGGCCGTCGCCGTACACTACCTGCTGAACAGTAGCATTAACGCCGGTATGCCGGAAGCGGAATAGCTGTCCACCTCCGCGCTTTCGTCCAGTTTCTTATGGTATTCGCCACCGCACAAATTGCGCGAAACGTCGCGGTTTTGCCACCCGCTTTTGATGTTGCGCAATAGGAACGGCAGATATTGCTCCTGCTTGCAATCGTAAACCAACATGGCCATGTATTGCGCGAATATGGCAGTGTATATGCCTTGCTCTATCCCGCTTTCAAAGGGTAACAAGCCGTGTTCGGCCGACATTTCACCAACTGTATAGTCCGCCGCAAGTATTGCATTCCGAAGATACTGCTTTTCGCCCGTTGCCTTGTACAATAAAACCGACGCACCTATAAATGTAGCCTGGTTGTACACGTGCGTCTTCCAGTCGGGCGGGTTGTTGCCGTGGCGGCTGTCGGCCACACGCCCGTTCTGTTTGTCGAACAGGTTTTCCACGCCCCATTGGTATATCTCCTTACCCTTTTCCAAATATTCCTGCCTTGAAGGAAAAGCGTCGTTGTTGCCCGCATGGCTCTCCCGGTTATCGGGTACATTATTATATAATGTGAGCGCGGCAACCGCAGTGGGAAAGTTAATGCAAGCCATCTTTCCATCGCCGAACTTATTGGGCCTCGGGTTCTTAATGGGCGCCCAGCACCAGAACATGCCGCCGTTCTCGGCGTCGTATGAGCCGGTATCGCCCACCTTTTCCGACCCGAACCATACCCGTTTGAAACTCTCCTCCGACAGTTGCAGGTATTCTTCGTTGCCGAACAGTTCGTAAGCGCGCGCCAGGCTGATGGTCCACCAGATAATGTCGTCGTAAATAAACCAGCCTGTGTTCTCGTTGTTGTCGTCGAAATCAAAGCCACAATACTGCGCCTTGTTACCTTCAAAAATTTTGCGGCACAATGCTTTGTACTCTACTGAACGTTTTGTGTCGTTCTTTCTCTCAGCCAGTTTGTAAGCATTCATAGCCATATCCCAGAAAATAGGCTGGCACCATATTGCCGCGGCTCCGTTCCAGCGGTCAACGGCACGTGTGAACGAGGAATTAGTCTTGTAGATGTATTTATCCTTATCCAACATCACATTATTGAATCCTTCATACGCCGCCCAAACGTCGCAATCTTCCTGACAGGCAACACCGCTTAAATCTGCGTGTTTTACATTCCCAAAAGCAAGCACCGGAAAAAGCAAGCAAAGGAACGCTGTTTTGAATGTTTTCATGTTACACTTTTTATATAGCACATTATTATAAAAATAACCGGCAAATCACCGGTTATTAATCATACTCATTATTCCCACTCGATTGTTGAAGGTGGTTTTGAGGATACGTCATAGCAAACGCGGTTCACGCCGCGCACATTGCGAATGATGTCGTTGCTCACCTGCGCAAGGAAGTCATACGGAAGCCTTGCCCAGTCGGCGGTCATGGCGTCGGTGCTTGTTACGGCGCGCAAGGCAACAGCCTGCTCGTAGGTGCGCTCATCGCCCATCACTCCTACGCTGCGGATAGGCAGGAGAATTACCCCGGCCTGCCAAACGTGATTGTATAGCTCGTCGGTATTTCCGTTCTCGTCAGTTACTTTCCAATCATGAAGCCCGCGAATGAATATATCGTCAGCGTCCTGCAGGATTCTTACCTTTTCGCGTGTTATATCGCCTAAGATACGTACCGCAAGCCCGGGACCGGGGAAAGGATGTCTCAGAATAAGTTTGTCGGGCATGCCTAACTGACGTCCGACCCTGCGCACCTCGTCCTTAAACAACCAGCGGAGCGGCTCGCATAATTTCAAATTCATCTTTTCGGGCAGGCCGCCTACGTTATGGTGGCTCTTTATCGTTTTGCCTGTTATGTTGAGACTTTCTATGCGGTCGGGATATATTGTGCCTTGCGCCAGCCAGCGTGCGTCTTGTATCTTCCTGGCTTCGGCTTCAAAGACATCGATAAATCCTTTGCCTATAATTTTGCGTTTCTTTTCGGGTTCGGTAACTCCGGCCAATTCGCTGAAGAACTTCTCGCTCGCGTCAACGCCTATGACATTAAGCCCGAGACATTCGTACTCGCGCAACACATCTTCGAACTCATTTTTCCTAAGCAATCCGTGGTCTACAAAAATGCAGGTAAGATTTTTACCAATCGCCCGGTTCAAAAGCACTGCCGCAACAGACGAATCAACGCCGCCGCTGAGTCCCAGAATTACTTTGTCATTTCCTAATTGCTCTTTCAGCTCTGCCACTGTAGTGTCCACAAAAGAGGCGGCACTCCAGTCCTGCCTGCTGCCGCAAATATCAACCACGAAGTTGCGCAAAAGCTGTGTTCCTTGCACTGTGTGATATACTTCCGGATGGAACTGCACGCCCCACACGCGCTCGCTTTCCGAAGCAAAAGCCGCATACTTAACCTTTTCGGTTGAAGCTATTGCCGTAAATCCTTCGGGCAAAGCCGTTATTGTGTCGCCGTGGCTCATCCACACTTGTGAATTTTCGGATATTCCTTTGAACAAAGGATTCTTTGCGTCGTAGGACGCAAGGTTTGCGCGGCCGTACTCGCGCGTTGCAGCAGGTTCTACCTTTCCGCCATGAGTATATGCTATGTATTGTGCTCCATAACAAATGCCCAATACCGGATAACGCCCGCACAATTTGCCCAAATCGACCTTAAAAGCCTCGGGGTCGTACACGCTATAAGGCGAACCGCTCAAAATGACTCCTATTACTGAATCATCTCCTTCAGGAAACTTGTTATAGGGAAGTATTTCGCAGAAAGTGTCAAGTTCACGCACTCTGCGCCCTATCAGTTGGGTTGTTTGTGACCCAAAATCAAGAATAATTATTTTCTGTTGCATTGCTTTCCTTTTGTTTTATGCGCAAAGTTAGCAAAAACAGCCGAAACAACACCGGGAAGGCCTGCAATTAAGCAGTATATAAAGTTTCAAAAGTAAATATCGCAACGCAAAATACTTACTTTTTCTTTATACACACCCTCGTCTCTTGAAAGCACGCAAGCAACTGGCAAATCTCACTGCCTGCCCACTGTCTTACCCGGATGCTTAGCATGCACATCCGTTGCCTTAGCCGTTTCCGATACTATAGCTCCTTTGTGTATAGCCTCTGCAGCCGGGACGTTTTTGGTTCCTTTGGCAACAGCACGAAGCATAGCAAAAAAAGCGGCATAGCTAAGCACATCGGCAACAACTAAAAGATTATAAGATTGACTTATATCGAACAGGACAGTATTGAGCAAGCAATAAAACACGAACAAAGACAATATTATGTACAGAGCCTGGTGCATAGAAAAACCCGCCTGCATTATCTTGTGATGTATATGCGTCTTGTCGGCTTTGAAAACCGGTGCACGACGCGCAAGTCGACCCAACGTAACACGTGCCACGTCGAATGTCGGCACTATCAATACTGTATAAGGCCAAAGAAGGGCTTCCTGCCGGTATGGAAAAATCGAAGGGTTATTCATCGCGTACTTCAGGGCAAGGTAAGCTATTGCATAACCGAGTATCAAACTGCCAGTATCGCCCATAAAAGTTTTCGTTCCTTTTTTCACTTTTCCAAAGAAGTTAAAATAGAAGAACGCTATCAACGACCCCATTAAAGCGCTGGCCATAAAAGAATAAGCCGATGGCCTATTGTTTACGAACAACAATACAAACACGAACAGAATCATAAAACACAATCCCGACGCAAGGCCGTCGATACCGTCAATTAAATTGATGGAATTGACTATCGTTAGAACTAAAAAAACGGTTAGCGGATAACTTATAAAGAGCGGTATTTCATAAATTCCCATAAAACCGTACAAATTATTAAGATATAAGCCGCAAACAGGGAAGAAACATGCCGCAACTATCTGCACAATGAATTTGCGCTTAGCCCGCACTCCTACCAAATCATCTATAACTCCTATTATATATATTAGAAACACGCCCGCTACAAGCACAAACGTTGAAGCCTGCAGCACAGGAGGGTTCTGGTTCAGAAAAATCAGCAACACAAAGGCAGCTATCATACCCGTAAGCATTGCCGGCATGAACAATATTCCGCCCAAACGAGGCACGGCCAGTCTGTGGATTTTCCGCTCGTTAGGCCTGTCGTACAAATTTTTCTGTTCACAAAACTTTATAACGTGCGGCATAAGAATAGCCGTAAAAGCACAACTTACCAAAAAGGCCACAATAGTATATACAACCATAAGGCGTTTTATTTTTATAACTTATTTTATAAACGTATAATGCACTCGTATTATTATAACTCGTGAAAATAAAATAAAACTATTGTTTCATTCTTGCACAAAGCGTATATGCGGCGCGCAAAAGTGTATCTCTGCCTCAGGCAAATTTATGTGGCAAAAAGAAAACTCGGGTGTCGTTTATTGTCTTTAGTTTTGGCTTGTTTTTCAAACGAGTTTTCAAGGGGCAAAAAATATGTCTGAGATATTTTGAAATATGTCAGACATATTTTGAATTATGTGCCTTGTATTTTTTATTCGCTCCTACGAGTGGTTAACGGCATGAAAATCAGTTTTCACTTTTTCTGCCCCGGAACAGACTTTTTTCACCTTATTTTTTACGCCATTTTAACAGGTAATTGCAATAGGTGTTCCTTGTTGCCGCAACTGTTTATTTCACGATAGAGAAGAGTATTTCAGCTCCGCCTTGTATCTATCGTTACAATCTCAATCACAGCTGGTATTACCCCTACACCACCGGGCAAAAACAAAACCAAAGACCATTGCGTAAAATAACGGCAACAGTCTTTGGTTTTATCTTAATATGCAAGGCACTCCTATATGCCTTATGCCTGTGCTTCGCTTTCTGTTATTGTTTGAACAGATACGACACTACGGTCGCGGCGTCCACGTTTGAAGGTAACAATACCATCGGTAAGTGCAAACAATGTATCGTCACTGCCGATACCTACGTTCTTACCGGGGTAATGCACTGTCCCGCGCTGGCGAACTATGATGTTGCCCGCTTTGCAGAATTGTCCGCCCCAAATCTTTACGCCTAATCGTTTTGAAGCTGATTCACGTCCGTTCTTAGAACTACCTACACCTTTTTTATGTGCCATGATTGATTCTCCTTTTTAGATTAAGCTATTACTTCTTTTATTTGTATCTCGGTGAACTGTTCGCGGTGACCGTTGCGCTTGCGCTCGCTTTTGCGACGCTTCATGTGGAAAACGATAACCTTATCGCCCTTTACCAAAGGACGAAGAACTTCACAAACTACTTTCGCTCCGCTTACGGTGGGAGTGCCTACCTCTACTGCGCCATTGTTGTCTACCAACAGCACCTTGTCGAATTCAACGGTTTTACCTTCTTCAGCGTCTTTAATGTGGTGAACAAAGATTTTATTTCCCTGCTCCACCTTAAACTGCTGGCCGTTTATCTCTACGATTGCGTACATTTGATATTTTTATTATACGGTTTTTCCCGGGGGTGAATGCTCCATGCGGCATTTCTTTGTATAACCCTTGAAGGACTTGACAATTTTGTTATACCACGATACTTTTAGCAGTTTTCGGGTAATCGGCTGCAAAAGTACTTATTTATTTTAAATCTCACAAGGTTTAAAGCGTAATTCTTTATGCTCTTGTACTTTTTAATGTTTCATTTGTCCGAGTTCAAGAGTTGCAACTACGTATTCCGAACATGTACCTATACGGAACTTTGCTCCCCATATTCCCATGCCGGAACTTACGTAATACCGCGTATCCTTCAATCTGTATGGGCCATAGGCATTTTCGTATATCGCTTCGGTTATCCACGAAAGCGGCCACACCTGCCCGTGGTGCGTATGTCCGCTAAACTGAAAGTCAACGCCTGCATTCTCTGCTTTTTCAAGCTCATAAGGTTGGTGGTCAAGCAATATGACATACCTGCTTTTGTCCACACCTTGCACAAGCGACTGCACGCTTTTGCGTCTTCTGTTGCTTCGGTCGTCGCGCCCTATGATACTTATGCTTTCATTGAAATCAACCACGCTGTCTCGCAAAAGCACAATTCCGGCGTCAGAGAAAAACTTTTGCGCATGCCGCATACCGCAATAATATTCGTGATTGCCGGGACAGGCATAAACAGGAGCATTCAACTTACGAAACTCCGTTGCCATGTTTTCTTCAATCAATGGCCGTATGCTGCCGTCTATAATATCGCCGGCTATTAATATCAAATCTGGATTTTCGGCATTAATCATCGTTACCCAACGCGAAAGTTCCGATTTCGGATTATGGTAGCCCAAATGCAAATCGCTCAACATTACAATTTTCAAAGCATTTGCCTTTTCTGATTTTTTGCCGGAAATGAGATTAATTTGCCGGCGCTCTTTATTTTTGTAATGTATGTTGCCATAAACAAACACTGCCGTCAACAAAACGAATAAAACTAAAGCCGTAATGCCGTTGTTCGTTACAATGCTTTTTGGAACTATTCGCAAAAGAACACCAATATCAATAAGCAGAAAAAGTATTACGGTGTACAATAATATCACAAGCGCCGAAGTCCCCGTTTCATAACACACTTGCGCCATACGCAAAGGAAGCCGCCCTGCCACTCCGCTGAAGTTGAGAACAAACGCCACGACGGATATGAAAATAACGGCAGCAGTTGCCAACCTCAGCAAATTGTTTTGCGGAAGCAGGTGCCATAAGTGCCAGCCGACGTATGACAACCCGGCTATTGGAAGTATGGTAAATATCATCAACCACATATATCTATCGTATGTTTATCGACTTATCTCGGGGGTGCTTTATTAACGTAAAGCATACTTGTCTCAACGTAGGATTTGGTTGCAATTACACTTTGCAATTTATTTGTCTGCACTACCCCGTTGCATACAAAAAATATGTCTGAGGTATTTTAAAATATGTCTGACATAATTCAAAATATGTCTGACATAATTTTTATTTGCACTTTTGCATGAATTTTTCGCGGTTTACTATGTAGCGCAAATGCGTACCGCTACCTATTATATTCTCACCTTGCCTTGCCGTTATATCGAAAAACAGTTTTCTTCCTTCTACCTTTGTCAGTATTGCCGTAGCCGTCACATTGCTACCTATCGGAGATGGCTTCAAGTGCGACGATTCGATTTGTCCACCTACTGTGGTATCGCCTTCCTGTAATTGTTCAGCAACAGCAAGCATTGCAGCGTTTTCCATTAGTGCCGTCATTATTGGTGTTGCCAGCACATCCAAGTCTCCTGAGCCGACAGACTTTGCCGTATGGTTCTCGGTTACCGTCAGTGTCGAAGTGTACGTAAGTCCGGGTTGTAAAGCCATGTTGTCTTATTTTGTTTTTGCTGCAAATGTCGTAAAAAATACGATTTTAAGCAACCCGTGAATTACTGATATGCAAAATGACTTTATTGGAAAATAAAATTATTTTGCCATAAAAGTCATTTTTTATGCTATTACATTATGATTTATAGTTGCATATATTGCTTTTTTTTCTTAGCTTTGCTAAGTAATGGTTGTTTATTTGCAAAGTAGCAGAAAAAACAAAGGTTTGTTTTTATTATTTTGCGAATTTTGCCGGCACGTGGAAGCGGGTTTACCGTTCCAAAGTATAAATAGTGTAACTCTAATACTTATGGAAGAAGATTACGACTATGTGGAATTGCATGTTACGAATGTGCGGAAGGTTGAATCAGACCGTCGCCGCTGTATCGTAAGTATGCAGCCCAACAATGATGTCCGCGAATTTATGTTCTTCACCGACGAATATAATGCGGCCCGGATTGCATTGCGCGCTTTTCCGGAAAAATCGCAGATGATAAACACTACTCTTTGGAGCGAGTTGACCATCAATGCCCTCAGCGCATTCGATGTGACAGTAAAGAACGTAACGGTTATAAGAGGCAAGGACGAGATTTTCCGGTCTATACTTGCAATGTACAACTCCGATACAGGTATAAACGTCAATATTTCCGCAAATGTTCCCGACGGGGTGATGATTGCGCTTAGCAGCAACATTCCGGTGCGAATGGGGCGAAAATTGTTTGAAGACGTATCAGGTATAAACGACAACGGCAACAAGGTAAAAATCCCGCTAAGTCTGTTGCCGCGCAATATAATAGAAAACAGACTCGCCAAAGCCGTTGAAAACGAGAACTACGAATTGGCGTCGCTTCTACGCGACGAGCTGAAGCGGCGCGATACGCAAGAGTAATGCAGCGGTAGCCGCTTATGAACAAAAAGAATCTTAAATGAAAGAAATACATTATTTTTTCGCGCCCGACGCAGAAATAACCGAAGAACTCCCAGACGAAGAAGCCCGACACGCAGCTAAAGTACTGAGATTAAACCGCGGCGACGAAATAGTTCTAATAGATGGAAAGGGCTTGTTCCATAAAGCAAAGGTTGTCGAAATAAGCCCGCGTTCCTGCCGATATAGTATTTATGAATCGGAACGTAGCCTGCCTACTTGGAGCGGACGAATACATTTGGCTGTTGCCCCTACGAAAAACATGGAGCGCGTGGAGTGGCTGGTAGAAAAAGCCGCAGAAATAGGCTTCGACGAGTTGTCTTTCGTCAGTTGCCGTTTTTCCGAAAGGCGGACGTTGAGGCTCGACCGCATAGAAAGAATACTTATATCGGCTGTCAAGCAGAGCCGTAAGGCATATCTTCCGAAAGTAAACGAAATGGTCCCGTTCGAGCAGTTCGTCAAGAATAAAAACATCGCAGGAGCACGTTACATAGCACACTGTCTTGATGATAATACAACTTACGAAAAACACGAGGAAGAAAAGGCTATTCCTTTAAAAGGTTGCAGATATTATTTCCCCTCAATATTAGCGCAAGGAGACATGACTGTGCTTATCGGCCCTGAAGGAGATTTCAGCACCGAAGAATTAAACATGGCTCTGGCAGAGAATTTTGTTCCGGTAAGTTTAGGAAATAATCGTTTGCGCACCGAAACAGCCGCTTTATACGCCGTAATGCTAATGAACCTCAAGAACTCTTTGCGTAACGACGGATGTACATACGTAGATGCGCTTAAATAAGCCGTTTGCTTTTTATTTTTTTGTTTTTATTATGGATATGAAAAAGAGTGCTTTTGATTTTTGCATGAAAGCACCAAGTTTACTTACTGTAAAAAAGGGAAACGCCGTAAGACACCTGCTTTTATTAATTTATACCTTTACTTGTACAGCGTTGTTTTCCTGTTCGAGTAAAGAATATAAAGACATCGTACCAAAAGATTCCCCCGCCATAGCAAGGATAAACCTTTCCGCGTTAAAGAACGACGCACAACTGTCCGACGAGCAGGCTTCGGCATTTGTAAAAAAGGTTATTCCCTTTGCTTCCGGGCTGGACTTGTCGCAACCGGTCTATGCTTTTGTTTCCCCCGGCCGTTATTTCGGTTTTTTATTCTCTGTGGACGACGGCGATGTCTTGAAAAAATCAATAATGCAGGCAGCAGAGATTTCCTCGCTAAGAGATGGCGGCGGATTGGAATGGGCTGTATGGAAAGGCAGTTGGCAAATGGCGTGGAACGACGACGCATTGCTTATGCTTGGCCCTGTTTCTACTTCAGAACGGGCATTCGTCACCCGCACAATGGCTGCCATGTTCAATAGTGACGAAGGCATGAGCGACGGCAACTTATATCCCCGCATAGAAGCCATGGATGAAGATGTCGCAATCGCAGCGAATGCAGATGTTCTGCCTTCGGTGTATGGCAAGTTGCTTGCTTCACCGTTGGGAAAGAATGCCGATCTTTCGGATATTCGGATAGTAACGGGTGTAACGTTGAAAGGTAATGAAATACGCCTGTCTAATTTACTGGAATCCAAACAAGACAATATAACATTAACCGACGACGGTTTCCTGAAGCCTTATGAGGGTCTGTTCAAACCTGTTGCAAACGCAAATACTCCGATTGTAGCTTTAATGGGAATAAATGGCAACGAATTATACAAGCAACTGTCATCGAATAAAGACATTAACATGCTGTTGATGGCCCTCAGCATGGATTTCAGCATTGATAAAATAACAAAAAACATAAACGGAGATGTTGCGGTAAGGCTCAACGGCCTGGATTCCTCGGGAAAGCCAGATGTCACCATAAACGCGGCGGTTGGCAACGGCAATGCCGTCCGCAAGATATTCAAACAAGACAAATCGTCCGTTCGAAGCTCCGACGGTTACTCACGCCGCATGAACACAGGCCGATCGTTTGATTTTTGGGGCAAATACATTGAAATTTGCTATTCTGACAAAGGGATATTGACGTGCACAAATGAGATTCAACAACCGCATAAAGATTATAATAAAAGCGATACGCTAACAAACGGCAACAGCAACTTTAATGCGGCAGTCGGTAAATTGTGCTATGTGAATGTAAATTGCCCTGCCATGAGCAACTTGGAATTCACGGAATCACTTTTGGGCGGAAAAATCTCAGAAATCTTGCACGGTATGGAATCTCTGGAGTTTTCATTGTCCGACGCAACGCATTCACAATTAGTTATAAGATTAAACAATAATATTCTGTCAAAGCCAACGGCGAACAACTGACGAAACAGCACGGAATAAAAAAAATGCAACGGTTAAAAACAATAAAAAAACGCAATCCGTGTTAATACTAATAAGGAAAAAACGAACCTACTAAGTGAGCATTCAAACCAGATATAACAATACAAACGACAAAGCCCATGAAATAACCGACAACATGGGCGTTATTCAGTGGACAATAAAGCGAATATTTGACATAATAGGCGCAATTTTGGGGTTAATACTTTTTTCTCCTTTATTTCTTGTCATATTCATACGCTTGAAGCAAAAAAACGAAGGAAGCGTCATCTTCAAACAAGAGAGGATAGGTTACGGCGGCAAACCGTTCTATATATACAAGTTCCGCACCTTCCAAGCCGACGCCGAGAGCGAAGGGCCATGCCTTGCTCCAAATAATGATGAAAAGCTGACAAGCTACGGCAAATTTCTACGCGAGCGACATCTGGACGAGTTGCCGCAGTTCTGGAACGTACTCACAGGCGACATGAGCATTGTCGGGCCAAGGCCGGAACGTAAGTTCTATATCGACAAGATAATGCAGCACAACCCGAACTACAGTTACATATATCTCATGCGCCCTGGCCTGACATCCGAAGCAACCCTGAAAAACGGCTACACAGATACGATGGAAAAAATGCTGCGCCGCCTGGACATGGACCTTAATTACCTGCAAACGCGCTCGTTGCTTATCGACATAAAGATTGTTTTGCTTACGGCGAGGATGATTTTGTCCGGAAAAAAATTCTGAAAAACCTTTCTGAAAACAGATGCGAAAACGAGTGTTTTTCGCAATGAAAATTGAAAACTATTTTTCAATGCGTTATACCCCCTTGGGAGCAAATAAAAAATACAAGGCACATATTTCAAAATATGTCTGACCTATTTTAAAATATCTCAGACATATTTTTCGCCCTTTGAAAACCCGGGCAAAAACGTGGCGTAAAATACAGACACTACACAGACATCCACCATAAAAACCGCCTTTCCACCCGCGTCAAGTAAAAAAAGAGGAACCCCAATCGTACCGTATGCTCATTATACAGCCAAATATATTTGCGGTATAGAAAAATATTCATACATTTGCACACTGGAACTTAATTTGTGCAAATTATGGAAAATAAAAATATAGGGAGCTTCATCGAACTGATTGAAACTGCCATAAAGGAATACTGGGATCTTGACGCTCTTACAGACTACGACGGAGCCACGCTGCAATACAAAGACGTGGCACGGAAAATAGAAAAGCTACACATCCTGTTCAGCGAAGCCCACGTAAAAAAAGGCGACAAAATCGCAATCTGCGGACGTAACAGTTCACAATGGGCTGCCGCATATTTGGGAATTCTTACTTATGGAGCCGTGGCAGTACCCATACTTCAGGAATTCAAACCGGAACAGATATACAACATCGTAAACCACTCGGAAAGCAAACTACTTTTTGTAGGCGACCTTATATGGCCCACCATTGACGCAAACGAAATGCCCGACCTTGAAGGCATATTCGGACTGCCCGACTATTCATTGCTTGTAAGCCGTGCGGAAACACTAACCTCTGCAAGAGAAAGACTCAACGAAATGTTCGGGCACAAATTTCCGAAAAACTTCCGCAAGGAACATGTAAGCTACCGGCGGGACGAGACCGAAGAACTGGCCATGATAAACTACACATCAGGCACGACAAGCAACTCGAAAGGCGTTATGATTCCATACCGCGCCCTATGGAGCAACATGGACTTTGCACGCAGCGCGCTGCACATGTGCGTACACAAAGGCAGCAAGCTCGTTTCCATTCTGCCAATGGCCCACATGTACGGCATGGCCTTGGAATTCTTGTTCGAGTTCATTTCAGGGGCACACGTGTTCTTCCTTATGAAAAACCCCAGCCCCACTGTAATCTTCAATGCGTTTGCAAAAATAAAACCCGACTTTATTGCCGCCGTACCATTGATTCTTGAAAAGGCGCTCCGCTACAGCATACTGCCGCAACTCCAAACTCCCCAAATGCGAATGCTAATGAGATTGCCCTATGTAAGGGAAAAAATCTGCAACATCATTTGCAACAAGATGAAAAAGGCATTCGGCGGGAAATTCTATGAAATAATGATAGGGGGAGCACCTTTGAACAAAGACATAGAAGAATTATTGCACCGCATACATTTCCCTTATGCCATAGTTTACGGGGCAACAGAATGCGCACCCGTGATATGCTATGCCGACTACTCCGTACTCCCCAAAGGCTCATGCGGACGAGTAGTAAAACACATGGAAGTAAAAATCGACTCCCCAGACCCCCAACACGTAGTGGGCGAAATACTCTGCAGAGGCATAAACGTAATGTTAGGTTACTACAAAAACCCTGAAGCGACAGCACTTGCAATAGACAAGGACGGGTGGTATCACACCGGAGACTTAGCCGTAATCGATGAATTCGGTTATATTTACATTAAAGGACGCTCCAAAAACATGCTTCTCGGTTCGTCGGGCCAAAACATCTATCCCGAAGAAATAGAAGGAAAACTGAACATGCTGCCATTAGTTGAAGAAAGCGTGATGATTCAGAAAGGGAACAAGTTCTATGCCCTCGTGTATCCCAACCAGGAAGGTGTGAAAGAACGCGAACTCACTCCTGCACAGCTAAAACAGGTTATGGAGCAAAACCGGCGTACCTTAAACGGCACCTTACCGATGTATTCACAAATTTCGGGTATTAAAATCGTAGACAAGGAATTTGAAAAGACCCCCAAACGCAGCATAAAACGGTTTTTATACGCGAACTACGATGTCAACTGACATAAGAAGCCTCGATTATTCTGCCTGACATATAAGTGTTATAGTCAAATCTTCATCTAATGAGGCATTATTTGCCGTTTTGGCATAAACTTTGCTTACTTTGAATTAAACATGATTGCGGGCACACCGCACGTACTGAAAAACTCTCGTTACAAAAACGCAAGTTTACTGATAGAGTTAATTCGAAACATTTGCAAAAGCAAAGAACTACTAAAAATGAACAACCAATTTTCACCAAGAGTATCTCACATACTCATATACAGCAAAGAAGAAGCAGAACGTTTAAGGTCGAACTTAATCGACCCGGGACACCTGTTCCTCGGGTTGTTGCGCGAAAATTCAGGCAAGGCAATAGAGATTCTAAACAAATTTCACGTAAGACTTGACGACTTAAAACGTGAAATAGAAGAAAAACTGAATCAAGAATCAAGTAACAGCCGCAAGGATATATTCAACGAAATAACATTATCCGATTCCTCTGCAAAAATTCTACGCCTATGCACATTAGAAGCAAGGCTACTGCATAGCAACTTTGTTGACACAGAACACCTGCTGCTGGCGCTTCTTAAAGACAACAGCAATATGGTATGCAGTATACTAAGGAACAATGATGTTACATACGAAGCGGCCCACGACATGCTGGCAATGAAGCCAGACATTCATTCGGGATTCGGCTTTAGCCAGGACGAAGAAGACGAAGAAAACGAGCCACGAAACAAACCGAGCGACACAAAAATTTCCAGCAGCCAGGCAGCGCCTAACAACGATACGCCTGTATTGGACAATTTCGGCTTTGACCTAACGGCAGCTGCAAGAAAAGGAAAGCTTGACCCAGTCGTCGGACGCGAAAAGGAAATAGAACATCTGGCACAAATACTAAACCGCCGCAAAAAGAACAACCCCGTTCTAATCGGCGAACCAGGAGTCGGTAAAAGTGCTATAGTCGAAGGGCTGGCCACAAGAATCATCCAGCATAAAGTGCCGCGCACTTTCTTACACAAAAGAATCATTGCACTGGATATGGTTTCGCTCGTAGCCGGCACTAAGTACCGCGGGCAATTCGAGGAACGCATTAGGGGACTGCTTGACGAGCTACAAAAAAATCCTAACATAATTCTTTTCATTGACGAAATCCATACTATTGTCGGCGCGGGTTCTGCGCCGGGAACAATGGACGCCGCAAACATATTGAAGCCGGCATTGGCAAGAGGCGAAATACAATGCATCGGCGCAACAACGATGGATGAGTTCCGCAAGTCAATTGAAAAAGACGGGGCTTTGGAACGCCGCTTCCAGAAAATAATCGTTGAGCCAACAACTCACGACGAAACACTGCAAATACTCAACAACATAAGGGAACGCTATGAAGATTTTCATAATGTGCGTTTCACAGACAAAGCATTGGAAGCATGCGTTTCTCTTACCGACCGATACATTAGCGACCGCTGCCAGCCAGACAAGGCTATCGACGCACTTGACGAGGCCGGCTCAAGAGCACATATCACAAACCTGAAAGTGCCAAAAGATATAGAAGAGCAAGAAGCGCACATAAACGAAATACGAGAAAAAAAGAACGAAGCCGTATCAAAGCAAGACTTTGAAGAGGCTGCAAACCTGCGCGACCAGGAAATGAACCTGACTCTTTTATATGAAGCCCGCAGAAAAGAATGGGAATTAAGTCTAAACGAGAATCGTGAGACCATCGACCTGCCGCAAATAGAAGAAGTTGTTTCATACATGTCGGGCATTCCTGTTCAAAAAATGGTAAGAGCTGAAAACATACGCCTGAAAGGCATGCACGAAGCACTGGCAAATGCGGTAATAGCGCAAGAAACGGCTATCACAAAAATAACAAAAGCTATTATGCGCAGCCGGATAGGACTTAAAGACCCAACCAGGCCTATCGGGACGTTCATGTTCTTAGGTCCGACCGGCGTCGGGAAAACATTGCTTGCAAAAAAATTAGCCGACTTCATGTTTGGCTCAGAAGATGCCTTAATCAGAATCGACATGAGCGAATACATGGAGAAATATTCTGTAAGCCGCCTGGTTGGGGCGCCTCCCGGATATGTAGGTTACGAAGAAGGCGGCCAGCTGACAGAACGTGTACGCAGACACCCCTACTCCATAATCTTGCTCGACGAGATTGAAAAAGCCAACAACGATGTATTCAACCTCCTGCTCCAGGTTATGGATGACGGAAGATTGACAGACAGCAACGGGCGAACTGTAGATTTCAAGAACACCGTTATTATAATGACTTCGAACAGCGGCACAAAACAATTACGCGAGTTCGGACAAGGGATTGGCTTTGAAGCAATGACCTCGGTTGACAAAAAGAAAAGCGACGACATTATAAGAAAAGCATTAAACAAATCGTTTGCCCCCGAGTTTCTCAACCGTATAGACGAGATTATAATGTTCGACCCCCTCACCGAAGCGGCAATACGCTCCATTGCGGACATCGAAATAGACAAATTCGTAAAACGCGTTGAAGGTCTTGGTTATGCGCTCACTGTTGACAATAACGCACGCGATTTTATTACCCAAAAGGGGTACGACTCCAAATTAGGCGCGCGCCCTCTGAAACGCGCTATACAAACATACCTTGAGGACAAAGTATGCGAACTGATGATGAATTTAGAAAACGAAGAAAATCATGATATAGTGGCATACACCGATGACAAGGGGGATAATCTTAACGTAGAATGGAAGAACAAATAACTTCACGACACAACAGCATTGGAATATCTCAATAACACGAAAGCCGTACTATCCTCTTAGGAATCAGTACGGCTTTTATTTTTCCCGAACCCCATACGCTGTTCCATGCTATTAGAACTGCCTTACATAGCATAAAGCAAAAACTGCCGCATTAATTTGTTCCGACGTTCGCCTTTCGCTATTTTTGCATTCCATTTCTACATATTTATTAGCTACTACAAGAAAGCCGTATGAACTGGATTATTCTGATTGTTGCCGGATTCTTCGAGTCCGGTTTTGCTTTTTGTTTGGGAAAGATGAAAGTAACGTCGGATGCCGGATATTATCTTTGGTTTGCAGGATTTCTAATAAGTCTTGCGCTGAGCATGATATTGCTGGCCAAGGCTGTCAGGACCTTACCCATCGGCACGGCTTATCCCGTTTGGACCGGTATAGGCGCGGTAGGCACCGTAATACTCGGCATTGTGTTCTTCAACGAACCCGTAACTTTCATGCGTCTGTTTTTCATCGCCACGCTAATTGCTTCAGTTATAGGGCTTAAAATCGTATCACATTAAAACTTTCACCGATGGACTGGATTATTTTGATTACAGCAGGCATGTTTGAAACAGCCTTTGCCTTTTGCATGGGGAAGATGAAAGGCTCGAAGGGCATGGCATTCCGTTTATGGGCCGCAGGGTTCATAGTCAGCCTCACAGCCAGCATGTGGCTGCTGTCCGTTGCGGTACAAACCATACCTATCGGCACGGCATATCCCGTATGGACTGGCATTGGAGCTGTCGGGACCGTGCTGTTGGGAATCATATTCTTGCACGAGCATGCGTCCCGGGCGCGGATATTTTTCATAACAACTTTAATAGCGTCGATAGTGGGATTGAAAATGGTGTAATCGGCGTAATAAAAGTTGCCGATTATGCTCCTCCAAAAAACAAGGCGAAAAACGCAGTAAGACACCTTCAAAAAAACACCATTGTCCGTATTTCTTTTCCCACCATAGGAGCTCTCGAAAAATATGTCCGACCTATTTCAAAATATGTCTGACCTATTTTAAAATATGTCAGACATATTTTTTTCAAAGTCCCGGACCTTTTTTAAAAGTACCCACGCCGATGTATATTAATGGCGACGCACATGCGGCAATGAACGGTTTTCTTTAATTTTCGTTCCTATAATAAAAGAATGGCTTACCTTTGCAAGTCATTATTAAGTTAATATCATAAATGACCTATACGACGCAATCAAAATACACCGTATTCAATGTCCATCAGGAATGCGAACTGCTGCCTTTTATCGAAAAGGTACTAAACGGCATGAGCCACAACAAAGCAAAGGCCATACTTACAAACGGCGGAGTTATGGTCGACAAGCATATCGAGACACAACACAACTTTCTCCTGAAACCGGGCATGGTTGTCGAGATAAGCAAACGCAAGCCCGGTATTATGCTGCACAATAAATTCGTAAAGATAATTTATGAAGACCGCGACATAATAGTAATAGACAAATCGCCGGGCATATTGTCAGCACCGGCCCCGCACCAGTTGTATAACGTAAAAACCATTCTCGACAGTTACCTCAAGGCTTCACACCAAAAGTGCACTTCACACGTGGTACACCGTTTGGACAGGGATACTTCAGGAATAATGGTCTATGCCAAGAACATGAATATCGAGCAGGTTCTTGAACACTCATGGAAAGACATCGTAATCGACCGCAGATACATCGCCCTTGTCGAAGGCAAGATGGAGCAGCAGAACGGTTCGATAGAAAGCTGGCTTAAAGAAGATGAAAGATTCATAACATACAGCTCGCCTTTTGACAACGGAGGGAAATACGCCCTTACCCATTTCAGGACAGTAAAATCAAACGAGCGTTATTCGCTTGTAGAGCTGCGGCTCGAAACCGGGCGTAAAAACCAAATCCGCGTACACATGCAGGATATAGGCCATCCAATATGCGGCGACATAAAATACGGTAACAACAATGACGAGCAAAAGCGCATGTACCTACACGCATTCCGCCTCGTTTTACACCATCCGCGCACAAACGAGCTGCTGCGTTTCGAAACCCCATATCCCAAGGAATTCATGCAAACATACAACGGCAAGAAATAAAAATACGGCCATTTGCTGCAAAAACATAAATCACGCAAAGAAAAAATAAGGCATAACAGCCTAATAGCCGCAAAAATGCCACACGCATATTTTTCTATATCAAGATAAAGATATAACTTTGCAATCAAATTTGAAAAAAGACATACGTAACACTAAAACGATTAAAATCATGACTAAGGCAGAAATAGTAAACGAGATTTCAAAAAAGACAGGAATAGATAAAACCACGGCACTTACATCTGTAGAAGCATTCATGGAAGTCGTTAAGGACTCCCTCGCAGAAGGCGAAAACGTTTATCTCCGCGGCTTCGGTAGTTTTATCCTCAAAAAACGTGCACAGAAAACAGCGCGCAATATTTCAAAAAACACAACTATCATTATTCCCGAGCACAACATCCCGGCATTCAAGCCCGCCAAGACGTTTGTAAATTCAGTAAAGAAATAATAATCACGAGAAATCTCGTCGAAATATTACAAAACCTCTAACATTTACAACATATTAAACTTAAATAATTATGCCAAGCGGAAAAAAGAAAAAAAGACATAAGATGTCAACGCACAAACGTAAGAAAAGATTGCGCAAGAATAGACATAAGAGCAAGTAGTAGATTTATTCTCCGCAATTTCATCGACTAAGAACAAACTATGCCGCTTGCACAAATTCATAGCCGAGCGTAGTTTGTTCTTATTTTTTAAGTTTTTAGTTTTAGAATGCTGTAAGGACCAATCTCTACAGTATTTATAATAACAAGAGGGAGAATTTCATGCAATTACCATAATTGCAAGATTCGTAACTTAAGTATAGTAATCCAATAGGAAACTATAGGTACAAACATTTTACCTCAGTAATGACAAGTGAAGTAATTATAGATGTTCAGCCTAAAGATATTTCTATCGCACTTCTTGAAGATAAGCGTTTAGTAGAGTTTCAAAGCGAAAAACGCGAAGAATCGAACGCCGTAGGAAATATATATGCAGCCAAGGTAAAGAAAATCTTACCTGCACTTAATGCTTGTTTTGTTGATGTCGGTTATGAACGCGAAGCTTTTTTGCATTATCTCGACTTAGGCACACAGTTCAACAGCGCGTCAACTTATCTGAGTGCCATTACAAGCGGCGCCACGCAAAAACCTCTTGAACAGTTTAAGCTAAAGTCCACTCCCGACCTTCCTAAAGACGGGCAGATAAGCCAGGTGCTCAAAGCCGGCGACGAGATTCTGGTTCAAATATCCAAGGAACCCATATCCACAAAAGGGCCGCGCCTTACGTGCGAGCTTTCTTTTGCAGGAAGGAATCTTGTGCTCATACCGTTCGGCGAAAAAGTATCCGTTTCTTCAAAAATCAAGTCGGATGCCGAGCGCGCACGCCTCAAACAACTTGTCTACAGCATAAAGCCAAAGAACTTTGGAGTAATAGTACGCACTGTTGCCGAAGGAAAGCGGGTTGCCGAGCTTGACAGCGAGATGAAAGTGCTGCTATCAAGATGTTCCGACATGTTCAGGCGCACATTGGCCGACAAGAAACGCCCCTTGCTCGTGTACGAAGAGATGAGCCGCACGGTTGCATTGCTGCGTGATTCGTTCAACACTTCGTTTGAAAGCATTTACGTAAACGACGCCGCCGTCTATAACGAAATATGCGCATATTTGGAACTCATCTCGCCGGGAAGTAAGGAGATTGTAAAATTATATAAAGGCGACATTCCCATATTCGACAACTTCTCCGTTACCAAACAAATAAAATCGGCTTTCGGCAGAACTGTGACATACAAACACGGCGCATATTTGATTATAGAGCATACCGAGGCCCTGCACGTTGTAGACGTGAATAGCGGGAATCGCACAAAATCAGCCGACGGACAAGAGGCTAACGCACTCGAAGTAAACTTAGGCGCTGCCGACGAGCTGGCGCGCCAATTGCGTTTACGCGATATGGGCGGGATTATAGTTGTAGACTTCATAGACATGTCTCTGGCCGAAGACCGCCAGAAACTCTATGAGCGCATGTGCCACAACATGGAAAGCGACAGGGCGCGCCACAACATCCTGCCGTTATCTAAATTCGGGCTAATGCAAATAACCCGGCAGCGCGTGCGGCCGGCCATGGATGTAATGGTCGAGGAAACATGCCCCACATGCGGCGGAACAGGCAAAATAAAACCATCGTTGCTTTTTGTCGACACGCTTCACGACAAGGTGCGGATACTATCAACAAAATTCAAGGTAAAACGCTTTACACTGCAAGTACACCCCTATGTGGCGGCATATATAAACAAGGGAGTATTTTCGATAAAGGCGCAATGGAGGCTGAAATACGGAATGGGAATAAAAGTACTGCCCAACCAGAGTTTCTCATTCCTGCAATACAAATTCTTAGACACAAACGGGGCAGAAATCGACTTAAAAGACAAAAACGAGATGAAATAAACTTCATCTCGTTTTTCTTTATGCAAAAAATATTACCGCCGATTCATAACCGGACCGATGCGTAATCCCCAATATGCCCGGCTCGCTTTGTAACATGTGATTGAGTAGCCGGCCGGCACTTGCTCCTTTTCGCCGAGTACACGACTTACAAAACAGACATCCGCAGCAGCGGAAACCGGGCATGGAAAACAGACAAAAAGAACATCACGAAATCACGTCTCATTTTCAGATAGTTATACACATATAGGAGAAAAGAAAAAATACAAGGCACATATTTTAAAATATGTGCCTTGTATTTTGAAATATGTCCGACCTGTTTTTTGCCCTATAAAAAAACGTGTAAAAACAACGCAGACAAAAAACACGTATTTCCGTTACCACAGCACATAATCCGGCTTTATAGTTCCTTCCACGCAGCGGGCAGACGATTCAGCGGGGCATACTCCGCGTGCAAGCCTTGCGCCGTTCATACACTAAGAACACAACTATCGCCGCAAACGTAACTATCTCGGAAAACGGCATTGCCAGCCACATTCCATTAGTGCCCAATACGGCGGGCATAATCAAAAACGCCGGCACAAGTATGGCAAATCCTCTGAGAACGGCAAAAACAGTAGCAGGAGTCAACCTCTCTACGCTTTGGTAATACCCTATCACGGCCAAATTGGTTACATAACACACAAAGCCTGCCCCTATATAAGGAAAACCGTCAATCGCTATTCCGGCGGCAGGAATGGAAACATCTACAAACAACGCCACCAACGCTGCCGGAAACCAGACGAACGCAACCGTTGACGCTACGCCGCATATAATGGCGGTTTTCACTGAAAGGCGGAAAGCCTCATTTACTCTATCGGTATTTCCAGCACCGTAGTTGTAGCTTATAATAGGCTGAACAGACTGGGCTATGGCATTGCCTATCATGAAGACAAACGGCATATAATAGCATGCAATGCCGAAAGCCCCTACTCCGTCATCGCCTAAATAGCTCATGAAAACATGGTTGCCCACAAACATGAAAACAACCATAGTTGCCTCGCCAAGTAAGGCCGACGAACCTATACGGCTCTGGTATCCTATGTTACGCATGGAAATACGTAAACTTTTCCGCGACCATTTCAATCTGTAAAACTTCAGTACCTTCACTTTAAATACAAGATACCCGGCTACTATAGCCGCACCGACGAACATGGACAATGCCGCGCCGACAGCCGCACCCACTATACCCCATTCGAACACAAAGATGAACAGCCATTCCATCAACACGCACAAAGCGCCGGCCACCACACTGCTGAACATAGCCACGCGCGGCGAACCGTCGAGCCTTATTACAAACAAACCTATGTCAATCCACATATTGAACAGGAAACCGGGCAACAGCCATACCAGGTAATCTACCGTCATGGGCATTAATGACTCCGACGAGCCTAAAATCAAAGCCGTCTGACGCGGGAATATCAGCATAAGCAGCGACGGAAGAATTACTATCAAACTGCCTGCGATAAATGCCTGTGTTACGTTTATGCGTGCCGCCTTGACATTGCCTTTGGCCAAATGTATCGACGCAACCACCGAGCAGCCTATGCCCAGCATAAGCCCTATTCCGGTAAACAGCAACATCAAAGGTATTACAAGGTTTACAGCCGCTATTCCGTCGTTTCCCAATTTATGGCCTACAAACACACCTTCCACGGTCGTTGCCACCGCAATGTTCAGCATGCCTATAAGTGTCGGGATAAAATACTTTCTGAACAACCGCGACACCTTTACAGTTCCCAAATCTATACTGTCCCTTTCCATATTAGGTTATTTTATCTTGATTTTAGTTAACAGGCTGCAAAAATATCAATTTTACTCCGCTTATACCGCCTGCAGGTGGCTTTTTGCTATAAAATATGCTTACCTTTACAGCAAAAAACTGATTTCGCAATGCTTTCGCTTCCTTGTGCAAAAATAAACATAGGGCTCAACGTAACCGGCAAACGCCCCGACGGATACCACAACCTTGAAACGGTATTCTACCCCATTCCATTAACAGACGTATTGGAAATAAAGGAACTACACGGAAACGAAAAGGAAGACATACAGATAATCGGTATGCCCAAGGGCGAAGACCCCTTGCACAATCTTGTATATCTGGTATACTCCGATTTGCGCCGCGAATACAACCTGCCCCGGCTCTCTATATACCTGTACAAAAAGATACCCATTGGCGCAGGACTGGGAGGAGGCAGCAGTGATGCCGCCGAGATGATGAAGGCCATGAATGAAATGTTCTGCCTCGGAATGAAAGAAGACGAGATGGAAAGACGCATATCACGCTACGGAGCCGATTGCGCGTTTTTCATACGAAAGAAGCCTGTTTTTGCCGAAGGCATTGGCGATGTTTTCTCCAATATATCCGTAAGACTGAGCGGAAAATTCTTCCTATTGGTAAAACCGTCAATAAGCGTAAGCACACGCGAAGCCTACTCGGGCATATCACCAAAAACGCCGGATTATGATTTGCGAAAATGCGTGGAAGGCGACATCACAAATTGGCACTCTACGATAAGAAACGACTTCGAAACAACCGTATTCAAGTTATATCCCGAATTAAAAGCCATTAAGCAAACAATATACGACATGGGGGCGATATATGCGTCGATGAGCGGCAGCGGAAGTGCAATATATGGTATTTTCGACAGGCCTATAGACGAAGCGGAAAAAGTGTTCGCCGATTGTTTTGTATTCAAGAAACAACTAAGGTAATTCACCACTAAAAAATGATATACTATTTTTCCGGAACGGGCAACAGCAGATTCATTGCACAGGAAATCGCCGCACTTACAAACGACTGCGTATGCAGCATGTCGGAAAAAGAACCCATTCCCACAGACGAAAACAGTGCTTTCCTCGGAATTGTTTTTCCCGTATACGGGTGGCAGCCACCAAAAATTGTAAGGCGCTTTTGTGCCACGCTTGACGCAGCCTCCGCAAAAGGACGATTTGTTTATATTATAATGACGTGCGGAACCGACACAGGAAAGACCCTTGACATCCTGCGCCGTCGAATGCAAAACCAGGGTATTGCAATAAACAGTGCCTATTCTGTTATCATGCCCGACTCCTACGTATGCCTGCCCGGCTTTGAGGTTGACAAGGAAGAGCTGAGAAAACGCAAATTCAGCAAAGCAGCAAAACGCATATACGAAATAGCGGCGGATATAAAAGACAAACGCATGCGTACAGACGTGTTCGAAGGAGCGTTGCCGAGAACAAAAACTTATTTACTGGGAAATCTTTTTTATAAATTCCTCGTAAAAGACAAGCCTTTCAATGTAAACAGCAAATGCACCGGATGTGGCATTTGCCAAAAGGCATGCCCGGTAAGCAACATCGTCCTTACCGGCGGCCGCCCCTCGTGGAAAGGGAACTGCGAGGGCTGCCTCAACTGCTACCACTCATGCCCGCACCACGCCATAAACTTCGGCAAGAGCACCATGAGGAAAGGACAATATACATTCAGGCGCCATGCCGCCGAAATGGAACAATACATAAAGGAACAGGCCGGGCCGCAAGAAACAGGCAGGCACTCGGGCAACAGGCTGCCGTAGCCGAAAGACGGCAGGCAACAAACAAAACCGACAACATGAAAATTCTACTATTAGGCGAGTTCAGCAACGTGCACTGGGCATTGGCCTGCGGGCTGAGGCGGTTAGGGCACACAGTGACCGTAGTTTCCGACGGCGACAACTGGAAAAACTACCACCGCGACATCGACGTGCGACGCTACGACTTGGGAGTACGCGGCACCACGGCATTCGTGGGAAGGCTCATGAAAGTGCTGCCCAAGCTCAAAGACTACGATGTCGTACAGATAATAAACCCCATATTCCTTCCGCTGAAAGCTGAACGAATAAATCCTATATACAACTTGCTGCGCAAGCGCAACAAATCCATGTTCCTCGGAGCATTCGGAATGGATCACTTCTGGGTTCATGCCGGTTGCGACTGCAAGACGTTCCGATACAGCGACTTCAACTTCGGCAACCAAATACGTCACGACGGCGAAAACGACATATGGATAAAGGAATGGGGAAGCGGAGTAAAAGGCATGCTGAATTGCCGTATTGCACAGAATTGTGACGGTATTATTGCCGGCCTGTATGAATACTATGCGTCCTACAAGCCATATTTTGAAAGCAAGCTGAAATTCATACCCTTCCCAATAGACCTAAGCACAGTAACGCCCAAGACAGCCACGCCGCACGAGCGTGTACGTTTCTTTATAGGAATACAGAAAAGCCGCAGCCAATACAAAGGCACAGACATAATGCTGCGCGCACTTGAACGTGTTGTTGGCGAATATCCCGAAAAAGCCGAAATGATAAAGGTAGAATCAGTGCCGTTCGAAAAGTACCAAAACCTCATGAATTCCAGCGATGTTATACTCGACCAGCTTTATTCCTACACTCCGGCTATGAACGCCCTTGTGGCCATGGCAAAAGGACTTGTGGTAGTTGGTGGCGGCGAGGAAGAAAACTACGAGATACTCGGCGAAAAAGAACTGAGACCGATAATAAACGTGCTGCCAAACGAAGAAAGCGTGTACAACGAACTGAAGAACCTCGTGACACACAGCGAACGCATACCCGAACTTTCGCGGCAAAGCGTAGAGTATATACACAAATACCACGACGCCGACAAGGTGGCGCAACAGTACGTCGATTTCTGGCTGCAACGCATAGACGCAAAAATAAAAGCCAAAAACGATCCGGCGCTTCAATTGGACTGACCATGCCGGCACATCCGATTTTGTCCGCATTTTAAGCTTTAGTTTTTGCCCCTTGTTTTATGTGGTGAAAAATATGTGCCTTGTATTTTAAAATATGTCTGACATAATTCGAAATATGTCAGACATATTTTTTCTTTGTTCCCACGTGGGCGTAAAAAACTGTAACACAGTTTTCATTCCCAGCCTTGGGATTTGTCCGCTTCGACGCCGCGTTTCCGCACCTCCGTTTACGTCCCGCACACCGCTCGGTCCGTAATATTAAATTAACCCAAGGAAACAGGATAATGCTAATAAATCTTATTAAATTTGAAGCCACTATTGCTTAAAAGCATTTACATGTACCAGGCTGCTTGGACCGGGTAAAGTTTTTTTGAAAAAATCAAATCAGAGAAAATAACATGAAAAAGTCGTTTTTGGGAAACCTTTTTTATCTGTTTTGCACCGCCCTTTTTGTCTCGTGTAATTCAACGTCAGCGTTGCAAGTAGGAGAATTACGGTGCGAATCATTGGTTAACCCTTTAGGTATAGATAATACATCACCACACTTAAGTTGGATTCTTACCTCCAATGAACAGGGAGAGGAGCAACACGCCTACCAGGTTTTAGTTGCCTCTTCAGAGAAATTATTATCGGAAAGGAAAGCAGACTTGTGGAATTCCGGGAAAATTGTTTCGGAACAATCAACAGGGCTTCTTTATCAAGGAAAGCCGTTAACTTCCAAGGACATGGCTTATTGGAAAGTGCGTGTATGGGACAAAGAGGGTAAAGCGACGGATTGGAGTAAGCCGGCTTGCTTCGCGATAGGGCTGTTGAAGCCGAAAGACTGGAAAGCGCAATATATCGGAATTGAACCTACGGGAGACGAGCCTAAATCTCCACAGTTCAGAAAGACTTTTCTTTGGAAACGCTCCGAAGAGAAAGTGCTGCTGCATGTCAACTCCTTGGGATACCATGAGGCTTACCTGAATGGCGAAAAAATAAGCAACGCGGTATTGACTCCTGCGGTTTCACAATACGACAAGCGTTCTTTAACAGTCACTTATGATGTAACCGGCTTATTACGAGATGGCGAGAACGACTTGGTTGTTTGGCTCGGACAGGGTTGGTATCATGACGGATTGCCCGGCGTAGTAAAAGGAGGCCCGTTCTTTAAAGCACAAATGGAAGAAATCAAAGAAGGAAATAGTTCTACCATGCTAATTACGGACTCTTATTGGAGAGCCCGGGAAAGTGGTTATCAATCCACATGGAGAATACACCAATTGGGAGGAGAAATCATAGACGCTTCCCAACTCCTGACTGATATGACTACTGAATCACTAAACCAAGCGGATTGGGGAAAAGTCAGGACTGTTAACATCCCGGAACACAAGGTTACGCCTCAAATGGTTGAGATGAACCAAATTCAAGAAGAATGGCATCCAAAAACGGTTATGGCCTCCGGGGATACGGCCTGGATATTCGATATGGGAAAGAATTTCACCGGATGGACGAAGATTAATTTTCCCCAGTTACAAGCAGGACAGCGCATACGAATCAGTTATTGCGATTTCCTGGATGAAAAAGGTCAATTCCGCGATGGCATTTATGAGGACTATTATTACGCTTCCGGGAAAGAAAACGAGACCTTTTGTAATAAGTTCAATTATCATGCCTACCGTTACCTGAAAATATCTAACCTTAAAGAGGCTCCGGCATTATCGGACGTTACAGCATGCCTGATTCATACCAATTATTCAGGGAAATCTACATTCTCTTGCTCGGATAATGACTTGAATGCTATTCACGACATGATACATTACACCTTGGAATGCCTGATGATTGGCGGGGATATGGTGGATTGCCCGCACGTTGAACGATTGGGATACGGTGGAGACGGGAATGCATCTACACTAACCGGGCAAACCTTGTTTAATTTGGCACCTACATATATGAATTGGATGCAGGCATGGGGCGATTGTATGCGTGAAGACGGAGATATGCCCCATACGGCTCCCAATCCGTTTGCCGCCGGAGGGGGCCCGTATTGGTGCGGATTTATCATAACAGCTTCATGGCAAACGTATGTTAATTATGGAGACAGCCGGTTATTGGAGCGTTATTATCCTTATATGCAACGGTGGCTAGAGTATGTGGAAATACACTCACCCAATGGATTATTGAAGAAATGGCCGGACCATACTTATCGCAATTGGTATTTGGGAGATTGGGCAACTCCTACCGGAATAGACCAGACTATCCCGTCATCCATAGATGTGGTAAACAATTGCTACATCGCTATTTGTTACCAAACGATGGAAAAGATAGCCCAAGTATTAGGAAAGGAAGCAGATAAGTCTCATTACGGGCAATGCTACCGAGAGCTTATAAAACGGATACAAGATACATTCTATGACCCGGAGCACAAAAGCTATTCTTCCGGTACGCAAATCGATTTGGTATATCCTATGTTATGCGGAGCTACCCCGGAAGATTTGATTCCAGAAGTCGAAAAGACATTATATCAAGTAACAGAAGAACGTTTTAAAGGACACTTATCTGCAGGCTTGGTGGGCATTCCTGTAATTACCGAATGGGCAACACGGAATCATGAAGTTGATTTCATGTACAATATGCTAAAAAAACGTGATTACCCGGGATATCTGTATATGATAGACAACGGAGCGACCACGACATGGGAACACTGGAACGGAGAACGAAGCCATATACATAACTGCTATAACGGAATCGGTTCTTGGTTTTATCAGGCCCTCGGAGGTATTGTGCCTGATGAAAAGCAACCCGGATATAAACATTTCTTCATACGTCCTCAAATTCCGGAAAAGGTTTCTTGGGCAAAGGTTTCTAAGGATACACCTTATGGCCCATTGAGTGTGCGTTGGGAGAAAGAAACATCTTCATGCACTTTAGAAGTAAATATACCTATTGGTAGCCATGCTACAATTACATTTCCCATCAAAGTGGATTCGCTTTCAATTAATGGAACAGAATCGGAAGCAAAAAAAGAGATTCTTTTACCTTCCGGACATTATCGGATTATAGGTAAATAAGCTAAAATATACGCTTGTCCTTACATTCAGCTTGCACTATACAGGCAAACCTACCATGCTGACAACGCACGTGCCGCAATCCATGCTCCCCTGCCGCCACGTGCTACATAACGCATGAGCATTTGCCCCGTCCACCGGCATACCCCGTTAAATGCCAGTGAATCGGCATATTCCTTTGCCTGAACGGCTGAATGTGGTGTTCTTTCGCGACTAAAAATTCCTGCAAGCATGTAAACGCGGTAAGCCAAAGCCTTTGCAGCTGCTCGCGAAACGGCTGCAGAATGCTGCAAATCCTGTTCCACTGCCCGGCAAGCCTTCATCAATGCGTCAAACGAAGCAGAAAAGCTGTTGCCTGTAATACTGTCACTGTGCGCCCGCACTACATGGTATGACTTATCTCTAAGCCATGCCACTACGGGACGCATTAAGAGTATCCTTACTCCCAATTCCCAGTCATTCCAACGCGGAAGATTCTCATTCCATCCTCCTGTCAAGCCGAAAAAATCAGCACGTATAATGAAAGATTGCGTGGAGAGTTCGCCTGTAAGTATCTGTTCTTCCACCTTGTTACTATATCTGAAAACCCGGCGGCGGAGTTTTCCACTGATTTCCATATTAGTAGCTCCTGCCACGAGTTGCGTTTCGACAGAAACAGACTTCATAGCGTCGGCAATGAAATCGGCGCTCATCAAGTCATCGGAATCAAAAAAGCTGAGCCACTCGCCCGTTGCGGCGCGTGCACCGGTATTTCGGCACGCCGAAGCTCCTGAACGTTTTTCCTGAACTACCTTTACCGAAAAACCATTGCAACTCTCTTTTACTGCAAAATCGCGACATATATCAAGTGTGGAGTCATTGGAACAGTTATCTACAATTATTAGTTCCAAAGGGCGAAACGTTTGATTCTTTATCGTCAGTAACGTTTCGCTTATATAACTCTCACGGTTGTACACCGGTATTATAACAGATACTAACACCTACCTATCTTTTTAGTGTAAGCTATACCCTTGCACATATCTTTTAGTGCTACAAGCCTTGACATACCATGCACATGGAACGCTGCGTATTTAATGACGTGCAAATAGGCTACGGCTGCACCATGTATTGCAGCCAATACCGCACCTTTTGAACGGCGTACAGCAGCAAGTTTATTGAATTGCGACCCGGTGGTATCGCTATCGGTCCTTACTATCGTAAGGGGATAATAGAAAATACGAAAGCCTTGTTTAAGGGCGTCATGGATAAAGACCTCTTCCTCACCACAAGCCAAATACTCGGAACCCAAGCCGAAATGCTCGTCAAATTCAGGATAATCATTCCTACGTCGCATGGCTATTTCGCATGAGCGTACATAATATCCATGCGGCATACGGTTCAAGTTGAAAGACTCCTTCGGAAAATCCCTACAGAATACCCCATCGTAACCGGCAGAACGGAAACAAACTATATCTACATCCGGCCTTTCGTCAAAAACATACAATATACGGTCGAAATCACCCCACGTATAGCGGTTGTCATCGTCAGCGAAAAGAATTATGTCGCCTTTACTCGAGCGCAAAGCGTTATTACGGTTTACGGAAAGCCCGTGGCTTTTTGACTTAACCACATCTACATCCTTACGACTTAACAAATCGTCGGGAATAAGGTTAAGCTCCGCTTCATAGTCATACTGGAACGAGACGATATACCTTACATCTTCGCGCGAGCGGGTAAGGACATTACTGACCTTGAGAATTCCACTTCCGCAGGTGCATATCAACACATCTATCGTCATTGCTTGTTGGGTTTCTTCATTAAATGAATCCCTTCGTACATATACCTTAACATGGAAAGGAAGTGCGCCTTTCCCTGACGCGAGGCTCTCAACGCATATTTAAGACACATCCACCGCGCTCTGCCTCCATAGCGGTAATAACTTATTGCTCCATACGCGCGTTGCACGCATGGATCCACATACACCATAAGCTGCTTCAGCATAGTGGAGGTTTCCACTATTTTTATAGGGAAATATTTCATCTGCAATCCCAAACGTTCTGCGTCGGTAAGCCAAATCTGTTCCTCTCCACAAGCGAACATCTTAGTTCCTAAGCCAAAGCGCTCATCATATTGCAGCCTGCCCTGTATGCTGGTGCGACGACAAGCCTTTTCAAGCGCGGAAATCTGCATTTCTTTCGGCAAATCACCGTAATTGTACGGTTTTTGCGGATAGTCTTTGAGTGGGCGGCCCGTATAAGTGGAAGCCTGGAAAAATGCAACGTCCAATTCAGGATGTTCTTCGAAAGTTTTTTGTATTACATCCAATCCTTCATTTGAAAACCGCGCGTCGTCATCTGCAAATACAACCACATCGGCCGTTGCCAGGCGAAGCGCAAAATTTCTGTTTGCCGAAAGACCTACACCTTTGTGCTTTGCCAACATTACATCCTTTCGGGCCGTAAGCTGCTCGGGAATAAGTTCCCAATATCGCTCGTCCGTGTACTGATACGCCACGATATAGCTGACTCCCTCTCGTGGTTCGGGAAGATTATCCAAAATGCGCACTACGCCCTTGTTTATTGTGCATATCAGAATATTTACGGTTATCATCTAAATTGATTTATCAGTTCGATTATAGTATTTATTTCTTCATTCTTAAGAGCTGAATTTATAGGCAGGCTGAGTTCCATGCCACAAATACGCTCGGCCACGGGCGATGCCTGGCCTTTCAAACAACTCTGCAAAGCCAATTGGTTGCACGGTGCTTGTGGATAATGAATTAACGTTTTAACGCCGTTACTCAACAAATATTGCATAAGCCGGTCGCGTTCTCCACATAAAGCCGGATATACATGAAAGACACTGTTCCCCGTCTCACCATTGTAAGGCTTGATTACGCAAGGATTGCATATACCTTGGTTGTACATTGCGGCTATTTCTCTACGACGTGCTATCACCTTTTCCAAATAAGGGAGCTTTACCCTAAGAACAGCGGCCTGTATTTCATCGATACGGCTGTTTATTCCCGGCAGAACATGGCGGTATTTTTCCTGTGCCCCATAATTTGATATAATGCGTACTGTTTTTATCAGTTCTTCGTCGTTAGTAACTACCGCACCAGCGTCGCTGAGGGCGCCGAGATTCTTACCCGGATAAAAGCTGAAAGCCGCCGCGTCGCCCAACGCACCTGCCTTTGCGCCATTGCGCCCTACGCCGCCATGCGCCTGCGCCGCGTCCTCCACCACTTTGAGTTTATGAGCCGCTGCAACGGCACGTATGGCCTCCATGTCGCAAACAGCACCATACAAGTGAACCGGCATTATAGCCCTGGTGCGCGAAGTTATCAACGATTCAATCTTATTCACATCAATAAGATAATCGTCTAACGTGGCGTCGCACACTATTGGTTGCATTCCTGCCCTCGTTATAGCCAGCAGTGTGGCAACAAATGTATGCGCCGATACTATAACCTCGTCACCGTCTTTCCAACCGTAAAGATGTTTGTAAGCCAACAGTATAACGGTGAGCGCGTCGAGTCCGTTTGCAGTTGCGTAGCAGTATTGCGCACCGCAATATTCGGCAAACTCTTTCTCGAACTGCCGGGTCTCATTGCCGTAAAGGTATATTCCCGACCTAACCACCCTCTCTACAGCTTCGGAAAGCTGAGGTTGATAAAGGTTGCTTATATCGTAAAGTTTCAAGTACTCTATCATCTCTTCATTTATTACTGTTATGTATCTCCGAAGGATTCTAACCGTTTCGTGCCATCTCAACCAATGACAACTCGTAAGTATCGTAGCAAACCGACCGTGCCCCGAAGCCTTCTTTCATGCTTATCAGGTTTTCGTTAAGATAAGTGCCATTTTTCTCGGTAGAAATACCGAAGTCGAAATACTGTTTTTCAACAAATTCATGGTTTATCAGATAATCCAGCAAAATATCTTCTGCACCCATGCCGCGTCCTTCGTCGGTGTTCACAAGATACTGCGTATGCACCACATTGTCGGTTATAAAAACCCATGCCCCGGAGTACAATTTCTCATTCTTTTTTGCTACGTACAGCTGTATGTTGTTCGGAAAACGCTTCATAAGCAAACTCATCTCACAAAAGGAATGCACAGGACTTACATTATGCCTGCGGCCAAGAGATTCCGACAATAATTCATGAAAGCACTGCAACGAATTGCCGTCTACAGCCCGTTCTACCTCAAGCCCCAAACGCCGCGCCTTTGTTATGCAAGCCTTGCGGCCTTTTCTGAAAGGTAAATGGCAGGCAGGCACTAATGTCGATGATACTGCACGCCATTTCAGTGTAGCACCCATGCAATGCAATGCGTACAAGTCCTCCTGCGCCGGCATTGTGTGGTATATATACGGCACAGGCTTGTATATCAGACTGCGGGCCATGTATTCCTTACCGTAAAACGCGGCAGCCAAAGCAAGCATTGCATTTGCCGACGTCTGCGTAACCTTCCCGCTTATTATCAACCCGCCATAGGTCAAACCGCCGTGCGAAACCACCGTCTGCGAACCTTGGTCGTAATTGGCCGGCAGCAATCCGCATACGTCACCTTTTGCGTCGCGAAACACAAGCGAAGCGTCGGTAAAACGGTCGGCATGATAATCCATAAAGCCGCGGTTGAACAGGAATGTCCCATTCTTACTGCGACCTACGAAACTATTCCATTCCGTTTCCTGTGACTTGTCATATCTGGCTACTTGAATCATTTGTACGTTGAAAATTTCTTATCCGCGCTGCGAAAGCTTTAAGACCACATCCTCATGGAAATACGTTGATCAGAATTTCCCTTCGCGCCGCAAGCGCAAATATTCTTCATACGACTTGGCATAACCATCAGGATCATAACTTTGCGAAGCAGCTACCATGCAAACACAGTCGGACGTAAAATTAAACAGTTCACACCATGCTCCGGCGGGAACGATTATGCCCTGCCCTTTTTCCGAAATGTGTGTCGTAATGCTACGTTTGCCGTCGTCTATCATTATATCGAAAGAACCTTTTGCCGCAAAGACAGCCTCCATACAAGTACGATGGGCATGTCCGCCACGCCTCTTACCCACAGGCACCGACGTTATCCAAAATATCCGCTCCACGTTGAACGGCAACACTCCCTTTTCCACGAAAGTCAATGCCCCGCGGTCATCGGTCGCCGTCTTCGCGTCCACATACACACACCCTTCGGGCAATATCTCATCCACATTTTGTTTCATATTACAAATATAGTGAAAGGTGAGTGCAGAGACAAATGAAAACGAATGTTTTATGGGTTGTTATAAGTTTGCCGTCGCTTGCGCCCCTTGCGGTTCGGCCGCAGCCGACCGAACCGAATCCTATATTATTCAAATATAAATAAAGTCGAGAGTAATACAAAAGAGCTTGCAATAATTTGCCGGAAGTTCGTCGACGCTTTTAGAAAACACGCTCCATATACAGACAATTTTATGGTGCAAAATTTTCATAACTTTCGCAGAAGCGTCAAAATAGGTCGGACATATTTCAAAATACAAGGCACATATTTTAAAATATGTGCCTTGTATTTTTTCTTTTCTCAGACCTACGTATAACCCTCTGAAAATGAGCATACATTTCCGTGTGCTTTATTTGTCTGTTTTCAAGTCCGGGTTTTCTCTGCCGCGAATGTCTGTTTTGCAAGCCGTACACTCGGCACAGTGCACAGAAGATTCTTGCCCGGTAACCTCATTAATTTGTTGTAAACTTATAGTTCGAACTAATGCACCGGGTAATTTGGCAAAAACAATCCAGGCGACAAATTCTTTGCGAACCTGCCGCCCGGAATTTCCAATATCCTTACCTGCATGTCGGCCAAGGCAGACATGCAAGAATGCTTAGTTTTCTTACAGTTTGCGAATCCAGATGTTGCGGAAACTGATGGGCGCACTGGGGTCGCCGTGGCTCTGCAAAAGTATCGGACCTGCGCCATGCTTTACCACACGGGGAAGGCCGATGTATTCGGTTGTACCGTTGATACGTGTGTTGTTCTGCAAAAGCACGCCGTTCTGGAATATTGTTACATACGGATAGGAACGATATGTACCGTCTTCCTTGAAAACGGGAGCGGTGTAGATTATATCATATACATTCCATTCGCCCGGTTTGCGCATTGCGTTTGCAAGGGGTGCTGTCTGCTTGTAGATACTTCCGGCCTGACCGTCAACATAAGTCTTGTTGTTGTAATTGTCGAGCACCTGCACTTCGTACATGCCCTGAAGGTACACGCCGCTGTTGCCGCGTGACTGGCTTTCGCCCTGGATTCCTTCGGGAATACGCCATTCGATGTGGAGCTGGAAGTTGTCGAACTTTTCCTTGGTGCGTATGTCGCCCTTACTCTTGTCTACTGTTACAACTCCGTCTTTAACGACCCATTCGGCCGGGCCACCCTGTGTGTTTTCCCACTTGGAAAGGTCTTTCCCGTCAAAAAGCACAATTGCGTCCGAAGGCGCTGTGAAACCGCCGCCCTGAATAACTGTTCCGGGTGTTACTACGGGTACTTCGGGAGTGTACCACTCCGTCATTTCGGGAGTCATCTTAGCCTGTGCCATTGCGCACTCTACGCCGGCTATCGACACGATTCCGGCCAATAACAATTTGCTTTTCATATTCATAATGTTTAACTAATCGTTTACTTTATTTGCTGTAGGAAGACTTTACAAAATCGGCATTCAAGAGGTAGTCAATGCTTATCCTTACACCATCAACTATCGAAGGAGCCTCGCTCTGCTCGAGCTCCACAACGAAATTTTCCATTCCGGCCTTGTCGGCATTGTTGAATATGGCGTCGTAGCCTACCATACCGCTCTGTCCTATTTCGCGATAGTCCTTTATATGGAACATTTTGAAACGGCCGGGATATTTCTTGAAATAGTTGACCGGGCTGTTTTGTCCCCAAACAGTCCAGAATACGTCCATCTCGAAGAACACATATTCAGGGTCTGTGTTTTCCAACATCACGTCATACATTGTCTTGCCTTCCACTTTCTGGAACTCATGGCTGTGATTGTGGTAGCCGAATTTGATTCCGCTCTGTTTGCACAGTTTGCCTATCTCGTTAAGGTATTTGCACTGTGTAAGAAGGTCTTTCATAGTTTTAGGCACACCCATCCACGGGCAAACGATATATTCCATTCCGGCAGCTTTATGGTCGGCAATACACTGTTTCCACCACTTCATGGCTTCTGTAAAATCGCCGGAAGCAAGTTCCTGGTCGCTCAGGCCGCGGTTAGTATGGGCAGAAAGCACCTTGAGGCCGGCCTTTTCGCAATCTTCCTTAAACTGCTGCGGAGTACGTCCATAGAATTTGCCGTTGTCATAATTTGCGGTTTCTACAGAGGTATAACCCATATCGGCCAAATCTTTCAACAGCTTGGTATAGCTTTCAGACACTTTACCATCTTTGTTTACACCGTCAAGAATTGTACGCAACGAGTAAAGCTGGATACATACTTCTTTCTTTGGCTTCGCAAGGTTGTCGGCATAGCTGTTTGTTGAAAACATTAACACAGCCGCCAATAACGCTGAAAAATAAACTTTGTATCTCATTTTGTATTTTCTGTTTGTATGTTAAATAAAAACTGCTCCGGAATTATACGTCACCGACGTTTTCATACCGGAGCAGCCTATATTAATGTGCGAATAAGACGCGGTTAGTCTAAGATCTTGATACGAATGTTACGATACCAAACATCGTCGCCGTGATCTTGCAAACCGATGTAACCTTCATGCTTTTCGCCACCCATGTTGTTCAGGAGTTCGAAAGCGTAGGGGAACTCGCCACCTTCTTTGAACTTGCTGGCCTGAAGCATTTCAGTCCATTTCGGAGTCCAAAGATGATATTCAACTACATTCTCGCCATTCTGTCCGTGTATAACAGTGCCTTTGAATACCATAATCTTAGCTTTGTTCCACTGGCCATAAGGTTTAGCATTCTGGGGCTTTGCGGGAAGCATGTCGTAGAGAGAAGCCGACTGACGATTGCCGTCCTTGCCGAGTTTTGCATCGATGTGGTTTTCGTTATCGAGAACCTGATACTCCGAGCTCGACTGCCAAATAGGCAAATATACTTCCTTACCATTCTCGTTGGTAACAACTTCCTGCGCCAAATAGAGAATACCGGAGTTACCGCCTTTGGAAATCTTGTACTCGCACTCAAACTCGAAGTTTTGGAACTTGTGAGCGAAAATAAGGTCGCCACCATCTTCTGCATGAGCTTCGCCCGTACCCGAGCCCTTCAAATGGATAGCACCATCTTGAACTTCCCAACTTTTGGGAGGATTGTCCATTCCGTAGCCACGCCATCCGTTGAGTGTCTTGCCGTCGAACAAAACAATGTACCCGTCCTTATCAACAGGGAACTTGGATATATCGACATTGGCTTTATCTGCTACCTTATAACCGGTAGCTGCCGAATCAGTGGACACTGCAGTTGAATCGTTAGCTGCTTCTGCATTGTTTTTACCACTATTTCCGCACGAAGCAAATAACATCAATGCGGCTGCAAATGCAAATGAAATTTGTTTCATAAACTTATTTTTTATTTCAATACTTTTACTTTGATATTACGATACCATACATCGTCGCCATGGTCTTGAAGGCCTATGTATCCTTCGTGGTTATCGCCACCACAGTTGTTCAGCAGTTCGAATGCCCTTGGCCATGCCTTTTCGCTAAACTTGCTTTCTTGCAACAATTGAGTCCACTCCGTCGTCCACATCTTATATTCTACAACTTTTACGTCGTTCTGGTAATGCTGAATTGTGCCGTTGTTTACAACAATTTTAGTTTTGTTCCACTGGCCATAAGGATTAGCATTCTGCGGCTTTGCAGGTATCATATCATAAAGAGATGCCGACTTACGATTGTTGTCCCTTCCTAATTTTGCGTCAGGGTGATTTTCATTGTCGAGCACTTGATATTCAGGAGCGGATATGAACAAAGGCTCTAAATTCTTGTTACCGTTCTGGTCGGTGGTTGTTACCTCCTGGCCAAGATAGAAGATACCGGAATTAGCTCCTTTTGCCACTTTCCATTCAAGTTCAAGCTCAAAGTTCTTAAACTTGTGGGCGAAAATAATATCTCCTCCTTCATTACCGTTGCTGCGTGAGAAATGCAATGCGCCTTCATCAATATTCCAGCAGTTAGGCAAATGGTCTTTGCCATAACCGCGCCAACCGTCAAGGTTCTTTCCGTCGAACAGAACGATATAGCCTTTATCGACTGACAATTTAAGAGGTTGAATCTGCGGTGCATTCAAAGAGTTTGAAACAAGTACCGTTGTTTCTTTAACTCCGCTGCACGATACTGCAGAGCCAGCAATAGCAAGACAAGCCAAAGAATAAATTATTTTATTCATGATTTTTTAACTTCTCCTTTCTATGATTAGGCTTGCACTATTAAGGCATTGCAGGCAGTTTCCAGCCTTCACGATAATTGTGCTTGATAAGTTCGTTTGCAAACTGCTGTGCGTTCACAGGATCTGTCCACGTCTTATTGAATGTAGGATGACCGTTATGAATCGTAAAGCCGTCCTTAATGCAGGTCTTGATTGTTTCGTTCTCGCCGATATTGGTAAAGCGCATGTTCTCGCCGTCCCACTCCAATGTCTTATTCAAAGCCTGGAGACGGATTGCCAAAACTCCCATTACTACCATTTCATTGAACGGTCCTGCCTCAGAGAAATCTGAATTACATTTTACGCGACTTGCCTTATCTTCCTTGCATGCGCGAACCCAGTCCATTTCATGAGAAACTTTAACGCGACGGCATACTTGAGGAGCATTTGGTTTACGACCCGAAAGCAGGAACGGATTCTGGCCGTAGCAACCGCAAATAAGGGTGTCTTTTGTTCCGTGGAAAATAGTAAGGCCGCCACCGTCTTGCATCAATTGCTTGTTCTGCGGGAAGCCTTTCGGACGGTCGGGCATCATACCGCCGTCATACCAGTGAACTTCAACTTCGGGCATTGCAACCTTAGGCATATTTTCGCGTGCGGGGAAAATCATCTTCACATGCTGTGCCTGCGGAGCGCATTCGCTGAGCAATAAGGTAGAAGAGCCTTCTACTTTTGTAGGATATTTAAGATTCAGAGCTTTGAAAGGCTGGTGCAAAATATGGCAAGCCATATCTCCGAGAGCTCCTGTTCCGTATTCCCACCAACCACGCCAGTTCCAAGGCTGATAAATATGGTTGTACGGTTTGAGCTTTGCAGGGCCGGTAAAGAGATCCCAGTTCAAAGTCTTAGGAATCTTGTCTTCCTTCTCGGGTGCATTAAGTCCTTGCGGCCAAATAGGACGGTCGGTAGCACACTCTACCTTGTAAACATCACCTATTTCGCCGTTCCATATCCAGTCGCAAACGGTTGCCGTGCCGTCCCACGAAGAACCTTGGTTACCCATCTGTGTAGCTACTCCTGTAGAAGCCGCCAACTTTGTAAGCAGACGTGATTCGTAAACGGAGTGTGTCAAAGGTTTCTGGCAAAATACGTGTTTGCCCATAGTCATGGCGTCAGCAGTAATGATAGCGTGCGTATGGTCAGCAGTAGCTATGATTACAGCGTCGATTTCGTTTGCAATTTCATCGTACATCTTGCGATAGTCCCAATACCTTTTAGCTTTGGGGAATTCATCGAATACGCCTTTCGCATAATCCCAGTTTACATCGCACAATGCCACGATATTCTCTGTCCCTTTCACGGCATTAATGTTAGAATGACCCATACCGCCTATTCCGACAACTGCTATATTCAGTTTGTCAGTAGGCGACACATGTCCAAAACTTTTGCCCAAAATAGAGCTCGGAGCAATAGTCAAGCCGGCTACGGCTGCTGCTCCGGTTTTCAGAAACTGTCTTCTCGAAATGTCTGACATGATTAATTTGTTTTGATTGTGAATTTTAGGTTAGTTATTATTGGTTAATTTGCTTCAAAAATAACGTTTTTTCCGGAAAGCGATACACTACCTACGGTTTTTTTTATTCAACAAGCCGTATCCTTCGGTTAAATTTCTGCGTCTTTGTCGTATTTCTTCCAAAGTCTGTAGTGTTCCTATGGCGGGCAAGTCATGCTGTCGGCTATCTTCAAGGAATCTCCATGCGTACTCGGACGCTATTGCAGAATCGCGGAAAGTGGGCAGCTCCGGATCCAACTTATTATTTTCTATGCTGTTGGCAAAACGTTCTGACAGGACATCTATGTTTTTTCCGCCATGCGGGAGCCCGGTTATCTCAGTACGATTAATTCCGTGCAAGTCGACAACAGCAGTTTTGAAGTCGTGACGCATGCGTACAATTCCTTTAGTACCTATCAATTCTGTATATGAATTGTGAGTTTGCACCTTCGACATCTGGCCATATACAAAACCTTGCGTTATGTCGAAAACCACGCCGTTCTCGAATGTTCCCTGGCATTGTATCCACCACGGGTCCTTGTAGCTCCACATGCGAACGCCTTGCGCATGCCATGTTTTATATTCCGAGCCGGCATACCAGCGCGTAATGTCCACATAATGCATTCCGCAATCGTGAAAGGCCGGGCCTTCATACTCATGTCCTTCCCCGGGAGCAAGACCTGGCGTCATGTGGCACACTCTTATTATGGCCAGTTCACCAAGTTCGCCTTCGTCCACATATTGCTTCATTTTCTTGTGATACCACGAATTGCGCAAATACAAATTTACAGTAGAAAGCACATTGGCTGATTCTGTAAGGTGAACCATCTCCCATTCTTTTTCCAAGGAGTCGGCTATTGGTTTTTCCGATATGATATGTTTGCCATAATGAACGGCTTTTTCTATCTGTTCTTTACGGAAATTGGCAAGGGTGCATAGCGCCACGGCTTTTACCGAGGGGTCTTCGAATATTACCTGTTCGTTATCCACCACTTGAGAGTTAGGCGATTTTTCCTTTGCATATTTTCTGGCCTCGGGGTCAATGTCACAAATATACGCCACGTCCCACCGGTTTGTTTCCTGGAAATGCGTTAAATACTTTTCACCCATTCTGCCAAAACCTATAAGCCCTACTTTTATCATATTACTATCTGTTTAATGGTATTATGGTATCTTGTTTCTACTAACATTTTTCTGTTCTCATGCCGGCTGCACATCCGTGCTGTCCTCCTTTTGGGCAGGCTTCACGAGGAATGCGCTTATCTCCCACAATATATATATCGGTATAAATACAACCGTCAGCGTAAACGGGTCGGACGAGGGTGTTATGACAGCCGCCAGTATAAGGAACGCCACAACGGCGTGCCGGCGGTACGTTGAGAAGAAACTTCTGTTAAGTATGCCGAGTTTTGACAGGAGCACCGCTACGAGCGGCAGTTCAAATACCAGTCCCATCATGAATATCAGCATCAGGAAGTTGTTCATATACGAATCCAAAGACAACTGGTTGCTTATCGTTGCACTTATCTGGAAATTATACAGGAACCTCAACGTAAGCGGGAACACGAGGAAATACCCTATCGCGCAACCCACGTAAAACATTATCGTACCGAACAGGAATGCCCACCGCACTCCTTTTTTTTCGTTTTCATACAACGCCGGGCAAACGAACCTCCAAATCTCGTAAATAAGATAAGGAAACGTAACCAGCAATGCGAGCCAGAACGCCAGCGTTATGTTCAGAAAGAACTGGGACGCGAGTTTTATGTTTATTATCTCGACATGTATGGGTTTATTGAACTCGCCCGGTATGAGAGGGCACATATTGGCCACTTTCGTAAGAAACTTGTAAAGAAAGAAGTCGTTGTTACACGGAGCGAGTATAACACTGTCGAATATATCCGGAATGAAAACAAACCCTGCTACAATCAGTACCGCCAACACGATGAAGACTCTCATCAACATCCACCGCAGGGCCTCTAAATGGTCCCAAAACGACATTTCAGCCTTTGCAGTCATAACGGCAGTCCCGACTATCAGTTCTTCTCGACGTCACTCTTGGCGTTGGCCTCGACGTCTGTATTGTCCTTAATATCTTTTTCTATTCCGTTTATACCTTCTTTAAAACTTCTTACACCCTTTCCTATGCCGCGCATAAGTTCGGGTATTTTTTTACCTCCGAAGAGCAGGAGCACCACGAGTGCTATTATTATAATCTCCGGAGCTCCAAGAGAACCGATGAACAGTAAGCTTAATGTATTCATTATGTTTTTTGTTTTTAAGATATTGATTTAATCACTACTGTATTTCCGCTGTTTTCTTTGCCAAAAGTACAAAAGTTCATGCTAACTGCAAAACACTTTTATCGTTTATTTAGGGCCAATTCACAAAGTTGAAACAGCATTTTAAACTTTATTTTCTCTGCTGCGCGAGTTTTAGAATTTATTTTGAAATTCAGCCTTCTTGGTTAACTTTAGTTCACCAAAATCGGCGCACCTATTTCCTCTTTTTTAATATTCGCCGCCAACTTTTAATTGTACCCGACAAAGTCGTTCCCGCAATTATGATAAAAGTCTGCGGTTACCCTTCCGCAAGTTCATAACTTTCTAAAACATAACTCGCTGTTATGAGTAACGGAGTCTGCGTGTCTTAATTTGTCCGCCTTTCCGGAACATTTTTCAAACGGGTTTTCAGGGGGCGAAAAATATGTCTGACATATTTTAAAATAGGTCAGACATATTTTGAATTATGTGCCTTGTATTTTTTCTTTGCTCCTATGTGGGTATAACGCGCTGAAAATTAGTTTTCACTTTTTCGCACGAAAAAAGGCTTTTTTCCGCAATAATTTTTCTTTTATTTCATCCGATAATTCCAACCGGAAAACCGGCATATTGCACAACAAATCTACAGCCACGGCAAAAGGCACTTGGCGTTGCATTACCGCGCTACCTCGTAAGTGAGACCTTTATGCTTATACCGAAATCCTGCGTGGTAGTAGGATACGAAGATGATGAAAGCAGCGGTTTGTTGGTCTGCCTGTCGTAATATGCCGACAGGGTTATCAGTTTCGACAGTGTATAGTCGGCCGAGAAGGATATGCGGAACGCGCTGTTGCCCGAAGTAGCCTGCGAAAGCGCTGTAAGTATGTTACGCTGAATGGAGCTTTGGTTACGTATGGAGAAGTCCAGGCGCAGGTTAAGGTCGTTGCTGATTGTTCCGGAGTTCCGCGAACTTGAGGACGACGAGCTTTCGTCCTCGTCCTCTGCATTATTTTCAGCGTTCTTCTTGGTAGTCGATGACTTGCGTGCGTTCCTTCTCTTTGGACGGCTGTTAGGCCTGAATATCTTCAAATCGTCTATCTTGTAGCCTATGCCTATAACATAATCGTTTGAGCGTGCTTCTGAAATTTGCTGTGACGTCATGGAAAGTGCGAGCATACGCGAGCGGTTATATTCAACTTTAGCCGTAAGGTTGTTGCGGAATGTCATATCAAACCCAATCAGCGGCGAGAAGTTCTCGGTTATAGAAACCGTTGATATGTCGAACATCGAGGAAGGAACAGGATTGCCTGTCGATACGTCGTTTACGAATCCTCTCGACCCTGTTAGCTTCATGAACGACGAGAATGTATTGTACGAGCCTACCGCATATATCGACTGGTAGGAATGATTTATGTTGAACGACTTGAATATCGGGCGCATAAACCGCAGTCTTCCCAATCCGGAATAAGTAACCTTCCAGTTGGGAAGCATACGTAAAAGCGAGGGGAATATATCCAACGACGAGTTTTCTCCACCGCCACAATAGGCTGCAAGGAAAGCCGGAATCATAACGTCGGAAGAATACTGCGAAATCGTTCCGTTTGCAGGGTCGAACGTTTTTCCCGCAAAGGCACTGTTAGTAGGATACGGTGCCCCGATATACTGCGCCTCCACCCGGTCGCGGAATTTAGGCAACAGATTAAGGAACTTACGAAAAGTCTTGTTCTCATAATTGTTGTCGGCATTACCCAAGGAGGCAAAGGCCGAGGAAATGGAAATCGTCGTTATGTTGAACGAGCCGGTCTGTGTGGCAGGCATTCCGTCGAACATGTATTGTATGCTACGGGCCGTGTTTACAGTTCGCGAGGCCGTCAGGTCGATTTTGAAATCGCGGAAAGGCTCAACCGTAGCACGTATTTGGAACGACTCATTCTCGTTCGTTGTAGCGGGTGTTGTAACGCTGTCGTTCGCTATGAGCCACCCCTTGTCCATGGCTTTCTTTATATAGCTTTCGTCTGTAAAACCAAAAGCAAAGTCGAGGCCGGGCTGCAATCCCGAACCGGAACGCTGGCCGAAGACATCTCCTATATTCGGGATGAAACCGGGCAGTGACATATTATAAGAGTTCTTGTATGTCACACTTATGTTACGCACCATCATGGCAGTACGGGCCAAGGCTTGCGCTATCTTATACCATGTGTTGTTTTCTATCGGCTTACCCGGAATTATGGTTACCTTAAGTTTGACGGTATCTTTGTTTAGAATCGTTATCTTGTTTGCGTTTTCAACCTTGTATTTTAGCGAATACCTTTTACCGTCCTGCAACAGCGCACGCACACGCACCTTGCGCGAACGCTTGTTGTGGGTTATAGTGATTGTTGTGTCGGGCATAAGCTGTACTTCTTGCGTAAACACACGGTCTTTCTCATCGTCTTTTTTCCTCCTTGCCGACGATGAAGTCCTCGTTGTGCGGCTCAGGGCTTTCTTTAGGAAAGGAACGCTGTTATAAATAGTCTCAAGATTGAATTTCACATTTCCGTTTATGTTCCTTGAGTTGTTTATGGTGTTACCCAAAGTTGAACCGTCTTCCAATTTTGTGCCGCGGTTCCAGTTGTACGATGAATTGAAACTTACGTCGGGTGTAATCCAACTGAATACAGGTATTTTGTTTATTGGTATTTTCCACGAGAAATCAAAATTCTGCTGGAAAGCCAACGGAGTTCCGAGATTCTTGATACTATGCCATACGGAATCTTTCCATGCTTCATATTCTGTTGGATACAAATCCTTGTTAACAGGAGAATACGGCTGTAGAATCTCCGCATTCGTAGCCGAGCTGAAAGAAGCGTGAATGTTCGAAGTAAGATCCCATTGTAGCTTGAACTGCCTGTTCCAAAGAAAATCGCTGGCCCAGGTAAGAGGCAGGGACGAGCCTGCGCCTTGTTGCTCAAGGTCTCTTTCCTGCAGTTCGTAATACGTGCGGGTTATATCGGAATTTATGGATATGCTTTGCGGAGCGTAATTTATCTTTTCTTCTTTTAAAAGTTTAAGCCACGGACTATTGCTTTTCAGTTTTTCAAAAGGTGCCCAGGGTTTAAAATTAGGAGAATACTGGTAATTGGCATTAAAGCGCCAGCTGTCGTCTTTTTCCCACACAATGGTTTGCCCGGTTGTTTCCCTATGGCTATGCGAATAACTGAACGAGAAATTGGCCGGGTCGTAAGGCATAGGATTGGTTTTCGAAACTATGTCGAAACGTACATTCGAAAGGCTGAAATTCGAATTTATCACAGTTGTTTCGGTAATGCTTCTCAAAGAATCCTTTTCTCGCTTTGTTGCAAGCGCATCTATTGCGTCGTCCAATTCCATGTCGGTGTCAAGAGGATTATATTTAGGCTTCACCCTCTCTTTGCTGTAAGAATAATATAAAGGAGCGCGGAATTTAAGTTTCTCGGGTAAGAATTTTCCCAACTCGATATTAGTAGAAAAATTGTATTCGTACAAATTATCATCGCGCCTGTCGGCCACACGATCTTCAACGCCGCCGAATCCGTCTGTTTCCACGTGTCCGCCCAAATTGATTGTACCCAAATCAGAAAGTTGTACGTTCAAGTTTCCTTTAGCCGCCCAGCCTCCTTTATTTGTATAATGTTGCAAACGCAACTCGTTAACCCAAACCTCAACGTTCGTAAGCTTACGGGAATTATTGCGCACACCAATCATTATGGTGTGGATTTCGCCCAAAGAAGGATTACCTACTATGCTTATTTTATTATTAGGACGGTCGCTGTCGTATGAGGAGAACACTTCTGAATACGACGCTGTTCCCTCGCTCTTGCGTTTGTTCCTCTCGCGCTTGAGCGTTGTGAATTTAGCCAAATCAATGTCAAGCATATTCTCTTCCGGCCATACCTGTCGCCTTGAAGCCGTTGAGTTACGGTCGTACTTTCCCTCTGGCGTCAGTTTCAGAGGTATTTCATACTCATAAAAGTTGCTCTTATAGTCTGAGCCGAAACGTATAAAAAGCGAAGCCTGGTTATCCTCGAGAGATTTGTCTTCAAGCAAAGCGTTGGCATGAACAAACATCTGGATATGCTTGTACTTGCGAAGGTCGAGATATTGGTTCTTATACACAGCGCGCGCATCACCACTGGCAAGGTTTTCTACCACCATTTGCAAAGCCTGTTCATTCTGCTCAAGGAGTTGTGATTGGTTGGGGTCGACTACACGGGTTATACCTGGAGGAAGAACATAATTTACAGGTTTCTTCTCATTGTTTTCCTCCAGATTCACTGCTGCCACGTTCATTGTTCCACTAACCGAAGGAGCCGAACCGGCGTATAGATTTTGTTCGTAGCTTCTCCATTCACCGCGCACCAAGCCTAATGTTGCAAAGCGAAGAACTATAGGTTCTTCGAAATTCGTAAGATACATTCGCATAAAACGAATGCTATTAAAATCCGAAATACTTCCTACTTTGCTTTCATACTCTTTTACCGGTACACGGAAAAGATACCATGATACATTTGCCGTTTGACCATTGCGCAACTGTACACTGGCTTTTCGTTCATCAACTATATAATTTTGTCCGACCACCATTCCGTCTGGCGACAGATGAACTTTATACTCGAAATATTTCTCATACTCATTAAGAGTATAATCCTGGTTTATATCTTCGACATCTGGCGTCGACTTATATGCGGTAGAGTAACTTTCTGGCGAGTTCTCCGAATCGGGAGAGTTGCCCTCCGTTCCGTTTATCCTTTTATATCTATCCAGGATTGAGGTTCTTGCCCTATCGTAATCAGAACCTCGGAAATAATGATAGTTATCTCCTGCGGGATCTGCTAAAATTGAATCGTAAACTTCGGTAGATACTTTGGCACGCACCTGATCCAGATAAGTTTTATAAGCCGGGAAATTGGCTTCTTCCTCACTCGACAAACCATTTAATCCGACATCTTGACGGTCACGTGCATTTGAACTCGTATTGAATGCGTAAGTAACACTGTTTTGCGACGGAACCCGCCCCCATGCTGTTTCAACATACATAGAAGCATCGTTGTCTAAAGGCAGTCCGCTCTCATAAAATTTCTTTCCGTCTTTCAGAATATCTTCGCTTATTTCGCCAAGGTTTATATACAAATCACCAGAGTGATTACCGGCTTGCTCCCTTGTATAAATAAAAGGATCCATCAGCCAAAATTCAACGTACTCTATATTGGCGGTTTCAAAGTCACTGGTATTTAATTTTCTCATCATACCGCCCCAACGAGTCGTAGGATTACTTAAACGGCCATTAATATCTAAGTCTGTATCCAAGTTATATGGTCCGCGTTCTTCGGGATAATAAGCAACATTTAAAATTGAAAGCGTGGACGATTCTCCAAAGCGTTGTTCCTTATTCGGGAACAGCTCGCGACTATACACTTCCCTCACATAGTGGTTTGATAACTGTTCCAAATCGCTCTTTATGTGACTCGGGGTAAGAGAAGAACTACGACGAGTAAACAAAGGGTCGATTTTATACCATGCCAACAATGAACGATTGTACCCATAACGCACGTCATTAACATATTTGCTTTCCGAAAAGCGCGAAGGTGTTGAGCTAAGCTGCCATTCTGTAGGAGTGCTTATGTCTATGCTGCTTTTGGTTTGCTCAAAATCGTCAATATACGAAGCGTTCCCCTGCGCGCCCTTATTATTTCCGGCTATGAGCTGTGCTACTTCCGCACTGAAATTTATATTCGACGGCTTTGAAAGTGACAGAAGCGGTATCTTATCAAGCAAATCCGTCAGCCACTGGCTTTCTTTTTTCCATGAAAGGCTCAATCCCCAAATTGTATTATTCAAAGGTTCGTTTCCCATTGACACCTTTGTAGTAAGTGGCTGTTCGGACAAATGCATGAAAGTTCCGGCCAATTGTAAATCTTTGGAAAAATCGTATTGCCAATTCAACCCCATAAGGGTTTTTCTTTCCAGCCCATAGTTCGTGTTACTTTCCAAACTTACGTTTACCGGCGTTCCGGCATCAAGGATACTCTGGTTTATAATATTAACAGTTCCCGAGCTATAGTCAACCGTATAATCGGAACCTTCGGTAAGCGTAATGCCACCGGCCGTAACAATAACACTACCTTGCGGAACGTCTGTTGCGCCCAAACTTATCTCGCCACTTTTTTGGGAAGCCTTAAACTGGCCTTCGAGCATGTATTTGTTTTTTTCGGCTATCTGCCTGGCGGTAGTTTTAGTTGAATCATACAGTTCTTGGAATACATACCTGTCGGCAACGGCGTCGTTTCCTATCTTTTCCCTTAAAAATTCTCCGAACGGCTCTGCTGAAGGAAAGAATATACGTCCTGTTGAAGAATCAATGGTGTAACCATCAACAAAGTCAAAGTATCCGTTCGGATTGGTTTTGTTGTTATTATCCAAACGGTCCAAATTCATCAAACGTATAAGCGGAGTGTTTTTCAAGTTCTCCTCGGGCAGGTAATTCAGGTAAACGCCCGTTGTGTCACTGAGTATTTTCACATCCAGGCGGAAGCGGTCTTTCTGAACTCGCGTTGCTCCTAACGAGTAAACATTTTTCATCATCAAATCCCAGTTGCCCATTGCCGGCACATTCGACGTATTTTTCAGTGCCTTTACTATAAGCGCCTGCGAATTGTCTTTTACATCCGTAGAGAATTCGCCCACCTGGTAATTCACTCCTCTATACGTATATTCATAGGCCACGGCTAGTACCTGGTCTGTTTGCAGTGTTGTCTTCAGCGATATGTATCCCAAAGCCGAATTCACGGTGTAATCGGTAGAATTCAGTTTCCGGGCGTTTTCAAGTTTTTCATAATCATCCCCACCCGCGAAACCTGCTATAGCGTCAAGTGTCTGAGTAGCCAGACTTATGTCTCTTGCTGCAGCATAAGTCGTTGTTATGGTATTATATAGGTTATTCGACGCATTCTGCGGGTTGCTTTGACCGTTACCAGCCCACATCGGGTTGCTTATATGTTCGCTTTCACCCAAATCAGTAAAAGCTATTATATTGCGTGTGTTTGTAGTCGCACCTGTTTTGTTTGTTACCCACACCTCGATACGGTTAATCTTTATGCCCGAAGTAATATTTGGCAATTGCGCCATGCTTCGGTCGTAATTATCGCGGAAAAAGTGAGACAGGAAGAAGTGGCGGTTTTCCTCGTATTCTGCTGCCGACAGTTCGAAATTGGTAACCTGGTTGCCACCACTCGATTTTACAGACGAAGTAGTTGAATTTTTGCGCGACAGCACGGTCTGCAGTTTCAGTTTACCGAACTGCATATCCACCCTCGCGCCAAACAATGACGACGCCCCGCGTACAAGCGACAAGTTTGTAGGCATTGAGATGTTACCGGCCTCGATTAGCTTTATGATTTCATCCTCTTTGCCTTCATAAGTAAGCTTCAAATCTTTTGAATCGACGTCAAACGTTGCTTCTGTGTTATAGTTCAGCGTCATGTCCATTTTATCGCCCACTTTTCCGTTAACGCTGACGTTTATTTTCTCGTCAAAGTCAAAGCCGAAAGTATTACGGTAACGCAAAGGAAGCGTGGGATTGTCGACGCTCGTCGTATTGGCCCCCAATTTAAGTTCCGCAGAGCCTTGTGTCTTAATCTGCACGCCACCGGGACCGAAAATTTTTTCAGCAGGTCCGAGGTCGAATTTCATGTCCGTAAAATCGAACTTTTCTTTTCCTTCATTCTCGAAAAGCTCGCTGTTTTTACTCTGATAATACTGTTGCATGGAGCGGCGCAAACTCCAGCGCATATATTCGTCGCGTGTAAGTAATACAGGAGTATTTAAATAAGAATCACCTATCTTCGTACCTAATTTATAATTACCGGTTTTCTCATCGTACTCAGGCGTATCGTCGATGTTCTTGGGATTACGCAAATCTATGGGACGGTTGCGCAAATCATTTTCATTATCTGGCGATGTTTTGCTTACATCAAAAATAGGCTTGGCTATGGAATCGTTAGACGGCACGGCTACTTGTGCTTCCGCTCCCTTGAATGTAAAAAAACAAGAAACGAAAACAAGCAGCGCCCCTTTGACCGACGGCCGTATGGAACGAAAAGCAGATTTTAATTGTCGGAACACGTAGATTGACACTTATGCCAAAATCAAAGCAACTTCAAAGCGCGTTTTATTATCTCTTCAACCGGAATATCCCCGTCGCACTGTTTAACTATTTCCGTCACTACCTTATGCGAGACAGAAGCCGGGTAACCCAAAGTAGAAAGAGCGCCTATGGCCTCTTCCGCATTTGCCATGCGGGCTTCGCGTCCTTGCATGCCTGCAACGGGGAAAGCAGCCTCACCGCCTGCTTTCAGTTTATCCTTAAGGTCGACTATTATTCGTTGCGAAGTTTTCAGTCCGATTCCTTTCACGGATTTCAAGGCACGCGAGTCTTCATTTGCAACGACCATGCGGAATTCGTCGGGCGAAAATGCCGAAAGTATGGTTCTCGCAGTATTGCCGCCAACTCCTGAAACGGAAAGCAAAGCCACAAAAACCTCGCGCTCGTCTTTTGTAGCAAAACCATATAAGATATATGCGTCTTCCCTTATCGACTCATATACATACAACTTTGCCTTTTTGCTGTCCTTTAGTGCGTCAAAAGTAGTCAGAGAAATGTTCAGCCCATACCCTACTCCTCCTACATCTATCACAGCAAGCGTAGGCGAAAGTTCGGCAAGCTCTCCATTTAAATATTCTATCATTTTCGAATTAAATATATCGGTACCGTACTAAATAACGATTGTATTTTTTTATTATTGCATTTTCCTGCCTATTTAGGCCGGGAAAGTAGAAAAGGTTACTACCGGTTGTTTGCCCGCCGGTGCGGCAGGGGAATTTTCAAAACCCGCAAAAGGAAGAAAAAAAATATGTCTGACATATTTTGAAATAGGTCAGACATATTTTAAAATACCTCAGACATAATTTTTCCGAGGTCCTATTTAAACCAAACCGGTTTATTAGTTAAAACAAATATCCGAGTGTAAGCAGGAATTTGCTCTTATCCAAATTTATCTTCGAGGGAGCGATGTCGTTCATAACAGCGTCGTCACCTTTTTGTGTAGAGAAAGCGTAAAAATCCCCGTCTTGCATTTGATACATGTAAGCGAAATCAGCATAGAAATGCTTGCCGGAGAATCCCACGCCGCACGTCACGCGGTTAATAGAACTGAGATTCATATAACTGGTAGACGTGGAATAGTCAAGCGAAGCACTGTTTATAAACTGGTTAAGGAACGCCTTGTCTTTCATTGGAGACGACACGTAATTGTATCCCACACGGATTGTAAACGGCGCCACATTGGCCTCTGCTCCAAGGCGTATGGTACTTACACCGTTAAGATACCTGCCGACCTGTCGATTCAACTCGCGGTCTTTTGTAGAACTGCCTTCCCAGCCCCAATCATCATAATCGTCATACGACACATTTGCCGAAGAATAATCGGCATATTCATATTCTGCATTGAGGGCGAGCAAATCGCTTATCGTTCCACCGGCCGAAACATTGAACTTCCACGGGGTACGGATGTTGTAATCATGATTTCCCACTTGAGTACGGAAATCATAATCCGTTCCTTCGATATTCGAAAGGATGAGGGAATTGCAATTCTCCGTCAGGGAATAATACGTAGGCGTGGAAACCGACAAACCAAAGCGGAAGGTATAATCGCTAAAGGGGTATATTATCGTTCCGAACTTAAAATCCACACCGCTTCCCGACAGCGACCTGTCGTTCGAGAGAGTATATTTGCCTGCTCCATCAAGCACTTCGCCGTATTCGCTGTAGCTGTTGATGTCCACATTATAAACTCCTATTGTAAAACCGAGGAAATAACGGTCTTCGAAGTTCAGGCTGGCATTAAAGTCATAAGCCTGTATGCTACCCGTCATAGCTTTGTTGTATGAGCCGCGCGAAGCATTATAAACGCTGTATTCGTCATAGCCCTGCTCGTCCTGCGTGCCGGTCTTGTTGTAAAGATAAGTTTGATACCCTGCGTCAGTAAGCGGCGAGCCTTTTTCGGGACCACCCCAGAAAGAAGCCATATCAGCCATTTGCCATGTTTGCGACGCACCGCCTAAAGCCTGCTCGGCATTAACAAGCATGTGCAGGTTTTTACGTTTCTGATAGTTAAAGCCGAAATTAACAAACTTGAGCGAAGAACTTTCGCTGTTAATTTTAAACGGATAAACAAAACCTATCTGGTCAAACGAAGCGCGTGTCTTGCTAACGTTATCGAAAGTATTGCCTTTTGAAAGGCTCGAAAGGCTCATTGTCGCTGCTGCGTCAGCGTGGCGGAGCAAGCCCGTTCCAGCCGGGTTCGTCCGCATCGTAGATATATCTGCTCCCAATGCACTCATGGCGCCTCCCATTCCTACGAAACGGGCTGTACCGTTCAAATCTTCACTGGTAACGCGCTCTACCTGGTATATATCCTGTGCGTTCGCATAAAGGGAACACATCAGCATGGCTATTGCAAATAACTTGAATTTCATTTCCTGCTTTTTTGTTTCACTACTTTATAATGCTTTCATACAACCTATGATTGCAATACATTTTATTCAGCGTATAAACCCGGACTATCAACGGCGCCGTCCGCCACCGCCACCGCCGCCGAACGAGCGTGTACCTCCGCCCATGCCGCCTCCACTCCGGAATGAGCCTCCGCCTGAAGAGCGTGAACTCCTTACTGAGCTTCCGCTACCGAAAGAGCGGGTCGACGTGCTTGGCCGGCTGCCCGATACCGAATTGTTGCGCGAAGGCGTGCGGTTTGTGTTACGGTCGTTGTAACGCGAATTATTGCGGTTTCCGAACGACCTTGCACTCGAGTTCCTGTTGTTTGTGTCGGACAAACGATTGTTCCTGTATGTGTAGTTGCGGCGCGTGCCTGCTGATGAGCTTTCCGAATTCATATCGCGGTAATTGCGCCCGCTTGTCCAGATTCTGCCTCCTGCCGAGCCTATGCGGCTGCTGTGCACATTGCCGGCAAAATAACGTCCGCCGTTTCCGCGCCATCCGTAATACCCGTGATGATAATGCGGGCGATAATCCCATGCCCAATAATGCCACGGGCGGTGATACCAACCCCAGCCGTAATACGGATAGCGCCAGCCCCAGCTCCAGTTCCAGCCCCAATATGCGTCATAATACCACGGGTCGTAGAAACCTCCCCACCCCCATACGTAATCATAATAATCCCAATAGAAAGGACTGCCAAACCCGTAGTAAATGCTAATGGACGGTGAATGGAACCGTATTATGCGGGCAGTGCATTCGTAGTCATTATTATAATACTCCTGTTCATATTCTCCGTCATACGACGACTGGCTGTCGCCTTCTCCGTCGCCCAGATAGAGAGTATCCCCATACATGTCATAACGACGGTTATACGCGTCTATCTCATCATCGGTATATCCGTCATAATCATCATATGTCGTACTATAATTGATGGTATTCGAATTGGCGGCCTTTTCGGAAGTATTGGCAGCCTTGTCGACCTTATCTTTTTTTGAAGGACGATAGTACATATCATCTCTCTGCGCGTATGCCCCGGAAACAACAGTAAGCAAAGCGACCAACAGTATAACAGACCTTTTCATAATTGCCTATTTTAATGATTGCACATTTCTTCTGGTACAAAAGTACTTATTATTTAATAAACCCGCGCCCGGGGAACAATTATTAACAGCATAAAAATCATTAAAAAAGCTCAAAGCCCGGGCTTCGGACACAGTTATCGGCAGCACCCGCGCCCATCGGCTGACGCCATTCGTCTTCAAGTTACTTTTAGCCTCTTTTCCCACATTTTAAAATGCCGGTACGGAAAGCACAAAAAGCCACGGGAAATGTCCGTTTCGGAGTCGAAAAAAGTGAAAACTGATTTTCAATGCGTTTACACCACATGGGAGCAAATAAAAAATATGTCTGAGATATTTTGAATTATGTCAGACATATTTCAAAATACAAGGCACATATTTTTTGCCCCTTGAAAACTGCCTGAAAACTCGTACTGAAAACGCAGACAAACACCGACGCGGCAAACCGCAAATGCGTTTCAAGACAACTTTGTAACAATGCCCTCGAACTAATTTATAATAATGCTACAGATTTTCAGACATATTTTGTACTTTTGCCTTGCTTAATGCAAACAGTGCAGATGAAACTGGTAATAATAACGACACCCGATTTTTTCGTTGTAGAGCACCTTATTATCAATGCGCTCTTCGACGAAGGACTCGACGCACTGCATTTACGCAAGCCAGGCAGCAGCGCAGTACTGTTCGAACGCCTGATTTCGTTAATTAAAGAAGAATACAGGAAACGGATAGTAATACACGACCATTTCCATTTGAAAAAGAAATACGGCCTTGGAGGCATTCATTTGAACAGCCGTAACCCGCAGCTGCCCGACAACTACCACGGCAACGTCACATGCTCATGCCATTCTCTGGAAGAAGTGGAGCAATACAAGAAAAAGATGAAATACGTATTCCTGAGCCCGATATTCAACAGCATATCAAAAAAGGGCTACAGTTCGGCCTTCGACGAAAAGACCCTTCGCGAAGCCGCTGATTACGGAATAATCGACAGCAAGGTGATTGCATTGGGTGGCGTAAGTTCGGAAAACATACCATTGCTGCGCGACTACGGTTTCGGCGGCGGCGCAATCTTAGGCGCTATCTGGAGCAAGTTCAATGCTACATCGACAACGGATTTCAAAGAAGTGATAAACACATTCCGACTATTACGCCGGGTTTCCGAATAAAGAAATATCAAAACTTATATACAACAACAAATAAAACCTATTTATAAAAATGAGCGAAAAACTGCCCTACATGGTTTTCTCAGGTACGAAGTCTAAGTACTTGGCAGAAAAGATTTGTGCTGAGCTGGGCTGCCCCCTCGGCAAACTGTTATTCACAAAATTCGCCGACGGAGAATTTGCCATTTCATACGAAGAATCCATACGCGGACGCGACATATTCCTTGTACAATCCACTTTCCCGAACTCCGACAACCTGATGGAGCTCCTGCTTATGATAGACGCGGCAAAACGAGCTTCAGCACGTAATATCATTGCAGTAATACCATATTTCGGCTGGGCACGCCAGGACCGTAAAGACAGGCCACGCGTATCAATCGGCGCAAAACTGGTGGCCGACCTGCTGAGCGTAGCGGGAATAGACCGTATGATTACCATGGACTTGCACGCCGACCAGGAACAAGGCTTCTTCAATGTTCCCGTAGACCACTTGTACGCCTCGACTGTAATGCTTCCATACGTGGCTTCGCTCAAACTCGACAACCTATGTATCGCCACGCCTGACGTTGGCGGTTCAAAACGCGCCAGCACGTATGCAAAATACTTCGACTGCCCGCTCGTTCTGTGCAACAAGACAAGAAAGCGCGCAAACGTGGTAAGCGAAATGCAAATCATAGGCGACGTGAAAGACATGAACGTCGTAATCGTTGACGACATAGTAGACACAGCCGGCACTATCACTATGGCTGCCAATATTATGAAGGAAAACGGAGCTAAATCCGTAAGAGCCATTGCCTCGCACTGCGTAATGTCAGACCCTGCAAGCATACGCATACAAGACTCCGCACTGGAGGAAATGGTATTTACCGACAGCATACCATACACCGACCGCTGCGCAAAAGTAAAACAGTTGACAGTAGCCGGAATGTTTGCCGAAACAATCAGGCGCATAGAAAACAACGAATCCATTTCATCGCAATACCTTATATAATAAGTTTCAGTAACTGAACTGAAGCAAGGAGCAAAATGCGAATAAAAAGGAAAAGGGAATGGCTCATACCCGAAGGTAAAGAGCCTACCGAATTGGAACGCCGGGTAATTGCGGCGGAAGAATCCGGCGCAATCGTTCCACCTCGCAACCTCATAAAAACAAAAGAGCAAATCGAGGGAATAAGACGAAGCGGCGTTGTCAACACCGGAGTACTCGACGCTGTAGCCGCAGAAATCAAAGCCGGAATGTCAACAGCCGAAATCGACAGGATTGTTTACGACTACACCGTCAGCCACGGTGCAATACCGGCACCGCTGAATTACGAAGGATTCCCCAAAAGCGTATGCACAAGCATAAACGAAGTTGTGTGCCACGGCATACCGAGCGAAAATGAAATACTTCGCGAAGGCGACATAATAAACGTAGATGTATCTACAATACTTGACGGATATTACAGCGACGCTTCGCGCATGTTCGTAATCGGAAAAACCACCAATGCAAAGCAACGTTTAGTGGACTGCGCCCGCGAATGCCTTGAAATAGGAATGAAAGCGGCCAAGCCGTACGGATTCCTTAGCGACATAGGCTATGCCATAACAAAACACGCGCATGCAGCAGGCTTTTCCGTAGTTCGTGACTTGTGCGGGCATGGCGTAGGCTTGGAGTTCCACGAGGACCCTGATGTAGAACACTACGCACGGAAACCGGGACACGGCATGCTGCTTGTGCCGGGAATGGTATTCACCATAGAACCCATGATAAACATGGGAGACTGGCACGTTTTCATAGACGCTGCCGACGACTGGACCGTAGTAACAGAAGACGAGCTGCCGAGCGCACAATGGGAGCACACGTTCGTAATGACCGAAACCGGACTTGAGATTCTAACCTATTAAAAAACTCCGAGAACAGAAATGGCAGAGCAAAAGCACTCGAACAAAATAACCATATTAGGAATCGAGTCCAGCTGCGACGACACATCCGCAGCAGTAATACAAGACGGATTCCTGCTAAGCAACGTAACCGCTTCGCAAGCTGTGCATGAAGCATACGGCGGAGTCGTTCCGGAATTGGCTTCGCGTGCACACGAAAAGAACATCGTGCCCACAATCGACCAGGCGTTGAAACGCGCAGGAGTAAACCCGGAAGAACTTTCCGCTATAGGAGTAACCTTAGGGCCGGGACTCATGGGCTCACTACTTGTAGGCGTGTCGTTCGCAAAAGGACTTGCCGTATCGCTCGGCCTGCCGCTCATAGAGGTTAACCACCTGCAAGGACACATACTGGCACACTTTATAAAGACTCGCGAGGAAGAACCGCACATTCCAGAACTGCCGTTCATTTGTTTGCTTGTCAGCGGAGGAAATTCGCAAATTGTAAAAGTAAACGCATACAACGACATGGAAATATTGGGGCAAACGATTGACGACGCCGCAGGCGAGGCCATCGACAAGTGCTCCAAGGTTATGGGGCTTGGTTATCCGGGAGGGCCCATAATCGACAGGCTGGCACGCCAAGGCGACCCGCATGCCTTTACGTTCAACAAGCCAAACATGCCGGGGTACGATTATAGTTTCAGCGGCCTCAAGACATCTTTCCTTTACGAGTTGCGCGACTTCATAAAGCAAGATCCTAACTTCATCGATAACCATAAGGAAGACCTTGCCGCCTCGTTAGAATATACCGTAGTAAGCATATTGATGAAAAAGCTGGAAGCCGCGGTAAAAGACACAGGAATCAAACGAGTGGCAGTTGCAGGAGGAGTCTCGGCCAATACGGGACTTAGGCAGGCGTTCCTTGAGAGGGCTGAAAGAAACGGATGGGAAGTGTTCATTCCAAAGTTCGGATACACCACCGACAATGGTGCAATGATTGCCATTGCGGCGTACTTCAAATACCTGGACAAAGACTTCTGTCCTATCGAAAAGCCTGCATATTCACGTGTTACAATAAAATAAAAACATATAACCATGAACTTAGACATTAGAATAATAAGCCGTGACATTAACGAAATGTTATGGAAGTCGAAGAAGACATTGTCTACGGCCGAAAGTTGCACATCGGGGCGTGTAGCCACAGTTCTGACAGCCACACCCGGAAGTTCCGAATATTACCTCGGAGGAATTGTATGTTACGCCGACAAAGTAAAGGAAGAACTGCTCGGAGTGGACCAACAACTCATCGAGACAAAGACATCCGTGTGCGAAGAAGTGGTAAAACAGCTGGTATTAGGCTCCAACAAGCTGTTCCATTCCGATTACGCCGTTGCCGTTAGCGGTTACGCAGGCCCGGGCGGGGGAACTCCCGAAATTCCCGTAGGAACTATCTGGATAGCCGTTGGAAATGAGGAAAACATCGTAACGCGCAAACTGCAACTCGACCATGGCCGCGACAAGAATGTTTCGATTGCCACATTTACCGCAATGCAGATGCTCCACGAATTGCTGAGTTCGCAAGCACAAAACAACGAGGAATAAACCGGCAAGTTTTATTTGTCTGCATTTCCAGCCCCGTTTTCAAACGGGTTTTCAAGCGGCAAAAAATATGTGCCTTGTATTTTAAAATATGTCCGACCTATTTCAAAATATGTCGGACATATTTTTTCCTTGCTCAGAGAGGGGTATAATTCTCTGAAAATGAGTTTTCACTTTTTCCTGCCCGAAAGCAGACATTTCCGTACCGTTTTCCCGTTGTTAAACCCAATTCGGTCGTTAGGCTTCGTCAAATTGCGTGCTTATGCCTGGCAGATAGCTTTACGCCCGGCTTCGCCGTAGCCCGCTACGCCTTCAGCCGGGCGGGAAGACGGATGACGGCAGAAGTGCGTAAGTTGGCGAAGGGACAGCACTTGACGTTACTACTTAATTACCTAATGACCGTTTTGGGTTAAATACTATCAAAGCATATCATGCCATGCAACAGTCGTAAGTCGTTACCCGCCAAACGAACTATGCCAACTTTGGCCGGCTGTCCGCCTTTACGAAAGAAAAAACAGAAATCCTCAAGTTTTTTTCATTGAAAGTATTCATACTTAGAAAAAAATCCGTACCTTTGCAACCCGAAAAGAGCACCCACCTAACAACAGGCATTCCCGGGCGCAGGTTTCAAAAGGAATAAAATAAATAGAAATACGATGTCAAAGATTTGTCAAATCACCGGAAAGCGCGCTATGATGGGCAATAACGTGGCCCATTCGAAATTACGCACAAAGCGCACATTCGATGTGAACCTGTTTACAAAGAAATTCTACTACCCTGAAGAAGACTGCTGGATCAGCCTTACCATTTCTGCAGCAGGTTTACGGTTAATCAATAAAATTGGGCTCGACGCAGCCTTGCGTAACGCAATAGAAAAAGGTTTTTGCGATATTAAGAGCATTAAAGTAATAGCTTAAAAGAAAGGGAATCGACTATGGCAGGAAAAAAAGCTAAAGGCAATAGGGTTCAAGTAATCTTGGAATGCACCGAGATGAAACAAAGCGGGCTGCCGGGCACATCGCGGTATATAACCACAAAAAACCGCAAGAATACTCCCGACCGTCTGGAATTGAAAAAATACAACCCCATACTCAAACGTATGACCGTTCATAAAGAAATCAAGTAAAATCGTAAATCATGGCAAAGAAAGTTGTTGCAACCCTGCAAACAGGTAAGAAAGACGGTCGCTCGTACAGCAAAGTTATCAAAATGGTAAAAAGTCCGAAAACCGGAGCTTACATTTTTGACGAACAAATGGTTCCAAACGAGGCCGTAAAAGCTCATTTAAAAAAATAATCGATTAGACAGTTTAAAAGAAATAGAGAAAGCAAGAATACACGTTAAACAGAGAACGTTATTCTTGCTTTTTTTATGCGCCTGCGGGCAATGCACATTGTGTAATTTAAGTAAATTTGCAGAATAGTGTCGCCTATTATTGCCAAACATTGATTCAAAACAACACACCGAACAATGGAACCGTTAAAGCATGAATGCGGCGTGGCGTTAGTGCGCCTGCTTAAACCACTCGAACACTACCAGAACAAATACGGCACCTGGAACTACGGCTTAGAGAAACTCTATCTCATGATGGAGAAACAACACAACCGCGGGCAAGAAGGTGCCGGCATTGCATGCGTCAAAATGCAAGCCCCGGCAGGAGAGGAATTCATCTACAGGGAACGCGCCACAGGAAACACAGCCATACAGGAAATTTTTGGAAGAGTAGCAGAAAGTCTTAAGAATATTCCCGACTACAAGAAAAAAGACGCCGCCTATGCCGAAAAGCACTTCCCTTTCGCAGGCGAAATCTACATGGGGCATTTGAGATACTCCACCACCGGACGCAGTGGCCTTACATACATACACCCCTTCCTGAGACGCCACAGCTGGCAGGCACGCAGCCTCTGCATTTGCGGGAATTTCAACATAACCAACGTAGACGAGATTTTCGACATACTGACATCAAAAGGGCAACATCCCCGCTACAACGCCGACACATACCTGCTGCTCGAACAACTGGGACACTGCCTCGACCTCGAAAACGAGAAACTGTACAAGGAAGCGCATGACAACAAAGTAGAGCACGACAAAATAACCCGATACATAGAGGAACATATAAATATCGCCAATATCTTCCGCACATCTTCTCCATACTGGGACGGGGGATACGTAATATGTGCCATTACCGGAAGCGGAGAAACAATAGTAATGAGAGACCCTTGGGGAATAAGGCCCGCATTCTGGTACAAGGACGACGAAAAAGTGGCTATCGCCTCTGAACGGCCGGTAATACAGACTTCTTTCAACCTTGAAACCGACGACGTACATGAACTTAAAGCGGGGCAAGCCATAATAATAAACAAAAAAGGCGAAGTACGCTTAGAACAAATAATAGAACCAAAACAGCCAGCCTATTGTTCTTTTGAAAGAATATACTTTAGCCGAGGAAGTGACCGGGACATATACAAGGAACGCAAGGCGTTGGGATACGAGTTACGCGAACAAATCCTTAAAGCTGTTGATTATGATGTAGAACATACAGTCTTTTCATTCATCCCAAACACAGCAGAAACTGCTTTTTATGGAATGATGGAAAGTTTTGAGGCTTACCTGAACGAAAGAAAAATAGAAGAAATTAAGGCGTTAGAACACATACCTACAAACGAAGAGCTCTGCAAAATACTGAACAAAAGAATTCGTTCAGAGAAAATTGCGTGGAAAGATATAAAAATGCGTACCTTTATAACCGAAGGAAGCAGCAGGAACAACCTCGCAGCACATGTGTATGACATAACATACGGAAGTCTTGTGCCCGGCGTTGACAACCTCGTGATAATAGACGACAGTATCGTAAGAGGTACTACCTTGCGCGAAAGCATAATAAGAATACTCGACAGATTACATCCAAAAAGAATAGTAATAGTTTCATCTTCGCCACAGGTACGCTACCCTGATTACTACGGGATAGATATGTCCAATTTAGAAGAATTCATTGCTTTCCGCGCAGCAATAAAACTTCTTGAAGATACACAGCGGCAAAATATAATAACTGAAACATACTACTCCTGCAAGGCACAGGAAAACAAGGCCAAAGAAGAAATGCAAAACTACGTTAGCAATATATACTCTTCTTTTACCGATGATGAAATATCAAAAAAGATGGCCGAAATGCTAAAGTCTGACGACATACATGCTGAAATAAAAATAGTGTTCCAAACTATCGATAACCTTCACAAAGCATGCCCAAACTCGCCAGGCGACTGGTACTTCAGCGGCAATTATCCGACCAAAGGCGGAATAGCACGCTTAAACCAGGCATACATCGAATATATTGAAAACGTATATTCAAAAAACGTCACGAATAATTAAGTAATACATGACAGACTCTATAAAACCTAAAAAAATGAGAAAAGCAACACTCCTATTGGATGATGGTACAAGCTTCAACGGCTATTCGTTCGGCGCAGAACACCCGATTGCCGGAGAAGTGGTATTCAACACAGCAATGTCCGGATACCCAGAAAGCCTTACCGACCCTTCCTATGCAGGACAGCTAATGGTACTTACATACCCTTTGATTGGAAATTATGGCGTGCCGCCGTTTAAAATCGAGCCTAATGGCATTGCCACATATATGGAAAGCGACAAAATATACGCTTCCGGGTTGATAGTAAGCAACTATAGCGAAGGCTACAGTCATTGGAGTGCAGTTGAAAGTCTTTCAGACTGGCTTAAACGTGAAAACATCACGGGAATAACAGGAATTGACACGCGTGCTCTTACAAAGGTATTAAGGGAGCACGGTGTGATGATGGGCAAAATACTGTTTGATGACGAGCCCAATAACATTCCAACAGCAAAATACGAAGGCGTCAATTATGTAAGCCAGGTATCGTGCAAAGAAGTAATACGCTACAACGAAGGAAAAGACAGAAAGAAAATACTGCTTGTTGACTGCGGGGTTAAGAACAACATCATCCGCTGCCTTATTGAAAGAGGAGCAGAAGTCATCCGTGTTCCTTGGGATTATGACTTCAACCAAATAGAGTTTGACGGCCTTTTCCTGGCCAATGGCCCCGGCGACCCTAATACATGCGAGAAGACAGTTGAAAATATACGTAAGTTTATGGGTGCTCCTGAAATAAAGCCTTGCATGGGAATATGTATGGGAAACCAACTTATATCAAAAGCGGCCGGTGCAAACATATACAAGTTAAAATACGGTCATCGCAGCCATAACCAGCCTGTTCGCAGAGTCGGAACAGAGCAATGCTTCATTACAAGCCAAAATCACGGGTACGCAGTAGACAGCTCCACACTTCCAAAAGATTGGGAAGAATTGTTTGTTAACATGAACGACGGTTCCAATGAAGGAGTTCGTCACAAACACAACCCTTGGTTCAGCGCTCAATTCCACCCCGAAGACTGTGGCGGACCTCTTGATACAGAATTTCTTTTCGACTATTATTTAAACCTAATTAACCAAACCGGAAAATGAAAGACGCAGATATAAAAAAAGTTTTGCTATTAGGCTCTGGTGCCTTAAAAATAGGAGAAGCAGGGGAATTTGATTATTCCGGTTCGCAAGCTTTGAAAGCATTGCGCGAAGAAGGAATCGAGACCGTTCTCATAAATCCTAATATCGCAACAGTACAAACCAGTGAAGGCATTGCCGACCAAATATATTTCCTGCCCGTCACCCCTCTGTTCGTTGAAAAGGTTATTGCAAAAGAGCGCCCACAGGGCATAATGCTGGCTTTCGGCGGACAAACTGCGCTTAACTGCGGCGTAGAACTGTACAAAAGTGGTGTGCTTGAAAAATATAATGTAAAAGTTTTAGGAACTCCCGTCGAAGCAATTATCAACACTGAAGACCGCGAACTCTTCGTTGAAAGACTGAACGAAATCAATATAAAGACGATAAGCAGCGAAGCGTGCCAGAACATAGAAGAAGCACGTAAAGCTGCAAAAGAGCTGGGCTACCCTATAATCATACGCGCAGCATATGCATTAGGTGGATTAGGCTCAGGATTTTGCGACAACGAAGAAGAGCTAAACAAGATTGCTGAAAAAGCATTCTCTTTCTCTCCGCAAGTTCTTGTGGAAAAAAGTCTGCGCGGCTGGAAAGAAATAGAGTATGAAGTTGTACGCGACCGTTACGACAATTGCATAACGGTTTGTAATATGGAAAACTTCGACCCGCTGGGAATCCATACCGGCGAAAGTATCGTTGTCGCACCGTCGCAAACGCTAACAAACCACGACTACCATAAATTGCGCGCACTAAGCATTGAAATAATCCGACATATAGGTATTGTGGGAGAATGTAACGTGCAATATGCTTTCGATCCTAACTCCGACGATTACCGTGTCATAGAAGTCAATGCCCGGTTAAGCCGTTCTTCTGCGTTGGCTTCAAAAGCGACAGGATACCCATTGGCTTTTGTTGCAGCAAAGTTAGGACTGGGATACGGATTGTTTGAACTGAAAAACTCCATAACCAAGACCACAAGCGCTTTCTTTGAGCCCGCATTGGACTACGTAGTCTGCAAAATTCCTCGCTGGGATTTAAGTAAGTTCCGCGGGGTAGACCGTGAATTAGGCTCAAGCATGAAATCCGTAGGCGAAGTAATGGCTATAGGCCGGACTTTCGAAGAAGCCATCCAAAAGGGTATCCGCATGATTGGACAAGGAATGCACGGATTCGTAGACAACAAAGATCTTGAAATAAAGAACGTGGAACACGCTTTGAAGGAACCTACCGACAAACGTATTTTCGCCATTTACGAAGCATTCCGCGAAGGATACACAATAGACAAAATACACGACCTCACGAAAATCGACAAATGGTTCCTGCAAAAGCTCTATTACATTTATGAAACCAACGAAGAGCTTAAGGCTTGTCCGAACATCAATGTGTTAGACACAGAATTGCTTCGTAGGGCAAAACTGCAAGGGTTCTCCGATTTCCAAATAGCAAGGGCTTTGAAGCTGGAAAAAGAAATGAACATGCACAAAGCCATGCTCGTGGTACGCGCACGACGCAAGCAGGCAGGCATTGTTCCATACGTTAAACAAATCGACACACTCGCAGCCGAGTATCCAGCCCAGACGAATTACCTTTATTTAAGTTATAGTGCATGCTCGCACGACATTAACTATGAGCGCGACAATCGCTCTGTAATAGTCCTTGGCTCGGGAGCATACCGTATAGGAAGCTCCGTTGAATTCGACTGGTGCGGCGTTCAGGCCCTTCAGACAATACGCCGCGAAGGTTTCAGGAGCATTATGATAAATTATAACCCCGAAACCGTATCCACAGACTACGATATTTGCGACCGACTGTACTTCGACGAACTTACATTTGAGCGTGTAATGGACATAATAGAACTGGAATGCCCATACGGCGTAATTGTATCTACCGGTGGCCAGATACCGAATAACCTCGCTGTGCGTCTTGACGAGCAGCACGTTCCCATACTCGGCACATCTGCCAAAAATATCGACAACGCCGAAGACCGCGAGAAATTCTCGGAAATGCTCGGTATGATAAACGTAGACCAGCCGGAATGGAGCGCACTCACAAACATGGAGGACATACATAAATTTATCGACAAGGTAGGTTTCCCCGTGCTCGTCCGTCCTTCATACGTACTCTCAGGAGCAGCCATGAACGTATGCTCCAACAATGAGGAACTTGAGCGCTTCCTGCAACTGGCAGCCAAGGTATCGAAAGACCATCCCGTAGTTGTAAGCCGCTTCATAGAGCATGCCAAGGAAATAGAAATGGACGCTGTAGCTCAGGACGGCAACATAATTGCCTACGCAATAAGCGAGCACATTGAGTTCGCAGGTGTACACTCCGGAGACGCAACAATACAGTTCCCGCCTCAGAAACTGTACGTCGAAACTGTCAGGAGAATAAAGAAAATCTCCCGCCACATAGCCAAGCAGCTCCACATAAGCGGACCTTTCAACATACAATACCTGGCAAAGGACAACGAAATAAAGGTTATAGAGTGCAACTTGCGCGCGTCAAGAAGTTTCCCGTTCGTGAGCAAGGTTCTCAAACTGAACTTTATCGAACTGGCAACAAAGATAATGCTCGGACGCAAGGTTGAACGCCCGGCCAAAAACCTGTTCGACCTTGAATATGTAGGCGTAAAGGCCAGCCAGTTCTCGTTCAACCGCCTACAGAAAGCCGACCCCGTTTTGGGCGTAGACATGGCGTCCACCGGCGAAGTTGGTTGCCTTGGCGACGATACCAGTTCGGCCCTGCTGACGAGCATGCTTTCAGTCGGGCAGAAAATACCCAAACAAAACATACTCCTCTCCACCGGTTCGGCAAAGCAGAAAGCCGAAATGCTCGACGCCTGCCGCACACTCGAAAAACACGGCTACACGTTATACGCAACCGGAGGAACATCGCGTTACCTCGACGAGAACGGCATAGCCAACACGCGCGTCTACTGGCCCAGCGAGCAGGGAGAGCCGCAGGCATTGAAAATGTTGCACGAGCACAAGATTGATCTCGTTGTCAACATTCCCAAAAACCTTACTGTAGACGAATTGGACAACGGATACAAGATTCGCCGCGCAGCCATAGACCTCAACGTGCCGCTCATAACAAATTCCCGCTTAGCCGACGCTTTTATAACGGCATTCTGCCGCATAAACATAAACGACTTGGCTATCAAGAGCTGGAGCGAATACGGCAGTGACGACATGTAATACCGGAAAATAACTCTAAAGCCGAACGTGGCGGTGCAATAATGTGCCGCCACGTTGCGTTTTTACTCTAAACTACTGAAACATTGCCAAAACAGAAAAGTTCCATTCCGTATGGTTGACGTATAAAAGGATATTATGGAAAAGCGCATGGTAATCATGGGAGCCACGTCGGGCATTGGGCGCAAAGTGGCCGAACTGTACATAGGCAGGGGCTGGCGCGTGGGCGTGGCCGGGCGGCGCGTGCACCTGCTCGAGGAGCTGAAACGCATAAACCCCGACCGCGTGGAATACGAACCCGTCGACGTAACCGGCACATGCCCCGAAGAAAGCCTCCTCCGCCTGATTGAACGCTTAGGAGGCATGGATGTATATTTTCATTGCTCTGGCATAGGCCACCAGAATATGAATTTGGACGCGGATACCGAACTTGCCACAGTGCAGACGAACAGCATTGGATTTACCCGCATGGTAGGAGCCGCGTTCAGGTATTTTGCCGAAAAAGGCACAGGCCACATAGCCGTTGTCTCGTCCATAGCCGGGACAAAAGGCCTCGGTGTTGCCCCTGCCTACTCCGCAACGAAACGCTTTCAGAACATATATATCCAAAGCCTTGCCCAGCTCGCCCGCATGAAGCATTACGATATAAGCTTTACCGACATACGTCCCGGATTTGTGGATACCGACCTGCTGTCGGGCAACCAGCACTACCCTTTCATGATGAAACCCGAGAAGGTAGCCTGCGCAATAGCGAGAGCAATAAACTACAGACGCAGGAAAGTTGTCATAAACCGGAAATACGCGCTACTTACTTTCCTGTGGTCCATGATTCCCGACTATATTTGGGAACGTCTTGACATACATGCTAAGGCCAAGAATCCCGACAAACTATAAAACCGCTCCGCTGTTGCAATACCAACTATTAGAGTAAAATGTCCGAATGCGTTGTCATCGTTATTTTCTACCGCATAAAAACGACCGGGAATCATGGTCGTAATTGTCCGTTTCCGAAGCAGGAAAAATGAAAACTAATTTTCAATGCGTTATACCCACATAGGAGCAAAGAAAAAATACAAGGCACATAATTCAAAATATGTCTGACCTATTTTAAAATATGTCAGACATATTTTTTGCCTCTTGAAAACCCGTTCTAAAAGTATCTTAAAACCGCAGACAAATAAGGACACACGAATTTTACACTTAAAGTATATGGTTTTATTATCCTGTATCGTTGCCGTGATTGTACACTACAATATTTTATATCCAAGCAAAGAACTGAACTTGTAACACAACCGCGGGAAACGTCCCAGCACCTGACCGAAGAAAAATCCCCACCGTGAACGGAAAAAACGCATGTAATTGGCTTGTTCTATAAGTTGCAGCGAAGGTTCCCACTGTTCCACCACACGCCCATCGCTCAGTCCTGAACGTATCTCTGCCTCATGGCTGCGGAGAGAATCGGGTTTTACACCGTGTCGGCTCATCATTGTGCCGCATACATCAAACCAGAGCTCGCCGCCCTTGAAACGACTGGCTATCTGGTGCAGAAAATTAATTACCTGCTCCTCATAAAAATACATCAGCACACCTTCGGCCACAAAAATAAAATCGCAACCGGGATGTTTTGCCTTCAAAACGTCCAGCCAGTCACTATCCAACAAAGAAGCCGGAACGTAAGGGTTTCCGAGCTGCTCTGGAATCAATTGGCGACGCAGTGTTATTACTTCGGGCAAATCCATGTCGTAAAAAACTCCTTTGCTACTTGCGATCCTCTGGCAACGTGTATCAAGTCCGCAACCTACGTTCACCACGACAGGATTGGGATGGCTGTCGACGAAACGCCTAACTGCGCCGTCGAAATACCATCCACGAACAACACACCCTACTTCGCTCAATTTCGCCTTGTCGAAACGAGTGTAATCATACTCCAGACTTTCAACCAGTTCTTCTGCGACTTTGTCCTTCAGGATAGGATTGCTGCGGCGGCTTTCCTTTGCCCTCATGTAAAGAGGAATAAGCAACGTTTCCGCAACAACACTCTTAAACTCATGTTTCTGTTTCATTTGCTTTTATACAATTATAACATTTCACGTATTCATGTTTCAAAGGTAAAGGCCTTATAACTTACATACAATACCTATTTACAAGGATTTTATATTAATAAACAGCTAACTTAATCGTTGCGGACTAACGTAAAACGGTGGTTCTCTATATCTTTAAAAATCGTTATAATACAATTCAAGGTTATTAAATGCTTAGGCAAGGAATGTGTATCTTATCCTGCACCACGCTGGCTAATTAGGAAAAAAAGACCCGTGCCCGGTGTTGCCGAAAACTTGCGTTTTCGTTTGCCCTTGCGCACTTCTTTATGTAATTTTGCCAAATAATTTTAATATCACATACCTTTTAGGCATTTTGGCGTGATGAACCGTTGCGCCGACAACTAACGATGGCTTTCAATTCCTTTGCCTACCTGCTTTTCCTGCCTAGCGTTTTCCTGATATATTGGGCGCTTAGGCGCAGTTACCGCCTGCAAAACGTGCTTATAGTGCTTGCAAGCTATCTGTTTTACGGATGGTGGGATGTCAGGTTCCTTTTGCTCATCGCATTTACTACCGTCAGCAGTTTTTTTCTCGCTCTTGCTACTGACCGCAGTATTAACCGCGGCAAAAGCGGGGCAGCATACAATGTTTTGAACGTTCTGGTAAACGCAGGAGTGCTGTGCGTTTTCAAATATTACGATTTCTTTGCGCAAAGTTTTGCGGATGTATGCACACACTTAGGTTTCGCAACGCACCCGGTGCTTTTGAACTTGCTTCTGCCGGCCGGTATAAGTTTTTATACATTCCAAGCCATCGGTTACGGCATAGACGTTTACAGGCGACGTATGCCTGCAACGCGCGATTTGGTAGCGTTCACCGCTTTTATCAGCTTCTTTCCGCAACTTGTGGCCGGCCCTATCGAAAGGGCTACACGCATGATGCCGGTGTTCACCTCCCCGCGCACGTTCAAATATGCCAATGCAGTTGAAGGCTTACGCCGCATTTTGCTGGGACTGTTCAAGAAGATGGTAATAGCCGATAATTGCGCGCAGGTAGTAACCCCCATATTCGACAACTGGCACGAAGCCAGCGGCGTGGCTCTCATCATCGGAGGTTTGATGTTCACATTGCAGATATACGGCGATTTCTCCGGTTATTCAGACATTGCAGTAGGAAGTGCAAAGCTGTTCGGCATAGAGTTGCAGGAAAACTTCCGTGCTCCTTACTTTGCACGCAGCATAGCTGACTTCTGGCGGCGGTGGCATTTGTCGCTTACCGGATGGTTTCGCGACTATATTTACATACCTTTGGGCGGAAACAGGAAAGGTACATTCAAGACGTGGCGGAATGTTTTTATCGTGTTTTTCCTGTCGGGGCTATGGCACGGAGCGGCCTACACATTTATATGTTGGGGATTGTTCCATGCCCTGCTGTTCATACCGTTCTCATTTCTCGAGCGTATAAAGGTTGCCTTGCCCGCACGCCGTATGTTGACATTCGTCTGCGTCTTCATTGGCTGGATTATTTTCCGTTCGGCAAGCATGGAAGATGCTTTCGGCTACCTCGGACGCATGTTCACTTTGGGAGGCTTTGAAAACATTGCCGCGCTACCGTCGGGATTGAAAGCAATGGCAG
>ULUV01014423.1_pt1 | contig 82366 bp, 58 predicted proteins | sample 1958921 | NCBI WGS metagenome assembly ULUV01 (sample SAMEA4835772, study PRJEB28245) | human gut metagenome | biome: gut microbiome; material: fecal sample | place: Denmark | collected 2008
GCGGGCTATGCCGCTGTCCGGCTATGAACTGGTCCGCCCGGAGTTAACTTGCAAGAAAAGTGCTCTCCTGTGTTTCCAATGACTATTGACGTTTGAAAACGCAAAGGTAGAGGCCGATCAGCTGCACGTCAAGACATAACTGCGGAGACGCCTGTAAATTTTGGAACCAATGAGCATCCACATAAAGCCGCAAAAAACCTTATAATCTATTGAATCATTGATTGTTACGCTGATTTTAACTCACTATCCAATATGCTCACTCCCATAAAAAATCAGGATGATGAGCATATTTGCATTTTACCCTAAACCCATATAATCAATTGCATATCAATTTATTATATAGTCTCACACAGGCTTCTTCGGATGCTCATTGGTTCAGAATGGTAGGGATAGCGGGCTCCGGCGAGTATAGATCCTGACGCCTGTTATTGTGTGCTGCGGTAAAATTTACCATTCTGTCCCAATTGGCCGTTAGAAGTGGCAGTCAGTCCCGGAATACCTCTTACCGTGCAGACAATCTTACCGTCGGCATCAATGATGTATGACAGGACCTCATCCGTCTTGTCATCATCCTTATACAGAACGAATCCCTTGCTGTCGCTGGATGGGACACCGAGGAACCACATGAGAATCATGCTTTCAGAACCGAAACTTGCCGTTTGTCTTCACCTGCTCATACTCGTTCCAGACCTCATGCCTTTCAGCCGGACTATACTCCTCCCAATGCGAAGCGCTTCTCAGAAAATAACCTCCGTCATATGAGTAGAGGCCGGTCTGGCCGAATGCTGGAATCAATGTCTAGAGCAATGTCAGTACGCTCGCCAGAAGGAATCGCACGGCTTTAGAAACTCAGTCCCATTCCGACGACCAATGAGCGTGGAAGAGACGGGCCGTAGATGTATCCGGAGTCACGCAATTCTCCCTTGTCAAAGTCTTTCTGATAGGCATTGAAAATATTCTTGACACCGGCGTGGAGATTGATGCGGCAGGATTTCATGACATTGAATTCGTAACTTATCTTGCAACTCATATCCCAGAAGGATGGGGTGTTGACAGCTACATCGACATCTGTTCCGCTTCCCGTGAGATGCTGTGTCAGCATTGACCCTGTGTATGTGCCGGACAGGTCAATGTCGAAGTTTTTGAAAGGAGAGTAGCATGCCACCAGATAGCCGTAGGTGTCCGGTGAACGGAACATTTTGCTGACTGGAGCCACATTCTCGTCATCGCTCCATGCCTGAGCTTCATCATAACGGCTTCGCTGTATGGTCAGGCCTCCTTGCAGGCTGAAAAACTTGGAGACTGCCAGTTTGCCTTCCATTGTGCAGCCATAGACTTTTGCGCCGGAACCGTTGTATCTCTCCATGATTGTGCTCTTTCCGCCGTCGGTCTTGTTTCCTGTCTGTCTAAGAGAGTAGGTGTCCTTCAGGATGGTTAAGAATCCCTCAGCCATAAGATTTATGGAGACATTGTCCAAGGAGAGATACCAGTCTGCAGAGGTGCTGAACGAGTGGGACTTCTCCTCCTTGAGGTTGTCGGCAAGCCTGATTCTTATTCTGTCACCTCCGGCTACTGCAACATGCAGATCTTCGTCAAACGCCTGTGGCGCACGGAAACCTTTGGCATAGATGGCACGGAAACTCAGATCACGGAACGGACTGTAGCGGATATTGACCCTTGGCGAGAATATCGGCCTGCTGATGAGATTATGTTTGTCAATACGGACACCACCAAGAATTCCCCAGTGTTCGTTCTTCCATTCGTTCTGGATATAAGCGCCGAGGATATTTATCTTCTGGGCAGTTTTATAGTCATATCCGAGTGAGATGTCATTCAGATTGTCGAAACTGTACTCCAGGCCTGCCGTGAGTTGTGCCGGCATGAAAAACAGGCGGTCGAACTTGTACGAATACTGTCCTCCGCCGACGGCAGTGAAGTCAGTCGTCTTTCCATACGCATACGGGTCCATTCCGGTTCCGTAGTAGCTGTTTCTGTGTATGTGCTGCGCGGAAACATAAATATTCCAGATATGCCTGCCATCCTGGCTCTGTCCGTCATAACTGATGGAACCGCTGTTGTTTATATGCTCGGTCTGCTCAGCAATAAGTGCCTCATGTGCAGGTCTGTCCAGACGGTCACCTCCGCGTCTGTACTCCTTTACACCATGATATTCGAATTTAAGTTTCGAGAAAGGATTGATCCGTAGATGTCCTCTTGTGCCGACAGTGGTGGTGTTGAGGGAGGGGAATTTCTGTAAATCCGTCTTTGTCAGCGTCATAGCCGTCTCTCGAGCGTCTCTGTCCGAATACGAACAGGCCGCCTCTTCCGTCGTCTGTGACCATGGAAGCATTTATGCTGGTATTGTTGTCCAATGCGCCGCTCATGCCGATGGAAGTGAGTTCGTGGCTTATTCCGGCACTGGACCTCATGGCTTCTTTTGTGATGATATTGATCGTTCCTCCTATTGCTGAGGCTCCGAACAGGGCTGAGCCGCCTCCACGCACCACTTCCACGCGGTCAATCATTGACGCTGGTAGTTGCTCCAATCCATAAACGCCCGCAAGCGCTGAGAAAATCGGTCTGGAGTCAATGAGAATCTGCGAATAGTGTCCGTCGAGTCCGTTGATTCTTGCCTGCGTGAAACCGCAGTTCTGGCAGTCGTTCTCGATCCGGACTCCCGGCTGGAACGTGAGTCCTTCCGCCAGGGTAGGCGAGGATGTTGTAGCGAATATGCGGCTGTCTATGACATTGACAAGAGTAGGTGCCATCTTTCTGGATGTGCGGTTTCGGGTGGCGCTGACTACGACTCCGTCGAGGGAGAGCGGTTCCTCTTCTAGGCTGAAATTCACCTCGTATGACTTTCCGGCTTCGATGTCGAGTGAGACTTTTGCATCTTTGTACCCCACGAATGATGCTATGATGTCGTGTTTTCCGACAGGGAGGTTCCTGATGGCATAATGTCCTGATGATGAGGTCTGTATCCCGAGCTGTGTACCGCCGACCATTACTGTGACATAGGGGAGGTGTTCGCCTGTCTTCGCGTCAATGACATGACCTGAGATGCTCGCGTCTGATTGTTTGTTCTGTGCATTTGTCTGTCCGCTGAAGCATACAGCGAATGTGGCCACTATGAGGGTGGTTAAAATATGTATTGATTTCATGGATTCTGTATCGTTTATGTATGAATGAAATTGCACATAACCTGAAAAAAAAATGTTATGCGTTTCATTTTCCAATAATGTTTGGAATGTGTTGTGGTTATAACGACACAGGAGGAGCCCTCAGTCCGAGGACATGGTGAAAAACCGTCTGGACGACTTTTTGTAATGCCTGCACGGGAATGAACGAGAAACTCGGACTTTCCGCAGTGATTAATTCTGCATGACTGCTGTCCAGATAGATGTTTGCAGAGATAATCTGCAGGAACTGAATCTCAGAGGCGCTGTGGCTGTGGGCTTTTCCGCTCCATGGATGTGAATGCACGATACGTCCATCAGGTCCCTCATGGACATGGGGGAATAGGTTGGTCGATGCAAAAAAGAATGCAAACAACACAAGCGCCAATGCGCTCTTGTATTTGAGATGACGTATCAAGCTGCCGCGAATTTAGTAATTAAAAATGAAACGGCAAGACCTCCGTCGTGTATCCCTTTGCGAATTTGAGCAAATCAGTTAACTTTGTCTGAGTCCGGATAACTTGTCGGATATTGAAAGATGGAAAGAGGAAATTTTGAATTGGATGTAGCCAGATTCATTGTGGAGAAAACGGATATGAGTCTGTTTCTCACTGGCAAGGCGGGGACAGGCAAGACCACGTTCCTTCGGGAGGTGGTGCGCTATACTAAAAAGAAATGTATCGTGCTGGCTCCCACCGGAATAGCCGCTGTCAATGCCGGGGCAATGACTATTCACTCCTTCTTTCAGTTCGGTCTCGGACCCTTCGTGCAGGGAGTCATTGAACCGAAATCTGATTTCAGAATCAATAAGTCTAAATTGGAACTGATACGCCATCTCCAGTTGCTGATAATCGATGAGGTGTCAATGGTCCGGGCGGATCTGATGGACCACATTGACGTGGAACTCAGACGCATCCGACGCAACAGCAAGCCGTTCGGCGGGGTTCAGCTCCTAATGATCGGCGACCTGCAGCAGCTCCCGCCTATTGCCCACGGTGGAGAAGATGAACTTCTGAGACAATATTACAAGACATTGTATTTCTTCAGCAGCGCGGCGCTCAAAAGCATGAAATACAGCTGCATAGAGTTGAAGAACGTCTATCGACAGACGGACAGGCATTTCATCGACATGCTGAACCATGCCAGGGATTGCACATTGACCAGTCAGGACGTTTCTGACCTCAATGCCCGTTATATTCCCGGTTTTTCGCCTAAGCCGGAAGACGGCTATATCAGGCTGATGACGCACAACAGGCAGGTGGATTATGTCAATGAAACTGAATTGGAAAAGCTTGACAGTAAGCCATATACGTTTGTGGCAGCTGTGACAGGCACGTTCCCCGAGGAGTCATATCCGACGGCAGACAGCCTGACATTGAAAAAAGGTGCGCAGGTGATGTTCATCAAGAATGATCCGGAACGGCGTTTCATCAACGGAACGCTCGGGGAGGTCAAGGGCATTGACAAGAACAGCATTGCCGTAAGGCTGGCAGAATCGGGGACGGTAATCGATGTCGAGCCGATGGAGTGGCAGAATATCCGCTATCAGTTCGACGAGGAGAGTAAAGAGATATCATCCAAACAGATAGGCCGTTTCAAGCAGTATCCGCTGAAGGCAGCATGGGCGATAACCGTGCACAAGAGCCAGGGACTTACGTTCGACAAGGCCATTATCGATGTGCACGCCGCATTTTCTCCGGGCCAGGCCTATGTGGCGCTGAGCCGTTGCCGTACCTTGGACGGGCTGGTCCTGAGTTCGCCGGTTTCCGCCTCCGTTTTCATGAGGGACAATGCAGTGGATGCGTATATGAACTACATCTCCAGCCCCGTGGAAGAGCTCGCTTTCTCCTCTTGCTACGAATACTTTGAATATGAGAAAAAGCCTGAGCCAGAAGAGGTTGCACCTGCGGGTAAGGTCAATGCAGATAAACGGGAAGTGCCTGTGGAAATCCCTGACACGGCTCTCGCGCAGGAGCTGAAGTCGTGGCGGTTCGAGCGCGCAAAGGAAATCGGCAAGCCCGCTTTTTTTGTTCTTTCCAATGCCGTTTTGGCCGGGATTGCGCATCTGCGTCCCACGACATTGACCGAACTCATGGAAGTGCCGGGGGTAGGTCCGTCCAAGCTCAATGCTTATGGTGAGGAGATTGTCAGCATTGTTCAGAGCCATATGGAAGATGATGACCTCGGGCATGACGATAAAGGCTTGGAGAATGAACCCGCTGCAGTTTCCGATAAACCGAAAAAGGAGAAAAAAGAGGAACTCCGCGATGATACCGGCAAAAAACTTAACACGTTTGAATATTCGTATTGGCTTTATAACCAAGGTAATATGGTGGAGCAGATTGCCGAAAAGCGTGGACTTAATCAGAGTACGATAGAAGGTCATCTGGCACGCTACGTGGCTTCAGGAGACATTGATGTCCACGAGTTTGTAGATGGCGATACTTTGCAGAAGGTCGAAGCATATTGCATGGAACATCCTGAGGAGAAGGCATTGAAACCAATCTTCGAGCATTTCGACGCGAAGATTCCGTACGGTGTCCTGCGCATGGCCATTGCCGCTATCAGGAAAGAAATTTAAATGTACAATAGACCTACTGACGCTCCGGTGATCAGGGTTGGAGACAGCTCTATCTGAGTGGTGCTGCGTTCTCCGGATGAGATGCATTCGAACAGGAGCTTTGTGGCAAGTTTGCCCATTTCTTCGGTGGGTTGTCCAATGCGTGTAATCGCCGGGGTCATGTAGTCCATATAGATATTATTGTCGAACGCTACCAATGAAATATCTTCGGGTATTTTCAATCCTGCCTCGCGGATTGCCCGGAATGCTCCGAGCATTATGGTATTGCTCAGGGCAAAAATCGCTGTCGGTCGGTCTGTCTTGTTCAGAAGAAGCTTGGTTTCCAGATAACCGTTTTGGATCGAAAAATCATTGCCCACTACCAGAGCCTTGTCTTTGATGCCGGCCTTGTCCAATGCAGCCAAGTATCCTGCCACTCGTTTCTTGTTCGGCAGGGAATTGACCACTCCTTGGATGCATGCTATGTTGGAATGCCCATTCATTATCAATAAGTTGATGGCATCGATTCCTCCCAGGTAATTGTTTGTGGTGATGTACGGCAGCATTGAATTTGAGAAATAACGGTCAATGAGAATTACCGGGATGAATTTCCGGTTGATTTCCTCAAAAAGTGACGGGTCGTCGCCGCATGGAACCGCAATGATGCCGTCCACTTGTCTGGACATCAGGGAGGAAATTCCGTCCTTTTCCAGTTCAGGACTTTCTGCAGAGTCCAGGACGATAGTGGTGTAGCTCCTGTGCCGGGCTTCCTCGATTACTGAACTTGCAATGTCGGCAAAGTAAGGGTTCGCTACGGAAGGCAGCATCAGTCCGATGGTGTTTGTGCGGTTTGTCCTGAGATTTTGCGCAACAAGATTTGGAAAATAATTGTTTTCCCTGGCTGCTGTCAAGATTTTTTCTCTGGTCTCAGGACTGATTCTATGCTGGTCAGCCTTCCCGCTGAGAACTCTGGATATGGTCGTTATTGAAAATCCGGTCTTTGCCGCAAGGCCTGCAAGTGTCTCTTTCATATTGGAAGCTTTTTTTAGTGCTTGGCGCAAATATATGAAAATATAGCGCAATATTGAATCGTTTTTGCGCAGGAAATTTGCGAAAGTAAGGCAAAAAAGTAGCGAAAATGCGAATTTTCTTTGCGCAATGCCCGTATATTTGCTAAAACGATTGCGCATAATGACAATGCTGCACTACGTTCAAGTATCACATTATTAATGACACAACTGATGACAAGTAAAAAGATTCTGGTAATCGGAAGCAGCAATACCGACATGTCAGTGAAATCAATCAAACTTCCAAAGCCCGGAGAAACGGTACTGGGAGATGACTTTCGCATGGGCCCCGGAGGAAAGGGAGCCAATCAGGCGGTTGCTGCCAGAAGATTAGGTGGAGATGTATCCTTCATATGTAAGCTGGGCAAGGATATGTTCGGTGAAAAAGCATTAGAACATTACCGCTCATGCGGCCTGGATGTCTCGCGCATCCTTTACTCCGACAAACCCTCCGGAATAGCATTGATAACAGTCGATTCGCTCGCAGAGAACTCTATAGTCGTGGCATCTGGAGCCAATGCGGACATCACTCCGGAAGACATCGACGCTTCTGCAGATATCATAAGGAGCGCCGGGATGCTCCTTCTTCAATTGGAAATTCCAATGCCCGCCGTAGTGCGTGCGGCCGAAATCGCCCATGAGTCCGGCGTGAAAGTCGTCCTCAACCCGGCCCCCGCCACGAAACTCCCCGAGGAACTTCTGCGGTGTGTCTCGATATTGATACCTAATGAAACTGAGGCATCTGCCATCTCTGGCATTGACATAACTGATCTCAAGACAGCCGGCAAGGCGGCTAATCTATTGAAGAGTAAAGGTGTACGCGAGATTATTATCACAATGGGCTCCCGGGGTTCAGTTGTCTGTGACGGAGAGACTACCTTTATTCCGGCCAGGAAGGTCAATGCCGTGGACACGACTGCGGCTGGGGATACGTTCTGCGGCGGCGTCTGCGTGGCATTGTCCGAAGGGAAGGATATTTATGATGCAGTCCGTTTTGCGACAGTTGCTTCTTCTATCGCCGTCCAGCGTCCAGGGGCACAGGATTCAGTTCCGTCAAGACAGGAAGTGGATTATATAATGAATAACAATTAATATTTACTGCTATGTTTATCGTCAACAGTTATTCCCTTGCTGTGGTTTTCTGCTTCATCACCATGATGTGCTGGGGCTCGTGGGGAAATACACAGAAATTGGCATCCAAGAGTTGGAGATATGAACTCTTCTACTGGGATTACGTAATCGGTATGCTGCTTTTCTCGCTTGTCATATCGTTTACGATGGGAAGTTTCGGTCAGGAGGGTCGCCCGTTCCTCGAGGACCTCGCTCAGGTCAAGATGTCCAATGTCTTGAGCGTAATCATCGGAGGCGTTATTTTCAATGCTTCGAATATCCTGCTTTCCGCATCTACATCCATCGCCGGCTTGTCTGTGGCGTTCCCGCTAGGAGTAGGATTGTCCCTAGTCTTGGGAGTTATAATAAATTATATAGGTGCGCCTAAGGGTGATCCGGTGGTTCTGTTCATCGGTGTCGCACTCATCGTGGTGGCAATCATCTGTAACGGTATAGCATCAGGAAAAGTCCAGAAGTCATCTGACGAAGACAAGGCGGCCAGCCGTAAAGGCATCATGCTGGCAATCGTAGCCGGCGTGCTGATGTCCCTGTTCTACAGATTTGTGGCCAAAGCTATGGATCTCAATGATTTCGCGCATCCTGCAGAAGGAATGCTCACCCCATATAGCGCTATCTTCATCTTCAGTGTGGGCGTGTTCCTCAGCAACTTCATTTTCAATACATTCGTGATGCGTCACCCGTTTGTGGGCGAGCCTGTTTCCTACAAGGCATATTTCAGCGGCTCACTTAAAACTCATCTCGTAGGTGTTCTCGGCGGTGCTATCTGGTGTCTCGGTACAGCGTTCAGCTACATCGCTTCAGGCAAGGCCGGAGCAGCCGTATCCTACGCATTGGGCCAGGGCGCTCCTATGATTGCAGCAATTTGGGGTGTGTTCATCTGGAAAGAATTCAAAGGCGGCTCCAAGAGCGTTTACGGACTGCTCTCCGTCATGTTCCTGTTCTTCATAGCCGGCCTCGGCTGCATAATAGTTTCAGGAGGAAACTGATGTCGGGTACAATTAAGAGATATATTCATCAAATAAAATAAGAACTGTATGAGGAAATTATTACTCATGTTACTAAGCTTCACAATGGTTTCATTGATAGCTATAGGACAATCGCGGACAGCGGTTGATTTATCAGGAAAGGTAATTGCAAACCGCGATGGCGATCCGGTTGTAGGCGCTTTCGTATATGTAGAAGGCAGTAAGAATGCTACTTCTACAGACAATGAGGGACACTTTTCAATAAAAGTTCTGCCTTCTCAAAAAATTATTGTATCAATGATTGGTTTCAAGAACAAAACCATAGTTGTCGGCAATCAAAACAACATTGAAATAGCACTTGACGAAGACAACTATCTGGATGAAGTGGTAGTAGTGGGTTATGGTACACAGAGAAGAAAAGACCTCGTCGGAGCTGTTGAGCAAATCAAGGGCGAAACCCTGAATACTAGAGCCAATTCCGGTGCCGTACGCGCTTTACAAGGTCAGATACCAGGATTGACATTGGAATTTCGTGATGGAAAACCTAATCATTCGGCATCATTGAATGTTCGTGGAGCTACCCAAAGTATCGGTTCAGGCGGTTCTACATTGGTACTTGTCGATGGTGTCGAGAGCGGCCTTGACAATGTCATTCCTGAAGACATCGAAACCATTACCGTTCTTAAAGATGCCTCTTCATGTGCAATATATGGTGCACGAGGAGCATTCGGAGTCATACTCGTGACGACCAAGAGCCCTTCGGCTGGCAAAGCCGTCGTAAAATATAACGGTTCAGTCAGTATCTTGTCCAATACCGTCAAGTATGATTATGTTACGGATCCCGTATATTGGACAGAGCAGGCTTTGGCCAGCTACGAAGGTTGCTATGGCACAACTCCAACCGGATTCAACAACTTGTTCCCATATTCGGATTCATGGTTTAGAGAACTCAAGAAGAGATATCTTGACCCTACATATGAATACTATCACGAATCCGTAGGTGTCGGGAGTGATGGAAAATATCAGTATTATGGAAATACGGACTGGTTTAGGCTTCTGTATAAGGACCACACCTACAATACTCAGCATGATTTGAACGTAAGTGGGGGCTCCGATAAGGTCAGATATTCTGTATCCGGTAAATTTTTTGATCAGAAAGGAATATACAATACTGATTATGACCACTATTGGAAAGCAAATGTTCATGCAAAGGTTGTCGCAAATGTCAAGAAGTGGTGGACAATGGAGAATGATCTCAATTTTTATAGGACATACTACAAACAGCCGGTCTTATTCCAAATTGAACAGAATGTAAAAGGCCAGATTGAACATCAGGCCTATCCGATGACTGTCCCATATAATCCTGACGGAAGTTTTACTGATGCCGCTGTATGCGTGGGTTATTCCGCATTCAAGACGGGATTAAGCTACCAATTGGATGAAGCGTTCAAACTTGGTGATACTTTTACCAATACGTTCCATATCGTCAAGGATGTTCTTGATTTCAAGACATCATTGTCATATGCTTTCAATCAGTCAACTAGAAATAGAAAAACGAATATCTACTCCTTCAAGAATGGCCCGAATATAGAATCTTCGCGTCTGTCATGGGATTCATATGAGGAGTTGTGGACGCGTCAGGAATATATCAAGGAAGAAGGTTTCTTTACCTTTACTCCAAGACTTAAGCCTGTGCATACTTTCAAATTGACCGCTGGCTATAACATTGAGTCCCTAAAGAAACATGGAACGGTGGGGTTGGAGAGAAATCTCATCCGCGAAGATAAAGCCAATTTCAATTTGACGGAAGCCGACGTGTATTACCTGAATGATTACGGCAGTCTCGATTGGTCATTTATAGGTTTTTTTGGCAGAGTCAATTATAATTTGAAAGACAGATACTTGTTCGAAGCAAGTGCCCGTTACGATGGCTCTTCCAAGTTCCCTGCGAATTCAAGATGGGGAGTGTTCCCTTCGGCGTCATTTGGCTATAGACTGTCAGAGGAAAAATTCATGACTTGGGCAAAACCATGGTTGACGAACATGAAGTTTCGCCTTTCGGCAGGTACTCTTGGAAATGGAGCAGTTGCAGCATACGCATATACCCAGAATATGTCAATCAGTCAGTCAACTGTGTATATCGACGGAAAGAAGGTCAATACTACAAGCGCGCCAGCTCCAATTCCTGATGGGCTGACTTGGGAAAAGGCTACCACCTACGATGTTGGCTTGGATATGGATTTTCTGGATGGAAGATTGTCCTTTGTCGGAGATTTGTATAAAAAGAAAACCGTGGATATGTTTACGGTAGGAAAGACTCTCCCTGCGGTATATGGCAACAACGCACCAAAAGGCAATTATGCTGATATGACAACCAATGGTTGGGAACTCAGTCTTGGCTGGAGAGATACATTCAAAGCAGGTTCGAAGAATTTCTCATATGGCATCAAAGCAATGTTATGGGATAGCAGATCCGTTATAGACAAGTATAATAATGAGACAAAGTTATTGACAGACTACTACGAAGGAATGGAACTTGGTGAAATCTGGGGTATGCATGTTGTCGGCTTGTTTGAAAGCGATGCAGAGGTAGCCTCATGGGCGGATCAAAGTACCTTTTTCACGCAAAACAGGCGCGGCAACAAGTTCGAACCTGGAGATTTGAAATTCGAGGATGCAAATGAAGATAATTTCATCAATTACGGTAAAAACACTAAGGATGATCCGGGAGATATGAAGATTATCGGTAATACCAACCCGAGATATTGTTACGGTATCAATCTCAATGCATCGTGGAACGGTATTGGTCTCAGTATATTTTTCCAAGGTGTTGGAAAACGTGATTGGTATCCAAGTGTAAACTCCGGTATGTTCTGGGGAAAATACGCAAGGCCATATTCAATGATGCCTAAATCGCAAATTGGAAATCAATGGACAAAAGAGGATCCTGATCCCGATGCTTTCTGGCCTAAGCTTTCTTCATACATGGCAACAGATAAAAAGGGGACATTGACAAAGGTTCCAAATGACAGATTCCTTGTGAATGCTGCTTATTGCAGATTGAAGAACATTACTCTTGACTATACCTTTCCGAAGAAAATTGTCGAAAAAATGAAAATTGATGGGCTAAGGGTTTATGTCTCAGGAGACAATTTGTTGACCTTCACTCCGATGCGTAAATGGACCACGACATTTGACCCTGAGGTCATATCTTCAGGAGATTCAGATTTCAACGGTATATATAACTCACAAGGAAAAGCAGACGGCTACAGTTATCCTATGCTCAAATCTGTTACATTTGGCGTCAATCTTACATTTTAGAATAAATCCATATGAACCATAATATTTATAAATTATTGATACTCATTGCAATATGTACTGTTGCAATGACCTCGTGCGAGGACTTTCTGGATAAAACCTCTCCGTCAAAAATCCAAGCGGATGAGTGGTTTTATAATGAAAGTTCATTGGAAATCTACGCTAACGGTTTCATAGACAGTTACACGCCATCCGTAGCATCTCTCACTTATGGAGATGCCGACGCTGATTATGTAGCAAGAATAAACCAAAGCAGTTTCTATACAGGCAGTTGGACTCCAAACGATCAGGCCGGCTGGTCGATTTCAAATTGGAAACCAATTTACAACGTTAATTATTTCCTCAAACACTTGAGAGAAACTCCTGGCGTTTCCGAAGAAATTCTGAATCATTATGAGGGAGTAGGGCGTTTTTGGAGAGCTTGGCACTATTTCTCATTTGTGAAGAACTTCGGAGCTGTACCTTGGTATTCAGAACCAATTGATCCTGAAGATGACGGAATGCTTTACAAAACCAGGGACTCTAGAGAGTATGTGATGCATATGATTTTAGAAGATCTCAACTATGCTTCAAAATACTGCCTGGTGACTGACAAGTATGTTAATCATGGTGTAATTAACGGTTACATCGCAAATGCATTGAAGGCAAGGATCTGTTTGTATGAGGGTACATATCGAAAGTATCATAGTGTAGAACCTTCATGCCAAAAGGCGTGGACTACCGAATTTGAATCTGCCGATGACTTTCTTAATGAGTGCGTAGCTGCCTGCCAGTTCATCATGGACAGCAAGGTCTATTCTATCAAAAACAATGCTTCAAATGTCAATACTCAGTATAGGAAAATCTTCAATAGTGAGGCTGTAAACTATGATGAAATACTATGGGCTAGAGAGTATATCGAAGGTGTTGTAATGCATCCTACAACATGGTATTTCAACTCGGCCACTTCCGGTTCATGCTGGTCGATGACTAAAGATTTTCTGAATACGTATCTCAATAGAGATGGCAGTCGATATACTGATGATGCATCGTATAAGACAAACTCTTATTGCGAAGAACTGAACCCGAATAGGGATGCACGTATTGCCCAGACTATCATCACTCCGACATATGCAAAACTTCAAGGAGGCAAAATGTCTGAAGCCGTACCTAATTTCAATGTTACCAGAACCGGTTATCAGATTATCAAGTTCAATATTGACGACTCTTCATTGGAAAGTACCACAACGAGTTACAACTCAATTCCTGTAATGCGTTATGCGGAAGTCCTGTTGAGCTACGCTGAAGCAAAAGCCGAATTGGGGCAGTTCACTGAGGATGATTGGAAAGCTACAATTGCATTGTTACGTGCGAGAGCTGGTGTAAGTGCCATTGCACCAACGGAAGCAGACCCTTACCTTGTTTCATATTTTGACAATACGGTTACAGACAAATGGCTACTTGAAATACGTCGCGAACGTGGAACGGAACTATTTATGGAAAATCTAAGGTGCCAAGACCTTATGAGATGGCACTTGGGACATCTTATAGAGAGGGCGTGGCGAGGTATTTACTGCCCGGTTGGAACGGTTCAACCTCTTAACGGCAGTTCTACCAAGTTTATCAGCATTGTGAAGAATCCGGTAGCGGCTCAAGCTAATACTCAATATATCGTCCTTTCAGATAACAAGTATGTTTCTGTAGATTCCGATGGCTGTTTGGTGTTTGAGCAAACACCTCGAGTGTGGAAAGAGAAGATGTATCTCAAACCTATACCGCAGTCGGCAATTGATGTAAATCAGAACTTGGCTCAGAATGAACTTTGGAAATAAATTTGATCGATATGAACAACACTAAACATATATTATTGATTATCATAGGTGTTCTGTCAATGTCGTGTTCGAAAGACGTAGGATATGGTTTGGATAAATCACTTGCCCGTCCAGAGAATCTTGAATACGATGAAGTGAACTCTACAGACACTGATTTGTCGGTATATTGGGATGCTACTAAAGCATTGAATTCCGGCGCTGTTTCATTTACCGTTGAACTGGTAAAAGACAAGATAGGACTAGACGTTAATCCTCCTAGTCAGATCGTTCTCAAAAGCGACGCTATAAATGATGCCGCGATATTTTCAGGATTCAAGAAAGGGCAGAAGTATCATGTCAGGGCTCGTGCTAATTATCACGATGCCAAGTATTCTGACTGGACGTGGATTATGACCGGTGACTCACTTGCAGTAATCAGATTTGGAGCAGGAATCGTCAATGAGACCGTAGATGTCGTTCAAAAGCCTTCTTCATCTCTTAATTGGGCTTCCTCCAGACAATTGGCCGTTAATTATTCAACGACAGCATTCGCTGACCGAAGCGTAGATATTACATATAACTTCAAGGTTGAATTATATAAAGATGCGGCATGTTCCGATCTTCAAGTTGCTCTTGACCTTCCGTCCTCGCTTCATGACAGGACTTTTGCAAAGATGGCTGACTTCTTTCCCGGATTTGTTTTTTCCGAATTGGAACCTGACACAGACTACTACTGTAGGGTTACATGCTATAATTCTGATAAAGGAAATCCGAGTAGTGATGTGGTAAAATATCATACACTAGCTGATGATACGGTAATGATAGGTGCTGCAGCGTCTGCAGAAGTTGGAGATGTTTTGTTGTGTGAGAATTTTGACAGAATATGCTGGGGCGGTGACATGGTTCATCTGTGTGCAGGAATATCCAGAAAAGACCGTGGCACTGTAACCGCGTTCTCGTTCCCGACAGGCGATAGAACGGGAGATAAAGCGTTCAGTCTTACAGAAGTTGCAAATGAATTCAACTATTGTAAGTATCACAATGAATATGGCCTGTTCAATAGCGTGGGGAAATGTGTTAGAAACATTGAAAGTTTGAAGAGTTGGGGCCAGTTGAATGAAAATTCAAAAGCGACCAAAGGTACAATTTGTGTGCGTCCAGGAATGGTGAAAATGGGAGCTGGACAAAAATTAGGAATCTTGGCAACTCCTGAACTGTCAAGTTTGAAAGGTGAGGCAAAAGTCAAGGTGACATTTGTTGCATGCAATTACAATGAGGAAAAGACAGGAGAATATGATACAAAAACGAAAGCTGTATATGTCTTGGACGGCACGACCATTGATGCCAATAATTATTTGAAACAGTATTATGGCAATGTGAACAAAACGGAAACATTGGTGGAAATGTCAGAGGAGGATTATGGTTGGCACACGTATGAGGTGACATTGGAACACGTGAAACCGACATCTAGAATTGCCATCGGGGGCACTCGCTCCGTTGTCGCTTCCGGTCAAAATCGTTTCTATCTTGATCATGTTAAAATTGAACTTATTTCGTATGAGTAGATGGTTGAATAGTTTTTTGATAATTGCATTACTTTTGAGTTGTAGTAAGGAGCCCTCCCCAGGGGGGACTCCTTCAAATGATAATTCAATAAACGGCACAGCGTTGGCAGAAGGCATCAATGCGTGCGGTTTGATAACAGATTCTTCCACAGGTCGAGGCATACCGGGCGTGCCGGTTACGGATGGATATTCATATACGGTAACTGATAAAAATGGTGTATATCAGATGGTGGCCAATAGGTATTGTCGAAACATTTACTATTCGTTGCCAGCTGGTTACAAGGTTGCTTTGGATAGCGAAACCCACTTGCCTGCATTCTATTCTACAATAACATTTGATTATAAGAAACTCAATAGGAATGACTTTGAACTTACGCCGGACGATTCGATGTCAGATGAATTTACTTATGTTGCAATCGGCGATCCTCAAGTTACCAACATCAGCCATGTGAACAGATATATAAATGAGACATTGGCAGACTTGAAGAGTACACTGAAAGCCAGCCAAGTTTCCGGCAAATACAAAAATGTTATTGCATGCACAATGGGCGACATAGTCCATGATACGCCGAATATGTGGACGGCCATGAAATCCGCTATGTCTGGTCTGGAGGATTCTAATGGGTATTTTCCTATTTTCCAAGCTATCGGCAATCATGACCACGATGCTAAGGAAAGCACGCAGTATGCTGCAGTCGCTAATTATATATCTCACTTTGGCCCGACGGATTACTCGCTAAATGTAGGGAACGTGCACATCGTTACACTTGAGAGCGTCATCTGCAAGTCAACAACGGGTAAGACATGGTCTTACAATGGTGGATTTACGGCAACGCAGTTGAAATGGTTAAAAGAAGACTTGTCTCACGTAGATAACAAGGAAAGCAAGTTGATTATTCTGAACCTGCACATTCCATTCAGGGAAGGAAAAGTAAGCGGCGGAGGGCTCATCAATAAAGACAAGTATTATGATGATGTGCTGAGATTATTGACGGAATTTCACGAGGCTCATATCATGTCCGGGCACAGGCATTTCCCTCAAAACTGGGTTCATTCCGATTATGTATGCAGAGGCGGCATGCCGATATATGAGCATATTCATGCAGCTGCTTGTGGTTGCTTCTGGAACTGTCATTCAAATTTGGATGGCTCACCCAACGCATACAGCATCTATGAAGTAAAGGGGAACAGTATAGTAAACTGGGTCGAAAAAGCTGTAGGGCATGATATGGATTTTCAAATGCGGGTATATGATGGGAATCAGGTATATGCTGGGACTAAAGGCTATGAATACACGTGGTATAATGGCGGAATAGGCGGAACATCAAACATAAAAGCCAAAGGATATTCTGCTTTAAAAGGATGTTTTGTTGCCGAACTTTGGAATGATGACGATGTGAACTGGAGGGTTGAGTTTTATCAAAACGGAAGTAAGGTGGCTGATTTGAAGCGTGTCCCAAATGGGCAGTGTTCCAATGCTTGTTCATCATCGTATTTCTTCAATGAATTAAATAAAAATGCGGGCGACTATGCGATATCTGAGAACTGTCATTTTTGGTATTATAAGCCCGAAAGCGGATATCCTTTAGCTGAACAGAATTGGGAAATTCGCGCGACTCAAACTATACCATCAAGCGGAATCAAAAATGTTTACAGTGTAACTTCATTGAAAAAAGATTATGAGGGTTTTTAGGCTATTGATTCAAAAAATATTTTAATATGAAGAGTACAACGAAAATAATAATCGCCTTTCTGTGGTGTGTTTATGCCATCTGCTATAATACGCCCGTTTCTGCCCGTTCACGGCAAACTGACATAAAAAATCAACCTATCAGGATTATTCTCGACACTGATATAGGTAACGACGTGGACGATGCGTTGGCTCTGGATATGCTCTATAAATATCAGGATCAGGGAGTTGTGAAGATATTGGGCATTCTTACCAACAAGGATACCAAGTATGCTCCAGAGTTCGTGGACATCATGAATACCTGGTACGGCTATCCGAGAATTCCTATCGGAAAAATTACCGGCGGTGTACGTCTTGACGATTATGTGAACTATGCGGAGAATGTCTGCAAACTGAACAATGAGGACGGTACTCCGATGTTCAAGCGCAGCCTCAAGAGTTATGACAAACTGCTGCCGTCGCATATCCTGTACCGCAAATTGCTTGCGGCCCAGCCGGACAATTCCGTGACTGTCATTACTGTCGGCTTCTCCACTAATCTTGCCAGACTTCTGGAAACGCCTGGTGACAAATATTCTCCGTTGACAGGTAAAGAACTGGTGGCCAAGAAGGTGCGTCTGCTTTCAGTTATGGGAGGCGACTTTATCGAGAATCCTCGTGCAGAGTTCAACATTGTCAATGACATACCTTCGGCAAAGAAGCTTTTCTCCGAGTGGCCGGGTGACGTAGCCGTTTCTCCGTTCGCTGTGGGCAAGGTGATAAAGTTCCCTGCTTCAGTGATTCAGAATGATTTCAACTGGGGAGTTCAGCATCCGATGGTTCAGGCGTATCTGCACTATCGCCCGATGCCTTACGACAGGCAGACTTGGGATTTGACCTCTGTGCTTTATGCCGTTGAAGGGGCAGCTGATTTCTTCGGAGTTTCAGAGCCGGGAACCATCACGGTTACAGATGACGGACATACCGTTTTCACTCCGTCAGAATCAGGCAAGCACGTCATCTTGTCTGTGGATAAGTCTCAGGCCCAGCGAGTTAAACAGTATTTTATCGAGATTATTACACGGAAACCAAATTCGGTGAAATAAGACTTATAGGTCCAAACTGTCTTCCCGGATTTACGACTGGAACTTGCCAAATTGGCACTTTTTAGTCGTGAATCCGGGATTAAGTAGCAATGTTTCGGTGTTATTTTCTAATTTAGAGGATTATTTAAACACTCACATAAGCGATGAAACACAAACTTTTTACATTGGCAGCTATGACTGCAGCGGTATTGTCCGGGTGCTGCGGAGGCGGCTGTAAGGATGGGGAAAATTATAGGATCAGGGATGGCGTCATTGTGTTCAATGAACCGAAACCGTCTGCTGGTCAGCAGGATATGTTGCAGTTCGCGGCGGATCCGATCGATACGGTCAGGGTCGGTTTTATCGGACTTGGTATGAGGGGATCAAGTGCTGTGTCGCGTTTTACCAACATTGAAGGAACCCGTACGGTAGCGCTTTGCGACCTGGAGGAAGACCGCGTGAAGAAGTCACAGAAGGCACTGGCGAATGCCGGGAAGCCTGAGGCTGCGGAGTATTTTGGGGAAGACAGCTGGAAACGGCTCTGCGAGCAGGATGACGTAAATCTCGTGTATATCTGTACACCATGGGACAAGCATGTGGAGATGGCTGTGTATGCGATGCAGCATGGAAAACATGTTGCCGTGGAGGTTCCTGCGGCTACTTCTGTGGCAGAATGCTGGCAACTGGTCGATGTTGCGGAACAGACACGCAAGCATTGCATGATGCTGGAAAACTGCGTGTATGATTTCTATGAACTGACCACGCTCAATATGGTCCAGCAGGGATTGTTCGGCGAAGTGCTCCATGCGGAAGGCTCTTATATTCATAATCTTGCGGATTTTTGGGACCGATATCATGACAATTGGCGTCTGGCATTTGACCAGGCACATGCCGGTGACGTTTATGCCACACATGGCTTGGGCCCTGACTGTCAGGTGCTTGACATCCATCGCGGTGACAGAATGGACTACCTGGTTTCAATGGCGACCGTTTCGGTTGCAGGTCTGGAACTGGCCAAGAAGAACATGGACGCCGAGACTTTCGCGAACGGGGACCAGACTTCCACGCTGATTCATACTGTCAATGGCAAGACCATCCTTCTTCAGCACAATGTCTATACACCTCGACCTTATGACAGGATGTATCAGGTGGTCGGCACGAAGGGATATGCGGAAAAGTATCCTTCCCCTGGATTCGCTTTCGAACCTGACCAGATCAATGGCGATGCGGATTACGAGAATCTTTCGGCGCATAAGTTCGTTCCCGGCGATGTCTATAAGGAGCTTCTGAAGAAGTATCAGAGCCCTATTGTCAAGGATATTGAGGAGAAGGCGAAATCGGTCGGCGGACATGGCGGCATGGATTTCATTATGGATTACCGTCTGGTATGGTGCCTCAGGAACGGCAAGCCGCTTGACATGGATGTTTATGATGCGGCCGAGTGGTCCTGCATCGGTGACCTGTCTGCAGCTTCCATCGAAAATGGCAGCAAACCGGTCCTCGTGCCTGATTTTACACGTGGCAAATGGAATAAGATCCAGGGCTACCGCCATTCAGAATAACCGTCCAGAGTCCCTTAATTGATGGTCAATGAAGATTGAAGAAGCCATATTGTATGTGCTTGCCGAGCGGAACGGAGGTCTGAGCACGGAACAGATTGCGGAGATCATAAACCGGAGACGGCTTCATGTCCGGAAAGACGGTAAGCCTGTGACCTCAGCCCAGGTCTATGCGGTCGTGATGCGCTATCCTGACACTTTCGTCAAGGCAGAAGGGCGCATCATGCTGATGATATGAGTTCCGGCCGCTTTACAGATAGTCGGTGTAGAGGATGCCGTCGAGGTGGTCGCACTCGTGCTGGAAGATGACGGCGGTGAACCCCTGTATGCTTTCGGTGGTGTCTCGTAAGGTCCTGACGGAGGTGTATGTGATGTCAATGTCGCGGTAGCGGGCTACTTCACCTCGTTTTCCGGGAATGCTGAGGCATCCTTCGAAACCAAGTTCCTTTTCACCACGGCATGCGGAAATGCTTATGTTGGGATAGACCTCAAAAGGCTCACCTTCCTTGTCGAAACGCTGTACCGCCACTATGCGTCTGGATATCCCCACTTGAGGTCCGGCGATACCGACTCCGTCCTCCTCAGGTGAGGTAACCGTAGCTACCATCTTTTCGGCAAGACGTTGATACTCATTGCTTTTCAGCCCCTTTTCGCCGATTCGACGACACTCTTTCCTCAGTGTCAATGAATCTGCTGCGTCATTGACAGTAAGCACGCGCATAGTGGCTCTTTCATCTCTGATAAGCTCCATTTCAGCAGAGCTCCAGCCGCTACGATTGCCGCACGAGATGGCGGTCGCAGCCATCATTGCCGTAAGAATAATCCCGAGAGTCCTCATATTGTCATTTTTTTATCAATGCAAAAATACATTATTTCCAGCATTTGCGCGTCGGTTTTAGAACATCTATCCGGAGGAGATTGAGCAGGTCATCAACAACATCGATGACGTGAACGAGTCCATCATCATTCCGCGTGACGGCAAACTGGTGGCGTTGGTGACGTTCAATGAGAATGCCATCGACTGGAACCAGGAGGGCGAGGATGAGTTCTTCCGCAAGATCGAAGAGTACAAGTCAATGATTCTGAACATCGTAAACAAGAATGTCAACCGCACTTCGAAGGTGAGCGCCGTCCAGATTCTGCGTGAGCCGTTCGAGAAGACCGCCACCCGCAAGATCCGCCGTTTCAAGTATTTCGACGTGAAGGGGATATAGGGTTTTGTCATTTTATTGACAAATTGGCAGAGATGAATATTTGGGGAGGCGGCGGAGAAATTGGCACATAAGTTGCACGCTCTCAAGTAACAACGGCTTAATGAGGCCGCTATGAAAAGAAGGATTTTAAATTATAATGATTATGATTACCGAGAAATTGCAGAATGCGGTAAACAATCAGATTACCGCTGAGTTATGGTCTTCAAATCTGTATCTCCAGATGGCTTTCTACTTCGAGAAAGAAGGTTGGGATGGTTTTGCACATTGGATGCACAAGCAGTCTGATGAAGAAAGGAATCATGCAATAATGCTCGCCAACTATCTTGCAAAACGTGGCGGCGAGGCTAAAGTAAACATGATCGATGTCGTTCCGAGTGGTTGGGGCAGCGTAAAAGAGGTTTTCGCCAATGTCGCTGAACATGAGCGCCACGTATCTAGGCTTATAGATGACCTTGTGGACGTAGCTTCTGCAGAGAAGGACAAGGCTACCCAAGATTTCCTTTGGGGATTTGTCCGTGAGCAAGTCGAGGAAGAGGCTTCTGTTGACGCTATCGTGAACAAGATTGAAAGATGCGGTGACAGCGGATTGATTTTCTTGGATTCCGAGCTTGCAAAAAGATAGACATTGACTTGTATTTATGAGTTGTCGAAACTTTCTGGTGAGCATTGTCACATTGCTCTTCATGTTAACCCCGGCTGCCGGACAGACGGGGCTTTATTCGTATAATGGAGGCTATTTCCTCCGAAACGGCTCGCATTGGGAAGAATACCGTCCTGACAGCAAGATTGGCGTCTGGGCGACATACGAGCAGTATAACGAAGAGAGCAACTTCTTCAATATCAAGAATTCCAGCTGCAGCGTGAGTGTGCCGAAAAACACTTCATGCAACTTTTTCTATGCCCTGCCGGGCGGTGAATGGAGTGAGGTTTACACTACTAGTGAAATCTACGATTACATGCCGAGCGACGCGAGGGATATATACTGCTACAAGGGAGGATATTTCGTAAGGGACGGCTTGGATTGGTATGAATATCGTCCGTGCAACAAACATGATGTGTGGAATTCTTACAAGCAGGTAAGTTGTGATATCAATTTCATATACCTGACCAGCGAGAACGGCGATTTCCATATCGGAATTCCTAAGTCGGAATCAGCTGGTAGCATATACATGAAGAAGGGAGATGGCGAATGGACGGCAATTTACACATTGACAGGGATTTATGATTGCGGAAAGGGGTATGGGTATTCCATTCCTTTCGGGAGGCAGCATACCGGGGATTCAACTGACAGCCTGTCAATATATACCCGCATCAACATTGACAACAACGGAACGTGCCAGGTTCGGTATTCGGACAAGACGTTTCCGTTCAAATATTCATCAGAGAGCCTGTATGAAGCCTCGTACGGAGATGTCGGCTCCATGTTTTTCATGATGCTCGCAGGATACACCGGTGACACCAAAGGATTTGTCCTGTATCGGGACAATGACAACAAAGATGAAGTCTTGTCATATACCAGCACGTCCGGCATAACCGTATGCACCATCACCGATGTCCCCGGACTCGGAGCGATGGAGTTCAGGGACTGCCTTGACGAATCGCCTGGCGAACAGATTCACGAAAAGATAGCTAATCTGGAGTTCTAGATGCAAGTCCGTCCAGACTTGGCTGTTTGACGCGCCCCGGCGGAGGTAGAGCCTCTGGAGGTTCGCTGCCGTGACATATACGCATTCAAGACCGTGGGTGGAAGAATAGACTTGAGATCCAAGTTCACGCAATTCGATGGCCTTTGTCCCCGGACCGGAAAGTCTCTGGGGAGCGTGCGGTTCACCGCGCTGAAATTCCCCGTCAAACGCATCTCCGCCCAGGACGATGTCCCGACCTCAATCGTCATCAATTCCGTCTGCACGGATGCTTGCTTACGCCTTGACCTCCCAACAGGCATTGAGGCTGTCTGCATCAGACCTGAGCCGGACATTATCGGAATGAACTGACCACCGTGAAGTTCCTCTTCAGACAGCAGACCTCGCGTGTAGTAATATGCCGTATGGCTCAAACCCAATTCGTCGATTCTTTGTTTCCTGGTAATCCCGTGCTCGTCACAGTAACGCTCTATCTCGATTACCTGCTCTTTCGATACTTTCAATACGCCTTTCATTCTGATGTTTTTCGATTTGGCGCAAAAGTACGATCCTTGCCGAGTTAGTTTATGTTCATGCCTTTCGGTAATTTAACTGTCTAATTCTGTCGTTGAGCATTGACAACTTGCTTATCAGTTCATCAAAAGAAGGCACCAGTCCGAAAATCATGTGCTCACACATGAACTTATAGTCATCTTGCCATAGTCTTGCAATATCCTCGTTGGGCACGATACATAATGTGGCAGGATATAGCTCATCATAGTTGAATCCCTTAAGTCCGATGAACTTTCTGCGATGTTCAAGTACCGCCTTATATAGGGCTTCGTTGTGAATTGCACGGTCAGCAATTTTGTTTTCAGAATCCATCATCATTGCCAAATCGTATATATGGCGAGACATACGCTCCACTCTGACCTCGTTCTTCTTGAACTCTTCATGCAGCAGGAAAACCTTTTCAAGGAAAGTTCGCTCGGGGATGACAGCGTTCACCTCGAATGGCTTTTCTGCAAATGGTGCTTTGCTGAAATGGGCGTCAATAGCGGCATTTATAGCTTTTTTCTCAATCGGCTCCATCATTGACCTACCGCTGATTTCTATCTTTACCGTATTCTTTAGATAAGGTGATACTTCATACAAACTATGATAAGTTATAGTTATCATCTCTGGGTCAGTTGTTGTAACTGGTGTGATTGCAACATTCACAGAAAAGGTATCTGCCCGTAAACCCAAATCCACTAAAGCCTTCCTTACATCATGCTGCATCTTCTCTCTTACGAAAGAACAGGCGGCGCGACGTAGTCTGTCGCTGATTTGAGTCTTCGACAATTCACCGCTAAAGCCAAGAAATTCTCTGCTGAGTGCAATATCCACGTCTTCGGAGAATCTGGCTATCAAGTTCCAGCATTTGCTAAGACTTGTACCTCCTTTGAAAGCAATATGTTCTGCATATGGCAAAGTATGAAGTGCTTTCAATACCTGCGTTACCCACCAGTCCTTTTCGATGCTTGACGGCGGCAATCCGGTCTGCAATGCTACGGTATTGATAGCTTCACGTTGTCTATCTTCTGGTATGTCTATGAATTTCATCGTGCAATTAGTATTTTGCGCACCCATGCAGGGGCAAGTTTAATATCATGATTGAAATCGTTGTCGCTTACATTCCTTGTGTGTTCGACAAGCAAGTTGCGTTCCTCATCGGTCATTTTTTCTTCGCCTATGGTGCGCATGGCTGTTACAATAAGCATCATCAGCTCTGATTTATAAGCAAAGTTCTTGCCCGAAGAAGAATGCTTAAACAGGATGCCGCGTCCGTTTCCGATCTTTATCCTACGTGGTGCGCCGTTGGTCAGGAACACAACATTCATAGGCATCTGCGTGGACAATCCAAGACGGTTCAAGGCATATGCTCCCATAGGTACGATATTAGCTTTGTCTCGTTTGGCTATAGCATGGGCGATGTCTTCAACAGATGGGTATATGATACCAAGTCCATATTCCTTGTCCTCTTTGGGGTAATAATAAATGCCATGAGCCAACCGCACCAACATTCCGTCGGTGTACATTCGATGGAATGTTGACTTCACGGCTGATGGTGTTCCGCAGTCTGCATAGTCTTGTTGGAAGACTATCGAACCACGTCCTTTTCCTCTAAGCCTCATTTCTATCTTATTTACAGTGCTTTGGCTTGATGTCTGTACCATATTTTTGAAACCTTTTTATTATATTTTTGGTTCTTGTTCGTCTGCAAAGGTATAGTGTTTTCTTCTAAACGCCAACGTTTTTATTGAATATCCGTTTTTGAAACGCAATTTAGGCAAACTCTGACCTTCCCTGGAGAGAATGACGCATCAGACGCATAGCATTCAATAGTTAGGTGGAAAAGGATGCAAATAATTTCTAAAAAAGAAACTAGAAGCGTTATTAGTTTCAAGTATTTTTGCATGTTGCCAAAAGTACAGAACAATCAATTTAGTGTACTGGCAATAGAAATTCATTGTATTAAGATTGTTGCATCCGTTGACGGTGATCTGGAATCATCATTATTCGCTGTGCGGTATTCTTTAGGGGTCATGCCGGTGGCTTCCTGGAAAACAGCACAGAAGTATTCCGGCGTTTTGAAACCGCTGTCCACAGCGATGTTCTTTATCGGTGCGTCGGTATTGCGCAGCAGGTACATTGACATATGGACTCTCAATTGCTGTAGGTACTGGGCCGGAGCTATTCCGGTGTTCTTCCTGAACATCCTGCGCAGCCAAGTGTAGCTCATGCCCTGTTCTGCGGCAAGAGCCTGCACGTCGATAGGTTCCGACAAGTGATTTGCCATATATTGCTTTACATAGCTTATGGCAGCATCGAGCTTGTCGTCATTTCTTTTCTTTGTCGCGAGGTTGTAGTTTATCAACGAAATCATGTGAATCACAATCGCTTGAAGAATCGACATCGTCTGACTGCTCTGACGCTCCGCGTAGAATAGAGCCTGCTCGAACAGGTCCACCAATGTCGCTGACAGACCGAACTCGACTGGGCCTTTGCGGTCGCCGAAGAAACGGTTGATTTCGCTTCGGAAGGTAGGTCCGTTGAAACCTATGTAATATTCGGTCCATCCGGTATCCTTGTTCGGATGGTATGTGTGCCAATATCCTGGACGAAGTAAAAACAATGTCCCTGGAGTAATGATTCTGCTGCTGTCCTTATCTTCGAAGACACCTGTGCCGCTCGTAATGTAAACGATTTGGAACTCAGCCAACTGGCGGCCTTCTTTAAAACTGTATCGCTTGGGAATTACCCTTACAGGATATTCCTGTCTAGGGGCCACATCCTGATAACCCACGGAAGAAATCAGGTCTTCTGCCTCATTTGAAGTTGTTTCAAACGAGAGAAGGGAAAAGCGGCTCGAGAGTTTGGCATTGTTCTGTATCATTTTTTTATGGCTTTGGTGTATGTAGTGTCAAAAAACCAAGTTAAAATAGTATGCTTCCTATGTCGAAAGCTTAAAAATTTGTGTAAATTTATATTAGGTAAACGATGAGGGATTTATCGAAGATGTGTTACATCTGTCTGCACTGCCCTGATAAATTTCCGTGTACGTAAACGATAAAAAATCTCTCGCAACCTTTATAAAGATAAGCAAAAAATGTGATTTTATGACACTCATGTGTCAAAAACCGTAACTAATAACACAATATGCAAATGAAGAACAGAATTGCAGCTATCATTGTAACAGCCATTGCGTTAGTTTCCTGCGCACAAGGCTCCAAGGCTCCCGACTACTATGTCTGTGCCTACATCTGGCCGTCATGTCATGACGATTCGCTCGCCCACGAACTGATTTGGCCCGGCGGACAGGGAGAATGGGAAATAATCAATGCCTGTACTCCAAGATTTCCAGGCCATTATCAGCCTCGCGAGCCCCTGTGGAAAGGTGACCAGGATGATGATCCGGAAGTGGTGGAGAAGTGGATAAACACTGCTCTCAAATATGGTGTGAATACCTTCATATATGACTGGTACTGGTTCCGCAAGTATCCGTTCCTCGAAGAGGCGCTGGACAACGGCTTCCTGAAGGCTCCGTCCAACGAGAAGATGAACTTCTATATAATGTATGCGAATCATGAGGTGACGAACTACTGGAATCCGTATATCAATTCAGACACTGAAACATTGACCTTTGATCCGAGAATCGATTGGGAACAATGGAAAATAATCGTGGACAGGGTCATCAGCCAGTATTTCCATCGTCCGAACTATGTGAAGATAGACGGCTGTCCGGTATTCAGCATCTGGAGCCTGGATTATTTCATGGAAAGCTTTGGTTCATTGGAAGAAGCTGGAAAGGCTATGGATTATTTCCATGGGAAGGTAAAAGAAGCAGGCTTCCCGGATGTGCATATTCAACTGTGCGGCGGAATCTGGCCTCGCGGAAAAGAGGAAACCCAGCGTATCAAGGACCAGATCAAGAGGTTCGGCATTTCTTCTACGGCAGCCTACAATATGGGCGGAATGGAGCCGGACTATATCCGTCATGGAATGAAGGCCATCGGATTCAGGGAGCGCTGGTATAAGGAATTCGGAATTCCTCTGTTTCCTACTGCATCAGTCGGCTGGGACGACACACCTCGTTATCCGGCGAAAGGCGAAAAGGACATTACAAGGTATAACCATTCTCCAGAAGCATTCGCGTCTTTCCTGCAGACTGCAAAGGAATGGGCTGACGATCATGCTGATACACAGCCTAAGTTCGTGATGCTCAATGCGTGGAACGAATATGTCGAGGGCAGTTACCTGCTCCCGGACCGTTATTGGGGTTTCCGTTTCCTTGAAGCTGTGAAAGACGTGTTCGACGGGAAATATGACAAGCCTGCTACTTCTTGCGGAAAATCCAAGTGACAAGATATTTTAATGAACTAATAATCAACAATATGAAGAGATATTGCTTTGTGATTCCATTGATTCTCACTTTTTTGCTCCAAGCCTGCTCGAGTGAGAACCTGGAGCAGAGGATTTCGTCTTTGGAAGAGAGGATCAGCGCATTGGAATCTGTTTACGGAGAGATAAATGACAATGCCACTGCGTTGAACAAGCTCTACAAGGAGAATCTGCTGATACTTCAATATGATGAACGAAAAGAGAATGGCAATGTCGTAGGCTATGACCTGAAACTCTCTGACGGCAGCACTGTCAGCATTACTTTCGGTAAAAATATGGAAGGCATTGCCCCGATGATAGGAGTGGATGAATCTGGGAAATGGGTCGTGTCCTTCGATGGCGGCGAGACGTTTTCCGAGATCAAAGGAGCAGCCAGTCCGTGGAGCGCAGATGGAAAATCTCCTGTTGTCAGCATTGACAAGTATGGCTTCTGGCAGATTTCGCTTGATGCCGGTAAAACTTGGCAGAGAGTTGTAGATGCCAAGGGTGATCCGATCAGCGCCGTGGACGGCAAGTCTCTAGCTCCGGCATCGTATTGTTTCTTCGACAGGGTTGCCCACAACAAGGAAACCGGGAATATGGACATCACGCTGGTAACAGGTGAGACATTCTCCATTCCTCTGTCGTCAGAGGCCTCCATTGACTTGAAATACTATGATGAAGAGGATGGAGCCTGGGTTTATGGCGACCGTCTGAATGAATTTCCTGCAGAAATAAAGGGCATAGGAGAAATGACATTCCTCAATGTGCCTGACGGCTGGAACTTCCGGATGGAAAAGGACAAATTGGTGGTGGAGGCTCCTAAGGACGGAGTTACAGGGGAATATACTGTCAATCTTCTGGCATCGACTCTTTCAGGCGAGGCCAAAACATTCAAGTTCAAATTCAAATATGAGAAGGACCTGATTCTTTTCGACGACTTTATCGGAGATGATATCGACTACCGTTGGTGGGTGCGCTATAAGAGCGGTAGTGTGACGTCTGACTGGAATACTTATCAGAAAGGAGATCCTGCGCAGTCTGTTGTGGAGGACGGACTTCTCAAACTGTATGCCCACGTTGACGGTGATTCATACAAGACCGGAGCAATCTGGACAAAAGACAAACTCACATACAAGCCTCCGTTCCGTCTGGACTGCCGGGCACGTTTCACGCAGATGGGAACAGGTATATGGTATGCAATCTGGGCAGCTCCTGATGCTGGTTACCTGTATGGTGAGATAGACGTTTGCGAAAAACTGAATTTCGGAACGACCACATACCACACTTGTCATACGCAGTACACATTGAACACCGCAGCTGTAAACCAGAAGAAGGAGACATATGTGAACGATGCCGGTGAGACAGTGTCGAATTATAATCAAGGAATCGCCCAGGATGCGATGACGCCTGGCGTATTCAATGTGTTTTCAGTCGAAATTACTGACGACCAGATAGTCTGGTATGTCAATGATACTCCTGTCCACGTGTACAAGCATTTTGTGCATACCGCGGAGGACCCTCTCTATTCGCAGTTGAAACCGCAGGAGAAGGAATGGTATTTCCTGAACTGGACATTTATGGAACAGGATTACAATACTCTTCTCGATATTGCCGTAGGCGGACAATTTGTCGGAGGCATTGTCAAGAGAGAAGAATTTCCGGGACAGTTCGATATCGACTGGATAAAAGTTAAACAGCTGTAACACTAAACATTACGATAATGAAAACAAAACACAAATTATTGACTATAGCCGCTTCAGTTTTGGCAATGGCCGCTTGTGGGAACATTGACGATCTTGAAGAACGTGTTGACAAAATAGAAAATAGAGTTGCCGCCCTGGAGAAAGTGGCGGAGACAATCAATGGCAACATCAAGGCACTCCAGGCTATTGCATCAGGCCAGGCTATCAACAGTGTGGAAGAAAAAGACGGGGCATATATTCTCAATCTTTCCAATGGGCAGACCATAACGCTCAATCAGGGAAATGTAGGCGTCGGCAAAGCCCCAGTCATGTCGGTCGATAAAGATGGTTACTGGATGGTGGACTATCAGGACGGAAAGGGTGCGATTTATCTGACAGATGATGAAGGCCAGAAAATTGTCGCTGTCGGACAAAATGGTGTTACGCCTATGTTCGGAGTCAGTGAAGATGGCTACTGGACAGTAAGTTACAATGGAGGAGAAAGCTTTGCGCCGGTTCTCGATGTAAAGGGTGAGAAGGTAAAGGCCGTTGCCGGAAGCAGCACGGAAGACTCATATTTTGCAGGAGTGGAATATGACAACGAGTCACTTGTCCTCACTCTCAAGAACGGAGAGCAGTACAAGGTTCCTGTTGTAGGAGGCTTCCTCTGCAAAATCAACGGCGTTTCTGACGAAGAAATCTTCCGTAAAGGCGAGAAAAAGACATTTTCCGTCGAGCAGAAGGGAATAGCATCTACCATCATCACGGCTCCTAAGGGCTGGGAGGCATACCTTACAAGCGCGGTCCTGTCTATCCAGGCTCCTTCAGATGTGGAAACGAAGGCTGCACTTGCTGACACTCGAACCGATGTCTCAGTCGTAGCAATCTCGGAAGCCGGTCATATCGCCATTGCAAAGGTGCGCGTGAAGGTAGATGGCTCAGTTTCAGTCTATGATCCGGCAGCGAGCGTGGCTCTGGTAGAAGCAACCGTAAGTACTCTCAAGTTCAATGTGACGACAGAAAACGCAGCTTCATGGTACTGGATGGTACGCAAGAGCGGTGAAGCTGCACCAAGTGTAAGCGAACTCATTTCTGACGGTACTAAGGGGACGGACGCTGTAGTGACTGTAGAAGGACTTATGGGACAGACGGAATATGTAATGTACGTACTTCCATGTGGCGACGTGAACAATGGTCCGATTGCCGCATTCAAAGCGACAACTGCCGACTATTCCAACCTTTTCGAGGCATGGGAGGCAGGCGCTGAGTTGAAAATAGGCTCACGTACTTACAGCAAGGCGAAGAACGGCAAGGGAACTCTTGTCAAGAATGCTGACCAGGTAATCTGGGGCGCATGGTTCAATGACGGAACCTTCGGAGCAGTGTTCCTGGACGAAGGAGCAAGCGCTGTCATCAATAATACAGGATACAAGAAATCTGTGGTAATCTTCGGAAATGTGCCAGGTACACGTCCAACAGTGACTGTCAAAGCGCAGTTTGGCGTTGAGGGAACCGGAGTCGATTTCGCATGCAAGAACGTCAATATAAAAATGAATGACGGTATCGGTAAGGTCATCTATACCAATACCCTTATGGGCAAGATGGTGCTAGAAGACTGCGGATTGGACTTGAGGTATCCTCTTTTGACGAGATTCAACACCGGCGGGACATCCGTAGGCACGATGGAAGGTATAGACATCATAGACTGCGATGTCTGCGTAAACTGGGCCGAAGACAACATTGCATTCAGCAAGACCGCGGCGTTCCTTCTCAATACCCACGCCGGCGGAGCAGAATGCGGAGATCTTACTGTCAAGAACAATGTCTTCTGGAGCAAAGAGGGCAAAAAGGAGTTCCATATCTGCGCAGGTCCTTGGGTAAAGGATACCAAGTTCAATGATGTCGTGCTTGAGCAGAACACATTCTACAATGTCAATAACGGCGAATTGGTGTCTGAGTCAAGAAAGAAGGCGTTGATAGTGACATCGACCGTCAACAGTTTCTCGATGAGCGGCAATATCGCTTACGACAGCAAGCCAGATTCGAAGACAGTCGCATCACGGGCGCACTTCACTTGGCTGTATGCAGACAAGATGACGATAGCCGGACTGAAAGCCGTAACGACAAATTCCACTTCAAACCTCATCGACTATGCAGAATACTGCTCTATTCTGACAGGAGAGAAAGAAGGCGTCGACTGGGGACTTGGTCTTACCAGCCTGATAAAATGGCAAGGCTCCGGCAGACAGGTCATCGAATCATGGACAAATCCGTTCAAGTCTGAAAATGCAGAGACCGGAGTGTTTGAGACTCTACCGGAATATAAGAGTTATGGTGTTCAACGTTAATTCAACACATGGACTATGACTGGAAACAAACATTACGAATCTCCGAAACTGGACTGTTTGGAGATTGTCCTAAGCGAATCCGGCTTCTGTGCCTCTGCAGGGGAAGTTCACGCCGACAGTCCGGAACAATATGATTCAGAACTATTTGATTGGGAATAATTATGACACTGCTTAAACATATTTCGTCAGTCACGTCATTGTTGCTTGCTGTAGTCTCGTGTGCAAAGCAGGCTAATGTTGACGTGCCGAATCCGGATACTCGTGAAGAAGGACGGAATCTGTCCCTTTCGAGGGAATGTTTCGTCAAATCTACTCTTGATGCCAATATGGCAAAATGGACAATAGGAGACCAAGTGGCTGTGTATCAGAACGAAAGTGAAGCTCCTAAGAAGTTCATCGCTACGGAAAACGGAACATTGTCCAAATTCTCTCTTCATGAGGGAGAAACAGCATTGGATGTGACCGGGAATTATTTCCTTGTCTATCCGTATTCTGCTGTTGGGGATTCCAAACTGACTTCAAATTCAGTTTCATTGAGCATTCCTGCTGAACAGACTGCCGTGCTTTCTTCGTTTGATCCGGCAGCAGCAGTTGCTGTCGCACAAGGCTCTGACTATAAGGAGGCCTTCGTTTTCAAGAATGCGCACGCGCTATTTAAGGTGACAATTCCGGATGCATTTGGCGCGGAGATCGCCCAGATCCGCCTTTCCTCAAACAATGAGGATGAGAAAATCGCGGGAATCTGCACGGTTGCTTTCAATGAACAGATACCGGCGATAACTGCAGGAGATGGTGCTGTAGCCAAGGTAGTGCTCAGCGGTAAAGACGGAGCTGTCCTGACTCCTGGAGATTATTATATCGCAACTGCGCCTGTGACAGTCTTAAACGGTATCTGTGCAGAACTCATAGGAACTGACGGAAGGGTATATTTCCGCTATTCCACCAAAGAAAAGGAATTCAAGCGGAATACGATTTACGACTTGGGTGTGACTGTCCAGAAATCCGGAACAGACATTGTACTTGATTCCAAGTACTATACTGAAGGCGAAACCTACGTCTATGGTGGAAGAGAAAACCTGTTTCCTGCGACAGTATCAGGCGTTTCCAATGCAGCGTTTACATCCCTTCCTGAAGGATGGAATGCAAGGCTTGAGAGCAATGCTCTCGTTGTGGTTCCTTCAACGGACTCAGAGGCAGGCGTTTATGAAATCCAGTTGCTGGCCTATGCTGAAGGTGCAAGAGCGGAGATATATACATTCAAATTCAAATATGACCCGTCTCTTATCCTGTTCGATGATTTTGACGGTACGGACATTGACGACCGCTATTGGAGGCGCTACAATGACGGACACGCGACGCTCTGGAACTGGTTCCAGACCGGAGATGCCGCACAGTCAGCCGTTGCTGACGGCAAGCTCCAGCTGAAAGCCGTCTATGAAGGCGGAACTTATAAGACAGGCGCTGTTACTGGCAAGGACAAACTGGATTATGAGACCCCGTTCAGAGTTGATTGCCGTGCATCGATGAGCCGCAGGGCAACCGGGTTCTGGTGTGCTATATGGACAGTCCCTACTACCGGATATCAGGATGGCGAGATCGATATTATGGAAGCTGGGGATCATTATTCGGATGCCACTTTCGCTTCGACGGCCCAATATACTTGTCATAACCAATATACGTTAAACACTCCATCCAAACGCTACGATGGATGGAGGCCGGGGCAGGACCAGCCGCAGAGCGCAAAAGTTTCTCTTGATGACCCGACCGGCTACCACACCTATTCAGTGGAAGTCACTGATGAGGCGATAACTTGGTATGTGGATGATGTGCAGGTCCACAGGTATGCCAATATCAAACACAGTACTTCGGACCGGGGATACAAATATGCCGCAGAATCTACTGTAAACTCTGCCGGGAACACTATCTATCCGAAAGCCAATTATTTCAATAATTACACTTTCATTGACCATAACTATTTCGCGATTTTCGACATCGCCGTAGGCGGTTCTTTTGTAGGAGGCGAGAATGACAAGGAGAAAGTTCCTGCAACAGAGGGATTCAATGCCCAATTTGATATAGACTGGATCAAGATTTCTAAAATTAAATAGCAATGAAACTAATAAACACAATATTGTCCATAACTGTAGCCTCTGTGTCAATGATTTCTTGTACACAGGCACTTAAGGAGGTCTCAGAACCGCAGGACTTCTCTGCTGAAGTCTCGAAGCTCAATTCAAACGTCGCGGCAATGCAGGCGGTGGCTCAAGGCCAGGTCATAAATTCGGTCAGCGAATCGGGGAGTGTCTATAACATACTTCTCGCAAATGGAACCGAATTGAAGATAGACAATCAGATATATTCCAACGCCCCTGTTGTTGAGTTCAATGACGGGAAATGGTTCATTGACAAAACTGCGGTTACGGATGGCAGCGACAAGGATATCCGTCCTGTCTTTTCGATAAACGCTGCAGGAAAATGGGCTGTAAGTGCTGCCGACAATGAAATGATTCTCGACAAAGCCGTCTCAACTGAGGGCGAGGACTATTTCACCGGCATTGAGCATTCTGAAAAAGAGTTCAGCCTCACGACCAGGTCCGCCGCTCGTTTTGCCGCACCTGTGGCTGCCGGATTCCTGTTCAAGATAGATGCGGCAGGAGTACAGAATTTCGTTCTCGGCCAGACTCGCAGTTATAACGTGACCAGGAACGAAATCAGTGCAGCAACCGTTGTCGCTCCGCAGGGCTGGGAAGTAAGTCTAAGTGAAAGTCAAATCACTCTGACATCTCCTCATACACCTGTGACAAAGGCTGTTGTAGCAGATTCCAAGACCGATATTTCCGTGATCGCCGTTTCGACTGCAGGATATGTTACCATCGCCAAAGTCCTTACCGAACTTGATGAAACCGCAAGCGCAACTGACCCGTTTGCGATGCTCGCCATGGGCGAAGTGAAAGCCTTCAGCGCTAAGGTCAATGTCACCGTGCAGAATCAGAGCGCATGGTACTGGATGCTGAAGAAGGCTTCAGAGTCTGCTCCTTCCGTCGAGGAAATGAAAGCGGCTACGGCAGGTACCTCTACAGAGGTTGTCCTGTCCACCGAGCCTGAGACAGGATACGTATTCTATGTTCTTCCGGTCAAGGATGCCAAGGACGGAAAGATTGCAAAGGTCGAATTTACGACTGCTGCAATTACCTCATACTACGAGGCATGGGAGGCAGGAGCCGAGATAAAGATCGGATCACAGACCTACAGCAAGGCGAAGAACGGCAAGGCTACGCTGATTACCGGAAACAAGACACAGCAGATTTGGGGCGGATGGTTTAATGACGGAACCTTTGGTGCCATTTTCGTCGATGAGGGCTCTACCGCATTCTTTAAGAATGCCGGATACAACAAGCCGGTGGTGGTTCTCGGCAATATTCCGGGAACACGTCCTGTCGTGGAGATCCGGGAGCAGATTGCCGTGAACGGAGTTGACTTGGCGTTTAAGAATGTCTGTGTCAAGCTGGTTGACGGCATGGCCGGAGGCAAGTTCATCTACAGCAACACTGAGATGGGCAGAATGATACTTGATGACTGCTATGTGGATTTGAAATATCCTGTCCTTCAGCGTTTCAACAATGATGGAAGCACTTCCGGCAAGATGGCAGGTATAGAGATAACAGACTGTGACGTTTGTGTGAATTGGGCTTCCGACAATACTGCCCAGCCGCTCCTTGTCAACACTCATGCCGGCGGTGCTGAGCTCGGTAATGTCACGATAAAGAATAATGTGTTCTGGAGCAAGGGCGACAAGAAAGAGTTCCATCTTGTCGCGAGTCAATATAGCGGGAAATACACCAAGTTCAATAGTATTGTAGTAGAGAACAATACATTCTATAATGTAAACAACGGCTTGGCCTCAAAAGGCAGAGACCGCGCTATGATTGTAGCTTCTGCTTTAAATGACATCTCATTGAGCGGCAATATCGTATATGACACCAATCCGGACTCAAAGTCTGTTTCCACAAAGCCTCATCTGACATGGCTGGCAGTTCTTAAGACAGATGCCGGTGGTATCGGAACTGGCGTGGCCGCGGCAGCAATGACAAACACTCTCGGCAACCTTGTGAACATCGCGGAACTTTGTACTGTCACGGACGGCGTCACTTCCGAATGGACAAAAGGAATGATCAATCTCATTACATGGAAAGCTGGCGGATGGAGCGAGATAGCATCCTGGAAAAATCCGTTCGCTGTCGAGAATGTGGAGAACGGCTATTTCGTGACGACGGATGAATACAAGGCCTATGGTGCACAGAGAAAATAAAACTATGTTATGAAAATAAACAAGTTTATAGCCATTATATTGATCATCATTCTCCTTCCTGTCTCAATGTGGGGACAGGCGGGGAAGGTGACCGTGAAGGGAAACGTCTCAGACGCTTCCGGCCCTCTACCAGGGGCTACGGTCTATCAGGACGGGAAAATGTCGAACGGCATCTTGACTGGCCCCGACGGCGGATATACGATTATGGTCGATCCTGACGCGACATTGATAGTGTCCTGTCTAGGTTATGCCGAAATCAAGGAAAAGGTTTCCGGACGCACGAGGATTGACTTCAAAATGAAAGAATCGTATGAGACTCTTGCGGCCTCTGAGGTCGTAAGTGTGGGATATGGTTCTGTGGCAAGACGTGACCTTACAGGCTCTGTGGGAAAAGTCAATATGGATGACATTTCCAAATCTACTCCGATGAATTTCGACCAGGCACTCGCCGGTAGAGTCGCTGGAGTGGTAGTTTCCACCTCCGATGGTTCAGTCGGCTCTGAGGCCAATATCATCATCCGTGGAAACAACTCATTGACACAGTCATCCGCACCTCTTTATGTCATTGACGGATTCCCGACGGAGAGTTCATTTGCAAGCTCAATAAGCCCGGCAGATATCGAAAGTATCGATGTCCTTAAAGATGCTTCTGCATCAGCCATTTACGGTGCCCGCGGCGCCAATGGTGTCATTATCATCACGACGAAGAAAGGTTCTCAAGGCAAACCGACCGTGAACTTCTCCGCATCCTGGACCGGTTCCAAGATAGCGAACAAGGTGGATCTGCTGAACGGTTATGACTACGTCCGCCTGGATGACGAATTTTACATGAACAGAAGTTCGTCGCACACCAATTATTTCACGAATTATCTGGAAGACGGAACACCTGACAGCCGGTATTTCTCTCTTGAAGATTATGCTTCAGTACCTTATGTGGATTGGCAGGACTATGTTTACCGCAATGCGTTGAGCCAGAACTATAACATTTCGCTAAGCGGCGGCAATTCCAAGACAGGAACCAGTTACAATGTAAGTTTCAGTGCGCTCGATCAGAACGGAATTCTCGTGAAGAGCAATTTCAACCGTTATTCGGGAAGCATCAAGCTCAGCCAGAAGGTAGGGGAGAAGGTTACTGTGGATTTCAGTGCCAACTACTCACAGGCCAATACGAACGGTATTCAGCCCGCGACCAGTAATTCAAATTCCACGGCAAGTACATATTTCCTCTATTCAGTATGGGGCTTCCGTCCTCTGAAACCACTTCGCGATGGAGTTGTCGGCGAATCGTTCATCAATCAGCTGGTAGATGAAGAGGTTTCCAACCCTAACGATTTCCGTTTCAACCCTATGGCAAACGTGAAGAATTCGTACAGGAAGGTCATCCGCAATTATCTGAACAGCAATGTCGCGCTCAACTGGGATATCATCAAAGGATTGAGACTCAGGGTGACTGGAGGATACAACCAGTCAAGGACCAGAAATGAGTCGTTCAACAATTCCCAGACAATGACCGGACATCCGGCTTCTCCTCTCGGGAAAGGTCCTAATGGATTTATCTACAACACGGATGTTACGAGTTGGCTGAACGAGAATACTCTCAACTATGATACGGTTTTCGGCATTGACCATAATTTTCAGGCGCTTGTCGGATTTACCGTGCAGGGGGAGACTTCCAGATTTACGGGTGTAGAAGCAAATCATGTGCAGTCGGAACTCTTGGGTGTTGAGGGGCTCAATACCGGTGAATATCAGGCTGTTACCCCATATAAGCGGGATTGGCTGCTCCTTTCCGGACTTGCGAGGTTGAACTACAATTATGCTCACAAGTATTATGTGACCGCATCATTGCGTGCCGATGGTTCCTCCAAATTCCCGAGCGGTAACCGTTGGGGTGTATTCCCTTCCGGTTCCATAGCCTGGTCATTTTCAAACGAAGATTGGGCACAGAACAGCGGCTGGTTCAATACAGGTAAAATCCGTGCATCCTGGGGAATGACAGGTAACAACAGGACACAGACGCCTTACGATTACTATTCACGTTTCGTGACAAGTCCGGGCTACAACAGCCTTGACTATGTCCGTGACGGAAAGACCGTATCAGGCTATTTCAGAGAGAATATGGAGAATCCGTTCCTCGGTTGGGAAACCACAGCACAGACGATATCGGACTCGACCTTGCATTCCTCCACAGCAGGATCTCATTGACGGCAGATATCTATCAGAAGAACACTTATGACCTTCTTCTTCAGGCGACAATGCCGGCTTCTTCCGGATATGAAAGTGCAATGATTAATGTCGGTTCAATGCGCAACCGCGGTATTGAACTGTCAATCACTGCAATACCTGTCCAGACGAAGAACTTTACCTGGACATCGACATTGAATTTCGGTATGAACAACAATACTGTCACGGCGCTTGCCAACAATCAGACAACGCTCATATCGACAATCGACTGGAATTCCCGCTACAGCTCCCAGACTCCGTATGTGACGAAGGTGGGCATGCCGACAGGCCTCATGTATGGCTACCGTTATGTGGGAACATACAAATATGATGAGTTTACCAACGGAACGCTTCTCAAGGACGGTATTCCTTATTTCGGTGTCCGCGAGAATATCCGCCCTGGCGACCCTAAATACGAGGATGTGAATGGCGATGGAATCATCAATGATTCTGATAGAACTGTTATCGGTATCGGGCAGCCGCTTCATACCGGAGGCTGGAACAATACATTCAATTTCTATGGAGTGGATTTGAGCATATTCATGAACTGGAGTTATGGAAATGACCTTCTCAATGCCAACAGGCTCGTGTTCGAGTATTATGACGGAACGCAGTTGAATCAGTTCGGTACAATGCGCAACGCATGGAGTCTCGAGCGTAATCCTGACAGTGATGTTCCGAGGTCCGGTGCGACTGGAATGGAGTTCTATTCGTCAAGAGTTGTAGAAGACGGTTCCTTCCTGAGAATAAAGACCGTGACAGTAGGATATACTTTCCCGTCAAAATGGATGCGTAAGATGAAGGTGCAGTCTCTCAGAGTATATCTGACGGCAGAAAACCTCTTCACATTCACGAATTACTCCGGCCCGGATCCGGAAGTTTCGACCAGGAACAGCGTGCTTACTCCAGGATTTGACTGGTCAGCCTACCCGAGAGCACGTTCTCTGACTGGCGGCATTTCATTTTCATTTTAGCGATTTGTAAGTATGAAATCATATAAAATACTATTAGTCGGCACAGTTCTGGGGCTTTCAGCAGCTTTCAGTTCATGCGATCTTCTCGACCGCGAGCCGAACATCATCACAGAAGACCAGTTTTACACAAGTTCAGAGCAGGCACAGCTTGGTCTCAATGCGGTGTATGGAGTAATGAACAGCTGGCAGCTCTACGGGTGTACACTTATTCTCGACCTTGGCTACAATACAGACATTTCAATGTATATGTCATCAACCAACTCCGACATGTATGGAGCCTCATTCGAGCTTAACGCCAATTCAGCATCCGTTTCAAATCCGTGGATATGGCTGTACAAAGGCATCGGGAATGCCAACGCGTTTCTTGAAAAAATTTCAGGTACTGATCTGGATCCTGACGGTTCAATGTGCGCCCAGGCGAGATTCCTTCGTGCATACTATCATTTCATCCTTGCACAAAACTGGCTGGATGTACCGCTGAAGACAACCGCAACTGCGTCTTACAAAGATGTCAAGATCGCACCTACCCCGCAACACGAGGTCATGAAATGGGTGGTATCAGAGATGGAGGAAGTCCTTCCTGTCATTACGGAAAGTTTCGACCACGCTCCTTCCGATGTCACTCGTACCACAGTGCACGGAATACTCGGAAGAATTTATCTCTACATGGCAGGTGAAGCTGTATCCGGCGTTACCGACGAAGAGAAACACACATATTACGAAAAGGCTGCAGAACATTGCAAAGCAGTGATTGACAGCGGTCTTCACAGTCTGAATCCGGACTATTCGCAGATTTTCATAAACTATGTGGCGGACAAATATGACAAGGAGTATCATGAGTCAATGTGGGAAGTCGATTTCTATGGTGACCGCTCTTCCTCGATGTATTTCGGAAACAGCCGCTGGGGTGAGCTCAATGGACTGAGATGCGCTTCTGGCGATACTGACTATGCAAGCCACAAAGTAAACTGGTCGAACGGATTGTTCGGCAACACCTACAAGTTGTGGGAACTGTACATGGAAGATGATCGTACTCCTTATGAAAGAGGTTTGTCCATAATTACGGACAAACGTCAGGAATGGAGCATTCCAAGTTTCAACTATGAAGGCAGCAGAGACATTTCGGTGCTCTATCCTTATGGTGGAGACCCTTCCGACAAGCGTAAACTCATCGCGGCAGTGGACCGTACGCCGTATTACAGTTCGACCAATCCTTCAGAACAGAATACCAACGTGAACCAGGCCTACTACCCTGGCGGGCGCAATATCGGCATATTCCGCAGGGAGATCCAGTATGAAGGACTGAAGAATTTCAAGAGCATCTGGACTGGTGTAAACGTTCCGCTTCTGCGATATTCAGACGTGATTCTCATGTATGTAGAAGCTGTCAATGAACGCGACCACAAACCTACGGAAGAACTTTATAATATGATTCTGCCGTTGAGGGAACGTGCCGGCGTGCAGACACCGTCGTATTCGAAGTACAATACATACGAGAAATTCCAGCAGTTCGTAAGAAACGAGCGTGCCCGCGAACTTTGCTTCGAGGGACTTCGCAAACACGACCTGATTCGTTGGGGCATATATTACAAGTCAATGTTGGAGGTACGTGAGATGGCATTGTCCAACTCAAAGTGGTCCGGATTCGGTTCTGCAAGAAACTTCATCACGCTTACAAGCAGGATGAGCGAAAGAAACAATTACCTTCCGATACCATCCATTGAACTGGCGGTAAACACAGAAATGAAGCAGAATCCACAATGGTAGTCCAATGCGAATAATAAAAAGAGATATGAGAAAGAACATTTATATTTCGGCATTTGCCTCCATACTTTTATTGCTGACATCCTGCCAACAGCAGAATATCTCCCTCCCGGTAGATTTCGATGTCATGCTGGATGGAGACAATGTATATAGGCCAGGGGAGATTGTCCGTTTCCGTTTCAGCGGAGATGCTGACTACATCACGTTCTTCAGTGGGGAGGTCGGTCATGAGTACGACAAACGGGACAGGACATCGATTCCGTCTGAGGATATCAGGAACTTGTCTTTGGATATGAAATTCCAGCCTCTTTGGGGTACCGGAGCCATTAAAGCGACATCTGAATATGGCTTCAGGGTATATCTGTCCAAGGATTTCAAGGGCTTTTCCAGCGAAGATGGCTACGAGCAGAGGAAGGAAATCCAGAAAATGATAGATGAAGGCCAATTCCCTCTGACGGAAGAAGACCAGAGCAAACCGTGGAAGCAAGTCTGGAATGACCTTAACTGCGAGTCCATACAGAACGAGTGGAAATACGGCTACAGCACAGACGATTTGAGCGAATACGCCGACAATTTCTGTCTGGCATTCCATTGGAAGCCTTGGACCATAAACTGGACGAGAAGCCAGAGAACATACCACGTAAAGGGCAGCATTACAATGGATTATGGTGTTGCTGAGCAGAGGAAAACCACATTCGCGGAAATTCCGTTCACTGTGGTGACAATGAATGAGCAGGACCATCCGCACCTGGGAACCAATCCTAAAATGAGAGGCGACACCACCTCCATCGGAACGTGCCATTTCGGTAATCCTGAGTGGGAAATCAATTTCGAAGGAGCCGCGTCCAATTATCCGGGACTTGACTGGGAACTGGATGTCTGGTGCATCTCCGACCCGATGCCGCTCAATTCAGTATCGAAAGACAAAGGCGTGCAGATCAAGAGTCTGTTGAGCCCGATCCTCACGTATGACCACGTTTATGACAAGCCTGGTACTTATAAAGCTGTATTTTACGGCGTGAATGACAATTACCAGGGACATACCTCGGCAGTAAAAGAAGTTACGATTATAGTTGTGGATGACAAGCCTTTTGAGTCAGGAAAATAAGGTATGAAAAAGTGGATAGTCATAATCACGATGACACTGGCGGCAACACTGCTGCCGGTGCCGTCGTTTTCGGCAGAGAACAGTTTCGACTGGAAAGAATTTCTCGGGCAATATGATATGCTGTGGGACAATGACATCACGGCGGATCCTGTCTTTCCGGAAGGCGTTTTCGGGAAACGTCATTGGGGCCGCACTGACGGCTATTACTCGGGAGCATTGATGGGCAACGGATTGCTCGGGACCAACCTGTACAAACTCACCGACGGCGTGTATCGGCTCAATGTCGGGCGCAGCGACGTCACGGAAGCACGGAAGCCGTTCAATGTCTTCAATTCCGGCCGTCTGCCGATAGGCTATTTCACTTTTTCCACAGTCGGTCAGGTGCAGGACGAAAAAATGCGCCTGTCAATTTACGATGCCGTCACATCCGGAGTATTGAAAACCAATGCCGGTAGGCTTGATTTCCGTACATACGTCCATTCAGAACGTGAATGTATCATCTTCGATACCCATGCGGAAGGTGGCGAGACCGGCTGGAAACTCGATTTCGTACCGCAGAAAGCAATCAGCCCGCGGTACGTCTTCAATTCGGCAAATGCGCCAAAGGGGTATGTCAATGCCGAAGGCAAATCCAATCCCGATTCGTATTTCCACAAAGACGGCGATATCAGCTTCAGCATTCAGGCACTGGCGAAGGACACCACGTTTACCGACATTGCAAGATGGTATGTCGTGGCTTGGAAAACAGTAAGAAACGGCGCTGACAGCAGGACGATTGCGACCGTAACCCAGGCTGACAAACTTGCAAAAGCAGAGGCCGAGGCGAAGGCTATCATCAGAAACGCCTTTCCCGTCGCCAAAGAAAAGCTTGATTCACAGCATGTTGCATGGTGGCATAATTTCTACCGTGATGCTGCATTCCTGACATTCCCGGACAACGACATTGAGCGTTTCTGGTGGTTTCAATACTATAAATTCGCATCTACGGCTCGACCGGGGAAACCGATAGTCGATCTGCAGGGTGTATGGCCGACCTGCGATACTCCTTGGCCGGCAATCTGGATGAATCTTAACATACAGCTCACATACAGCTGGCTGACCAAGGCAAATCTCGGACAGTTGGAGCAGCCTCTATGGGATTCATTCTGGAAGAACCGAGAGAATCTCACACGCAATGTTACCGACATCCAGGGACAGGAAGGCTGGAAGGACTGTATGGTAATGCCGAGGGCTTCCAGCTATGACTTGCACGCTGCACTCAGTCCTGCATTGGCTCAAAGAAATCAATACGAAGTAGGAAATCTCATCTGGACGCTATTCTATTATTGGCAGATGTGCGAGGCCTATCGTGATGATTTCCAGATGAAAGAACGTCTTTTTCCATTGCTGAAATCGGCTGTAAACATCTTTTTCCGTATCAGGATTACCAACCCGGACGGAACCTATTCACTCCCATCCACTGCATCGCCTGAATATGGAGAGGGCGAACTTGGAGAAATCGGATCCAATTCCAATTATGACCTTGCAAATCTGCGCTGGGGTCTCTCCACGCTCATAAGCATTGACGGGAAATACAGGCTCAATGATCCGATGCTGCCGAAATGGAAAGACTTCCTTGCCAATCTGCCCACATTCGGGTACGACGAGGAAACTGGTTTCAAGGTCAGCGATAAATTCGAGTTCAGGGACACGACCCACAGGCATTGGTCCCATCTTTTCATGATTTACCCGTATCATCTTCTGGATTGGGATAATCCTGAAGATGAGAGCCGTATGCGACTGTCAATGAACCGTTGGCAGGGCAATACCGGCTATTCATTGACCGGCAAGGCTGCAATGCTGGCGACAGCAGGCGATGGTGACGGGGCATTGGCCTGCATGAAGAAATTTTTCGCAGGATGGCTGCGTCCGAATACGCTTTACAATGAGTCGGGACCGGTTATCGAGACACCGTTCTCGGCGATGTGTTCATTGGAAGAGATGTATCTTCAGGACTGGGGCGACTGCATCAGAGTTTTCCACGGCTGTCCTTCGTCTTGGAATGACGTGAGTTTCAAGAACATGCGTGCACGTGGGGCATTCCTGATTTCCGCAGATCGCAAAAACGGGAATACGACGTCCGTCACCGTGTCAAGTGAGAAAGGAGGCACATGCCGCATCCATACCGGCATTACCGAGATGATGCTCAGGGTTACCGGAGATGACGGGCAGACACCGCAATGGAAGGCGTGTGGAGACGGCATTCTGGAGATATACATGAAAAAGGGCGAAACGGTGACGGTCAGCCGTCGTCTTACTTCGTATAAAGTGAATTATGACGAGGCTGCTGTTCCTAAATATGAACTTCCAGACCCGCTCGTGAAAAATAACGGCAAGAGTGTCAAGTCCGTGAAAGACTGGGAGCAGAAGCGCCGCCCTGAAATCATGGATATGCTACGTCGGGAAATGTACGGATATGAGCCGGGGAAACCTGCGGGACTGCATTTCAAAGTCCTGGAAGAGAGCCATGACGCATTCGGAGGGAAAGCGACGCGCCGCCAGGTGGCAGTATATTTTACTGAAGACGAGAGCCGCTACATGACTGTCCTGATGTATATTCCAAATGATGCAAAAGGTCCTGTTCCGGCATTTATGGGAATGAATTTCAGAGGCAATTATGCTACGACCACTGATCCGGAAGTGCTCATGCCGACGGAAAGCCAGATCGAGGACTATGGTGCGTGGTACCAGCCTGTCAATCGGGGAGACTGGGGACGCAGATGGCCTTATGAATATGTGTTGTCCAAAGGATATGCGGTCGTGACAATGTTCTACGGCGATGTCGATCCGGACTGGAATGACGGCTTCCACAACGGCGTGCACGGCCTTCTGGATAAAGGCAAGTCGCGCTCAGGAGAGTCTTGGAGCACGATTTCGGCTTGGGCTTGGGGGCTCTCCCGAGCATTGGACTATCTCGAAACGGACAAGGACATTGACGCTGGCAAGGTAGCTGTACTGGGACATTCGCGGCTGGGGAAGACGGCTCTGTGGGCGGGAGCGACGGACCAGCGGTTCGCATTGGTAATATCCAACTGTTCAGGATGTTGCGGCAGCGCAATCTCACGCAGAAAATTCGGCGAGACCATATACATCGTGAATGACGCTTTCCAGCATTGGTTCTGCGGCAACTTCGAAAAATACAGCAACAACGAAGATGCCCTTCCGTTCGACCAGCATGAGCTGATTTCAATGATAGCTCCGCGTCCGGTCTATGTTTCAAGCGGAAGCGAGGACAACTGGGCTGACCAGAAGGGAGAGTATCTAAGTCTGGTAGGAGCGACACCGGTTTACAACCTATATGGTTATGAGGGATTTACATCCACGGAAAAGCCTGGCGTGGAAGATCCGGAAACAGTCGGACGAATGGGCAACCACATGCGCGAGGGCGACCACGACATCTTGCTTTACGACTGGATACAATTTATTAATTTTGCAGACAAGTTTCTGAAATAATTACACTAAAATATGAAAATCGTAAGTTTATTAAAGCCGATCATCGGGACAGTTTGCCTATCGTTGCTTGTTTCTTGTAATGCGGGCCAGCCGGATGTCCGCCTGGACAAATCTGTATTGCGTGACAAAATCGCGGGCGGATGGGCCGGTAAAATGATAGGGGTCGCATACGGCGGTCCGACAGAGTTCAAATCATTGGGAAAAATCATTGAAGATCCTATTCCATGGAAGCCTGAACTGATTACGCGCGCCAGGTGGGAGGACGACCTTTATGTGCAGATGTCCTTTATGGAAGTGATGGACCGCAAAGGAATGGACGCTGACGCAAAGGATTATCAGGCTGCTCTGGCCAATGCGGGATACAAACTCTGGCATGCCAATGTCCAGGCACGCAAGAATTACACCGACAGCATTTTTCCGCCAATGTCCGGTCGTCCTGAATACAACATGCACGCGGATGACATTGACTTTCAGATAGAAGCGGATTTCATCGGTATGATGTGTCCGGGCCTGCCGCAACTGTCGAACCAGTGGTCCGACAAGATAGGACATATTATGAACTATGGCGACGGCGTTTACGGAGGAGCATTCGTCGCAGCATTGTATTCCGCCGCTTATGTGGAAGACAACATGTATGACGTTATAGAAAAGGCCACGCTTTCATTGCCTTCGGAATCCGCTTACTGTCAGATTATTAAGGACGTGTTGTCGTTCTATAAAGAATATCCGTCCGATTGGAAGAAGACATGGCAGAAGATTCAGGACAAATGGGAATATACCGACATTTGCTGTGCTGGCATTGACACTAACATTGACGCAAAACTGAACGGTGCCTACATTGTCATCGGACTGTTGTACGGCGAAGGCGATGTATTCAAGACCATGGATATTTCCACCCGTTGCGGACACGATTCAGATTGCAATCCATCTACGGCACTGGGCGTATTGGGCGTAATGAAGGGCTACGACAGTTTGCCTGCTGAATATCGGGCGGTGCTGGACAACATGCAGGATACTTTCTTCATCTTTACAGATTACACATTGCGGAAAGCCATTGACAGGACAATGTCCAATATCGAGGCCAATGTCATCAGTTGTGGCGGAAAGGTGGAAGATGACCATATAGAATTCAAGGCCCAGAAACCGACTCCTCTGCCGCTGGAAGTGTCCTTTCCCAATGCTGTTTTCGACAGGCGTTTCATAGTTCGCGAGGACAGCACATGCGTGACCAAAGGGGATTGGCAGACCGATGGCAATGTTATATACAGTGACCAGGCAGGAGATGAGCTCAGTCTCGATTTCGACGGGACCGGTATCGCGATATGCGGCCAGTGGGTCCGCAATGGAGGAAAGGCCGATGTTTACATAGATGGCGTTTTCAACCGTACGATAGATTGCTACTATTACTATGGCGGTCAGGAGCATAAAAGCAATTATATCTACCATATCTTCAATCTGAAAAATGGCAAACATAATGTCAAGCTGGTAGTGAAAGGCGAAAAGAAGCCTGAGTCCCAAGGATGTCGTATAGCTGTTACTGACGCTGCCGTATTTCACCAATAGCACCCTCCTGAAATCTTTTAGACACACCATATGATGAAATTCCATAGCATCATCCAAACTGCACTGTGCTGCACGGCTGTTCTTTTCGCGGGAACTCCACTGTCCGCCAATAACGGCGACTACGGTCTGAATTCCCCGGACGGACACATTACCGTAAATGTCTCCGTCGGCAGCGATATCAAATATTCAATCTCCCGCGACGGAAAAGTTCTGATCGCGCCATCTGTCATATCAATGAATCTTTCAGACGGCATTGTTTTCGGTGTGAATGACAAACTCCGCAAGGTGAATCGCTCAAGTTATGACGAGACATGCACGGCGACAGCATACAAAAAGGCGGAGGTCCGCGACAACTATAATCAGATCAGATTGCAGTTCAATGAGTTCTCCCTTGTTTTCCGGGCATGTGATGATGGTGCTGCATACAGGTTTGAGAGCAATCTGGACAAGAAAAAGGAGTACAATGTAATCTCCGAGCAGGCTGAATTTGATTTCGGCACAGATCGTAAAGCATTTGTCCCATACGTTATCGGTCTCGGCGGCAAGCAGTTTGACGGTCAATTCTACAGTTCATTTGAAAACACCTATACCGTTCAGAACCTTTCCGGATGGAGAAAGGACAAGCTGGCGTTTCTGCCTCTTGCAGTTGAAGCGGACAATGGTGTGAAAGTCCTCGTCACTGATGCGAACCTCACGAATTACCCTGGAATGTATCTGCTTGGAGATGAAGGCAGTACCAAATTAAAGGGCGTCTTCGCCCCTTATCCAAAGGTCGTAGAGCAAGGCGGCAAGCATATGCTCCACGGAATCGTGACCGAGCGGGAGAATTTCATCGCCAAAGTTTCCGGAGACGAGGTCTTCCCTTGGAGAACATTTATCATCAGCACCGACGATGCGCAACTTGCTGTAAATGACCTGGTGTGGAAACTTTCACAGCCACAGGAACCGGGAATGGATTTCTCATGGGTAAAACCAGGAAAAGTGGCATGGGACTGGTGGAACGGGTGGAATCTCTACGGGGTGAACTTCCAAGCAGGAATAAACACTGAGACATACAAATACTACATTGATTTCGCAGCAGCCCACAACATTGAATATGTAATTCTCGACCATGGCTGGGCCGTAAAGAAGAAAGCGGATCTGCTTCAGGTAATTCCAGAAATAGACATGCCTGGACTTGTCAAGTACGGACAGGAGAAAGGTGTCGGCATCATTCTGTGGGCCGGTTATTGGGCATTTGACCGGGATATGGAGAATATCTGCAGGCACTATGCGGAGATGGGGGTCAAGGGCTTCAAGGTCGATTATATGGACAGAGACGACCAGATTATCGTGGACTTCCACTCCAGAGCTGCGGAAATGACTGCCCGCTATGGGCTTTTGATCGATTTCCACGGGACTTACAAACCGACCGGACTGAACCGCAGATGGCCCAATGTCGTAAACTACGAAGGAGTACATGGTCTGGAACAGATGAAATGGAGTAGTACATCTGTGGATCAGGTCACTTACGACGTCACCGCGCCGTTCATACGTATGGCGGCAGGCCCGATGGACTACACGCAGGGTGCAATGAGAAATGCTACCCGTGTTAATTATCGTCCGGTAAATGACGAAGCCATGAGTCAAGGCACACGATGCCGTCAATTGGCGGAATATGTCATTTTCGATGCACCGTTGAACATGCTCTGCGACTCTCCTTCAAACTACATGCGCGAGGAGGAGTGCACGGAATTCATAAGTTCCATACCTACAGTGTGGGATGAAAGCATCGGCATAAACGGTGAAATCGGCAAGTATATAACCTTGGCCCGCCGCAGCGGCAAGACTTGGTATATAGGCTCATTGACAGACTGGAACGGACGCGATTTGACGCTTGACCTCAGTTTTCTCGGAGAAGGTAACTGGACATTGGATATTTTCCAGGATGGTGTCAATGCAGACAGAGCGGCGCAAGACTACAGCCATACAACCGCTGCCGTGCCGGATAACCGACAAATTATCGTACACCTCGCGCCCGGTGGAGGCTGGGTAGCAAAAATCCTTCCGGCATCCGAATCCGCCGGCGCGGACACGGCATTCAAATTCAGGCCGAAGAACGGGAAGATATACCACAAGGGGTGGATTGACCTGAACAAGAACGGGGTCAAGGACATTTATGAAGATCCGGCGGCGGACATTGACACGAGAGTGGAAGATCTGCTTTCGAAGATGACGATTGAAGAGAAGACCTGTCAGATGGTGACGCTTTACGGCTTTGGCCGCGTGCTTGCTGACCCGCTTCCGACTCCTGAATGGAAAGAAAAACTGTGGAAGGACGGAATGGGCGCGATCGACGAGCATCTGAACGGTTTCCGTCAATGGGGCAAGCCTATCGAGATGTATTCGCCTTATCTCTGGCCTGCATCCACACATGCGGCTGCGATGAACGCGGTCCAACGGTTTTTCATCGAAGATACCAGGCTGGGCATCCCCGTGGATTTCACCAATGAAGGAATACGTGGCGTCGAGGCCTATCGTGCGACGAATTTTCCTACCCAACTCGGCCTCGGACATACCTGGGACAGGGAATTGATCCATGAAGTGGGACGCATCACCGGCCGCGAGGGCAGGCTTCTGGGCTATACCAATGTCTATGCACCTATTCTCGATGTGGGACGTGACCAGAGATGGGGCCGTTACGAAGAAGTATATGGAGAGTCTCCCTATCTCGTAGGCGAACTGGGGGTACAGATGACGCTCGGAATGCAGACAGATTTCCAGGTGGCATCCACCGCCAAGCATTTCGCTGCTTATTCGAACAACAAGGGAGCGCGCGAGGGCATGTCCCGCGTGGACCCTCAGATGGCGCCTCATGAGGTGGAGAACATACATATCCATCCATGGAAAGAGGTCATCTCACGTGCTGGCCTCCTCGGTGCAATGGTTTCATACAACGACTATGACGGCGAGCCGATAGAGGGCAGTTATTATTGGCTTACGGAACGTCTCCGCGACGAATTCGGCTTCAAGGGCTATCTCGTGAGCGACAGCGATGCCGTGGAGTATCTCTATACGAAGCACAATGTCGCAGCGGACATGAAAGAAGCTGTGCGCCAGAGCGTTATGGCAGGACTGAATGTGCGTTGCACCTTCCGCTCGCCTGACAGCTATGTGCTTCCCTTGAGAGAACTCGTAGAAGAAGGAACTGTTCCGATGTCGGTCATTGACGAAAGAGTACGCGACATACTGCGCGTCAAATTTCTTGTAGGGTTGTTTGACTCTCCTTATCAGACTGACTATGAAGCAGCTGACGAAGAAGTCGATGGCGTGAAGAACAATGAAGTGGCGCTTCGAGCTTCGCTGGAATCTCTCGTGCTTCTGAAAAACGCCCCTTCTGACACGCCTTTCGGAACTGACGGAAAGACGCTTCCTCTCAACGCAGAAGCACTCAAACGTGTCGCCGTCATTGGTCCGAACGCTGACGACACTGGATATGCTCATCTTCATTATGGGCCATTGGGAACCGAAGCAGTTTCGGTGCTTGAAGGATTGCGCAAGGAGCTTGATGGTAAGGCGGATGTCGTATATGCCAAGGGCTGTGAACTCGTGGACAAGAATTGGCCCGAATCTGAAGTGCTGCCTGAAGACCCGACTGCGGAAGAAATGGCCGGGATAGCGGAAGCTGTGAAGACAGCTGAAAGCGCCGATGTTACCGTGCTCGTTCTGGGCGGCGGTCCGCGCACATGCGGAGAAAACAAAAGCCGCACGTCTCTGGAACTGCCTGGACATCAGAATCTTCTGCTTAAAGAAGTCATAAAGACAGGCAAGCCTGTCGTAGTCGTCCTGATAAACGGACGTCCATTGTCAATAAACTATGCTGACAAATACGCGGATGCCATTCTTGAAGCTTGGTATCCTGGGGCGCATGGTGGGACCGCTGTCGCTAAAGCACTGCTTGGAGAGTATAACCCAGGCGGCAAACTTACGGTAACCTTCCCGCGAACCGTGGGACAGATTCCGTTCAATTTCCCGTACAAGCCTGCTTCTCAAGTAGATGGCCGCAAGGGACTCGGGCCTGATGGTTGGGCAAGCCGCGTAAACGGTTCACTCTACGACTTCGGCTACGGACTCTCTTATACGACTTTCAAATATACGGATCTCCGACTCTCTGCCACTCAGATCACCACGACGGATTCAGTGCTGGTCTCTTTCAATGTCACCAACACCGGCAAAGTCCGCGGAGATGAGGTCGTGCAGCTTTATGTCCACGATTGTCTAAGTTCAATAACGGTCTATGAGAAGGTACTGCGCGGTTTCGAACGCATTTCCCTTGAACCGGGAGAGACCAGGACTGTAGAATTCAAGTTGACTCCAAAGGATTTGGCAATGCTCGACAGGAACATGGATTTCGTAGTGGAGCCGGGTGATTTCGAAATCATGGCAGCGGCTTCATCCACAGACATAAGGCTCCAGGCAAAACTCAGCGTGAAGGATCCTTCTGCTACTTCAGTTACGGAGTCCAAGACTGATGATATGAAATTCGCCGGCCCCGTAAGACTCGGAAAAGGAGATTTCCTTACTGTTCCGGCAAGTGGAAGCGTAACAGGTGTGCGCTTTGTCCTCAATGAAAATTCAGATGCGGAAATCTACGTGCAGATAACTAATGGCGGCGGTCAGTTCCTAACGGTTTCCGGCACTAAGCATTGTGGCGCCGGTGTCAATGAGGTTTCATTCCCGTCCACTGATGCTTCTGAACTGAGGCTTGTCGTCGGAAGAGGCAAAGCCGTAGTCGATAGCATTGAAATAAATAAATCAACTTCGTAACAGAATTGTAAAAAAAGTACATTCTTTTTAAATTTGCGCTGCTGATAATTCTCGTATTCATATGGCTAGACAGATAAAGATCAAGGATATCGCCAAGATGGCGGGTGTCTCATCCGGTACAGTGGACCGGGTGCTGCATAACAGGGGAGGAGTCTCAGAATCAAGCAAGAAAGCTGTAGAACGCATATTGGCTGAAGTCGGATACCGTTATAATATTCATACCTCTGCCGTGTCATTGACTAAGGAATTCAATCTGGTCATTACCACTCCGGGCGGAATTCCGGGTGAGTACTGGGGTTCAGTCATGTCCGGAATTGAACATGCTCTCAATGAATTCTATGATATCAATATCCATTGCATCCAGGCATTATACAATCAGTTCGATGTCTATTCTTGCCGTACTGCTTTCGACAGTGTTTTGCAGATGTCGCCTGATGCTGTGATCATAGGTCCGACATTCGCGTCTGAAACTATACGCCTGTGCAATGAACTCGACAAGGCTGAGATACCATATGTTTTCGTGGATTCTGTTATAGACGGGACAAGTCCGGTCGCATCATATACGACCGACCAATATGCCTGTGGCCATCTTTTGGGAAGGCTTCTGTCTTCATTTACTCCGTCAGATGCCAAATTTGCCATTTGTGGAACTGCGCGTGTAGGTGATGAAAGGTCAAACAATACCCAGGAGAGGAAGAAAGGGTTCTTGGCATATTTCAAGGAAACAGGCCGTTCGGATAGTGTTTCTGAAATACGCTTTTCCATATCCAATCCTAAGGAAACAGAAGAGATTATCCTGGAATTGGTAAAGAATAATCCTGATATAAAGGGTATTGCGGTGCTCAACTCGAGAGGTTATGTAGTGGCTGATATTCTCCGTCGCCATGGCATTGACGATATCCGGCTCATGTCGTTCGATCTTACATCGAATAATGTTCGCTGTATTCAGAATGAGTCTATTGCCGCTGTCCTCTGTCAGCGTCCTGAATTGCAGGGCTTTTTCTCGGTGAAGTCTCTTATCCATTGGCTGCTTTACCGTAATGCGGATACGAGCAAGCATCATAAAATGCCGATAGATGTCGTGTTCAAGGAGAATTTGCCGTTCTACAAGGAAATCGTGGATTCTGAGTAGAGTTCCGTCTTCTAGTGCTTATGAATTCTGAGTGTTTTCATGAGGCAGAAGATTGTAAAATTTTCTCGTGTACGTACACAGTTACGATATATATTATTATATTTGCACATTAGAAGTATCTACCACATAGCAAAACTACTGATTAAGAATATTATCTATGGTAAAAATGACTGAAAGTTGGCGCTGGTATGGCCCAAATGACCCTGTATCATTGTCTTATATCAAACAGGCTGGCGTTACGGACATTGTTCATGCCCTTCATCACATACCGAACGGAGATGTTTGGACGGTGGAGGAAATCCGCAAGAGACAGAATATCATTGCGGAATATGGCCTTAAATGGAGCGTTGTCGAGAGCGTTCCTGTGCATGAACACATAAAGACGCGCGAAGGCAAATATCAGGAATACATTGACAATTACAAGCAGTCATTGCGTAATCTTGCCGAGTGCGGTATCAAGTGTGTCACTTATAACTTCATGCCTGTTCTTGACTGGACGAGGACTGACCTTGCATGGGAAATGCCGGACGGCTCCAGGGCGTTGCGATTCGAGAAAGCTGCATTTATGGCTTTTGACCTGTTCATTCTCGGTCGCAAAGCGGCATTCGACGAGTATTCTCCTGAAGAAATCGCGCGGGCTAAGGCGAGATATGATCAGATGGATGATGCGGAAAAGGCGCTTATTACTCGAAATATGATAGCTGGACTGCCGGGCAGCGAAGAGAGTTTTACATTGGACCAGTTCCGCAGTGCACTTGCGCGCTATGACGGCATTACCGAGGATATGCTCAGAGCCAATCTCATATATTTTCTCAATGAAATCTGTCCAGTTGCCGATGAATGCGGGGTGATGATGGTTATTCATCCTGATGATCCGCCTTACCCTATACTGGGACTTCCTCGAATTCTTTCTACTGCTGAAGATTTCAGAAAGCTTATATCTGCGGTTCCGAACAAGTCCAACGGACTCTGTCTGTGTACCGGTTCTTTCGGTGTCCGAGCCGACAATGATATGGTTTCCATGATGTACGAGTTTGCAGAAAGAGTGAGTTTTGTGCATCTGAGAAGCACAAAAAGAGATGACGAGGGTAATTTTTACGAGGCAAATCATCTGGAGGGTGATGTGGATATGTACGGTATGATGAAAGCATTGCTGGAAGTGCAGCAGAAAACCGGTGTCAGCATCCCTGTCAGACCTGATCACGGACACCAGATGTGTGACGACCTGAACCGCAGATCAAATCCGGGATATTCCTGCTATGGCAGAATGAGAGGAATAGCTGAACTTCGCGGTCTTCAGATGGGTATTGCCCGCTCAATGGAAAATAACAAATAACATACGTTGAAAATGGAATCGAATTTATTTGATGTTAAAGGAAAAGTAGTAGTGATGACAGGCGCCTGTGGCGTTCTGGGAAGTACTATTGTCAAGTATTTTGCCTCACAGGGGGCATCAGTTGTCCTTCTGGATCTCGAAAGGGCAGCTGCCATCGGCGAAAAACTCGTTGCGGAAATCAAGGCTGACGGGGGAGAGGCCGCATTCTTCGCCACTAATGTCCTGGACAAGTCTGTTCTCGAGAAGAACAATGAGCAGATTCTCACCAAGTACGGAAAAATCGATGTCCTGCTGAATGCCGCAGGAGGAAATATGGCATCAGCTACAGTTCCGCCGGACAAAACCATCTTCGACCTCGACGTTGAAGCGGTCAAGAAGGTAACCGAGCTGAACTTGTTCGGCACCATTATCCCGACGATGGTTTTCGCCAAGTCAATGGTGGAGACCGGCAAAGGTTCCATCATCAACTTCGCATCTGAGTCTGCGCTCCGTCCTCTGACCAGAGTGGCCGGCTATGGTGTCGCCAAGGCCGCTGTCGCAAACTGGACCAAATACCTGTGCGCAGAGCTCGCGATGAAGTTTGGAGAGGGGCTGAGGGTCAATGCGATAGCTCCCGGCTTCCTTCTTACAAACCAGAACCGCGCCCTGTTGGTAAACGAAGACGGCTCATTGACAGCACGTTCACATACCATTTTGGCTCACACACCTGTCGGTAGATTCCTCGAGCCGGATGAACTGGTAGGAACTCTTCACTACTTGGCGTCCGATGCCTCCAAAGCAGTCACCGGCACCGTATGCGTTGTGGACGGCGGCTTCGATGCGTTTTCGATATAATTCGTTTTCGATATAAATCTATTTATAAAAGTTCTAAACATTGCTAACAGATAACTCCTGCCCTCACGAGCAGGAGTTATCTGTTTTTGATGGTAGTTCATCTGGTCTTCATCAAAAGCCGAAGTAGCGTTTTGCGTTATTTTGATTTTTTGCAGAATTTTGCAAAAAGTTGAAATAATATTATTGAATTTGCGCAAAAATAGCTATCTTTGCATCGTTAAACACTAATAATGCTGTGCTATGCTTGTACAATTCTCCTTTAGTAATTTCAAGTGTTTTAAGGATGAGAATGTATTAAACCTCATCTCATCTGGAGGGAAGAACTATCAGAAGTATTCTGTCAAGACTCCGTTTAAGTATTCGATTCTGAAAACATTATCAGTCTATGGCGCGAATGCAAGTGGGAAATCGAAGCTATTTGATGCTTTCAAGTTTATGAAAGTTGTCATCTGCCCACCGAAGAGAGATAAAAAGATTCCAGTATTTGATTATTGGCAAACAAGATATGATCCGTTTAGGCTTGACACTGATTCAAAAGAGAAAACATCATTTTTTGAAGCTATTTTTGTCCTTAATAGCATTCAATACAGATATGGTTTTGAGTTGAACGCGGAGCGTATTACCTCTGAATGGCTATACCGGAAAGAAAAAAGAGAGGTCGAAGTATTATCTAGAGACGAGAATCTTAAAACACACGTCAACCATAAATACATCAGTGTCAAAATAGCAGATAACATTACTTCAGCAGAGATGATTTCTGAAACCGTGCCATTTCTTTCTGTACTCTCTACGTTTAGTGACCCCTTATGCAAATCTATTGTTGATTGGTTTGAAAGTATTGCTGTTGTCTCGGCTAATGATATTCGGGCTATTACACCACTTACTGATTCAGAAAAAGCATCTACGATTGTCGGTTTTTTGAAGGCCTTCGATTTTAATATTGAAGGACTATCTCTTCATGAAATATCTTTCGATGATATTCCTGAGAAGATTAGAGCGATTATTGATGTTAAGGAGCCCAAGGGCGCCTTCTATGATGGGATAAATACTACGCATATTGTATACGACAATTTGTACGAGAGGGATTCAACTACGCTTTTCAGTCTGGAAGCCGATGAGTCTTTCGGGACGAACAGATTATTCCATTTGAGTTGGCCAATCATATCGGCTATCAGAAATGGATACACAATTATGATAGATGAAATTGATAGTGGTATTCATCCGAGTATTGTGAAAACTATTATTAACATTTTTACTCATTGTTGCTCTACTGCTCAACTTATCTTTAACACGCACAATGCTTCCTTATTGAATTCTAAGGATGATGACGATCTATTCCTTTTGAGGAAAGACCAGATCTATTTAGTGAATAAAAACAGATATGGTGAGGCTATGGTAAAACCTGCTACCGATTTCGAGAGCGATCTTAGATCCAATATTGAGAAAATGTACCTTGAAGGAAAGATTACTGGGACACCTTATGTTGATACCGATGCGTTGCTCAAAATAATGGAGAAATAATTATGGGTAGAGATCATTCAAAAGAGAACCTGTCCAGAAAGAGAACTCCGACGAATTCTATCAGCCAGTTCATTCTGTTTGTTGAAGGGAAGAATACAGAGAAATCCTATTTCAACCTCTTAAAGCAATCATGTTGTACGATTATTCCTATGGTTGTCAAAGGGCACGGAATAAGTAGTTGTCTTGATTTCGTGAATGAAGCGATGTCAAAGTTTAACCACTTCAGCGTAACCAAAAAGAAGAAATTCGCTCAGAAATGGTTGGTTTTTGATTATGATGGTCATAAGGATTTCTCCCAAGCAATAAAATTAGCAAGGAGTAATGGCTTCAGAGTAGCATTCTCGAGTATGTGTATTGAATATTGGTTCGATTTACATTTTATTGAACATGACGGCAAACCAATTCCTATGGTTGGAGACAGTCATTCAAAAGCTCAGATAAACATACTAAACAACTTTATTAATAGGTATAATAAGACTGCTAAAACCAAAATCAAATTATACGATGACGGGAGTAAAAATGTAGAAACAGACTTGTTTGAACTGATGCTGTCGATAAACCCCGCCACTAATAATCGTCGAATTGTAGATGCATATATACAAGCAGAGGCTCATCATTCGCAAAAATTACAGAATGGATGCGAATTCAATGAGTCTGTCACTACAATTTATGAACTTTTACGAGAGTTAGGCGTTATTTCATTTAACGATGGCTCATATACTGTCAACATCAAATGATACGAAGCCTCCGGTGGCGCCCGTATATCCTTGTCTGATGGTCTACTATGTCAGATTGCACGTAAGATAAGGAGCCGCCGTATGCGGAACCGCACGTGCGGAGGTGTGGGAGGTCGGAAAACGAAAGTAGGAAGAAAACTACTTCGTTTTCCTCCTACTATATGTAGTCATCTGGTCTTCATCAGAAGCCGAAGTAGCGTTTTGCGTTATTGTATGAAATGTCTTGTACCATTTGGTGAATGAAGTGCATCTCGCTCTTCGGAAGGCGTCCGGACTGGACATCTTTACCTAACTCATTGCACAGTATCCTTCTGAAATACTCGTGGCGGGGATATGAAAGAAAACTCCGGGAGTCAGTCAGCATCCCGACGAATCTGCTGAGCAGTCCGAATGAGGAAAGCGTATTGAGCTGTTTGCGGATGCCGTCTTCCTGATCCAGGAACCACCATGCTGCGCCATATTGCATCTTGCCGGGAACTGTTCCGTCGTTGAATGTGTACGCCAAGGCTGCCATTACCTCGGAATCCTTCGGGTTCAGGTTGTATAAAATGGTCTTGGCCAGCATGTTGTCATAAGCCAATGTGCTGAAAAACTTGTGTCCTGCCGCGGCCAATGTCTTGTCACCAATGGCGTCAAAACCGGTATCCGGTCCCAGTTTTTCGAACATCAGGCGGTTGTTGTTGCGGAGAGGACCGATATGGAATTGCTGGACCCAGCCGCTTCTGCAGTCCATACGGGCAAGATCGAGCAAAACGGCTGTCCTATAAATGTTTATGTCTTCATTCTTAGGCTGAATGCCTTTCAAGGTGTTTCTGAATATGCGGTCTGCATCGTCCTGCGTGCATCCTTCTGCATAGAATGTGTCCAGTCCATGGTCTGACAGGCGGCATCCCATGTTCTCAAAATAGTCATGTCTTTTCTGCAGCGCATCCAAAAGATCCTGATAACCGGTTATGGCTATACCGGATGCTTCTTCCAGTTTATGGATATATGAACAGAATACATCCGGCTTTTCTATGTCCGTCACCTTGTCCGGTCTCCATGCAGGCAACACATTTACACCGAAGGGGTGTTCATGTATATATTTATGCCATTCAAGGTTGTCAATGGGATCGTCTGTTGTGCAGACGGTCTCTACATTGAACTTCTTCATTATCTCTTGTCCTCTGAATTCATCCGTCTGAAGTTTGGCGGTGCAGTCTTCGTAGATCTCCCGGGAGGTCTCAGGATTCAGGAGTTTGTATATGCCGAATACTCTCGCGAGTTCAAGATGAGTCCAATGATATAGCGGGTTTCTCATCGTATATGGTACGGTCTCAGCCCATTTCTCGAATTTTTCCCACGACGGCTTGCTGCCGGTTATGTATTCTTCGGGGATGCCGTTTCCGCGCAGGGCCCTCCATTTATAATGGTCTCCTCCTAACCAGACCTCGGTAAGATCCTTGAACTGGTGATTTGTTGCAATCTCTTCCGGTATAAGGTGGCAGTGGTAATCGATAATCGGCATTTTCGCCGCGCTGTCATGGTATAGTTCCCGTGCGTAGTCGTTTTCCAGAAGGAATTCGTCATTTATGAAATCTGTTGTCATATAGTGGTTATCGTTTATATGTGCAAAAATAGTAAAAATTTTCGTGTACGTGCACGAAATTGTGAAATAATTACTATTTTTGCATTGGAAAGAATGCATGATGAATAACAGAAAAACTAAACAATAGTATAAATGGCTAAAATTGTTACTTTCGGGGAGGTTATGCTCCGTCTTGCAACTCCTGGACATCTCCGTTTCGGACAGACAAATGTGTACGAATCCACTTTTGGAGGAGGGGAGGCGAATGTTGCCGTATCGTTGGCAAATTATGGTATGGATGCTGACTTCGTCACCAGACTCCCTGAAAATGATATAGCTGATGCCTGTCTTCGTGAACTTCGTGGTCTTGGAGTCGGTGTTGCAAGTTGTGTGCGCGGAGGCGAGAGAATGGGGATATATTTTCTCGAGACGGGAGCGGTGTCCAGAGCAAGCAAGGTCATATATGACAGAGCACACTCTGCGATTTCCGAAATTGAAAAAGGAATGATTGACTGGGAAGGCGCGTTGAATGGTGCCGACTGGTTTCATTGGACCGGTATTACGCCAGCCATCAGTCAAGGTGCTGCAGATGTCTGCCTTGAAGCTCTTGAGGCGGCTTCGAAACTGGGCGTAACTGTTTCCTGCGACCTGAATTTCCGTAAGAAGCTTTGGAAATACGGTAAGAGCGCCGGCGAGGTTATGGAAAAACTGGTTTCTTACTGCGATGTGATTATAGGCAATGAAGAGGATGCTGAAAAAGTGTTCGGCATCAAGCCGGAGAATTTCAATGTTGAGGATGGCGTGATCGAGAATTCTCGTTTTGAGAATGTTGCGTGTCAGTTGATGGAGAAGTTTCCGAAAGCGAAGAAAGTAGTCATTACTCTGAGAGGCTCTGTCAATGCAGACCATAACACTTGGAGTAGTGTATTGTTCGACGGTACCAAACTGCATTCGTCCAAAACCTACGATATAACTGATATCGTTGACCGTGTAGGTGGCGGTGACTCTTTTTGCGGAGGACTCATCTACGGATTGTTGGCATATCATGATGACAAGAAAGCCCTGGATTTCGCAACGGCTGCTTCATGCCTCAAGCATACGATATCAGGCGATTATAACAGGGTGACCGTAAGTGAAGTGGAAACGCTGATGAATGGAAACGGCTCCGGCCGGGTTTCGAGATAACAAATTGACAAACATTATACTATGGCGAAATATAGTAAGATCGAGGTGCTGACGGCCGCACAGAAATATGGCTTGATACCGGTTTTTTATCATGCGGATATTGAGGTTTCCTGCAAAGTCCTCAAGGCCTGCTATGACGGAGGTGTGAGAGCCTTTGAGTTTACGAACAGGGGAGACTTTGCACATGAGGTGTTCGGAAAGCTTGTGAAATATGCTGAGGCGGAATTGCCTGGAATGATTCTGGGCGCAGGTTCTATTGTCGATGCTCCTACGTCTGCATTGTATATGCAACTCGGGGCGAATTTTATCGTAGGGCCTCTGTTTAATCCTGATATTGCCGTTGTCTGCAACCGCAGATGCGTCCCTTATATACCGGGCTGCGGCAGCGTGACTGAGATTGGTTACGCGCAGCAGGCTGGCTGTGATGTATGTAAAGTTTTCCCTGGAGATGTATTGGGGCCGGCTTTCGTAAAGGGGGTGAAGGCTCCGATGCCATGGACAAAAATCCTTGTTACAGGTGGCGTAAAACCATCTGAAGAGAATTTGTCGGGTTGGTTCAGTGCCGGCGCGACTTGTGTGGGAATGGGTAGTAACTTGTTCCCTAAGGATATGATCAAGGCTGGAGATTGGGGAAAAATTACCCAGTTGTGCAGCGAGGCATTGGAAATAATCGCTAAAGTGAGGAAATAATCGAGATGGACACTAAGACTAAAACAAATTTTAGATGGGTGATTTGTGCCATGCTGTTTATGGCAACGGCAGTGAATTACCTTGACAGACAAGTGCTTTCGCTGACTTGGGATGAATTCATAAAGCCGGAGTTTCACTGGGATGAGTCACATTATGGAACGATTACTTCGATTTTTTCCATAGTGTATGCTGTCTGTATGCTTTTCGCAGGGAAATTCGTGGATTGGATGGGAACTCGCAAAGGTTATATGTGGGCTATCGGAATATGGTCTGCCGGAGCGTGTGCCCATGCTTTGTGCGGTGTCGTGACAGAATCCATTGTCGGCCTTCATAACGCGACGGAGATGATTCAGGCAGTGGGTGATACGGCTGTGCTGATTTCCACTGTGAGCATGTATTGTTTCCTGGTGGCAAGAAGTGTTCTCGCACTTGGTGAAGCAGGCAATTTCCCTGCTGCAATCAAGACCACGGCCGAGTATTTTCCGAAGAAAGACAGAGCTTATGCAACGTCTATTTTCAATGCGGGCGCATCTATCGGCGCATTGTTTGCTCCATTGACTATTCCTCTGCTGGCCAAGCATTTGGGCTGGGAAATGGCATTTATTGTCATCGGTCTTCTCGGATTCATATGGATGGGCATCTGGGTGTTCCTTTACGATAAACCTGAGCATTCCAAATATGTCAGCAAGGAAGAACTTGCATATATTGAGCAGGACAAAGAACTTGACGACAGTTCGGCTGAAGATCTTGATACTCCTGATGAAAAGAAGCTTAGCTTAGGTCAATGTCTTAAATATCGTCAGACTTGGGCATTCGTGCTCGGAAAATTTATGACTGACGGGGTGTGGTGGTTTTTCTTGTTCTGGACACCGTCGTATCTGAACACCCAGTTCGGCATAAAAACCACAGATCCTAAGGGTATGGCATTGATTTTCACGCTTTATGCAATAACGATGCTGTCCATCTATGGCGGAAAACTGCCGACATTGTTCATAAACAGCGCAATGAAGAAAGGTCGTGAGTTCGATCCGTATGCTGCCAGAATGAAGGCAATGCTGATATTTGCGTTCTTCCCGCTTGTTGTGCTTCTGGCACAGCCGCTTGGGCGCATATCGCCTTGGTTCCCAGTCATTCTGATCGGCATAGGCTGCGCTGCACACCAGTCCTGGTCTGCCAATATCTTCTCTACAGTAGGTGATATGTTTCCGAAGTCCTGCATTGCGACAGTGACAGGAATCGGCGGAATGGCCGGCGGTCTCGGATCAATGCTTATGCAGAAAGTTGCAGGAGAACTCTTCGTCTATTCAGCTGCGACGGACATGGCTTTCCTCGGTTTCCGCGGAATGCCGGCCGGCTATTTCATCATCTTTTGTGTCTGTGCAACCTCATACCTGATCGGTTGGGTGATAATGAAGGCACTCGTTCCTAAATATAAAGTAATCACATTGTAGCAATCTTTCTCTATACTGTTTGATTTCGCCGGAAATTTTTCTAATTTTGAAGTTTGTGTCGGAAGGGATGAGGGGATTGGAGATAGTGAAAGATATAGAGGGAAAAACAACTGAACATTGGAAAAGCATCCGGAAATACAGTTTCTGCCCAAGGCGGAGATCAAGAAGTATCAGGAACGGAGACTTCGTGAGGCGCTCGAGTATCTGTCGAGCCATTCTCCATTCTATAAAAAAATGTTTGCTGCGCACGAAATCAATCCGTTCACGATACAGACATTGGAGGATCTGCGCAATGTTCCGGTAACAACGAAGAAGGACCTCCAGCTTTACGGTCCGGATTTCATGTGCGTCACACCGGACAAAGTCATCGACTATGCCACCACGTCCGGCACATTGGGCGATCCCGTGACCTTTACGGAAACTGAAGCTGACCTTCAGCATCTTGCTTATAATGAACAGCTTTCATTTCAGACGGCGGGCTGTACGGCAAATGACATAATGCAGGAGATGGTGACCATCGACAGGCGTTTCATGGCCGGATTGGCATATTTCTTAGGAGCCAGGGATTTGGGCATGGGCGTAGTCAGGGTAGGCAACGGCATCCCGGAACTACAGTGGGACACCATCTCCAGAATACATCCGACGGTGGGCATGGCAGTGCCGTCATTCCTCGTGAAACTTATTGCATTCGCGGAGGAACACGGCATCGACTACCGTAATTGCTCAATGAAAAAATGCGTCTGCATCGGCGAGGCGCTGCGCGATCCGAAGACATTTGAACTTAACACATTGGGACAGGTTATTCATTCGAAATGGCCTGAACTTCAGTTATATACCACTTATGCATCCACTGAGATGCAGCACTCGTTCACGGACTGCCAGTATTTCAATGGCGGCCATCTCCAGCCTGAACTGCTGATTGTCGAATTCTTGGATGACAATGATCTGCCGGTAGGACCGGGTGAGGCGGGCGAAGTGACCATCACTACGCTTGGCGTGACCGGAATGCCGCTGCTCAGATTCAAGACCGGGGATATGGTATATCATTATGACGAGCCTTGCCGCTGCGGAAGAAACACCGTGCGGGTAAGTTCAGTGGTCTGCCGCAAGAAGCAGATGATAAAATTCAAGGGCACCACGCTCTATCCGCCGGCATTGTTCGACATTCTCGACAATATTCCGGAGGTGAAGAACTATGTCGTGGAGGTGGACACAAGCGAACTCGGTACTGATGACGTAGTGGTCAGAGTAGGGACATTGACCCCGTCCGACAGGTTTGAAAAAGAAATAAAGGATATATTCAGGGCGAAGGTACGTGTGGCCCCGGGCGTGGTTTTCGATACTCCGGAAAACGTGGCGAAAATCATTTTCCCGCCTATGAGCCGCAAGCCCGTAAAATTCATTGACAAAAGAGAAAACAAATAAAAGTTTATGAGAAAGATTCTATTTGCAGCAGTTGCTTTGTTTGCAGGCAGTTTTATGTCTATGGCGCAGGAAGTCAAGACTTTGGACGATTATAGTGAAGTCAGGTTCTACGGAATCGATTTCGCGCCGGTGAAAGTGGTCGCGGCCAATGAAACAGAGAGCGAGTTTATCGATGCTTTCGGTAAAATCAACAATCTGTTCCTTACCGAGCCGGACAAGTACATCATCGCGCTTGAGGACAGGCTGAAAAAGAAGATTGTCTATGTGGACATTGACAATGTCGTCAACCAGATCAGTGCTATCGACGAAAGCGAACTCAAGGTTAACCACACGCCTAAGCCATTGACAGAACAGGATGCCGAATTCGAACTTCAGGACTTGGACATCAAGCCGGCAGAAGGACTCGGACTTGTCATTCTCGCAGGTGAGCTGAACAAGGGAACTGACTATGGCACATTCTATTATGTGTTCTTCGACAATGATACGATGAAGGTGCTCGACGTGTGGCCGTTCAAGGGCAAGTCAGGCGGAATCGGCCTGTGCAACTACTGGGCTCGCGCATATTACCGCACCATCGCCGAAATCAATCCTACCAAATTCTATCAGTCCAAGAAGAAGATCAAGGCAGGAGTGACCAATGGTGTCAATACCGTAAAAGAAAAGATTGCCGGCGATTCTGACGAGAAGAAACAGCAGTAACAGCGGTACGACAGAAATAATTCGAGGGGGCGGGCAAGTGAGGTAACCAATGACATAAGAAACAGATGAAAAACGAACTTGAAAAAGGCTTGTATTCTCCTGAATATGAGAAAGATGCTTGCGGCGTCGGACTTGTTGTGAACATAAACGGCAGCAAGTATCACGACATTATCGAGAAGGGCCTGGCCGTACTCGAAAATATGGCCCATAGAGGGGCGGAAGGAGCTGATTCCAAGACGGGAGACGGTGCCGGCATCATGGTCCAGATACCGCATGAGTTCATTCTGCTCAACGGTATCCCTGTTCCGGAAAAAGGACGTTACGGCGTAGGAATGATATTCCTGCCGAAAGAGCCGCGGGACAATGCCCGTTTCACTGAAATCATCAACGAATGTGTCGAGGCGAACAACCTGGAGGTCATGCACAGCAGGGACGTCCCTGTGGACAGTTCCATCTTGGGAAAGGATGCGCTTGCCACCGAGCCGGAAATCAGGCAGATCTTCATAACTGGCTGCGACGACCCCAAAGTATTGGAGGACAAACTCTATCTGGTAAGGAAGGGAATAGAGAGGAAAGTCCTTTCATCTTCCATCACAGACAAGTCAGCCTGCTACGTGGTCAGCCTGTCCACCAGGACATTGGTCTATAAGGGAATGCTCTCGACAATGCAGCTGAGGCATTATTTCCCGGATTTGACCAACCCGTATTTCACAAGCGCCATCGCGATGGTCCATTCCCGTTTTTCGACCAATACATTTCCGACGTGGAGTCTGGCGCAGCCGTTCCGGTACATTGCCCATAACGGTGAGATAAATACCATCCGCGGAAACAGGCTCTGGATAAAAACTCGCGAATCAGTTCTCAAGGCGCCGAATCTGGGCAGCATCAGCGAAAATATCAGCCCGATAATCCAGCCGGGAATGAGCGACAGTGCGTCATTTGACAATGTGCTCGAATTCTTTACCCGCGCCGGCATGGAAATCCCGCATGCACTGTCAATGCTGATACCTGAAAGCTACCGCGAAGGCAATCCGCTCCGTCAGGACCTTAAGAATTTCTACGAATATCACTCCATATTCATGGAGCCGTGGGACGGCCCTGCCACGATTCTTTTCTCGGACGGACGTTATGCCGGAGGAATGCTGGACCGCAACGGACTGAGACCTTGCAGGTATTTCATTACCAAGAACGGTTTGCTTGTAATGGCTTCTGAGACAGGAGTTTGTGATATCACTCCATCGGCCGTCGCGTCCAAGGGCAGACTCTACCCGGGAAAGATTCTGATGGTGGATACCAAGAAGGGAAAGATCATTGACAATGACACCATCAAGGATGCATTGGCATCAGAGCATCCGTATGGCGACTGGCTTCATGCAGGCCGTATAATCCTGAAGAACATAAAGAGCGGAAGAAAAGTCGAGCAGAGCGTCACGGAATACTCCAAGAAACTCCACGCTTTCGGCTATGGGAAAGAAGACATTGACAGAATCATGGTGCCGATGGCGGTAAAAAGCGCAGAGCCGATTTATGCGATGGGTGACGACACCCCGCTGGCGGTGCTTTCTGACAAGCCTCAGCGTTTCTTCAATTATTTCCGGCAGAAATTCGCCCAGGTCACCAACCCTCCGATCGACCCTATCAGAGAATCGGCAGTGATGTCGCTCTCGAGTTATATAGGTGCCGTGAAGGGCAATATCCTGAGTCCGTCTCCTGAACTGTGCAAAGTGGTGAAACTTACATCCCCGATTCTCACCAACGGGGAAATGGAAACGCTCAGGAACCTCAGATACAAGGGCTTCAAGACCATTACTCTGCCGATGCTTTTCGAAGTGTCAGGCGGAACGCCGGCACTGGAGGCCGCCCTCTCCAAGCTCTGCAAAGATGCTGCAAAAGCTGTGGATGCAGGGTATAATTATCTGATTATCAGTGATAAGGCAGTGGATGCGGAGCACGCTCCTATACCGTCACTTCTGGCATTGTCAGCGGTGCATCATCACCTCATACATTGCAGGAAGAGAGGACAGACCGCGATTATCGTGGAGTCCGGCGAGGTTTGCGAAGTGATGCATGTCGCCCTGCTCGTGGGGTACGGAGCCAGCGGCGTGAACCCGTATATGGCATTCTCCATCCTCGACAAACTCGTGTCTGACAATGCGGTACAGCTCGACTATCCGTCTGCTGAGGAGCATTATATCACGGCCATAAACAAGGGAATGCTGAAAATCCTGTCCAAGATGGGCATCTCCACGATAAGAAGTTACCGTGGAGCGGCACTTTTCGAGTCGCTCGGCGTAAGTTCATCATTGCTCGAGAAATACATGGGCGGAGGCATCTCCCAGATAGAAGGAATTACCATCGATGACATTGCCCGGGATGTGACCAGAGCACATAGCGAGGCCTTCTCAATGAAGGACGAACAGACTTTGGTGGAGACTGCCACTGACCATCTGGAGGACTTCGGAAACTATGCGTGGAGGAAAGACGGAGAAAGGCATTGCTGGGAACCTTCACGGGTGAAACTGCTGCAGACCGCAGTGAGAAATGATGATTACGAGTCGTTCAAGCAGTTCTGTGTGGCAGAAGAGAACCATGACCATCCTATGAACCTGCGCGACCTTATGGAAATCGAAAGTGACAGACAGCCGATTCCGATAGATGAAGTCGAGCCGGAGGAGTCCATAATGAAAAGGTTCGTGGCTGAAGCGATTTCGTTCGGCGCCATCAGCAAGGAGGCCCACGAGACTATTGCATTGGCAATGAACAGTTTCGGGGCAATGAGCAATACCGGCGAGGGTGGGGAAGACCCGCAGCGCAACAGGATACGTCCGGACGGAACGAGCACAAGAAGTGCAGTGAAACAGGTCGCTTCAGGACGTTTCGGAGTGGATACATATTATCTTGTCAATGCAGATGAAATCCAGATCAAGGTGGCCCAGGGCGCAAAACCTGGTGAAGGCGGGCAGTTGCCTGGCTTCAAGGTGGATGAACTCATAGCACGGACACGCCACTCCATACCTGGAATAACATTGATATCGCCTCCTCCTCATCATGACATCTACTCGATTGAGGACCTCGCGCAGCTGATCTTTGACCTCAAGAATGTCAATTCCCATGCCCGGATCAGTGTAAAACTCGTCTCTGAGGCTGGTGTGGGCACGATTGCCGCCGGCGTCGCAAAGGCCAAAGCTGATGTGATACTGATAAGCGGAGCGGACGGCGGAACCGGTGCAAGCCCGGCAAGCAGCGTCAAGCATGCCGGCAGCCCTGCGGAGACCGGCCTTGCCCAGATACAGCAGACATTGGTCATGAACGACCTCAGAGGCAAAGTCCGCCTGCAGGTCGATGGCGGCCTGAGATGCTCGCGTGACGTGATGTTCATGGCGCTTTTGGGTGCAGAAGAATATGGATTCGGCACGGCCGTGATGGTGGCGGAAGGATGTATGGTATGCCGCAACTGTAATAAGAACACCTGCCCGGTCGGAATTGCCACGCAGAATCCTGAACTGCGCAAGCGCTTCAAGGGCAAGCCGGAACAGATCGTGACATATTTCCGTTTCCTCGCCCGCAGTGTCCGTGAAAGACTCGCGGATATGGGATACAAGTCAATGCAGGAGGTGATCGGTAGGGCTGACCTCCTCAAGAAACGCTCGTATCCTGAAGGGTCCAAGGCCAATGAAATCTCACTCGACCGTGTCCTCTACATCCCTGAAAGCTGTAAGGGCAATGCCAGGGTATTCACCACGCCTCAGGAGCATAAGCTCGAAGGCGTGAAGGATATGGAACTGATGCAGGTACTCAAACCGGCAGTCACTTCCGGCTACAAACTCAGCATAGGAGTCCCTGTCCGCAATACCGACAGAAGTGTCGGGGCAATGCTGAGCGGCGAAATCACCAGACTCTATGGTCAGGAAGGATTGCCGGACGGCACCATCAATGTAGAGTTCACCGGTTCTGCAGGCCAAAGCTTCGGGGCGTTCCTGTGCAAGGGCTTGACTTTCAAACTTGTAGGTGATGCCAATGATTATGTGGCCAAGGGCCTTTCCGGGGGCAGGATAATCCTTACTCCATCACCGGAAACGGATTTCAAGGCCGAGGACAATATCATCGCAGGCAATACCATCGCCTACGGTGCCACATCCGGAGAACTCTATATAAATGGTGCGGTAGGCGAGCGCTTCTGCGTGAGAAATAGCGGAATCACGGCCGTCGTGGAAGGCGTGGGTGACCACGGGTGCGAATATATGACCGGCGGACGGGTGGTTGTGCTCGGCAAGACGGGAAGGAATTTCGCGGCAGGAATGAGCGGCGGCATCGCATACGTCTGGGATCCGGACGGCTCCTTCGACTATTACTGCAATATGGATATGATAGAACTGACGCTCCTGGAAGATGACGCAGACCGTGAGGAACTCCGTTCGCTGATTGCCGCACATCTGAAGTACACCGGAAGTACACTTGCCTCTATGATATTGGATGACTGGGACTTGTATGCACGTCAGTTCCTCAAAGTGACTCCCGTGGAATACAAGAAGATACTCTCCCCGATGTAGGCTGCAAAGGGAAATTAAACAATTTCTTAACATTTGCGAAACTGCTGTATAACACTATAAATCCATCTTTGCACCGTGTAAAAAGGTAAAGTATGGAAACAGTTTATTTCGGGTTTGTGGTGTTTTTGTTCGTGCTCGCGGTTTTCGACCTCATGGTCGGCGTGAGCAACGACGCTGTCAATTTCCTCCAGTCTGCCATCGGCGCCAAGGTGGCCAAGTTCAAGACAATTCTTACAATCGCCGCAATAGGCATTTTCACAGGTGCGGCCATGAGCAACGGTATGATGGAAGTCGCCCGAAACGGTGTCTTCCATCCTTCGTTTTTCTCCTTCCAGGACGTGATGTTCATTTTTCTGGCAGTGATGGCCTCGGACATTGTCCTTTTGGACATTTTCAATACATTGGGCATGCCGACTTCCACGACTGTCTCAATGGTGTTTGAACTCCTCGGAGGAACATTCGCGCTGGCATTGATGAAAGTGGCGGGTGATCCTTCGCTTCACGTGGCTGACCTGATGAATACCAGCAAGGCCCTCACGATGATTATGGCGATTTTCGTTTCCGTTGCCATCGCGTTCGTGGTCGGAGCCTTCGTCCAGTACATTTCGCGGACACTCTTCACCTTCGTTTACAAGAACAACTCCCTGAAATGGAAAATCGGCATCTTCGGTGGTCTGGCATTCACCGCCATCATCTATTTCATGCTGATCAAGGGACTTGGGAACGTATCGTTCATAAGCGATGCCGCACACGAGTGGATAAACACCCATTCGTGGACCATCTGCGGAATCTGCTTCGTCGTCACAGCCGTCCTCTCCCAGGTACTCTTTGCATTGAAAGTCAATGTCTTCAAGATACTTGTCCTCACCGGAACATTCGCATTGGCGATGGCTTTCGCGGGCAATGACCTTGTGAACTTCATAGGCGTTCCGCTGGCCGGCTACTCCTCTTTCCAGGATTATTCGGCCAATGCAGGTGGTGACGCTGGAGGCTACATGATGGATTCCCTGAACGGTCCTGCCCATACGCCTGTTCTCTTCCTGATTGCAGCTGGATTGATCATGGTGATTTCCCTCGCCACTTCCAAGAAAGCTTTCAATGTGGTGAAGACCTCCGTGGACCTTGCCCGTCAGGATGCCGGAGACGAGATGTTCGGCTCTTCGAAGATGGCCAGAGTCCTGGTGCGCTTCAGTACCAATACGGCCTCTGCATTGTCAGAACTCGTTCCGAACGGCGTGAAAAGATGGTTCGCCAAGAGGTTTGACAATGAAAATGTCGTCCTTCCTCAGGGTGCGGCCTTTGACGAAATCAGGGCGACGGTGAATCTTGTGGTATCCAGTCTGCTCATCGCCCTCGGAACATCATTGACCCTTCCGCTTTCCACGACTTATGTGACCTTCATGGTGGCGATGGGTTCTTCACTTGCCGACAAGGCCTGGGGCCGGGAGAGCGCCGTGTTCCGTATTACTGGTGTGATTTCAGTCATCGGCGGATGGTTCATCACAGCCGGAGCTGCATTTATCCTCTGCTTCTTTGTGGCATTGGCCATGTCGCTCGGCGGTCTGACCATGGCGTCCATCCTCATTGCCCTGTCGATTGTCCTCCTTGTACGCAGCAACATCAAATACAAGAAAAAGCAGGCGGAGGAGAAAGGTGATGTCGTTTTCAATCAGATGATTACCTCAGAGGACAATGCCGAGACTCTCCGCCTTCTTACTCAGCATATACGTCAGGGCCAGAGCCAGTTCCTTGATTTTGTCAATGTTAATTATCTCAATGTTACAGAGGGTTTCATCTCCGAAGACCTGAGCCGACTCCAGAAAGCCGAGTCCGCCATGAGGAAGGAAAGACAGGAACTGAAGCAACGCAGGCGTAAGGAAATGCTGGGCCTGCGCCGGATAGATCCTGGTGTGGCGATTGAGAAGAGCACCTGGTTCCACCTGGGCGTGAACAGCTGCGAGGATATGCTTTACAGTTTGCGACGTATCTGTGACCCGTGCGAAGAACATATCGACAACAGTTTCGTGCCGCTGGAAAAGGACCGTATCAAGGAATTCCTTCCGCTCCGGGATACATTGCTCTACCTGCTCAAGAGGGCGGTCGTGGTAATCTCCACAGAGAATTATACTGACTCTGACAAGCTCCGCGAGCAATGTGAGGAGTTCAAAAGCTGTCTGTCATCTACCAGACAGGGCCAGATAGAGCGGATGCAGACATCCAAGGAAAACATTACTGTCTCCTATGTCTATCTGAATCTGCTTCAGGAAACCCACGAGATAGCAAGCTCGCTGCAGCATCTTCTGCGTGCCTCCAAGCATTTCGCCAAGGAATAATCTGTGAATCGGCGGACTTACTTGTTCAGTGAAAAGTGGAAGTCGAGTCCGCCGGTATGGGCAATCTGGACATTTATCGTGCCCCCGTGCAGTAGAACGGCATTCTTGACGATGGCAAGTCCGAGACCGGTGCCGCCCAATTTCCTCGAGCGCCCTTTGTCCACGCGGTAGAACCTCTCGAACAGATGCGTAAGATGCTCAGGAGGAACACCTGCCCCATTGTCAGAAAAACTGAACCAGATCTTGTTCTTTTCCTCCTTGAGACATTGGACTGTGATGGTGGTGCCTTCACCGGCGTATGCGATGGCATTGTCCGTCAGATTTCTGAAAATCGAATAGATAAGCTGCTGGCTTCCGTGGACTGTCGTGCCCGGAGCAATCAGGATGAGGAATTTCATCTTTTTCGCTTCCATGTCAAGCTCGGTGGCTTTCCTGATGTTCTGGAGCATCGCTTCCACGTCTATTTCCTCAGTGGAGAATGAAGTGAAGGCATCGTCAATCTTGGAAAGCAGCGTGATGTCGGAAATCAGATTGCCGAGCCTTTCACTCTGCGCGTGGCATCTTTCCAGGAAATCGTTTCTTGTAGTCTCATCGAGGTCAGGATTGTCAATGATGGTTTCCAGATAGCCCTGAATGCTGCTGACAGGCGTTTTCAGTTCATGGGCAATGTTCTGTGTCAGCTGTCGTTTTAGCCTCGTCTTGTCATCCTCGCTGTTCTGGAGCTTGGCATACAGGTGTACGATGTTCCGGGAAATCTCTCCGAGCTCGTCGTTGGAGAAAGTTATGTCCGCATTCCGGATGTCCTGATTCTTCTCCGCCATGTCCGCGAAATCCCTCAGGTGGCTGATGTTGAGCTGCAGTTTGTACAGATACACGTAGAAGATGAACAGAAGGCTTAGCGACAGGGCAAGCGCAAGAAAAAAATAGTTCCTGTCGGAAGCCAGCATCAGTCCCATCGACACGTCATAGATGTGTGCAGTCCTGATTATCAGACCGTTGTCCTTGAATAGTGTGGCGGAATAGAACCATTGTCCGCCCAATGTCCTTGACTCCCTCTGCAGGGCATAGCCGCTTCCGTTCTTGAGCGCGTCACTTATCTCGTCCCTGTCCAGATGGTTTTCCAGTTCGGAGCCGCCTTCTGTCCCGCTGTCGTACCGGACATTTCCGTCAATGTCCATGATTGTCACGCGTATGTTCTCGTTTTTCAGGCGGTTTATATAGTTCCGGAAAATGGTTGAATCCGTCACGAGAAAGTCGTGGATGTCATTGTTGCAGTCCTGCAGCCTCGTGTTAAGACTCTCGATCCGATAATTCTTCTCCCTCTGGTACTGGAAGTAGATGAAGCACAATGCGAATGACAGAAACAATATCGATACTGTCAGGAACAGTTTCGAGGCAAGGGAGGAGAGCTTGTGTTTCATGACTGTAACTGCTTGTCCTCGAAGCAGTAGCCGTAGCCGTGTCTCGTGGAGATGTTGTTTCCGTATTTGCCGAGTTTCTTGCGGAGGCGGGTGATGTTCACATCGACTGTCCTGCCTAAGACTACCACGTCGTCAGGCCAGACTTTGCCGAGAATCTCATCTCTTGTAAAAACGTGCCCGATGTCGGAAACGAGAATCCTGAGTATTTCAAACTCCGTCTTGGTAAGCTCGGTGTCATTTCCGTCCACAAGTGCTTTCTTACCGTTCATGTCGAGCGTGAGCGTCTTGTATGAAAGTCTCGCAGGATCGGAAGATGCGGAGCCCACTCTGCGGAGCACGGCATTGACCCTGGATACTACTTCCCTTACGGAGAAAGGTTTGGCGATATAGTCGTCAGCGCCGAGGTCGAAGCCCTTCAGCGTGTCTTCTTCGGTATCTTTGGCAGTGATGAATATGATGGGGATTTTCGCGCTTTCCGGATTCTTTTTCATCATCTGAGCCATCTGGAAACCGGAAATGCCTTCCATCATCACATCCAAGAGCACCAAGTCATAGCCGATGATGCCTCTCATCAATGCGTCTTCTGCCGAAAGTGCCGTGGCTGTTTCATATCCGGCCTTGTCGAGATTGAATTTCAGGATGTTGCATATATCCGCTTCATCATCGACTACAAGAATCTTTTTTACTCCGTCCATAATGGTTCAGTTTTCGCAAAGTTAGTCTTTAATTGTTTTGTTCATGTTAATCTTCGCCTTTTCTTTCAGCTCTTTCAGGCTCGGAAGCTCTTCACTCTCATCCTCTCCGTAAATCATGAGCAGCTGGTCCCCGGACTGAAGCTCGACCTGTCCGTCAGGGACGATGAAACGGCTGTCCCTTCTGATGATCACCACCCTCGCATTGTCCGGAAGCTGTATCTCCTTGAGTGTCTTGCCGTTGGACAAATCGTCATCGGAAAGCGTGTAATCCTGCAGTTTTCCGGCTTCTTCCGGAATTTCCAGGCCGAACGTGTCCGGTTCCTTCTCTTCCGGCAATGCCAGGTGAAGCAGTTTGGCCACTCTCGGGATAGACATGCCCTGGAACATCAGCGACAGCAGCGTTATGAAGAACACGATGTTGAATATCTGTTCCGAGCCTGGGATACCTTCCACTATCGGGTATGTGGCGAAAATAATCGGCACAGCGCCCTTCAGGCCCACCCAGGACGTGAAAATCTTGGCCTTGAATGAGATTTTCCTGAACGGGAGCAGGCACAGCAGCACTGTCAGCGGCCTTCCCACGAATATCAGGAACAGACCGATAAGCAGCGCAATCGGTGCCACGGTCATCATCTCCTTAGGATTTACGAGCAGACCGAGCGTGAGGAACATACCTATCTGCATGATCCAGGTCATACCGTCCATGAAGGAGAGAATTTCCTTTCTGTGGTTCATCGGCTTGTTTCCTATGATGAAGCCGGCAATGTAAACTGCCAGATAGCCGTTGCCCTGTATCATCTGGGTCAATGAGAATGTGAACATGCTGACCGCAAGCAGCAGAATGGAGTACAGCGGCGTGCTGTTCAGCTTGATGCGTGTGAGAGACCATACGGTCGCAAGTCCCATCAGGACGCCCGTGAGGCTACCGATAGTCATCTGCTTGGTCAATGTCCAGGTCACTCCGAGTATCATCTGGCCGTAGTCGATGCCCTCTATTCCGGCCGCAGGGTCGAAAAGGAGTTTGGCTATCTGTATCAGCACGATGGTAAGGACATAGGCCATCGGGTCATTACTACCGGATTCGAGCTCCAGCATTGGCCTGAGGTTCTCCTTCAGCTTCATCTTGCTGTTTTTCAATATGCTGAACACCGAAGCCGAATCTGTGGAAGACATCACTGCCGCGAGCAGGAAGCACATCACGATGGACAGCGAAAGTCCGATTTTCTCGATTCTGGACAGGAAGAATATGAATGCTCCAGTGATGATGACCGTCAGCAGTACACCGACCGTGGACAGCACGATTCCCGGTGCCGCCACCGGTTTTATGTCCTTGTACTTGGTCTCCAGACCGCCTGTGAACAGGATTACGCACAGGGCCACGATACTGAGGAACTGCGCCAGGTTGTAGTTGTCGAACACCAGTCCGAGTCCGTCACTGCCGAAGAACATTCCCACGAGCAGGAAGATAAGCAATGAAGGCACACCGTATTTGCTTCCTGTCTTGGACACGACAATCGCCGTGAAAACCAGGATGGAGCCTATCAGGAAGATGTTTTCAGATGTGAAATGTATAATGGAATCCATATTTGTCAGATTTTGTCGTCAATGTTGAATTCTCTGCACCATTTGGTCAGTCCGCATTCTTCACAATGCGGTTTGCGGGCTGTGCAGATATATCTTCCCTGCAGGATCAGCCAATGATGTGCGATTGCCCGCTTGTCTTTGTCAATGTTCTTTTCCAGTTCTTTTCCCACCGCGTCAGGCGTCTTTCCGTCCGACAGTCCGAGTCTGTGCGATACTCTGAAAACGTGCGTGTCCACTGCTATCACAGGCTTGTCATAGACGATGGATGCGATTACATTGGCAGTTTTTCTTCCGACTCCCGGCAGTTTCATAAGCTGGTCAATGTCAGACGGCACTTCGCCCCCGAAGTCCTTGACAAGCATCTGGGCCATCCCTATCAGGTGAGTGCTCTTGTTTCTCGGGTAGGATATGCTGCTGACCAGAGGGAAAACCTCGTCGAAAGACGCTTCTGCGAGGGTTTTCGGGTCCGGGAACCTGTTGAAAAGTTCCGGCGTCGTCATGTTCACACGTTTGTCAGTGCATTGGGCCGACAGGATGACGGCGATGAGCAGATGGAAAGGGGAGTCGTAGTGCAATTCTGTTTCAGCGACCGGCATGTTCTCTTCAAACCAGCCGACAACTCCTTTGTATCTTTCCTTTTTTGTCATCGTTCTCTATTTCAATTCTTTGCAGGTCTCGTCCTTGCATATCAGGACCCGGCCCGGGAACTTGTCGAAAATGGACTGGTTGTGCGTGACCATCACTACGGCAGTGCCCCTCGTGTGGTTTATGCCGGTGAGAAGTTTCATGATGCCCTCCGCAGTCTCATTGTCCAGATTGCCCGTAGGCTCGTCAGCTATAATGACTTCAGGCTCATTGAGCAATGCTCTTGCAATGGCGATTCTCTGCTGCTCTCCTCCTGAAAGCTGATGTGGCATCTTGTGCGATTTGCTGCTCATGCCCACGCTTTCGAGCACATCCTCAATCCGCTTTGTCATTGCCACGCGGTCTTTCCATCCTGTGGCTTTCAGCACGAACATCAGATTGTCCTCCACTGTCCTGTCCATAAGCAGCTGGAAGTCCTGGAAAACGACTCCGATTTTCCTTCTCAGATAAGGTATGTCCTTGTCCTTTATGCCGTTGAGCTGGTAACCGCAGACTTTTCCGCTACCTTTCTTCAACTGGTTTTCCGCTATTATTGTCCTTATTATGGAGGTCTTGCCTGTGCCGACCTTTCCGACTATATAGACGAAATCTCCGTTGTAAACGTTCATGTCCAGGTCGTAGATGACCGGATTTTCGCCGTTCAGGATTTCAGCGTCATGAAAAGATATGACAGGCTCTGATGACCTGTTCAGCCCGCCAATTCCTTCATCGGTTGTCTTGTCGTCAATTTGTGTCATATCATCGTGTCTTTTAACTGTTTAGGGTTCTCTCCGACAGGGATTGAACCAGACCTCTAATTTACTGAATTTTCAAGAAATCTGAAATGCCTTTCACTGCTTTTTTTGCAGATTCTACGGCTTCCACCACTGTTGCAGGTCCTAAAATGTAGTCTCCCGCTATAAATACGCCAGGCAGTGAGGTCTGCTGCCCTTCGTCAGCAGTAAGCCATCCGTTCGTGAATTCCGGCTTTTCGTCACCGAAAATGCTGTAGTCCACGTTTGCGCTGATGGCTACCAGCATTGAACCGAATTCCACTTCATGGTCGCTTCCTTCTATCATTCTGGTGGCGATCCTGCCGTCACTTTTCACGACATTCTCGCATTTTCTCATCACCGCCTTGTTTCCGCGGATTTCCACTGGCACTTCGAAGAGGCAGAATTTGATGCCTTCGTTGATGGCTTCCTGCACCTCCATGGAATTGGCAGGCATGTTCTCAAACGTCTTCCTGTAATATACTGTGGTGTCATGGCCGGCTCTCTTGGCTGTGCGGCAAGCGTCCATCGTGACATTGCCGCCACCGATGACCAGGACATTGTCCTTCAGCCGATAAGCGGACGGGTTCTTCAGGTAATCCAGGGCATAGATTATATCCGGATGCTCCTCGCCAGGTATGTCCAGCCTTCTCGGTACAGAAGCACCGCAGGCTATCAGGACAGCGTCGAACTCTCTGCGTATCTCACTGAATTTCACAGCATTGACATCTGCCCCTCCGGCGAAACAGACTCCGGCTTCAGCCAGAATCCTGTCATACTGGTCAATGATTTCGCGCTCCAGTCTGAATTCCGGAATTCCGTATCTCAGTACGCCACCCGGTCTTTCGTTCTTGTCGAAAATCGTGACGGCGCAGCCTTTTTCCCTCAGTTCCAGTGCGGCCGTGATGCCTGCAGGACCTCCGCCGATGACGGCGACTTTCTTTCCGTTGTCAATGCCGGTGCGCGGATGCACTTTCTTCAGATAGGGTATGGAGATCTCCGCTTCGATGCTGTGCCAGTCGATAGGCATTTTTCTCGCATTCAGTACGCAATGCCCGTAACAGCTTTTCTTCCAGTCACATACGAGGCTTGTGACTGCTGAGAAAGGATTGTTCTCATAAAGCATCTGCGCGGCTTCCTCTATTCGGTCTTCCCGGTATAGTTTCATTGCGGCAGGAACATCTGTTCTGACTGCACATGCTGCCGAGCATTTAGGCACTTTGCACAACAGGCACCTGCCCGCTTCCGTATTCTTCATTTCTATTCCCATCTATCTTATTCTCTGTCAATGTGGTGCGCGGAATCCTCCCCGCTCCGTATATTCCAAACCCTCAAAGTTAGTAATTTCCCTCGATTTATTGAATTTCTATCATTGTATTAAGATTGGGTGCCTCTTTTTTTGTAAGAGCCTGCAAGATCATCATTCCTTTAGCCGTCAGAAGGTATTTCTGGCGAGGATGCCTGGGCGAATCCGGATAAAGAGGGCGTATGAAACCTGCATTTATGGATGGAGAAAGATAGACTTTCAGGAAATTGTCACGTCCTGTCAGCCGGATGCGCTCCATCATCTCTTTTACGGATAATTCATTGTCCCCAACAATGCGAATCAGAGTCGCGATATTTGGATTGTCCGTGTGGAACTTATCCTGAGCTTGTCCTGAGCTTGTCCCGAGCTTGTCCTGTGCTTGTCCTGCACTCGAGGACAATTCCGGCTGTATGCTCCATTCTGGGCTAGGATGAATGTGAAGGTAGCGGTTCCTGAGATCCCAATGCTCGCCAAGAAGCAGATTGCGGAAAAATCGCTCAAGATAGACAGGCGAATAGTCGATGCCTTTCACAAGATTCTTATAGTTTGCCCGCACCAGTGCATTGCGGAAATACCAGGAATGGTTTGCGAAAAGTTCATTATTGATGTCGAAGCCTACGGAACGGAGATATTGTATGGTAAAGACAGCTGTGGTGCGCGTGTTTCCCTCGCAGAATGCATGGATTTGCCATATCCCGGAGACAAAGCTTGTCAGGTGGGCGATCATTTCGTCCCGGGAGATTCCTTTGTAACTGTATGCGCGTTCTTGCGCGATGTCATATTCCAAGGCCCGGTGCAAATCTTCCCAATTCAAGTAACTGACAGACGCTCCTTCAAGCACCCATTCTTTCTTCGAGATGTCATAGTCGCGAACTTTTCCGGCATGTTTGAATACACCGTCAAAAATTCTCCGGTGCAAAGATATGATGCCGTTCGCACTGAAATCGAATGTTCCAGAAGATAATATCTTAGTGATGTTTACTGAAACCTTATCAGCTTCTTCATTGTCAGTATCGCCGCGATCACGTGCGGTTCTGGTAGTATAGTATTGTTGCAGGAGATCACGGGCTTCGTCTATAGTAATGTCACCTTCGATGTTCCTGCGGGCCGTAAGCTGAAGGTATTCGGATGTCTTCAACCCATCTACAGCCTGTAGTCCGATGGCGACACGCCAAGCCTCCGCTTTGTCTTTTTGGGCGGGTTCCCCTTGCCTGATGTACTGATCGAAGTCAAGATATTTCTGTTCTTTTGTCATTTGTCTCATTTCTATGTTCTAGCCAATGCGCTCCACATCAGTGAAACTGTCCATGTTAACAAAAATAGTAAATATTCTTAACCCATCTACTGAATCGTAAATACAAATAAAATTATTTCATGAAATTTTATAACTTCGACGCGGCCCTTCCGCCTATCAGAGCCGCAGCTTGCTTGGAGCCCGGCACCCGGTGCAACGTACTAAGATTGGGTGCCGCGGACGTAATGAGGCAACTCGGCTGGAATTATCATGGAGATTTCGCATAATCCTGCTACGTCGCCGTTCTCTTTCCAGGCACTCTGGAATATCATCTTGTGTACGCCGTTCTTTTCGATGGTGTAGGAATTTGTGCCGCCTTCTACCAGCAACTTCCGGATTATTCCCATTGCATGCTCATTGTGGCAGTCGAAAAGGTTCTTTCCCACAAGATTTCCATGTTTCTTGTACTGTTCCACCGCCCGGTCATTCATATAAACGATAATCCCGTTCTTGTCGCAGACCGTAATGCTGCAATTCAGCTCTTTAGCCCAATCTGGTATCATATTTCTGTGTTTTATAATTTACAACATATTTGCGTTCCGATAGCCAAAGTTAAGTAATCATTACAAATAACTTGGTAATCTTTACTCGTTTTTTCGGTCTATATTCCTCTTCTCATCAGTCGTGTACGTCCAGTACACTCCTTCTTCGAAAAGAAATCTATCCTCGAAAATACTTCACAAATCTTTACCAACTTATTTTTCATGCTTACTAAGTGATTTTTAAAAATATCCTGAACTGTCGCTTGATGAATTTGATCTGTCAATGCAATGCGGAATGTGCTCAGACTCCGTAATTCTTATAATATTTCAGGAGTTAACTCCGCAAATCTTTTAAGATTTAGGGAATTTACGTATATTTGCATATGAAACTATAAAACTTTGACGCCATGATAAAGAGAGCAATTGAAGAAAGAATACACAACGCCCTTGCGAAGAAAAAGGTAGTAACCATAATGGGACCACGTCAGGTTGGAAAGTCAACACTTGCAGGTGCCATGATTCCCGAGGATGCAGACGTCCTTGAAATCAACGGGGACAATACGGATGTGCAGACTATGTTCGTAAACGTAGATGATACCAAGATGAAAGTTCTCATCGGCAACAAGAACTTTCTCTTCGTTGACGAGGCTCAGAAGATCGGGAATGTCGGCAATATGCTCAAGATTGTAGCTGAGAAGTTTGATGATGTAAAGGTCATTGTCACCGGTAGTTCTGCTTTTAAATTGGCAGAGGCCGTAAACGAGTCTTTGACAGGACGGAAGCGTGAATTCAGACTTTATCCTCTCTCTTTTAAGGAAATGGCGGATGAAACCAGTGTGCTTGAAGAGTCACGTATGATTGATCACCGCCTCATTTATGGGTACTTTCCCGAAGTCGTGACGTCCCCTGGCGACGAAAAGGAAGTCATTAAAGAACTCATTGACAGTTATCTCTACAAAGACGTCCTGGAGGAGAACGAAATTGCCAAGCAGGACAAACTTGTCAGACTGGTGCAGGCTTTGGCTTTCCAGATAGGATCGACTGTATCTGCCAATGAACTGGCCGGTCTTGTAGGTGTCGATGCGAAGACGGTAGAACGTTATATTGACATTCTGGAAAAGTGCTATATCATCTTCACCCTCCCATCTTACGCAAAGAATCAGCGTAATGAACTTAAATTTGCCCGTAAAATATATTTTTGGGATATGGGAATCCGCAATGGAGTGATAGGAAATATGGCTCCGGTATCTCTCAGATCCCCTGAGGAACTTGGTCATATGTGGGAAAACTTCTTGATTGCAGAACGTATCAAACGCAACGATTATGCTGGCAGAACCTTTGTTCAGCATTACTTCTGGAGGACTCAGCAGAAGAAAGAGGTGGATCTCATTGAAATTGAGGATGGCATGATGACAGGATTTGAAATCAAGAGGAAGGAAGGCAAACGTGTAGGTGCACCTGCCTCATTTACGGCAGCTTACCCTGACGCGCGTTTTGAGTGCGTTACTCCAACTGATCTGATGTCATTCTTGATGTGATTGGCGAAACGTCAGATAGTTTGATGGATAGTCGGGAGTCAGTGCTTGGACAAATAAGGTACAAAGAGTTGAATCGTAAATACAAATAAATTATATCACAGATATTTCATGAAATTTTATAACTTTGACGTGACCATTCCGCCTATCAGAGTCTTAGTAAAATACATAAACAGTCGTGTCAATGAATAAGGATGTCGCATTGGTGCTTTCAAGTGGTGGTCCGAGAGGTTTTGCGTATATCGGCGCCATCGAGGAACTGGAGAGCAGAGGATATAATATCACTTCCGTTGCAGGGTGCTCTATCGGCTCGTTGGTCGGCGGAGTTTATGCTGCCGGCGGGCTGGATGAGTTCAAGGAATGGCTGTATGATCTGGACAATGCCAAGTTGCTCTCGCTGTTGGACCTGTCGATCAGCAAAAGCTATCTCGTGAAAGGGGAGAAGGTGATAGAAGAGATAAAGAAAGTAGTCCCTGAAGTCAATATCGAGGACCTGCGGATTCCTTATCGTGCAGTGGCAACGGACCTCTATACCGGTGAGGAAGTCGTGTTCAGTGAGGGTCGGCTGTTCAATGCCATAAGGGCATCGATTTCCATTCCGTCATTGTTCCGTCCCGTCAAATACGGTTATCACACATTGATTGATGGTGGCATTGTCAATACCATGCCGCTCAGTCTGGCTGTCCGTAACGGGCATGACCTTTTGGTTGCCTTCGACGTGAATCAGATTGATTCAGAGAAGATTGCGAGCTATCTCAAGGAACTCGAGGACGTCCGTAATGAAGGTGAGGAGTTCAGGTCCGGGGAACTGGACACGATAGGAGACCTTGCCATGCGGAAAGGCGTTTCGCTCATTGACCGTGTACGCATGCTGGGTGATGAGGCGCAAAAGGCCTACAAGGGTGTGCTTGAGATAGGCCGAAGGACCAGAGAAATCGAGGATGCGGTCAATGATGAGAGAATCCCGACTGGTGACAATTATTATTCAATATTGACGAGGACATTCTCACTCATGAACCACACCATCGCGCGCCAGTCCATCCAGCTCTACAAGCCTGATGTCGTGGTGAATATGAATTTCGATACCTATGGTGCAATCCCCGATTATGCTAAAGGCGAGGAAATTGCCGCCAAAGGCCGTGAACTGATGTCCGCCGCCCTCGACGAGTATGAGCGGACTGCACACGCGGAGTAAAGACCGCATTTAAACAACTTTGTATTATACTGAAAAAGGTGGTTCTTCCGCAATTTAGTTGAAGCACAGGTCGCTGAAGAC
>ULUV01013233.1_pt1 | contig 79795 bp, 63 predicted proteins | sample 1958921 | NCBI WGS metagenome assembly ULUV01 (sample SAMEA4835772, study PRJEB28245) | human gut metagenome | biome: gut microbiome; material: fecal sample | place: Denmark | collected 2008
CTGGTCCTCACAGGGGCTTCTTGTTGCCGTACACACCTGGAGTTCAGCGGATACACGGGGCGCAGCGCGTAAGTTGCAGATTATCAATTATTTAACCAAAATCAGAGTTGGAAAAACCACAACTCTGAAAACGCCTAAATTGCTGATATCCAGCAGGATACGCGTTGCGTATCCATTTTCTACTTGTAGTACTTGGGCCAGCAGGATTTGAGGTAGGCGGCTAGGACGTCTTCGTGGCGGTTTTCGGCCGGCTGGTAGAAGACCTTGCCCTTCAGGCCATCCGGCATATATTCCTGATCCACAAAGTGGCCCGGAAAATCGTGAGAATACTTGTATCCGTCGTGATAGCCAAGCTCTTCCATAAGTTTGGTCGGGGCATTCCGAAGCGGCATCGGCACACTTTCAGCTTGAGTCTGCGACGCCACCTGCATTGCCTCGTTTATGGCAAGATAAGCTGAGTTGCTCTTAGGAGAAGAAGCCAGATATATAGTCGTCTCCGCCAATGGGATTCTGCCTTCCGGCATACCTATAGAAGACACAGTCTGGAAACAGGCATTGGCCAGAAGAAGAGCATTGGGATTCGCCAGTCCGATATCCTCAGAAGCAGAGATGCACAGGCGCCTTGCGATGAATTTCGGGTCTTCGCCACCGTCAAGCATCCTCGCCAGATAATATATGGCAGCATTCGGATCCGAACCTCTGATACTTTTTATAAACGCGGAAATTATGTCATAATGCATATCGCCGCCCTTGTCATAACGCGAAGCATTGGTCTGAAGACAGGACTCCACAGTCTTGTTGTCAATTACGATATGCTCGGCACCAGCAAACGAATCCACCACTATCTCCAACAGATTCAACAACTTACGCGCGTCACCGCCGGAATAGCGGAAAAGCGCCTCTGCTTCATTGACCTTGATATCCTTATGCTTTAGAATCTCGTCTTCAGTCAGCGCCCTGTCGAGCAGATGCTGAAGGTCATCCTTTTCCAATGACTTGAGCACCAGCACCTGACACCTCGAAAGCAGAGGATTGATAACCTCAAACGACGGATTTTCCGTAGTCGCGCCTATCAGGACTACCGTACCGTCCTCCACTGCTCCCAGAAGAGCATCCTGCTGAGCCTTGTTGAAACGGTGAATCTCGTCAATGAAAAGAATCGGAGCACCTTTTCCCAAACCGAACATCGAAGACTTGTCAGCCTTGGCTTTGTCGATGACTTCGCGCACATCCTTGACGCCGGAACTGACGGCGGACAATGTGTAGAATTCCCGGTCCAATGAATTGGCCACGATCCTGGCCAATGATGTTTTTCCCACACCCGGAGGTCCCCACAATATGAATGAGGACAAATTGCCGCCGAGTATCATATTCCGCAGCACGCAACCATCTCCTACAAGGTGTTTTTGCCCTACATATTCGTCCAGATTACGCGGTCTCATCCTTTCCGGAAGGGGAGGAAGCAGTCGATTCATCTTTTCAGTATCCATATCGCGAAATTACATATAAACCTTTGTAAATCAATAATTATAACAAACATGTTAATCGGTATAACATTTTTGTTATACGCATTTTTCAGCATTCTTGAGGCAAAATCAGGCAGCATTTCCTGTTCTGACGGCCCTGAAATTGCAAAAATAATGAATGGCTGGCGAAAAGGAAAGAGGAATCTTTTTTTTTCCTCACGAACAATATCGGAATTATACCATGATTGTAACATAATTTCGGTTGAAAGTTACTACATTTGTACTTGGAAAATAATATGGAAATGTTTGAGAAAAAGACAAAGATCATCTGCACTATTGCAGACAACAGATGTGATGAAGAATTTATCAGGCAGTTATACGAGAACGGAATGAACGTTGTCCGTATCAACTCCGCACATGCATCACTTGAGGGTGCACAGATGGTAGTGGACAATGTACGCAAAGTATCAGACCGTATCGCCATACTCATTGACACGAAAGGACCTGAGGTCAGACTTACCCAGATGGCAGATGCCGTGGGGTTCGTAGCACATACGGATGAAATCATAGAAATCATTGACAATCCTGCGGAAGCATGCCGGAAGGGGAGACTCTACACTACATATCCGCACATGGCCGAAGATGTTCCTGTAGGTTCCGACATTCTGATTGACGACGGCTCCGTGGATTTGTCTGTTATCGGCAAAGAAGAGGGCAAGCTTATATGCAAAGTGATGAACGAGGGGATAATCAAAGGACACAAGAGTGTCAATGTCCCGAATGTCCATATAAATCTGCCTGCCGTTACGGAAAAGGACAAGAAATTCATTCATTGGGCAATCAAGGCCAATATTGACTTCATTGCACATTCTTTCGTGCGCAGTGCCAAGGACCTCCAGGAAATCCAGGAGATTCTGGATGCCGAGAACAGCCATCTGAAGATAATTTCCAAGATAGAGAACCAGCAGGGAGTGGACAACCTCGACGACATTCTCACATACTGCTATGGCGTAATGGTCGCGCGCGGAGACTTGGGAGTGGAGATTCCTGCAGAGCGTATCCCACTGGTACAGAGGGACATAGTCAAAGCCTGCCGGGCAAGGAAGAAACCGGTGATCATCGCCACCCAGATGCTCCAGAGCATGATTGAGAACCCGAGGCCGACAAGAGCTGAGGTGACGGACGTGGCCAATGCCATTTTCCAGAGCGCTGATGCGATTATGCTGAGCGGTGAGAGCGCATACGGAGAATATCCGGTAGAAGCTGTCAAGACAATGACCAAGATAGCGCAGCAGACCGAACAGACTCTCGATGTTAACCTGGACCTTGATTTGAGGAAGGTAGTGAAACCGGTCGCCGTGGTACTTGCAAGATCATTGGTTGCGGCAACCCAGGAGCTTCCTGTCAAGGCTCTTGTCTTCGATACATATACAGGAAGAGTAGGACGCTATATCTCCACATTCAGACCTGAAGTTCCGGTTTATGCAATGTGCTATAACGATTACACTATGAGAGAGTTGTCGCTCGTGTTCGGAATCAAGGCATACCCATTCCACAAGGTAAGGGACAAGGAGGAATTCGCAGCCGACTCCATCAAGATCCTGTGCGATGAGGGCAAACTCCAGAAAGGTGACCTCGTAGGCTTTATAGGAGGAGTTTTCGGTGCTCAAGTCGGCGCCACATATATGGAATTGAAATACATTTAGCGCGCATTGAAACAATCCTTGACAATATTTATGGTCTGCGTGTGTCTTCTGATATGTTCAAAAGGCTCTGCGCAGGTAGTGGACATCGGTTTGCTGTCGTCTCCGAAAAGCGTCGGCTTCAGTTTCCGCCACTTGTCAAGGAATCAGAATCTTTCAGTCGTCAGACTCTCGGCAGACATTCTTGATGTACTTTCTCACAAGCATGACAATGCCGGTATAAAATGCGATTATGCAATGCTGATGCCTCTGACTGCAGGACGCATCGGCGAGGACACGCAGTTCAGCGTGATGGCCGGCCCAGGAGCATCTGTGGGCTATGTAGCAGACCACGGAACATCCAAAGGTCACATGTGTGGACTGATGGGAGCTGTCTGCATCGATTTCGCGTTTAAAGTACCGGTTCATATTTCATTGAGTGCCAATGCTATACTGGGATGCCACATAACGAAAGACGGGAAAACGCTCGAATTCTACAAGAACGGCATCTACAGAAGCTGGATTCCGGAGATAACCATTTATTACAGATTCTGAATGAAGCAGTTACGACTCATACTGGCATGTTTGGTATTGACTTTTCCGCTGCTGACAAAGGCAGGGGAGAGAGCGTCATTCAGATATGGTATTGAATGGGGTGTGAATTCGGCCATCCTCGTCGGCAGCCACAGTTCATACATCTCCGGAGAAGGGTATCTTGTGGACAGCAGAAGTTTGGATTTCAGGTCCCATATAAATGGTGAGGTGATGGGGCTTATAGGATTGGAATACAAGCGTTTAGGATTATATGTCCGAAGCGGGTACATGGGGCTTCAAAAAGAGGAGTGCGTCGTTCCTGTTCTCCTGCGGAGTTCTTTTGCTCTGTCCAGGTCCGGAGTCGAAAAACATGGTTCCATATATATTGAAGGCGGCTGTGGACTGCAAAAGTCCAAACCAGTTTCAGCAGTAACCGGTACAGGATATGTTTACCGCCTGAGACTCTCCGAGAAATTGGCATTGGACATGAACGGCGGACTACGCATATCATATTCGCATCCTGACGTTTACGACAAGTATGCCGAACGGAAAGTTCCTAAAGAATTACTCGGCCAGAGCAAAAGCTTGAATATCGGCTTGGCCTTGACAATCGCGCTGGTTTTCTGACATGACAATGTGTTTTGGAGATGTTCCGTGCGCGACTGGAATGAAACTGAGATTTTTTACGGCTATATGTAGCCATAAAATATTATCTTTGTATTCCCATACGGGTTTGCCGTGTGTTACACAATTTATATTATGTTAAGTTAGGTATGTTTTTACAGATCTTCTCCCTACTCGGTGCCATTGGATTGTTCCTCTACGGCCTTAATATGCTGAGCAACGGACTTCTCAAACTGTCCGGCGACAGACTCCAGAAATTCCTTCCCTGGATGAAAAAGAATCCTGTCAACAGTATTCTGTCCGGATTTTGCATAACGACAATCGCCGAATCATCAAGCGCGGCAACCGTAATGGTAGTAAGTTTCGTCAATGCCGGCGTACTTGCACTGAGCCAGGCCATTCTCGTCATAATGGGAGCGAACATCGGTGCATCCTTCACCACTTGGATAATTGCTCTGTTGGGCTTTCTCATTGATATAAAATACGTTACATATCCACTTATTGCAGCCGGATTCATTCTGACAATGATGAAGGGACAGAAACGCAAGGTGTTCGGAGACGTTCTCCTGGGATTCGGTCTTCTTTTCCTCGGCGTATCCTTCATAATGTCCACATTTCCAAGTACCGGCCAACTTCATGGACTCGCCTACCGCATTTCTGAGCTCCAGACCAACAATTTCCTCGGCGTTCCAATGTTTATGGCCATCGGATGTATCCTTGCATTCGGAATGCAATCAACTGGCGCTGTGACACTTACGATGGTTATGCTCAGCTGCGGATGGATCAATTTCGACCTTGCCGCAGCCATGGTGCTCGGTGAGAACATCGGAACCACAATCTCCGCAAACATGGCTGCCACAGATGCAAATATACAAGCAAAAAGAGCAGCATTGGTACATACATTCTTCAATGTTTTCGGCGCCGTACTTGCACTTATCGCATTCAAACCGCTGATTGGCCTTGTCGGCTGCATAACGACAGCATTGGGAATTGCTCCAGGCATTTGGGCGGGAGTCTTCGGAATAGCGCTTTTCCATACGCTCTTCAACCTGTTCGACACCTGCATCCTCGCCTGGTTCACCAAATTCATCGAAAAACTTGTCACCAAATGCGTCCAGGAATCTGACAGCGAAACAAATGAATACAGCAATCTGATTTACATCACCTCTCGCAACTTCGGCACACCTGCCATAGCCATTTCACAGGCATTCAAAGAGGTCGTACACTTCGCTGAAATACTCAGAAAGGGCTTTGACAATGTGAAAAATGCTGTTATGGAAAAAGATCCTGACAAATTCGAAGAATACCGAGTGAAACTCGTGCACCTGGAGGAACTGTCAGACAAACTCGAATATGAAATCGCAGGTTTCCTGAGCAATGTCTCCACAGGCAACCTCACAGAAGAAGAAGCAGAGCAGGTCAAAGTGCTCTACCGTGTCATAGGCGAGCTCGAAAGCCTCGGCGACAGTGGAGAAAACATAAGCAGGATATTGGAAAGAGAACGCGTGCATAACAGAAAATTTGATGACGACTCCATATCCAAGATACTCACATTGAGTTCTAAAGTCGAAAAAGGCTATGACGTAATGGTTGAGAATCTGAAAAACGCTACGACTCTGGAAGGAGTCAAAGATATTTCCAATGCCTATGCATCAGAAGATGACATCAACGAGACTCGCAACAAGCTGAGAGAAGAAGGCATTCTGCAGATAGAACACCACACTGGAAACTATCAGTCTCTCAACTATTTCCTCGATATGATAGCAGAACTGGAGGCAATGGGAGACTTTATGATAAATGTATCACAAGCCATCGTAAGAAACGACAATTGAAATGGGACGTAAAAAACTCGACCTCATACTTGAAAATGTTAAGATAGAAGCTGTTGCTGCAGAAGGAAAATCACTTGCCCACGTGGATGGTACAGTGGTTTTCGTAGAATTCGCAGTTCCGGGAGATATTGTCAATGTCAAGGTAACAAAAAAGAAAAAGAACTATATGGAAGGTTTCATTCTCGAGATAGTGAAACCTTCCGAGGACAGGCTTCAGCCTTTCTGCGAGCACTTCGGAATATGCGGAGGATGCCGCTGGCAACCATTGCCTTACGATATGCAGCTGAAAGCCAAACAGCAGCAAGTCTGGGACCAGCTGGTCCGCATCGGACATCTGGAAATTCCGGACATCTCCCCTATCCTGCCGTCAGACAAGACCAAATACTACAGGAACAAGCTCGAATTCACATTCTCGAACAAAAGATGGATCTACAACAATGAAGATCCTGACAGCCTTACTGACGAGGAGCGTCTTGGGCTAGGCTTCCATGTCGGCAAATTCTTCGATAAAGTATTGGATATCAAGCATTGCAGCCTGCAGCCAGAGCCTTCAAATGAGATCAGGCTTTTCATCAGGGAATACGCCGTCACTCATAACCTCGAGTTCTACAACATCCGGGAAAATACTGGTTTCCTGAGAAATATCATTGTCCGAAACAATCAAGTCGGCGACGTAATGCTCACAGTTTGTTTCGCTTACGACGACCAGGACAAGATTGTCCCGATGCTGGATGCCATTGCAGCAGAATTTCCGCAAATCAAGTCGCTGCATTACGTGATAAACGAAAAACTCAACGATTCGATTTCCGATCTGGACTGCATATTATATAAAGGAGAGGACGCCATCTGGGAGACCATGGGCAAATTGAAATTCAAGATTGGTCCCAAATCATTCTACCAGACGAACAGCGAACAAGCCTACAAACTCTATTCAGTAGCCAAGGAATTTGCAGCATTGACAGGAAATGAGGTCGTATATGACCTCTATACCGGCACCGGCACTATTGCCCAGTTCATTTCGGACAAAGCATCCAAAGTGATTGGTATCGAATATGTTAAAGAAGCAATCGAGGACGCTCGGATAAATGCGGAGGCTAACGGAATCACCAACTGCACATTCTTCGACGGCGACATGAAAGATATCCTGACAGCCGATTTCATAAAAGAGCACGGCAAGCCGGAAGTGATGATTATCGACCCGCCAAGAGCCGGAATGCATCCGGATGTAGTAAAAGTCATTATGGAGGCCGCTCCTGAACGCATTGTATATGTCAGCTGTAACCCAGCCTCACAGGCAAGGGATCTGGCAATGATGTCCCCTATGTACGAGATTACTGCTGTGCAGCCGGTGGATATGTTCCCTCATACGATGCACGTGGAGAACGTATGCGCATTGAAACTAAAAGACAACGAAGAAGAATAATTTTAAGGTAACATGCTGATTGAGTGTTTATTGCTTATAGTCGGACTTGCACTTGTGGTTCTCGGTGCAGACTTTCTGGTAGATGGAGCATCATCCATTGCCAAGAGGTTTGGAGTCAGCGACTTCGTCATAGGGCTTACGATAGTCGGAATGGGCACATCAGCACCTGAGATGGTAGTAAGTTTTATCGGTGCCCTTCAGGGAAACGGAGATATCGCAATCGGCAATGTAGTAGGCTCGAATATTTTCAATGTCTTCATGATATTGGGAGCCACAGCATTGATTTTGCCGATGGACATTACTCCGATGAACAGGAAAAAGGATATACCTCTGAACATAGCCATAACATTGATATTTATCGCTTTAGGAATGAGTCGTACCCTTTTCGGCATCGGAGATGACGTGCTGGGCAGAATGGATGGAGCAATTCTCCTCGTGCTGTTTGCCGCGTACATTTATATGTGCTTCCGTTTCGACACGGCAAATCAGACAGAAAGCAATGAAAATGAAAAGGTTATAAAACCGGCATTGGCAGCAGTGCTGATAGTTGCCGGACTTGCGGGACTTGTTTTCGGCGGCAGAATGTTCGTCAATTCAGCTACATCCATAGCCAAGATGCTCAATGTCAGCGACAAACTCATTGCCATCACGATTCTTGCCGGCGGCACGTCAATGCCTGAACTTGTGACCTGCATCGTAGCTGCATTCAAGAAAAAGGGACAGCTTGCCCTTGGCAACATTTTGGGCTCCAATGTGTTCAACATTCTATTGATCCTTGGAGGCTCCGCATTGTTGCATCCGCTCTCCATGTCAGGCATGAGTTATGTGGACTTGGGCGCCCTGCTGCTCAGCTCACTAGTGATATGGGCAAGTATCCATACAAACAAGAAGAACCAGTTGGACCGGGCTGACGGCCTGCTCCTGCTCCTTCTTGAAGCAGCATATATGACATTCCTGATAATCAAGAAATAAATCTAAACCAATATGTTCAAGCCAATCGATTATAAGTTGATCAATGTATCAAACGGTCGAATTTTCGATGATGAGGGCTGGTCTCTTGCCGACCCGGAAGCAACTGCTCCTTCACTTTTAAGAGCTGTTTACAATAACACCAAATTCACCCCGAGAGATGACCTCAAAGGGCTTTACAGATACGCAGAATGGCTTCCAGTGCGTAAAACTCTCAGACATTCGCACGCACCTGTAACGTATAAGAGCAAGGGTTTGGCCAATATGTTAGGCCTTGAGAATCTATACATTACATTCTCAGGTTATTGCCCTCGCCTTGGCGCCAGAATGGAAACCTGTTCATTCAAAGAAACTGAAGCCTATTCCGTATGCGCAAGACTTCCGAAGAACAACAAGAGAATCCTGGTTGTACAGTCTGCCGGAAACACAGCAAGAGCATTTGCCAAAGTATGCTCTGACAACAACATTCCTATCGTCATCTGCATTCCTTATGACAATATCAGCGACCTCTGGTTCAGAAAAAAGCTTTCCTCTTGCGTAAAGATAGTCGCAACCCCGACGGGCACAGACTATTATGACGCCATCGCATTGGGAGACAAACTCTGCAAGGATCCGAGATATATGGCTGAAGGCGGTGCCAAGAACGTGGCCAGAAGAGACGGTATGGGAACCACAGTACTGTCAGCCGTGGAAGTGATTGGCCGTATTCCTGACGCATATTTCCAGGCTGTAGGAAGCGGTACGGGCGCTATTGCCGCTTGGGAAAACGCAGAGAGGCTCGCTGCCGACGGCAGATTCGGCAAGAACAACATGAGAGTCTATGCTAGCCAGAACGCTCCGTTCACTATCATGTATGACTCTTGGAAGAATCACAGCCGCGAACTCGTATCGATGACTCCTGAAGAGTCCAGGACCAAGGCGGAAGTCATTCTCGGAAAGGTTCTCTCAAACAGGAAACCGCCATACAGCATAGCAGGCGGCCTGTTCGACGTGCTGGAGAAATCAGGTGGCGACATGTTCAAGGTAACCAACGATGAGATTGTCTCATGGGTTGTACGTTATTACAGCGCAGAAGGATATGACATTTTCCCAGCCTCAGCATGTGCGGTTGCCAGTCTTAAACAGGCAATCGACTGCGGTGCCGTGAAAAAGGATGAAACCATTATGCTCAATGTGACAGGGGGCGGTATGCTGAGCGCTACGGGAAAAGGCTTCATACTCAAGGAACCGGACCTGGTTCTGAGTCCGGAACTACCTGCAGAAGAAATAATTGCAGCAATCGACAAATTGTTCTGATAGATGATTCTACAAATTCCGCAAATAGCTTCGCAGCTGGATACCGCAAAGTTCAATCCGGACTCCGCGAAAGTTGCATTGAGCAATATGGCTAAAGAACTGACCACCAACCCTGATCAGTTCTTCCAGAGCCTTATCCACGATGCCATCACATTCGGCTTCAAGGTGCTGGCCGCCATTGCAATATACGCAATCGGCCTCTGGATCATAAAGCGGGTGAAGGTACTGCTCCGAAGAATATTCGAACGCAAGCATACAGAAAAGACACTTGCATCGTTCGTCACCAGTCTTTTCACCATCACATTGACAGTGCTGCTCGTCATCATCACGATAGGCACATTAGGAGTGAACACGACTTCCCTTGCGGCCCTGCTCGCTGCAGGCGGTATGGCGATAGGTATGGCGCTGAGCGGAACAGTGCAGAATTTCGCCGGAGGCATTATGATATTGATGTTCAAGCCTTTCAAGGCTGGAGACTATATCAATGCTTTAGGTTTCTCCGGTATTGTGACAGAAGTGAATATCTTCAGCACCAAGCTAAGGACATTCAACAATGAAACAGTCGTCCTGCCTAATGGTGCGCTTTCAAACGGAAACATAAAAAACTTCTTCGAGAGAAATGTGAACCGCTGCGAGTGGTTTGTAAATCTCGACTACAGCACTGACAATGCCAAGGCAAAGGAAGTCCTGATGAATATCCTGAAATCCGACAAGCGTATCCTTGACGGGACAACACCAGGCTCCGCTGCCCCTTTCGTAGCACTTAATTCGATGAAAGACAGCAGCATAGAATACGTAATGAAAGGCTGGGTCAATGCTGAGGACTACTGGGATGTGATATATGACATAAATGAGGCCATATTCACGGAGATTCCCAAGAGCGGTCTAAGTTTCCCGTTCCCTCAGATGGATGTGCATATAAAAAATCAGTAGCCGGTTTCGACTACTGATTTTTTATATATGTCCCGCACATTCTGTTACTGCCGGGAAGCAGCGGCACGTTCTATCATAAGATTCTCAAGACTGACTACAGGATTCGCATATATCCTCAGGAATATGTCTCTCAAATCAGCCCTGCAAAGAGACTTCTCCACCTTATCGAGCTGATGCTCAACGTAATCCGTAAACTGAGCAACATCTTCCGGAGTATATTTGTCACGGTATTTGAAAGTGTGGTTCACCATATCATAACCGATATAGTTGGTCTTCCACAACTTGTAACCCTCTATAATCCTGACGTCAACTGCATGTCTGATCGCCTGGTAGCGGTCATTCTTGTTACAGCATGACGCAGCCTCGATCTCATCATGAGTGAGCGGCGAACCGATATTCAGATGGATATTGCCTTTCTGCTGCTCGATTCCGGTCATAATGCTTATAAGATCCTCACGGGAGCCCTTGACATATTTCTGTGTCCGTGAAATCAGGCGCTCACGAGCCTTGAGGATATCGCACGGCTCATATTCGTATGAAATACTGAGCGGAACAATGTTAAGTTCCTCAAAATTCGTAGTGAAATCAGCAGTACCGCTCATATCCAGCATCTTGAGCAGGCCCTGCTCAGTAGTGTCGATACCGTCCTTGGCCCTGCCTTCACGCTGGGCAATCCAGATGGAACTGCGGCCGGAGGTGATGCACTCTCTGATATATTTCGAAAGGACCTGTGATGAAAGATAGAGCTGTCTCGCATTGATTCCGCGAATGACCTTGATCATCCTGTTCGAGCGGATGAGATATTCTATATACTTGTTGGTCAACAGGTTGCTTCCCACCGCTATTTCCGTCATAGGAATCGCATTGCGGTAAAGCACCACTTGAGTTATCGCAGGGTCAAGAATGATGTCGCGGTGATTGGACATCGCCAGGAACTTGCCGTCGATTTTCTTGAGATTCCCGATGCCATCATAAGAGAAATTGTGCGCTGTCGTGGACAGAACCCACTCTACAGCCTTGTTCATTACAAGAATCTGGAACTCGTCAATGCTCTTTACGCTCTTTAGTATTTTTCTGAGGAATTCAGGCTCTTTGTCCGGAAATATAGCTTTAGACACTTCCACAACAGCGGGATGATCTGCAAGTTTACCAAGCGCCTCTACCGCTTCCGCATCCGTATAAGGACTGATGTCGGTGAATTCATTCAATTCTTCACTCATAATCTTTAAAAATTGGTTTAGGATATCATACATTCGCGGATATCTCCACAAAATGCAGTATCAAGGGACAAAACTAATAAAAACCACGTGAATATGCAAAAAGTTCTATTCCAAAGGCTGCTCCAAAAGTAATATTATTGATTTCAAATAGGTGATTTTGTCGGCAGAATTGTTTTATATTTGTAAGAAATAATGCGACTGCATAGCACTGGACCAATGAAATTCAAGAACACTATCATGCGTATCGGACGCTCGATGAGCGCCATGGTAATGCCCAACATAGGAGCCTTCATAGCCTGGGGACTCATCACAGCCCTCTTTATCCCTGACGGATGGCTGCCCAACGACAACCTGGCAAAGCTAGTTTCACCCGCATTGACCTATCTCCTTCCGATTCTTATCGCCTATACGGCGGGCAAGAACATCGCTGGCGACAGAGGCGGAGTAACCGGGGCGATAGCGACAATCGGCGTAATCGCGGGCAGCGACATTCCGATGTTCATAGGCGCGATGATTATGGGGCCGGCTGGCGGTTTGGCCATAAAGGAGTTCGACAAGTTGACCAAAGGACGCGTCAGGAGCGGCTTCGAGATGCTGGTGAACAACTTTTCGGTCGGCATTATCGGTATGCTTCTCGCCATCGCCGGCTTCCTTGTAGTGGGCAATGCGATAAGTTCCCTCACAGGACTGGTCAGCCGCGCCGCAGAAGCATTGATCGCACATAAAATGCTGCCGCTGATATCGTTAGTGGTAGAGCCAGCCAAAATCCTGTTTTTGAACAATGCCATAAATCACGGGATTTTCTCACCCATCGGAATCGAACAGGTACACGAAATCGGCCAATCGGTAATGTTCCTGATCGAAGCAAATCCCGGTGCGGGACTGGGTATGCTGCTTGCGTACTGGGCTGTCGGCAAAGGCAGTTCCAAGACATCGGCACCAGGAGCGGCCATCATACATTTCTTCGGAGGAATCCACGAAATCTATTTCCCGTATGTACTCGCAAACCCTCTGCTGCTCATATCAATGATTGCCGGCAGTTCCGCGAGCCTCCTGTTTTTCAGCATATTCGGCGGCGGACTGGTAGCACCGGCATCCCCCGGAAGCATAATTTCCGTGCTGGCGATGGCGCCTAAAGGCCAGACACTCATCGTATTGGCCGGAGTTCTGATTGCCGCTGGAGTCTCATTCGCCGTCTCGCTCCCACTCATAAAGGGACGCAAGGCCAATGCCACTGACAATCAGGTCAATGCAGATGTTAGCATATCCAAATCCGGCACAAGACAGCGCATAAAGTTCGCCTGCGACGCAGGTATGGGCTCAAGTGCTCTCGGGGCTACAAGGTTCCGTAAAAGAGCCGCGTACGAAAACATTGACGCGGATATCAGCAACTGCGCCATCGAAGATATTCCTGCTGATACCGACATTGTGGTCTGTCAGAACCATTTGAAAGACAGGGCATTGGAAAGAGTGGAAAAGAACAGTGCAGAAGGCGGAAAAAAGACAGTCGTAATAGGAATTGAGAATTTCATGGATGATCCGGCACTGGACAGGCTCCTGGAATCGCTTAAAGGCGGCAACCATGAAGTGCTTGCCAAAGACAACATCCTTACCGGGCTCAAGACCGAAAGCAAAGACGACGCAATACTTCGCGCAGGGCATCTTCTCGAGCAGAAAGGATATGTCCAGAAAGGATATGCAGAGGCAATGCTGAAACGCGAAAACGAGTCCACGACCTATATGGGCATGGGAATTGCCATTCCTCACGGCACGGATGAGGCCAAAAAGGACATCATCCGTTCAGGAATCGTCATTCTTCAATATCCTGAAGGAGTGGATTTCGGGGATGAGAAGGCATATCTGATTGCAGGAATTGCAGGCAAAGGCGATGAACATATAGAGATTTTGGCATCGCTCGGCGAGACATTTGAAGACGAGGACAAACTTAAGACCCTGATGTCTGCAGAAGATCCGAATATAATTTATAACATATTGAACAACAATGAATAGCGTAAAAGTAACTGTAAGTGCGGAGAACGGCATCCATGCACGTCCTGCAACTGAACTCATCAAACTCATCAAGGAGTCCGCTCCGACAAAAGTAACATTGAAGGCCAATGGAAAATCCACCTCGGGAACGAGTATGATTTCGCTTCTTACTCTCGGCCTCAAGAAAGGAACGGAACTGGAGATCATTACTGAGAGCGACAATGAAACTGCTGTGGCAGAACGCATTGCAACATTCGTACAGGAACTCAAGTAGCATGAAAATCCTTACATCACCGGCAAAGTCCAGAGGATTATGTGCAGGGAATGCATTCATTCTGCATAGAAGCAAACTCGAAAGCACTGAAACAATGGATATCGACGAGAGCTTTACAAGGCTTTCGGAAGAACTTCGGCATCTCGCTGAAAAAGACAGCATCTTCGAAGCACATGCGGAAATTGCAGAAGATCCGATGCTGCGGGAAGCCATTGACGCTGCCATAAGCGCAGGATTATCCGTCATGGAGGCGACAGACAAGGCATGCGGAGATATCTGTGCAATGTTCGACGAACTGGATGACGAATACCTGCAGGCGAGAAAAGATGATGTCAAGGATGTTGTCGCAAGACTTAAACGGATACTTGCCGGAGAAGCTGACAGGATGCTGCAACTTCCTGATTATGAACATATAATCTTAGTAGCAGAAGAATTCTACCCTTCAGATTTGGAAGCCCTGGACTTATCCCGTATAACGGGAATGGTGTCGGAAAAAGGCAGCACCACAAGCCACGTCTGCATTATCGCCCAAACCAAAGGGATACCAGTCCTCACAGGCGTATGCAGCTGCACGACAGAAATTTCTGACGGAGAACGCACTATCATCGATGCTGAAAACAGTCAGGTAATCATCTCGCCTGACGATGCTGCCGAGATTGCATTCCAGACGAGGATGGAGGCAAAACTGACGGCAGAAAGCACTGTAAGCCAGATAAATAGAGAATATCCAGGAGTCAAGGTCTATGCCAATGCAGGCAGTATTGAAGATGTACGCAATGCCATTGGAAAAGGAGCTGAGGGCATTGGCCTGTTCCGCAGTGAATTCCTGTTCATGGAAAGCAAAGACGGATTTCCGGATGAGCAGACACAGTTCGACGCATACCGCGAGGCGGCTGAAATCTGTGCAGGCAAGACATTGACTATAAGAACATTGGACATAGGCGGAGACAAACACCTGCCGTACTTTCATATGGACCATGAGGACAATCCGTTTCTCGGGCTGCGTGCTATAAGGCTATGCCTGCACAAACCAGAGATTTTCAAGACTCAGTTGAGAGCCATCCTACGCGCATCCGCCTACGGAAATGTCCGCGTCATGTTCCCGATGCTCAGCACGTTAGAAGAATGGTGCGGGGCCATTTCGATACTGGATGAATGTAAAAAGGAACTCACCGCAGAGAAAATCAAGTTCAATGCGGTTCAGGCCGGAATGATGGTAGAAACTCCGGCAGCAGTGCTTATGGCCAAAGAATTCGCATCCAGGGCGGGATTCTTCAGCATCGGCACCAATGATTTGACGCAGTACATTATGGCATCTGACAGGGGAAACAGCGCAGTGTCCTATCTATATAGATATGACGATCCGGCTGTATTGTCCGCCATCAGCATTGTCTCGAAAGCTGCTGAAGAAGCCGGGATTGAAGCAGCCGTGTGCGGAGAAATGGCCTCAGACAAAAAATTTATGCCCACACTGTGCAGCATGGGCATCAAAGAACTCAGTCTGAACATTTCAGCATTATAAATCACTGAGCATTAACAGTTTCGGAACAGCAGTGAACTGTCCCCATAACTCAGGAAGCGGAAATCGTGGGACAGCGCGTAATCGTAAATTGTACGCCAGTCTCCACCCACAAAAGCGGACACAAGCAGGATCAATGTACTCTCAGGCTGATGGAAATTCGTCACCAGGACATCCACAAGACGGAATTTGAATCCTGGGACAATGATGATGCGCGTCCCGACCTTGAGTTCTGTCAATGAATTGTCTTCCAAGTATTTGACAAGTGCCGCAATGGCTTCCCGGGTGGTCGGTTCATACTCACGTGTGTAAGGAGCCCACTGCTCCACATCCTCCGGATGACCTTTTTCAATACAGTTCACGCCCGCATAGTACAGGGATTCAAGCGTCCTTACAGAAGTGGTTCCGACAGCGATTATCTTTTTTCCTGATTTCAGAATGTCTTTCAGGAAGTCCAGGGACACGACAAACGGCTCACGATGCATTGAATGTTTGGAAACTTCCGAATCCTTTACTGGGAGGAATGTACCGGCACCTACGTGCAGACATACGGTTTCCATGTCAATGCCTCTGGCCTTGATCTCCTCAAGGACCTTCTCCGTAAAATGAAGACCTGCCGTAGGAGCTGCTACAGAGCCTCTGATCTTGGCATAAAGCGTCTGATAACGTTCCACGTCCAAAGCCTCGCTTTCCCGGTTCAGATATGGTGGAATAGGGATTGTACCGCAGATCTCAAGCACACGGGAGAACGGATGGCCACCGTCCCAACTGAAGCGTACAATGCCGGTTTCACCTTCTCTTGAGACCAGTTCAGCACGCATGTTCAATGCCGTAACAGCCTCATCTTCCTGCGGGTTGTAGAGCGAAAGTACATCTCCTTTCCATTTCTTGGCATTGCCGATTACGCATTTCCAAGTGCAGGATTCAGTTGAGGCAAATGACAGGTTGTATTCCTCTGGTTTTACCGGCTGTAAGCAGAAAATCTCGATTCTGGCACCGGTAGGGCGTACAAAATGCAGACGCGCAGGAACGACTTTAGTGTCGTTGAATACCATTATGGCATTGTCAGGAAGCAGCCCGGGAATGTCACGGAAGACATATTCTGAGACCTTTCCGTTCTCGTATCTCAATAATTTGGAAGAATCACGCTCTGACAGGGGATATTTGGCAATCCTTTCATTTGGCAGCGGATAGTTATAATCTTCTATTCTCAGTTCAGGTATCATATTCAATGTATTTTCTTATGTACGATTGCAGACATGGTGTCTTTCATCGTTTGCGGCTGCAAAATTACGCATAGATTAAGAATATCGGAAGAACTTTTGAAAATTCTGTGAATTTGACAATGTCACGGAGTTTACCATTTGTGTATTCGCCCCGTTTACAAAATTAACTTTAACCCCGTTACATTATCGTCACTTTTGTTAATTGTTGTAAATTTAACATAAGTTAACAATATAATGTGTTCGTATTTGTAAATTTTAACCAATGTAATATAAGCATTTTTTATAACATATCTTTAATGACGCTATATTATTGATATTCTGAGCATTATATTAAGTTACTTTAACTATTGATTTACCTATTTGGTGTAAATTCCTGCTCTGAGTGGCGTAAAATAGAGGTGCGGGGATTGTATTCAAATGTTTATCCGCTGAAACCTAAGTATTTACGTCTAATTACATAAAGTTATTTTTAGGGTATCTTTACCGTATGTCTGTTTACAAGTTACACTTGTGTACAGGATGACCAAATGTAAACACTTGTTTTTTACATTTATTCGTATTACTTTTGTAACCACAACGTTTAGAAATATGAACAGCAGATTAGAACAATTTCTTGCTGCGGAGAACATCTCCCAGTCTCAGTTTGCCGACACTATCAATGTGGCAAGAGCAAGTGTGTCCCATATATTGGCAGGAAGGAACAAACCCGGCTGGGATTTTCTGAACAGTATGATGGAGCACTACCCTAACCTTAACATTGAATGGCTGATGAACGGCAAAGGCAAGATGTACAAGACCATGATGGTCGAGAAGCCACAAGCTGCCCCGACTCCGGAAGCGAATCCTGCTCCTGATCTGTTTTCTCAGCCTGTAGTACAGGAAATGCCTGTCCAGACGCCGCGAGAATCCAATATTGCCCGTACATCTACAGGGCGTGAAACGAATATTGAAGCCACGAAGAGTCAGGACTCCCCTGCCGGCCCTATTCAAGTAATTGATAATCAGCGTAAAATATCGAAAATTGTAGTGTTTTACGATGACAATACTTTCATTGAAATAAAGTAAAAGGACATATTTTTCAGTATGGATTGACAAGAAGGCAAGATTCTGAGTATCTTTGCAGTCGTAAAATTCATATCCAGTATGTACAAGTCCATCATCCGACCGATTCTATTCAAATTCAATCCTGAGACGGCTCATCAGTTCACATTGAACAGTCTCAAGGTATTGGGAAAGATTCCTTTCGTGCGCAGCATCATCAGACTGATCTACAAACGGGAACACCCTGCATTGGCCAAGGAAGTCTTCGGCATCAAGTTTCCGAATCCAGTAGGACTTGCAGGTGGTCTGGACAAGAACGGCGAATGTTATAACGAGTTGTCTGACTTTGGTTTCGGTTTCGTCGAAATAGGTTCATTGACAGTAAAGCCGCAGCCGGGAAATCCTAAGCCGAGACTGTTCAGGGTTATCAAGGACAGGGCAATCATCAATCGTATGGGCATCAACAACAAGGGCATTGCCAATGCGATTGCAAACCTTAACAAGGAGCATCCGGAGGTGATAATCGCTGGTAACATTGCACCGAATTCGGCTTCTCAGGGAGAGCAGGTCGCAGAAGACTACAAAGCGGCTTTTTCCCTTCTGTACGACTTCGTGGATATGTTTGTGGTCAATATCTCCTGCCCTAATGTTGTGGGCCTTACAAGCCTCCAGGACACATCCGCCCTGTCCGACTTCATGGACAACATCCTGAACATGAGGACAGGACTTGACGTGTATAAGCCGATTCTGCTGAAATTGTCTCCGGATCTGACTCATACTCAGATAGATGAGATTCTGGACTATGCCATGCTTTCTGGCATTGACGGTATAGTGGCAGGCAATACCACGAGGAAGCGCGACGGCCTTACGATTCCACAAGAGAAGATAGACGAAATCGGCAACGGAGGCATGTCCGGCGCCCCGATTTACGAAAGAAATCTCGAAATGGTAAGATATATCTCGAGCAAAACAGGCGGAAAACTGCCTGTAATCGGTGTGGGCGGCATCATGTCGCCGGAACAGGCTCAGGAAATGCTTGATGCAGGAGCTTCACTGGTAGAGATTTACAGCGGTTTCATCTATGAGGGGCCGGCACTGGTTGAGAAAATACTTAAGAAATTGGATTCCAATAATTTGTAAAGCAATGACAGAGGCAAGTATCTGCACAATCGGGGACGAGATTCTGATCGGCCAGATTGTGGACACGAATTCAAGCGGAATAGCTGTGGAGCTTAATGCTATCGGATTGAAAGTCACACAGATGAGATCAATAGGTGATGTTCACGACGTGATCGTTTCTGCACTGGACGAAGAACTCAGGACTCATGAAGTGGTGATATGCACAGGCGGACTGGGACCGACCAAAGATGATATCACAAAAGCTGCACTGGCAGAACTTTCCGGCAGCGGGAGCTATGTCATAAATGAGGCTCAGTCATTGATTATGAGGAATATACTTCATTCCCGCGGTCTCGACATTCTGGATACGAACGTGGCTCAGGCAAGCGTCCCGGACAAATGTGAAGTTATCCCCAACCGCTACGGAACGGCTCCTATTATGGTATTCCGTTTCCCTGAGTCGAAATATGGCCATCCGGCAGTACTGTATTCGATGCCAGGTGTTCCGTTCGAGACAATGAATATGCTTCCTGACGTGATAAACGATATCCGTGCGCATTTCGGTCTGACTGCCATATATCACAGAAGCATAATGACTTACTCCTTGGCGGAGTCGGCACTTGCAAAGAAAATCGAGGCTTGGGAAGACTCACTGCCTTCTGACATGCATCTCGCTTACCTTCCGAATCCCCTCACAGGCGTCAGATTAAGGCTCTCCATCTATGGTGGAGACAAGAATGAGGAAGAAGCCCGCATTTCCGAGCGTTTTGAGGCATTGAAAGCGATTCTCGGGGATGTTATCTACTCCGACTGCGATGACACGCTTGAACACGCACTGGGAGAGATTCTGAAAGCGCACCACAAGACATTGAGTGCTGCCGAGTCCTGCACCGGCGGTGAGATTTCGCATCTGATCACTACGGTTCCAGGCTCTTCAGAATATTATCTTGGTTCCGTGACTTCATACGCCATCCCGGTAAAGGAAAAAGTGCTGGGAGTTCCGGCTGAGATTATTGAAAGGCATGGCGTGGTAAGCAGCGAGGTGGCAGCTGCCATGGCTGAAGGAGTACGCAAACTTCTCGGCTCTGACTATGCTGTTTCCACCACAGGTCTTGCCGGCCCTGGAGGAGGTGACGGTGTAAACCCTGACGGCACGGTCTGGGTAGGTGTAAGCACTGCTTCAGGAGTTACAAAAACGAAAAAATTCAATTACAAAAATGACCGAAAGCGGAACATCGAGCGTTTTGCCGCGTCAGCATTGTATTTTCTGTTAACTGTTGTAAAAGCAGACCTATCTATTTAATAATCAATGAATGTAACAACGATGTTTTAGATGAAAACATTTTTGTTACATTCATTTTTGTTAATAAATTGCTGGTATTTAACCCTCAGATACGGATTTTACGTCCCTCATTACACGCAAGAAATTAGCTCCGGCAACCTTTTCGATGTCAGCTTCTGAGTAGCCCCGTTTTCTCATTTCGTCGAAGATTACCGGCATCTTGGAGACGTCTTCCAACCCTTCCGGAGTCACATTGATTCCGTCAAAATCGGAGCCGATTCCGACATGGTCAATTCCGGCTACACTTACCGCATGGTCGATATGATCGACAACCGTCTTGTATGACGGGCGTTTCAGCATTGACAATTTTTTCTGGACTTCCACCCAAGCACGATATTTTTCAGGTGATGCCGGATCCTGTATGAACTGCGCTTCCACAGCATCGGCTATCGGCTCCAAGCCGGACTTCTCAAGTTCAATGCCGAAATCATCGGACAAGAACAACGGATAGAAGTTTATCTGTATGACGCCATCAACCGCGGCGATTGCCTTCAGCATTTCGTCAGACATGTTTCTACGGTGACTTGCCAATGCCCTGCAGCATGAATGGGTAGAAACAACAGGTGCCTTGGAACAGCGCACACAATCGAAGAACGTGGAATCTGAAGCATGTGCCAGATCTATAACCATTCCGAGCCGGTTCATTTCAGCCACGACCTTTCTTCCGAACGGACTCAGACCGCCCCATCTTTTTCCCTGTGCCGCAGAGTCACATATCTGGTTGTCAGTATTATGTGTCAATGTGAGATAACGTACTCCCATACGATAGAACTGCCTGAGCAATGCCAGACTCTCCTGTATAGGCAAACCGTTTTCCATGCCGATAAAGATGGATGTCTTGCCGGCAGCCTTGTTCTTCAGAGCATCTTCTGGTGAATATGCCATTGCGGCCATGTCCGGGGCGTTCTCTACAGCATCATTGACACCGGAGAGCATTTCCAAAGCATACCTTGTGGCAGCATCTGGCGCCATCGTGCCAGGTGTGAACAATGCGAAAAAGGAAGCGTCCACTCCCCCTCGCGCCAATTTCGGAAAATCCACATGAGCATACGGGTTGTCTATGCCCAGATTTCTCAACCTCATTATCTGTGATGGCGTATCACAGTGGGAATCAAGTACGAACATATATTACTCAAGTTTAGCCAATCTTCTATCCGTCAATGTTTTCCGAGAGTTCTGCCCACTCCTCGGTCTTGGCATCCAAGTCTCTTTTGTCTTCCAGATACGTTCTGGTCAGTTCCATCACATCATCATCAGCTCCCGGAGAAGACAGCACTGCCTCTATTTTCTTCATGCTTTCCTCAAGTTTTGCGATCTCCTTTTCCAGGAAAGCTATGCGGTTACGCACCTTACGTTCCTCTTTGGAGACGGCTTTTCGTGCCACAAAATCTTTCTTTCCCTCTGAAACTTCCTGTACCACAGGCTTTTCCTCAGGTTTGAACCTCCGTTCAAGTTCCTGGAGAGTTTCTATTCTGCGCTCATCCAGGAAGTCCTGAATTCCCCCCAGATGCTCCTTGACACGACCGTCCCTGAATTCGTACAGCTTGTCCACAAGGCCATCCAGGAAGTCCCTGTCGTGCGAAACGATTACCAATGTGCCGTCAAAATTCTTCAGAGCCTGTTTCAGCACATCCTTTGAGCGGATGTCCATGTGGTTTGTAGGCTCATCGAGCGCCAGCAGGTTATACGGCTGAAGCATCAGCTTCGCCATTCCAAGACGTGCCCTCTCGCCACCGCTAAGAATCGCCACTTTCTTGTCAATGTCCTCTCCCTTGAAAAGGAAAGCGGCAAGGATATCTCTCAGTTTGGTGCGGATGTCACCGGAAGCAATGCTTTCGAGCGTTTCCAGTACAGTAAGACTCTTGTCGAGCACATCCTCCTGATTCTGAGCAAAATAGCCCACATTGACATTATGCCCGACACGGGCTTCACCAGATATTGGCTCCAATTCCCCCATTATGACTCGCATCAATGTGGTCTTTCCTTCACCGTTCCTGCCCACAAACGCGACCTTCTCGCCTCGTCTGATTTCTATTTCAGCATTCTTGAACACGACTTTCTGTGGATAACCTACAGTCAAGTCTGTTCCTTTGAACACCACATCTCCAGAACGCGGAGCCGGAGGAAATTTCACCGTCATCGTGGAATTGTCCGTCTCGTCAATCTCGATCCGGTCCAGTTTCTCGAGAGCCTTGATTCTGGACTGCACCTGATTCGACTTTGTCGGCTTGTACCTGAACTTGTTTATGAAATCCTCAGTCTTTTCTATCATCTTCTGCTGGTTTTCATAAGCGGCAACCTGCTGCTGAAGACGCTCCTTGCGGAGTTCAAGATATTGAGTATAAGGCACTTTGTAATCGTGGATATGTCCCACCATTATCTCGATTGTACGGTTGGTGATATTGTCCAGGAAGCGCCTGTCATGAGATACGAGCAAAACTGAGCCGCGATAAGCCTTCAGATAATCTTCAAGCCATTCGATGGACTCGATATCCAGATGGTTGGTAGGCTCGTCGAGCAGCAGCACGTCCGGTCTGGAGAGAAGGATTTTAGCCAATTCTATACGCATATTCCAGCCCTGACTGAAAGTCTCAGTCTTTCGGCCGAAATCCTCATCCTTGAAACCGAGCCCCAACAATGTCTTCTCTGCCTGGACAGCAGGCGGTTCCGAATGCTCTATCGCCAAAGTATCATTGATCTCATTCATCCTGGAAATCAATGACATATATTCATCTGACTCGTAGTCAGTCCTTTCCGCAAGCAGACGGCCTATCTCGTCAAGCTCATTTTCGAGTGCAGTCATTGACGCAAAAGCCGTCATCGTTTCTTCAATGACGGTCTTTCCCTTGTTATGCTGCATTATCTGCGGCAGATATCCTATCTTTATATGGTTCGGAAGGTCAATGTGCCCTGATGTCGGAGTCTGTTCGCCACATATAAGTTTCATTATCGTGGACTTCCCCGCTCCGTTCTTGCCTACCAGACCGATTTTGTCATTTTCGCTTATATGAAAACTGACATTGTCCAGCAGCACATAACTTCCGTAAGCAACTGTAATACCGTTAATTGATATCATTTCAGAGATTATTATTCAGATTTTCTGACGCACGCCAATATGCTCAGTTCGTACAAGAGATAAAGCGGCGCCGCTGCAATCAGCATTGAAAACGGGTCAGCAGGCGTAATTATAGCGGCGATAATGAGAATCGCCACCACAGCATGCTTTCTGTATTTGCCCAGGCTTTCCATTGAAACTATTCCCATTCTGTTCAGCACCGCGATCAGGACAGGAAACTCGAAAACAATTCCGAACAGAAGCACCATTGACGTGAACATCGAAATGTACGAATCGAGAGTGATGGTGTTCATGACTTCGGAACTGACAGTATAGTTCTGGAAGAAATTCAATGTGATGGGCAGTATGAGGTAATAGCCGATTACGAGTCCTGCATAAAAAAGAACAGAAGCGAATGAAAACGCCTTCCTGACTGCCGATTTCTCTGCCGGATAAAGTGCCGGAGCTACAAACATCCACACCTCATAACAAACATAAGGAAAGGATATTACAAAACCGCAGATAAACGAAACCTTGAGATGAATGAAAAACTGCGCGGAAATGTCAGTATTTATCAGTTGCATCTCAAACGGCAAGTTCAGCCAACTGTAAAGCCAGAAATCAGGCCTTGTCGGCGCGAGAATTACGTCATCGAACAGAAATCCCTTGAAGCACAGGAGAATCACACTGAAAAACACAATGCAGAGCACTGAGCGGAACAATGTTCCCCTCAGCACGTCAAGGTGATCCCAGAAACTCATTTCATCGCCACTTCCGCCCACTGTTCCAGAATTTATTACTTAGAATCAGTTTTTGACGGTTTGTCGGCATCATTGTCGATGTCGTTGATCTGTTTTTCAACGTCACTCATTCCATCCTTGAAACTTCTTACACCCTTACCCAAACCGCGCATGAGTTCAGGAATTTTCTTTCCACCGAAAAGAAGGAGAATCACCAAAGCGATGATAACTATTTCCCACGGGCCAAGTACGCCTAACGGATAAATTGTCATAACTTATTGATTTTAAGAGTAATTATCTATCATTCATTCTGGAGTTTATCATCTCCAGCATTTTTTCAGGGCAAGCTACAGGACGACCGGTTTCCTTGTTCAAGAAACCTAAAACCACCTGACCGCAAGCACACAGCACATTATCCTGATTATAGACGGCCTGCTTGATGACGAGCTTTGCCAACGGCAGCTTGTCGATGGAGGCTGTGCACCTCAGCACGTCCCCCATCTTGGCCGAATGTTTGTATTTGCATTCCACGGATACGACAGGTATCACGATTCCTTCCGCCTCGCATTGTTCTATCGGATATCCGCCTTCCCTTATCATCAGATTTCGCGCGCACTCAAAGTAACGGATATAATTTGAATGGTGAACGATTCCCATCTGGTCCGTTTCATAGTAGCGTACAGGAAAACTGGTCTCAAAGTACATCATAATCTACATTGACTTAAGTGCCTTCAGCTGAGCCTCATAACTTTCAATCTTCGAAAGCGAGTCAGCCTCTTTCTGGCGTTCTACAGCCACTACTTTTTCAGGAGCATGAGCCGTAAACTTCTCGTTGGAAAGCTTGCGCCTTACAGACTCGAGGAACTTCTTCTGATAGTCAAGTTCAACTTCAAGCTTGGCGATTTCTTCCTCCACATTGACCTTGCCGGTCAGCGGAACATACATTTCCACCGTCCTTACCATCTGTGAAACGCCTTCAGATGTGTTACCGAAATCCGCAACGACTTCCACGGAAGATGTATTGGCGAGTTTTGCGACTACAGCAAGCATTTCTGCTGGGAAATCCCCCTTGAACATCACCTGAAGCTCTTCTTTAGGTGATATGTTCTTCTGCTGTCTGATTCCTCTGATTGCATTGACAGCTTCTTCAGCAAGTTCGAACGATGAGATAAATGCAGCATCGAATTCTCCTGCTACAGGAGTAGGCTGGAACATTATCGTCTCGCCTTCCTTGCGCTCTGCCATATCCTGCCAGAGTTCCTCTGTGATGAACGGCATCACAGGGTGAATCATCTTGAGAAGATCCTCGAAGAAGCCTAAAGTTTCCGTATAGGTAACCTTGTCAATCGGCTGTCCGTAAGCAGGTTTGATAAGTTCCAAGTACCAGGAGCAGTAGTCGTCCCAGAAGAGTTTGTATATGCTCATCAATGCATCTGAGATTCTGAACTTAGCATAATGGTCTTCTACTGTAGCAATGGTCTGGCTGAGTTTGTTCCTGAACCATTTTACAGCAATGGCACTTGACTGAGGCTGCCCGATTTCTTCTGAAACAGCCCATCCCTTTACAAGTCTGTATGAGTTCCAGATTTTTCCGCAGAAATTACGTCCCTGCTCCACCTGGGATTCATCATAGAATATGTCATTGCCTGCAGAAGCGCAGAGAAGCATACCGATTCTCACTGCGTCCGCACCATATTTTGCTATCAAGTCAAGTGGGTCAGGAGAATTGCCCAATGTCTTGGACATCTTCCTGCCGAGCTTGTCCCTCACGATACCGGTAAGATAAACATTGTGGAACGGCTCCGCGTTCATGAATTCGTCTCCGGCCATAATCATTCTGGCAACCCAGAAGAAAAGGATGTCCGGTCCTGTAACGAGGTCATTTGTAGGATAATAGTATGCCAAATCCTTGTTTGCAGCATGTTCCGGATGTCCAGGTTTTTCAGCATCGAACACTGAAATAGGCCAGAGCCAAGAAGAGAACCATGTGTCGAGCACATCCTCATCCTGTCTAAGCTGATCGGCCGTGATTGAAGGGTCAATCTTCTTCGCAGCCTCAAGTGCAGCTTCAGGTGTAGCCTCGACAACATACTGTCCGTCAGGCAGATAATATGCAGGAATACGCTGTCCCCACCACAACTGACGGCTGATGCACCAGTCGCGGACGGTTTCCATCCAATGCTTGTAGGTGTTTCTGTATTTGTCCGGGATGAGCTTCACGCGGCCGCTTTCCACAGAGTCGAGCGCCATTTCCGCAAGATGTCCCATTTTCAGGAACCACTGGGTAGAAAGCCTCGGCTCGATAACAGCATTGGTCCTTTCTGAATATCCTACAGGAGAGACATATTCCTCCACTTTTTCGAGGCAACCGGCTTCCTCCAGCATCTTCTGGATTTTCTTGCGGGCCACGAAACGGTCCTCTCCTACAAGAATCTGCGCCTTTTCATTGAGTTTTCCGTGATCGTCGATGATGTCGATTACAGGAAGATTGTGTCGAAGGCCGATTTCATAGTCATTGACATCGTGAGCCGGGGTCACTTTCAGACAGCCGGTACCGAAGCCGATCTCGACATAAGAGTCCTCGATGACAGGTATTTCCTTGTTAATCAATGGGATGAGGACTTTCTTTCCTTTAAGCCAATGATAGCGTTCGTCGTCAGGATTGATGCTGACCGCAGCATCCGCCATGATGGTCTCAGGACGTGTGGTTGCGACAATTATATATTTGTCCGTGCGGTTTCCGTTACCGTCAGAGATATAGTATCTGAGGTGATAGAAATGGCTCTTGGTCTCCTTGTGCACAACTTCCTCGTCACTGACTGCGGTATGTCCTTCCGGATCCCAGTTTACCATACGCACTCCCCTGTAAATCAATCCTTTTTTATAGAAATACACGAAAGTATTGATGACAGATTCCGTCAAATCCGGATCCATGGTGAATTTGGTACGGTCCCAGTCACAGGATGCTCCGAGTTTGCGGAGCTGGCTGAGGATAATGCCGCCATGCTCTTCTTTCCATTCCCAAGCATATTTGAGGAACTCCTCTCTGGTGAGGTCTTCCTTGTTGATTCCCTGAGACTTGAGCCTTGCCACAACCTTGCTTTCTGTCGCAATGGATGCGTGGTCAGTACCTGGTATCCAGCAGGCGTTCTTGCCGTCCATTCTGGCTTTTCTGACAAGCACATCATTGAGCGTATTGTTCAGAACGTGTCCCATATGAAGAATACCTGTCACGTTTGGTGGCGGAATAACTATAGTATATGGTTCTCTTTCATCCGGTTCCGAATGGAAAAACTTGTTCTTGAGCCAATAGGCATACCACTTGTCCTCTACCTGAGACGGATCGTATTTTGCCGACAATTCCATGTTTATAATTTTTCTTTTACAGTAATCGTATAATTACATTATGTTCAAATCATGCAAAGTTAAGAAAAATTAGTAAATTTGTGTTAATTAGAACACTCATGATATGGAAAATAACGAAGACAACAAAATGAGCCTCGAGCTCAGACCGGAAGTTGCAGCCGGCACATACTCGAATCTTGCCATCATTACGCACTCTCACAGTGAATTCATCATTGATTTTGCGAAGATGCTTCCTGGAATGCCGAAGCCGGACATCTGCAGCCGTATAATAATGACTCCGGAGCACGCGAAGAGACTGTTGGCGGCATTGACTGACAATGTTTCAAAATACGAAAACAATTTCGGCCCTATAAGCCTGGAATCACAGCCGTCTCAGCGAGATAAAGGCAACACTTTCAATCTCGGAGATTTTCCTCCGTTCAATAACTCAATAACGGAGCCAAATCATAACGGGCATGGATTTTTCCAAGATCAAGGCTTTTGCTTTCGACATTGACGGCGTTTTCACTGACGGAGGAATCCTTTGCGACCTGAACGGGGAACTGTTCCGCACTTTCGGCGCCAAGGATTCTTTCGGCGTAAGGATGGCTGTCCTCCATAAATATCCTGTGGCCATAATAACCGGCGGCAGGTCTGGTTCCATTGTCCAGAGATTCCGCACCTGCGGCCTCATTCCAGAAGACATCTACCTCGGTTCCAGAGACAAGATATTGGATTTCAATCATTTCTGCTCGAAATATTCATTAGGGGCAGATGAGGTGCTGTATGTAGGGGACGACCTTCCGGATATCCCTGTCCTCAGGGCATGCGGAATAGGCGCCTGCCCGTCTGACGCCGTGGAGGAGGTCAAGAGCGTTTCCGATTATGTCTCCCCTTTCCCTGGAGGACGCGGATGCGTGCGTGATGTCATTCAGCAGGTATTGAAATCCAGAGGCGACTGGGTTTTCGATGTCGCCGGCTATACCGCCAAGTTTTAACCAAAGTAAATGCAATGAATTCAGGACTTTCTCTTAACGGCCACAGGCTGATTCTGTCAAGCGCTTCGCCGAGGCGCAAGGAACTGCTTGAAGGCTTGGGACTTCGTTTTACGATCGATACAGACACCTCATTTACAGAGCATTACGATAAGGATACGCCTCTCGGCGAGATTCCGGCATTGATGTCGGAAGGCAAGTCTGACGGGTTTCACAGGCCTCTTGAAGATGACGAGATCCTGATCACGTCAGACACCATGGTTTACTGCGAGGATGTGATTATGGGCAAGCCGCACAGCCGCGAGGATGCAATATCAATGCTGAAAAAACTATCCGGAAGGGTTCATCATGTCACCACTGCATTGACATTGAGAAGCAACAAGCGTAAAGAGACTGTTTCTGACACGGCATACGTTCATTTCAAAGAACTGACCGACAGTGAGATAGAATACTATGTGGACAATTTCAGGCCTTTCGACAAAGCCGGCGCCTATGGTATCCAGGAATGGATCGGCTATATCGGCATTGACCGCATAGAAGGCTCGTTCTTTACCATCATGGGACTCCCAGTTCATCTTGTCTATCAAGAACTTGCCAAATTCCGGCAATAGCAGCTCCCGAAGCATCATAAAATATCCGCAGATGGGCATAAAACGATTTAGAAACAAGTTAAATAAAAAAGCCCTTTTTGAAGGACCTTTTTAAATCGTTGAGTAATGACGCCTCACGCGCAAAAACTCACACTAACCACATAATTAATAACACTAAAACTAATAACCAACGAGTTGTCTGTGAGAGAACCTCATCATCAACTCGATTGCAAAGTTACGACTTTATTATTTCGCTGCAAATATTTTCCTATCAATCTTTTACGATATTTTTAACCCAAATCCGCAATCTTTTGGAATACAGTCATATAAAACGTATTCAAAAAAGCAAAAAAAAATTACGGCCAAAGTGAAATTCGGCCGTAAAACGTTTATATTCAGACGACTGCAATAGCAGACAGTCCTTGTTACTCCACATAAAGCAGCAGCCCCTTCAGGTACTCCCCTTCCGGATGATAGATATTCACGGAGTGGTCTGCCGGCTGATTAAGCCGGTCAAGAATCCTCACACTACGTCCGCACTGAGCGGCTGCTGAGAATACCGCAAGAGCAAAAGCCTCTTTGTCCACAACCTGGGAGCAGCTGAACGTAAATACAAGACCTCCTGGAGCGACCTTTGAAATAGCTGCAGCATTCAGACGCTGGTATGCTCTCAATGCATTTTTCAATGCACCGCGATGCTTGGCGAAAGCAGGCGGATCCACTATCATCAGATCATATTTGTCTGCAGGAATGTCTCTCAGAAAATCCAGAGCGTCAGTGCAATAACTGGTATGGCGTGACTGCTCGAAACCGCCTAAGGCCACGTTCTTGTCCACCAGTGCCATCGCCTTCGCTGAGCTGTCCACAGAATCCACATGAGATGCTCCGGCACCTAAAGCGTAGATTGAGAAACCTCCAGTATAACAGAACAGGTTCAGCACATTACGACCTGAAGCATATCTGCCGACAAGGGCCCTGTTCTCTCTCTGGTCCAAGAAAAAACCTGTCTTCTGGCCTTCTGTCCAGTTCACTATGAACTTGTTTCCGTTTTCGGTCACGACCTGCTCATCGTCACAGAAATCCGCTTTCTTGTAAAGGTATCCGTCCACAAGATCGAGCCCGGCCTTGAACGGAGCAGTACCGGAACTCTTGTCATACACAGCCTTCAGGCTGTCCCCGAATATGGACACCAGAGCATCAGCTATCTGCTTCTTGGCCCTGAACATGCCCACAGAATGTGCCTGCATAACGCAAACCCCGTCATACCAATCGATTATAAGTCCAGGAAGCCCGTCACCTTCTCCATGGACAAGCCGGAAACAATTTGTCTGTGCATTGTCGGCCAGTCCGACAGCCTTGCGTACTGCAAAAGCTTTCAACAGCATTGACTTCCAATAATCTTCATTGATTACAGCGCTGTCGAAACTCAAAACCCTTACGGCAATGGAACCGATCTGATAATGTCCCGCTGCAAGAAACTTTCCGTCAGAGCCATGCACACTCACCACGTCGCCTTCAGCAGGTTCACCTACCACCTGCGCGATTGCCCCCGAGAACACCCAGGGATGGAATCTCCTCAATGACTCCTCTCTACCTTTTTTCAGTATTATCTTTACCATTGTCCTTATTTTTGTTTTTGTTTCTTCGCTTGTTCCTGTAATAGCGCTTACGCATCCAGTATCGCCTGTTATGTTTCTTCGCCTTGCTCTCTTCCTCTTCCTTTTTCTCCTTTTTCGTCTCAGCCTCTTGCTTCTCAGCCTCTTGCTTCTTCTCCGACTTATGTTCCTCATTGGAAGCAAGTTGAGCCGGCGGAATCATTTCTTCCGGAGTCAGCGGATGCTTTTCCGACTTGAGCAGCGCCTTGTACATCTCCCGGCACACCCAAGCGTCAGTAGCCGCATAAAGCATCTGAGCCTCAGAAAGCACCTCCGCTTCCCAATTGGAGAGCTGCTGAGTCTTGGATATCCTCACGCCGAGAATAATCGCGGACATTTTCTTGACACTCTTGTCCCGAATTCCGTATTCCCATACGATTTTCTGCAGGTCCACAAAGCCACGGGCCTCGAACTCAGTGTATTTCTGAAGGCCTCGCACATCATCATGAACCGCGGCGCCCACTTTGATTATCTTCTCGTCAGACAATATCCGGCAAAGACTTTTTTCCATTCCGACATGCTTGATTCTGAACAGAAACGCCTCCTTAGGCCCGGAAAGCTGCAGAAGAGCCACACCGCCCTTCGGCTGAAATGACGTGAAACAAGGCCTTGACTCCGTATCGAAGCCAATGACCTTCTGCCGCCTCAAATATGCTACCGCCCTGTCAAACTCATCTCCCGGCTTGTCTATGACAGTGATCTTCCCGTCAAAAGCAGCCAACTTCAGTTTGTCTATTTCTTCCGGTTGAATACTAATTTGAAACATATTGACTATAAATATTTCCGGCATACCTTCTCAAGTAAGCCTTCTGACTGTCCGACAAAAATCCTCCTGGCGCTTCAATGAGAAGGAACGTCTCATTATCTGAATTATCCGCCCTATCATACTTGAAGGAATCAGTAAAGCCGCCGTTTTCATCATAATCAGACGACGACAATTCTGAAACAGGCACTGTACAATAGATATTCACGATAGGATACGCCACCCTGTGAGTAAAATAATTCTCTTTTCTCAAATAGCGCTCGCACTGCGCCGTCACTGCATGTTTCGGATCAATGAACTCAAACCCGTCAGACAACAATGACTTGTAAACCTCGATGCCGTCGGTACCATTGTCGAGCATAATGCCCAATTCCGCATTCAGACTGTCAGCATCCAGGGACATATCATCCAAAATCGCAGCATCTATCTTTTCAGTCATCTCCGTGGCCTTGCATTTGTCCAGGAAAGACAATATCCTTTCTTTCAATGTTCCTGAGTGATCCGGACAGACGGTCACATGTTTCATTGACGGATAAACATCTGACAAATCCGAGCAGACCGCAGAATAGACACCTGCGCCCAGAATGTCTTCACTTGTCCATACCATGACACTGGACTTGTCCCCATGGCGGGAAACAGCATAATCAAACATGGAATGACAGACAGAAACCACATTGACCTGAGGCCTTGCCTTCTTCACTATGGACATTATATCCCTGTAACCGTAAGCGGACGAATATGGGGAAGCCAATATCACAATCTTGGAGGACTGCTTTCTTGTCAATGAATTCTTGTCGAACTGCCCCACAGCGCAAGTAGTGTCCAATGCGCTCAGGAAATTCTTGAAAGTCAATTCCTTAAGATAATTCTCATTACCTTTGGCGACATATCCTTCATAGGGTGCATTCGCAGAATCGCATATCAGGTCAAGCGTCTCGCCCGCAAAATCAGGAAGTCCGTCCGGGACGCTACTTCCGTCCACATTGTCGAAATAATCGCAACAGGACAATGCTTCCGTCATAATCAAGGCCTCCTGAGCCGGTCCGATTACTGATATGGAGCCGTACACTCCATCCAAACATCCTGACTTCACCTGGCAATATACTGCCGATGTCGTGTCTGAAATTGCCTCCTTTACAAAAGGTATCGACAAAGGGTCACCGACCTCACGGTTCGTACAAGAAACCGCGAAGGCCGGTGACAGTAATGTTAGTAATACTAATAACTTCCTCACAATCAATTTTTTAGAAGAACAATAGCTCTCGATATTTTGGTAACGGCCAGAGTTCGTCATCTACAAGCATCTCGAGATGGTCAGCATTGTAACGTACCTTGTCCATTTCATTCTTGACTTCTGTCGAGTACAAATATGCCCTTTCAGCCATATCTTCCACCTTGTTCGCCTTCTTGCGGGCTTCTACAAGCGCTTCCACATCAGCGGAGATATTGTTCACGAAGCCGGAAATCTTCTTGTAGGTATCCATGTCCGCCTTGCAGAGGGACTTGAACTCGTCACCGAACACATCCTTACATCCCTGAATGCTCTTTACAAGAATATTCTGATAACTTACGGCAGCAGGAACCACGTGATTCAGGCAGACATCGCCGATAAGCCTGGCTTCAATCTGGAGCTTCTTCACATAAGTCTCATTCATAACCTCGTAACGTGCCTGTGATTCCACCGGTGACAGAACTCCCAGTTTATCAAACATTTCCACCGAATCCTTCTCAAGGAATACTTTAAATGCCTCAGGAACATTGCGCACAGCTCTCAATCCCCTCTTGGCAGCCTCCTCTTCCCATTCCTTGCTGTAACCGTTTCCTTCAAACATCACATTCCTGGACTCGGCAATGAACTTTCTCACCACTGTAAGCACTGCACTCTGGCGATTCTCGCCATTGGCTTCAAGCTCATCTACTTCCTTGCGGAAATCATTAAGACTCTCAGCCACAATCGAGTTCAGCACATATGTTGCGCCTGCCGCATTAGCAGAAGATCCTACAGCACGGAATTCGAAACGGTTTCCGGTAAAGGCAAATGGAGATGTCCTGTTCCTGTCGGTATTGTCCTGAACGATTTCAGGAATGGAGCTTACCATCTGGATGGAAGCCTTGCTGGCCTCTGCATCAGCGAAATCCTTCATGTTCAGGATATTGTCGAAAATTTTTGACAATGTAGAGCCTGAGAAGATGGACATCACGGCAGGAGGCGCCTCGTGACCTCCAAGTCTATATGAGTTGTTCAATGAACATACGGACGTCATCAGCAGGTAGTCGTGACGATATACTGCACGTACTACTGAAGCATAGAAAGCAAGGAACTGGAGATTCTTGGTAGGAGTCTTGCCTGGGGATAGGAGATTAACGCCAGTGTCTGTCTGCATTGACCAGTTGCAATGTTTTCCGCTCCCGTTGATGCCGTCGAAAGGTTTTTCATGGAAAATCACTTTAAGATGATGTTTCTCAGCCACTTTCGGCATGAGTATCATCAACAGCATATTCTGGTCAATGGCTTTGGTGGCCTCACAGAACACAGGGGCGCACTCGAACTGGTTTGGAGCCACCTCATTGTGTCTTGTCTGAAGCTGGATTCCGAGTTTGTATGCCTCAGTCTCAAAATCTTTCATGAATGCTTCCACGCGGCTAGGAATAGCTCCGAAATAGTGGTCGGACAACTGCTGGTCTTTGGCTGATGTGTGACCGATTACTGTCCTGTCGCAAAGCTTGAGGTCAGGGCGCGCATTGTACAGTGATTCATCGACAAGGAAGTATTCCTGCTCAAGTCCGACATTGACAGAAACTGCCTTTACGGACTTGTCGAAAAGATTCACCACTGACGTTGCAGCGTTGCTGAGCGCCTGGATTGAGCGCAAATTCGGCACTTTCATATCAAGAGCCTCGCCTGTGTACGACACGAAAACAGACGGGATACAGAGTGTCTCGTCCAAGATGAATACCGGAGAGTTAGGGTCCCATGCGGAATAACCTCTGGCTTCAAATGTGTTACGCAGTCCTCCATTCGGAAAACTGGATGCATCAGGCTCCTGCTGGACGAGCGCGCTTCCGCTGAATCTCTCGAATGCCTGGCCGTCTTTCACAGTAACGAAAGACTCGTGCTTTTCTGCAGTAGTACCGGTAAGCGGCTGGAAAAGATGGGTGTAATGCGTAGCACCCTTCTCGGTAGCCCAGGTCTTCATGGCTGATGCGATTTCATTGGCTACAGCCCTGTCGATCTTCTTGCCGAACTTTACAGCAGCAATGACAGCATCGTAAGCAGTCTGAGACATGTATTTCCTCATTTTGGCGAGGTCAAACACGTTTTCTCCGAAGTAAGCCGATACCGGCCTCTTCTCAACGAAGAATCGCTCCGCAGCATGTGCGGATGCTTCGTCCAATGCTCTTTGTCTGAAAGTTGACATAATGTTGTTGATTTTGTTAAGTACGTCCACAAAGGTAAAAAAAATCACTATCTTTGCATCACTATATAGGATATATTTTTTAACTAAAACGGTAATAGTTAAATTAAAACGTAACAAAATGACAAAAATCTCCCGCAAGTCTGAACTGATGCCTGCATCGGCCATCAGAAAACTGGTTCCATTCGCGGATGCCGCAAAATCTTCAGGTATAAAAGTCTATCATCTCAATGTCGGCCAGCCGGATATCAAATCCCCTGAGTGCGCATTGGAAGCAGTACGCCAGAACACATTGGACCACGTATCCTACTCAAATTCGGCAGGTCTGATAGAGCTGCGCAAAGGACTGGTAGAAAAGTACTACAAGAAAATCAGAATCGACATTGAAGTTCCTGAGCTCATCGTCACAGTGGCTGGAAGCGAGGGCGTGAACCTGTCTCTTCAGATTACTTGCGACGAGGGTGACGAAGTCATTGTGCTGGAACCGTTCTACACGAACTACAACACGTTCGCTTTCATGAACGGCATCACACTGAAGGCTGTGCCGACAGACATCCGCAACGGATTCAAAGTCCCGGAAATGTCTGAGTTCGAGAAACTTATCACTTCGCGCACCAAGGCAATCCTCATCAGCAATCCCGGAAATCCTACAGGTACGCTCTACACCAAGGAAAATATGCTTGCGCTCGGCGAGGTTGCCAAAAAGCACGATCTCTTCCTGATTTCTGACGAGGTTTACAGAGAGTTCTGCTATACTGACGAGCCGCATTTCTCGGCAATGAACATCCCAGGACTTGAGCAGAACGTCATTCTGGTCGATTCCGTCTCCAAGAGGTACAATCTGTGCGGCTGCCGTATCGGCTGCATCATCTCACACAACAAGGACGTGATGACCGCGGCGATGAAATATGCCCAGGCACGTCTCTGTCCTCCGATCTACGGTCAGCTTGCCGCTATCGGAGCGCTGGACACGCCGCAGTCATATTTTGAAGCAGTAAAGGAAGAATATATCAGAAGACGCGACTACATGCTCAGCAGGCTCAATGCAATGCCGGGAGTGTTCTCCCCTGTCCCGATGGGCGCATTTTATACAATCGCCGAAATTCCAGTGGACAATGCAGAGAGCTTCGCAAAGTGGATGCTTACAGAATTCAGATATGAGGGACAGACCACGATGGTAACCCCAGCAGCCTCGTTCTACAAGACGCCTGGAGTCGGACAGAATCATATCCGCATTGCCTACGTTCTGGAAGTCCCGGAACTGGAAAAAGCGCTGGACGTTCTCGAAAAAGGCCTTGCGGCTTACCCGGGGAGAACAATTTAAAACAGTTAGAAATGAATCTTAAAAGGACACTTTCAGCGGCTGTGGTCGCATTTGCACTTACTATGATGCCGGCTTTCGTGGCATGTTCGCCGGATGACAATAAAACCGACATTGAAACACCTGACAAACCGGAAAATCCAGAACCGGAACCAGAACCGAATCCTAATCCGGAGCCAGAGCCGGAACCTGGTCCTAACCCTGAGCCGTCAGTTACGACAGGGGCAAAATGGTTCGAGCTTCCTGCCGTCAATGCCAAGAAAGAAGGCACAAAATACCTTGTTGATGCGGAAAACAGCGACTTGTATTATGCATATCATCTCTGCAACGGCCCGGAAAAATATGCTCACAACGGGAAAAGAGCAAGAAACTACACCGTATGCTTCAGCAAAAGCCGTCATTGCCCAGTATGGGTGGCTGCAATCAGGCACAACAGTCTTCATCCGATAGGACAGGCAGACAGAACCAACGCCTACGGAAAAGATCCGGATATTCCTTCTGCCATCCAGTATAATTCAAAAGCAACTGGAGGAGGATGCAACAAGGGCCATATGCTCGGTTCCAACGAAAGGACCTGTTCAAGAGAAACCAACCGTCAGGTCTTCTACTATTCGAATATCGCACCTCAGGACCAAGACGGATTCAACACTGGAGGTGCACCTTGGAACACACTCGAAGGATATGTTGACGGAATCGTCCCACAGGACAGCCTCTATATGGTAATCGGCTGTTATTTCAACGATTACACCGACGTTTACGGCAAGACACAAAAGGCAAAGACTATTCAGTTCGGAGGCCGTTCAGATGTCAGTATGCCGACAATGTTCTATTATGCACTGCTCCGCACAAAGAAGGGCAACACAGGCAAATCAGTTACCCAGTGCTCTGCTGACGAACTTAAATGCGTCGCTTATGTACTCCGTCATGAGACTGCCGCTAAGCAGAAAGGAAAGAACTACAAGCTCAGCGCCAAGGACCTGATGTCGATTTCAGACCTTGAGAAACTCACAGGATTCAAGTACTTCGTCAATGTGCCGAATGCACCGAAAAGCACATTCAAAGCATCAGACTGGGGATTTTAGCGATTTGAAAAACTGGAAAGCCGTCAAAGCGGAATATTGACACCCATCTGAAGAGCGAACAGCGTGTCATACCAGGTGGTGAATGACTTTACGAGAACATTTCCGCTGCGGGACTTCCATGAATAAGGCACGACTGACATTCTCGGCTCGATGAAAAGTCCGAAGTGGGAGGCCAGATTGAACCGGAACTGAATACCGGCAGAAAGACCGAGATACAGGCGGCGGATAGCATATCCGTCGTCTGTTTTCCATATAAGTCCGGCTTCAGGACCGAGAAGCAACGGCATTGAAAATACCTGACGGCTGTTTTTGCGCCAATAAAGCGTCTCGAACATAAGTTCTCCCCTGACACCGCCATAATAACAGTTCATCTGCCTTCCGTCATTGAACTTCTTCCATATATCACGACCGTAAAACCCTGACAGTCTGACAGAAAGCGGTCCGTTCAGCAGTTTGGCGTATGAAAGGGCTGCACTCTCCCGCGCTGAAGGAAGATAGCCTACTGTTTCTCCGACAATGTCCGCGAGCTGGAGCTGGACACCTCCAGAGAAAGAAATCGACGCATCGCGGACAAACCAGGCCCCGAAACCTTCGCGCCCTGCGGCATTGACCCTATTGAAATAAGCGAGCAGGCCGAAATTGAAGCCATAACCGATATGGCATCTGTCCGGAGAATAGAGGCAATCCGTACCGTCATTGCCGAGCATAAATGAAGGAGTGAAGAAGATATCCATCTCACGTGCGATTCTTGCGCGCAGGTCAATGCCCATATTCACCTGAACAGCAGCAGAATACTTCCCGGAAGTGCGTACAAGCGAGACTTCCGCTCCTTCTACCGTAGAGACATTGAATATTCTTGAAGGTGAATAGCCGTAGAAATATGAAGTAAAGTCGAAACTGTGTGAAATGCCGGCACCTACACGCCAGACACGGACGCCATCCACATTGCGCCGGAACTCAGACACCGTTCCGCCTACGCTTACCGCATTAAGCGGATCAAACATCTTACCGACTGAAACTGAGACTGACGGTCCCTGAGAATAACTTGACACGGAATTGCGGAACAGGCCCACAGTACCCATTCCCGCACGCAGAAAGGTATTGTCCAGGAATTTTTCCGAGACAAACGCCTCATTCCGAGGGCGATAGCGTTTCTGCATACTGTATTCCAATGCATTGAAACTCGTGGTATCCACATCCTGAGCCTGGATGCCCAGAGGCAGAAACACAAGCGACAACGCTGCCGAAACCAATTTACTCCCCATTCTCATATCTGTCACGTGCACTTTTCATTATAGTTTCTACAATATCCCCATCCCCGGCGGCTATGTCAATGAACGCCGGATCTTTATGGAAACAGGACAGGAGGTAATCTTCCGACGCCATATCATCCATAAAATCCTGAGTCCTGGCTCCCTTGCGGCCATAAATCACGGCCTTGAGATAATCAGTCAGTGCGGCCTGCTCAGGCAAAGCGGCCACGGCTTCCTCCGCGAGAGCATCATAGGTCTTGGTATTCATGGCAAGACAGAGCACCACCTTGTTGAGCGGAGAACTTTCTGAAACAGTCTCGAACACTTCACGGGCACGGCTTCGCTGCTGCGGAGTATTGCCACCCTTGTAATACCCTCCAAGACAGAGAGCAAAAGCCCTTACCAGACGGTTCCTGTCATTGTCCGGAAGAATATTCGTGAGCTGACCGGCCTTACGGAAGTTATTGGACATCACGTACATGATCATCTGATTGGCGACCACGGCCTCCGGGTTCACTATCTCATATCCGTTCCCGTCCATCCTCATCAGGCGGTAATCCACGGAAGGAGTCTGAAGGTCAATGAAGCCCTTGAGCAATGTAGTGTCAGTCACGCCTCTGGCGATGTAAGATGCTGCAAGTGAATTCGCTGCAAGTATCCAAGGCCTTCCGTTCGCCTCTATGGACTCATCATAAACCCTCTTGTATAGCTTCTCCAGTTCATCCTTGTCCTTGACCATCTGAAACAGATGCCAGTATTCATAAAGCGCGAATTTCTTTTTCCCGCTCCTGTAATCTTCATCGGAACGGTAACGCTCCATAATTTCCGCCGGCGTCAGTTCCCTGAAAATCTCATATCCGTACTGATACCTGACAGAACGCAGACGCGGAAGGTAATTCACTATCAATGAGCGGTAATATGGCAATGCCCGTATCTTTCCCCATTGACGGTCGGGCGTCCCAGGATTGGCCGAGACAATATCCCTTATGGCCTTAGCCTGGACCATAAGCGAATCAGCCTCAAGCAGTTCAGCAACAGCTGTCCAAGGGGCGACAGATGCAGAAGTAGTCATGTACACCCTGTCCCTGACAGCCTTAGGCAGCACCGAAACTATCTGATTCAGAGCGTATTCCATACGTTTTTTCGCAAGGTTCACATTTCCGGCATAAGGTCCGTCCGGTGAAGCCGTACCGGTGATATGGAACTCCTTCAGCTGCGAGCCCTCGCCATGGATAATGTCCAGCAGGACAGTCTTGATGGAATCTATCTGCCGCCGCCCCACCTCGTCATCAGCCGAAAGCTGCGCTTTTCCGACCATAAAGGTCAATGACATATTCCCGGAAGTATTGCGTTTTTCTCTTCTTGCCCGCTCACGATATTGCTCAGGGTCAAGCATATACGGATCCATAGAATATTCCAGGAAACGGAGCGGACGTCTAAGTCTCGAGGAAGCGAGGAAATAATCCTTCCTGAAATATGGAAGATTGTAGTCCTCGAGCTGGATGATGCACTTCACCTGATAGTTCTTCGACGGGTCCTCCAGATAAATAGTATCTGCCCAATTGACGATTTGAGCGGATGCAGTGAGCGTATCCGGTGATATCCAACGATTTAGAGGATCGAGTGCAGGATTGTAGTTCATACGCCTAAGCTGAGTGAGACGATATTCCCCGCCGTCCATCACGGTAGGTTTCAGATAGCGGAGAGTGTCCTTGGTCACACCGTCCAGCAGGACCGGCTGGACAATCATCCTCGCATTGCTCTTGCCGCTGTTCTCAGGAAGAGCGATCGTGCTCCTCGCCTTGAGCCAGTTTCCTTCTATATCTCCCTGAGGGTCAAGCACTCCCACCTGATCACGTACCGCAGTGACTGTACTGGTACGGATATAGTTGCCCATCTCGATCTTGACATTGATCTCAAGCCGGAAATTGACTTTCTCCAAGACCGCAGGCTTCATGTCAGCCTTGAAAATCAGCGCACCAGTCTCTGGAATGGAGATTTCAAAATAGCCATTGTCATCCGGAAAAGCCTGTGAATCAGGGGCTACGAAAGTGTTTTCATCCCCGTCCATCTGCTTCTTCACATCTTCAGCCTGAGCAACTGTATTGAAGCCGTAAATGTTTACGGACACTTGTTTGAGGTCAATCGGCTTGCCGCTGGTCTTGTCTAGTATATGTCCTGTGACACGCTTCATCTCCTGCGCCCCGAGAGGAAGCACGAAAAACAGAAGCGTAAGCAAAAGGAATATTTTCAGATACCTCTTCATTACCGGCTATTTCATTATATATATGAATGTAACGCCGAGATTCATCGGCATAAGCTTATAACCTCGTGAGTTGTGCGCCTCTCCATCCAGGTCGCCGAAACTGTCATAACGGCCCGAACGCCTCTGACTGAATGCGACCACGCCTACGCCCCCGGAGAATTCCACGCCCCAGCGCCTGCCCAGCGGCAACACATAACCTCCTGTAATACCGATTCCGCCTGCAATACCTTTGTAGCTGCGCTCGCCCATCGACATGTCATAGGACGAGAACAATGCCGCGATGCCCACATACTCCCGGACCAGAGGCCTGCCATTGAACCACCAGCGGAACTGCGGCTGAGCCGCAATCAGTTTCGAGTCAATGCCATAAGGCTTGCTGTGTCCGAAAACGGATACGGACAGCGAACTGTGCTCGCCCGTCACCATTTCCAGTCCTATATCAGGAGTCAGCAATACGTCATTCAGAACATTGGAACGCAGGGCAACCTGCTGAGCACCGGCAAGCTGCTCAAAGCCCAAAAGGACTCCGAGCAGCACAGCAGATGCCATCAGATATTTTTTCAACAGTCTCAAAATCAGATTTCTCCGCCAGGTGTAGGATTGGTACCCGGTATCCATTCTTTCAGCCCTGTTTCCACGATTGTGATTTCCTGAGGGCTGTTGATGGTGACTGTAAAATAGTAGATGTAACCGGCGTCATACTTGGTACGGCCGTCCGTGCTTCCGAGAGGAAGAGCGACCGTGCTCTTGTTCGCACCGTCAACAGTAAGCGTAATGGCTGCGGTATAATTTCTCGCAGGCATAGCCAAAATCGTACAGAGGTCAGATTCGGTTGCAGTCGGTGCTACATCCAAGTCCGTGAATCCTATACTGCCGCCGTCTTCGCTTCCGGTAAGCACGCCTGACTGCTCTCCCTTGCTGTCTGCAATGCAGAGTGTAGCCGTGCTGGAAGTGTTGGTAATCTGCATTCCGGTAACCTTGACATCATAATTTTCGATATCATTGTCCTTGCCTACGATGCGGAATACGAGCGCGGTCAGAAGGTGGCTGTACTGAAGTTTCGGATAATACTGGGAATCCACGCCGTCGAGTTTCACTGCACGGCAATAGGCTGCATTGAAACCGGTAGTCCCATTGTAATCCTGAGCCACTGCACTTGCCCAGAGGATGTCGGTGTTTCCGAGATTGTAAGTAATCTTGTAAGCACCGTCAGCGACTGAAGCGGTCTGGCCTTCCGTATTCTTGTACGGATAGTAGCTGTAGAATGAATACGCGTACTTGTTGCCGAAAGGATAGTAAATCTTCGGAGAGAAGACCACAGCACCGGTGGATGTAGTCGTAACTCCAAGATTGTCAATGAGTATGGACCCTTCGAGGTCAGTACTCCAGGTGACAGGAGTGGCATCGCTCTGCTTTTCGGCGACACCGACAATGCCCACGTCAAGGCTGTTCATCACACTTCCCGTGACTAGGCCGTCCTGTATGGCTTTGGTAGTGGCTTCTATATTGGAAGCTGAACCGAAAAGTACCGGGACTCGCAGACTTTCGTCGTGTATCCAGGCATTTTCATCTTCCCTTACAGAATCCTTGTTGCATCCTGCAAGAGAAGCCACAGCCAAAGCTAATATGCAAATGTATTTCTTCATTTTTCAGAAGTCATTGACAATAAACAAATTACATCAAATCCGGGTCAAGAACAGTAGAACCGCCCTCTTTCCAGTCCTCAAGTTCAGCGGTAATCTTTACTTCCTCAAGACCGTAGATGACGATCTTCACCTTATATGAATAACCGGCCTCGAATTTGGTCGCGCCTTCCGGAGCACCTTCTATCTTGGCAATGTCGAGAGTCCACTCCTGAGGAGCGATTTCTGTAGTCACGCCATCCTGACGTGTAGAGATGTAAAGCTTGTAGGTAGCCTCTCCAGGGATAACCATAAGGCTTTCTCCAATAGCTTTGTAGTTCGTCTTGCCTTCTACGTAAGCTTCAGGTTTAACTTCCGTAAGAGCCTGAACTCCATTGACTCCCTTCTCCATAAGAGAAAGTTCTGCAGTTTCATCTGCTACCCCTACAAGACCTCTGTTCTGTCCTACGACTTCGAGACTTCCCTTGTATTTGGAAGCAATCTTCACGCCAGTCACATAGATATCGCTTCCAGCCTCGGAACCTGCCACGATTTCGAAAGTGAATCTTGTAAGCTGGTGTTTGAACAGAAGATTCGGCTGAACACCACGTCTTGCGGCAAACGCACTGTAGGCTTTGTCAGCATTGACCTCGTCAGTTTTTCCTGCTGCGTCGATATCGGTCTGCTGGTCAGCCTTTGCAAGCATAAGGTCCTGGGAACCTTTGAGTTCGAATGGAACTGACACTGATGTTGCGGTCTTTACAGGCTCTCCTGTAGCGGCATCGTCAATGTGGTATCCGTAGAAATCATAGTATTTGCCTGTAACATAGTAGAATGGCTCGTTCTGAGCGGCATTGTTATGCACTTCGATAAGGCCCTTGTTGCCGTCAGCCGGTGCTGTTGCTGAGACATTGTCAATGAATGCCTCGCCTGTGAAGTCAGTGACTGCCCTGTCATAACCGTAGATCTTGAGTTCCTGACCGCTCCACGCCTTGTCAACTGCGCCTACAGATTTCACCTGTACTCCTGTTGATGGGGAAACAGCAGAGAAAAGTACCGGAACCGGTGTTCCGTCCTCGAGAGGATCAGTAATTTCAGGAACATTGGTCTGTCCGTTCTTGGTGCAAGCTGCCAACGCTACGAAGGCAACAGCTGCGAGTAAATGATACTTTTTCATAATCATTTGGGTTTAAAATAGTTATGTTGTTTATTTAATTTTGTCTTCTTCGTCAAGGATTATACTTCCTCCAGTCCCCCACGGCTCCACTTCCACATTCGGACGCACATCCATCATTCCGTATATGGCCAGTCTCACCACATATTGTCTGCCTGCCTGAAAGCCGGACGAGGTGCGTATGGCAAAGGATGATGTCGTCTTGTATGACTGGCCTTTAGCCTCTCTCATCTCTATCTTTACTTCATATTCCGTGTCAGGTGCAACAAGGAGCGAACCGCCTACCTGGACGTGAGGCCTTTCATACAGAACGTCCGTAAAATCTCCGTTGTAATCCGTATGATAGGTATCCTGTTTCAATGCGCTGCCGTCTGCCTCCGCCAGATAGAGCGGACTGCGGCCGGAAGAGAAATTCACTCCGAGTTCCGACTCTTTCCTGCTCACTACCGTAAATGTTCCCCGCGTTTTGGATTTGACTTCTACGGAATTGACCATCACCGTGTTGGCTCCGTCAGATGCCGGATAAAGTTCAAAACGGAGACGGGTGAGATGGTGCGTGAATTCAAGTTTCGGATTTATGTTTCTCCTCGCCGTATATGAACTGAATGCATATTTGCGCACCAGTGCCTTCTCGGTTTCAGAGAGCAGTGTTCCTTTGAATACATTTTCGCTGAGAGGAGCTTTTCCTGTCATCAGGTCAATGCTGCCGTCGATCGTGACCGGAAACGAGATCTTGTCCCTGCCCCGGCTTATGGAAGACTGCGGAATATTCAGATTGTCAATGTAATAGGCATAGAAATCATATATCTCCCTGCCTGTAGGGTAATAGGCCTCCTTCTCCGAATCCACCCATGAGAGATAGCCGTCGGAGCCGTCATAATAGGCTTTGCGGCCGGAACGCCAGCCGGCATTGTCTAGAGACGCATCCACAAGACATCCGTTCCCTGATGAAGCAGCTGTGGTGGAGAATGAGGATCCGTCCTGATTGAACGCATAGACATAGACATTGACATCAGCCCATTTCTTGCCGTCAATGCCGTCAACGGCTCCGCTGCCTTTGCTGTAGGATACACCTGAGCCGCCGACTCCGACAAGAACCGGGACCGGCTCTCCCCCTCCGAAGTCGTCGTAATCGCCGTCCCTCACTCCCTGCCAAGAATTCTGGCAAGCCGTGAGTATCAATGCGATAAGCGATATGCGTAACAGTTTATCCAATTATTATATACTAAATATGTCTTATATTTCTACATCTATCACTCCGCTGTCGAACCAGGCTTCCACGCCGTCTCCCCCACCTTCACTGCTGAAATTATCAGCTCCGATCCGCAACTCATCCCCAATCTCCAGTCGCGCCTCCCTTTTTGCTATGCGTCTTCCGTCCGAACCAGGCACTGACGTCATCAGAGAAGCGGATACTATTTTGTCTCCTATGTTAATTGCCGGGTAAAGTATCCTTGTCTCGTCTCCTCTTGCCGCTGTAACGCTCAGCCTCAGTATGCCCGGACCTGTGCGCAGACTGCTGTTTTCCGACGGAAGCAGTCCAGGAACGGCCACAGTGCCCTCATAGCCATATTCCGAACGGGACATTGAAAATATGACTCTTGCGAGATCTTTCTCTGAAACTTCTCCTGTAAGAAGCGCAAACGATGCCGGGACTCCTGAAAGTTCTGCTGTGACCGAGATGATTCTGACGTCTTCTTCCGGGATAATCTTGACTGCCACAGTGATTTTCTGCTGCATAGGCTGCATCGTGAGACGATAGACATTCTCTCTCGTGTCTGAAACCACTCCTTTCAGCGATGCTGTCCAGACAGGCCCCGGTGTAAGGATAAAGCGGTAAGCCGAGTTGAAATCCACTTTCGAGCCGCCGCGGAAGTCCTCCAGTTCCTCTGCAGGAAGGTCATTGACAGTAGCGGTGAAATCTCTCACCGAAAGGGTTTTGTCCTTCATGAAACGTTGCGGTCCCGAAAGACTGTAATCACTTCTGTCACAATAATATGCCAACATCACATAGTTACCATACACGGCATATTCCCGGTGTACTCCGGTAGTATCTTCATCTGTAAGGAAGAACGCTCCGGCTGCATCGGTCGAGTATGAATACCTGATATTGTCGGAGATCTTGTTCATCGCAATATAAACCGAGTCCGGACGCGACGTGTTCTCTTTTTCGCCCCAATCCACAGAAAAGGCAATCGCCGTCTCATCCGAAGTATCGTCTGCGGTCTTCAAGTCGAGCTGGACGCAGGACAATGCAAAAGCACCGATAAGGGTCAGCGGAACTATTACTTTCATTGTGCCACCTCCTTTTTCTCGTCATCAGCCTTTAGGCGCTGCTGTTCAGCGACTTCACGTTTCTGTTTTTTGATTTCCGCTTTCTGATGCTTGAGTTCTTTCTTTTGCTGCTTCAGTTCGGCCTTTTTCTCGGCAGCCAGACGCTTGGCATCCTCAGCTTCCTGCTTGAGAATCAGTTTCTGACTATCTACTTTCTTATATTTCTCCTTTATAGACAATGTCCTGAACACCAGACACGCCTTGATTTCAGATACGACAGGGAAAGGACACACATGCCATCCTTTGGAATGTTCCGGTGCCTCCACAAAGTCAGTACTGCTGCGGTTCATTGAGTATCCGGTATATGATGTCACGCCGACTCCTGCAGCAGCTCCGAGTTCAAAGTCTATAGCAAAATGTCTGTATGTATATAAAGGAAAGTCATATCCGAAAAGGGCTCCGACACTGAAAAGAGGTCCTTGAATGCCGTATTTTCCCGGTTTTATGGAATATGTGCCGCCACTGACATAGCCGCCGATGAAGTACGCGCGCTCTTTAACAGGATCTTTCGAACCTTCTTTCGGCTTCATTCTGAACCACTTGCGGAATTCCGGCCGTACCTCAAACATATTGAATACATGAGATGGAGGGACGCTGTGCCACGTGTTCCAGTTATATTTTGCAGTAAGTCCGAGAGTCCATCTGTTATAAGGTGAAGACGAAATGTCGAACTCTGCATTGACATTGGGAACTGTACAGAGAAGTTCGAGGGCATTGACCCGGAAAGACCAGCGGTCGATTCCGAAAATCTTGTCGGAATTGGCCTTGTGGCGTGTGGCAGCTATATTTATGCCTGCGCCTACAGACTCATTGGACTGAGCCTGAAGAGCATGAGTTGTAAGTAGCGCAGTCATAACGACTACTGTGTATAGCCCTGCCTTTTTCACCAACGGATTTGGTTGCGTATTAAATCAAACGTCTCCTTAGACATACCTTGCTAACGAAAGTTTAATTCTTTCACGTTACTTAATTACCGCAAATTCGTCCAAAGTTAAAAAAATTCAGCTTTGTTTCCGCACTTTTTCAGCGTAAAGTAGAATTTTTCAAATATGCCTTCCCGTCGGCATCCAGTGCAATGCTGTTCAGAAGTGGCAGTTTGTTATCGTCGATGAGCTTGAGGATTAGTTCTCCGAAGAGCGTGTTCTGCCAGGCAAACCACTCACGAGTGAAATCGTATTGGTCATCTTTGTAGAATGATTCGTGAATAAACCCGGTGCCGGCATCTGTATTCATCAGCATCAGAATGCAATCCAAAAGTTCATCGTCATCGGTGGAGGTGAATGCGCGCATCATTATACTCATCGGCCAGATATTCTCAAAACCGATATGCGGTCCGCTGATGCCTTCGCCTGCCGTGCCCTTATAGAAATACGGATTGCTGTCACTCCATACGAAACGCCTGGTGTTGAGATATATAGGATCATTGGTCATGGACGGATCGAGGTATGCAAGCGACAGGAGGCTTGGTGCATTGGCATCATCCATCAGGAAATGGTTTCCGTAGCCGTCCACTTCGAATGCATAGATGTTTCCGAACTCAGGATGATATACGACTGCTTCCTTCTTGAGTGCCGCAGCCACTTCATCTGCGATCGCACGGCATTCCTTTGCCATCTTCTTGTCCTTGTTCACCTTTTCGAAGATCTCGGCTGCCTTTCTGAGTGAAGAAACCGCGAAGAAATTGGACGGAACGAGGTATTCAAATGTAGTGGCATCGTCTGACGGACGGAATGCTGAGGCGATCAGGCCGCACGGTTTCACCGGATTTCCATGCCCCCGGTAGCATTTGGTATCGAGCTGACGGTCTGTCACACGCAGGAATATGTAGGAGCCAGGTCCGTCTTTGCGCTGCTGTTCTCTCATCACCTCGAGGACACGTTTCATTCCGTTCATCCATTTATCACCAAATACCGATGTATCACCGGTAACTTTCCAGTACTCGTAAGCAAGTCGAATAGGATAACATTGAGAGTCGATTTCCCACTTTCTCTCATAGACATTCGGATCTTTTGGCGAGCCTGTATCGTCAGTCGTCCAGCCTTCTCCTGTCGGGCCGTCATTGAATGCATTTGCATAAGGGTCAATGCCGAGGGACAGGAACTGCCTGTTTATGACTCCGGCAATCATTGCCCGAAGATGCTCATCTTCAGACGCATAACGGACGTACGGCCAGACCTGTGCTCCGGAATCACGCAGCCACATCGCATGAATATCTCCAGTATATACGAAGGTGTCCGGGTTGCCGTCACTGTCTTTGCGGAAGTGCACGGTAGTGTCAAGCGTATTAGGGAAACAGTTGCGGAACATCCACGCGAGTTTCGGATTCGTAAGCTGCGCCGTGACATTGTCTATCACGCTTTCTATTTTCTCTGAGGTGAACAGCCGCTCCCCTTCTGCAGGTCGCCTGGATTGGAAGTTCTGTGCTGAAACAGCCATTGAGGTCGTCAGGGTGAAAAGAAGTACTGTCAATCTTGCTTTATTCATAACATTGAAAATTATATTTTCCGTCGGCAAAGATAATATATTTGTTAACTTTACAAAAACACAGATTGACAGACAGTTATGGCAATAAAGATAACTACTTCATTGACAGAAGGTTCTCTCCAGGGAAAGAGCCATTGGTGGGGATTTCCCGACCTGCCGGACGGGGTGGAGTTTCCGCTTCTGCAGGACAATGACGATGACTACGATGGCGAAGGCGAGCTGCTGATGACGTTCATCTGTCAGATAAAGCTGGACGAGATCGCCGGATATGATGAGGAAAACCTTCTTCCGCATAAGGGAATGCTGTATTTCTTCGCCGACCTCGATTATTTCCTTGGCGACATGGAAGCGCCAGCCGAGGGTTTGGGTTTCTGGCCGAAGGAGGCGTTCAAGGTAATCTATACGTCTGAGGATAAGGACTTTAACACTCATATCATTCTCAATGAAGACGGCGAGGCGGCTTGTCTATGCGACGAAGCGATCTGTTTCAAGACAACTGCTGATTTCGACTATGGTCACAAGCTTCTCGGCATGCCGTTTTTCGAGGAAATCCACGAGGCGGCCCCTGAGTACATCTCCCTTCTCCAGATAGACGAGGACGAAAGATGGAACCTGCGCTTCTACGACTGCGGAATGCTGAATTTCCTCATCCGCAAAGAGGACCTGGCAGCTCGGCGCTTCGATACCGTCAGGCTTTACTTCCATTGTATGTAACGGTGAATTGGAACTTTCGCAATCTGCTATTTTTTCTGTAATTTTACAGCAGAAATTATGAGGAAATGACAAAAGTGCTTTTCGTGTGCCACGGAAATATATGCAGAAGTCCGATGGCTGAGTTTATAATGAAGAAGATGGTCAGGGATGCCGGGAAAGAAAATGAATTTGAAATAGCATCCGCAGCCACATCGATGGAGGAAATCGGCAACGACATCTATCCGCCGGCCAAAAGGACATTGACTCTGCACGGAATTCCGTTCGAACGCAGGGCCGCACGCAGAATAACGGCGGAAGACTATTCCTGCTTTGACCATATTTTCGTCATGGACAGGAACAACCTGCGTAATCTGGAACGCATGTTCCCCGGGAAAAACGCCAACGTATCCCTGCTGATGTCACTCACAGGCAATGCACGTGACGTGGCAGATCCCTGGTACACTGGCGATTTCGAGGCGACTTACGAAGACATCACCCAAGCCCTCTCACAATTCATTGACAGACTTCAATATGGCGACCTGTAAATATAAAGCGACAGCATTACGTATCTCATGGCGGGACATCATTGCTATAGTCATTTTAGTCATTTCGATTACCTGCTATATCTTTGGCATAATAGAGCCACTGATGTCCACCAAGTACCAAGTTCTGAGCATCCGGATCAAGAGCCAGGAAGTAACCCTGTTTGATTCAATCAGAATGTTTTGGGACAGCGGTGAATATCTGATATCCGTCATAATTCTTGTGTTTACGTTTGTTCTGCCAATATCAAAATACATTGAACTTAGTGTAAGAATGGTGACGGGAAAGGAGTTTCCCGCCTGGCAGGGCATTGACAAATGGAACATGATTGACGTTTTTCTTGTTGCAATGCTGCTCCTGAACTTTAAGATGAACTCGAATTTCATCGTCATGAAGTTGGAAATGGGAACAAATTTCATAGCTCTCGCTGTACTCACACGATTGATAGCTATAATGCTGGTAGACGGAATACGTAGGCGATAACGAAGAATTTTGACACTCTGCAAAAATAGATTATCTTTACACGAAACACTGAAACTGTCAGAAATTATGGATATCTTGATTAAAAATGCGACTGAAAAGGACGCAGAATCTGTTGCGTGGGTAATCTTTGCCGCACTTGACGAATATGGCAGGGCTTCCGAAAAAATGCTCGGAGTATGCTCAGAATCAGACACATTGTACTCATACGATAAAATCAGACTAGTCTATGTGGATGGCAAAATAGCTGGCGGACTACTCTCTTATGAAGGTAAAGAATACTCGCGTCTCAGAGAAAAAACTTGGGAAAGGTGCTGGGATGAAAGTCCTGAAATTCTAAAAGCCATAGGTCAGGAGTGCTTTGCCGGAGAATATTATCTCGATTCAATGGCTCTACTGCCGGAATACAGAAAGATGGGACTCGGCAAGAAACTGGTTTTAGACGCTGTTGAAATAGCCAAATCAAAAGGCTGCCAATATGTTACACTGCTTGCCGACAAGCAAAAAAGCGGACTTGTCTCCTACTATCAGAGCATCGGATTTGAAATTTTCGATTCAATGATATATTTTGGTCACGATTACTGGAGAATGCGAATAATATTATAACAGGACTATGGGCTTCTTTATCCTTGAAATCATTGGCGTCATCCTGTTTCTCGCCTGTATTGCCTTTTACTTTTTCTATCCGGTAGAAAGGGACAGATTCCTGTTCGGAACCAAGTCATGGCTAGGTTCCCTGTCGTTTTGCTGCATACTCGTGATCGGTCTGGTCCTCACCATCAGTTTCTGCAATCACATCGGATTTCTCAACGGACACGGGCGGTTCATCAATCCGAAGAATCTTGTAGATTGGGACTCTACCGAATCCACATCAGACAAAGCAATATACGAAAACTATCCGGAAGGCAACACTTTTACTTTCGAGAATCCGGAGTCTCATTCAGATGATTCCAATTCATCTTTCGCGGAGAACAATTTCTTCGCGATCATCAGCCAGTTCGCTGACCCGGGCAATATTCCTTCCGCTCACGGCAAAGAGAGAAAGTATGCCCTTGTACTTGCATTGCTAGGAATATTCTGCCTTTCCGGCCTGGTAATGTCGTCATTTGTAACGCTATTGACCAAGAAATCTGACAAATGGAAACAGGGTCTAATACATTATAATCGTTTCTTCGGCAGATATGTAGTTATCATAGGAGTCAATGAACAGACCGCAACTATCGCAAAACAATCATTGGTAAGAAGAGGCGTCAAGTATGTCCTGATCCAAACTCGTCAGAATGTGGAAAGTGCACGTGAGAAACTCGATCTGGGCCTTGACAAAAAAGAAGAGCGGAAAATAGTATTCTACTACGCAGAACGCACATCCAAGGAAGATATCGTAGCCCTGCATCTGAACAAGGCTATAGAAGTCTATGTTCTCGGAGAAGACATTAATTATGAAAATGAGGAAGACCACGATGCATACAACATCAATTGTCTTGAACTCATATCATCCTATGTCAAGACTGTAAATGAGAATCTCCTGAAAAAAGGCAAATCATTGCCACGGAGACTGACCTGCCATGTGAATTTTGAATACCAGAGCACCTTTACCGCATTCAAATCCGCCCACATATATCAGAGCCTTGACAAGATATTGGAGTTCATCCCTTTCAATGTGCACGAAATATGGGCAAAGAAAGTCCTCATAGACAATTTTGCAATTGTCCCTAAGGAGAACAAAGGCGAATCTTATGTCCAGCAGTATTATCCGATTGACTCTTATATAATAGATGAAAACGGTAAGAGAAAAGGCATTACCAAAGACAACATCGGGGAGAATGGCAAATCCGTCCATCTCGTGATTTTAGGAATGAACCAGATGGGAACCGCATTTGGACTGCAGGCCGCTGTCCAATCACATTTTCCAAACTTCAAATATGATGTTACCCAACGGACTACCATCACATTCATTGACGATCATGCAGTTGAAGAGGGCGAATTCTTCAAAGGACGATTTGAAGCACTTTTCGGTCTTTGCAGATCCAGAACAGTAGTCAGCAATAGGGAAAAACTTGACTACGCTTCTTCTGAGACGTCATTCAATACTCCTGAAAACGATCCCCTTCTCAATCAAAACGGGCCATATGCCTATCTGAACGAAGTTTATGGTAACTTTATGGATGTCCAATGGGAGTTCATCCAAGGGAACGTAGCCTCCGACAATGTAAAGAAGTATATAGCAGATATTGCACAGGACAAGAAAAAGACTCTAACGATTGCCATCTGCTTCAATCATCCTCAGCAATCAATGGCTGCCGCTTTATATTTACCGGGGACAATATTCAAATTTGCAAACCAGGTACTTGTCTATCAGCGCAACAGTTTCGACATGCTGAATAAAGTGGCAGAAGGTGAAAACGACTGGAAGCGCTATTCAAATCTGTTCCCGTTCGGAATGATTGAGGGTTCATATTCTGGAGACACTCTTGAAAACACAGTTGCAGCATTGCAGAACTACGTTTTCACAAAAGGTAAAAACGGTTCGGAATATCTGGAATCTCTGTCATCATCATTTGATTCAACTCAAATACCGGAAATAGAGAAATCATGGGCGGCTTTAGGCCTGAGCGACAAACAGTCCAACATTGACATGGCGGAAAGCATATTTACAAAAATCCGTTCCATGGGCATTGATTATTCAGGCAACCTGAAAGAAATCGAAACGGTGATAAAAAAGGATCCGGAGCTCGTTGATGCCCTATCATATTCCGAGCATCTTCGTTGGCTTACAGAAAGACTGGCAACAGGATACAGGCCACTGACCATCTCCGAAAAACAAAAATATAAAGCTGGGCTCACGACAAAGGACGAATTAAAAAAACGTCACCGTGCACATCTGGATATATGTTCAAATGAAAGATTATCCATAATTGACCCGACAGCACCCGAAAACGACAAGAATGTAATAAGAAATATCCCGAATCTGCTGCTATGCGCACAATGGCTGAATGCCATCAAGATAACCCGAACCAAATATCAGGACAGAGACAATCTCCTCAGGGCATTTCTTTTCCACGACATAAACAGATTGAGTTTCAGATACGTAAGTGAGGGCTCTGTAAAGAAAGGACAGGAACCGTGCGTATGCAATCACTCTTTTTGGATAGCTGACGCGCCTCTTACTAAATACCAGTGGTATCTGGTGACTGGAAAGAACAGACCGAAACGAAGAGAGCGTGACTTCCCTGCTGTGGATATTTCCAAAAACGACATTGACAAATTCCTTCTTATCTTACGAAAGAAGACCGGACTATATTTTTCGCTTCCGTCATTGACAGAATGGGAATACGCTGCTCGGCTTTCTACCGGTTACCTTTCACATATCAAAAAAGACGAATGGGACAAGGTTATCAGGTTCACGAAGACAAAGGCCTCATCGACTGTAAAAGCAAGAGCTTTAAGAAGGAAACAGGAGAATCCGCTCCAAATCTATGATATGCTCGGCAATGTTTGGGAATGGACAGACGAAAAAGTGGAAGGACATAAGAATTGCTATTACTTCTGCGGAGGCAGCTGGAGATTCCGAAGAGTCGAATGCGACATGGGCGACAGCGACAATGTCGACCCTGGCTACTGGTACAGTTATTGGGCCCCGATACTTGCTTCCGATGACATCGGTTTTCGCCTGATTTGGAAATTTGATATTGCAAAAAATGCTGCGGACAATCTCGCGACAACTTTATCACGACAGAAAGAGCCGAAATCAGACCGGGGACAACTACTTAAAGAATGGTTTGACCGGCACCCTATGGTTCTTGCTGAAGAGGGCTTCTTCATCCAAGGCACAGAAAACGGAGAAACGGCAAAGAACACTCCGTCATTTCCAAAGGCTTGGATAGATGAGTTTGCAGATATAGATGAGACACCTCATCATGTGGTCAAGATTCGTAAAATGAAGGTAAACTCAGTTCCTGTAACTCAGGAATTGTGGAATATTGTTATGCAAACGGATGCCAAGACCAACCCTGCAAGCCGTGTAGGATTCGATTATCCGCAGACAGGTATCAGTTATCGTGATATCCAGGACAAGTTCCTACCTGCAATCAACAAACTAGCTAAAGATAGTGGCTTGTTCACCAATTCCTTGGACAAAAGCATTTCAGAAACAAAAGACAGCAAAGGCACTGCTATCGATATTGAATTCAGATTGCCGTCAGAATCAGAGTGGGAATATATTGCCAAAGGCGGACATACATCTCACATAAACAAAGCGCTGATAGAAATCGAAAAGAAATACGGACGAATTCCGGAAAACATTGATGAATTCTTGTCCACACTCGAGCCTTATACCAGGTATAGCGGAAGTAATGATCCTGAAGAAGTGGCATGGTTCAATCAAAACAGCCTGCAACCGGCAGGCAAAAAGAAACCTGTAAGTAAAGAATTCAATGTCTATGACATGTCCGGAAACATCTGGGAATGGGTAGATGATTACTATCAGACAGATTTCTACAACTACTGCATGGGAACAACCGACAATAAACATAGAAATCAAAACCGATATTCTCAAGAATATGCTGAAAAAGGATATGTCACGGATCCGATATGCGAGGACCATACCTATTCCGCCCATGTATTCCGAGGAGGAAGTTGGCTTTTCGATGAATTCGAGAGCCGCTGCACACGGCCTAATTATTGGATTGACACGAATACTGACAACGACCTAGGGTTTCGTATTGTCTTAGCTCATAAAAGGGTAAAGTATGCTCCTGAAAGATAGACTTCAACGAATTGCTTTCGCACGGATATTATCAGACCTGATAGAAGCTGATTCCATCATTGAAGAGGATGAAATGAGTTTTCTTGAAGATCTGAACGAGCGTTTCCGTATCAGCCGCGAGATGTTGGCGGAAGCCAGGAAAAAGAATTTCTCATGGGCCTTGAATACGCTCAAGTACCTGTCCGACGAACAGAAATCCGAGATCAGACAAGTCTTGAAAGATCTGTCGATGTCGGACGGAACCTGTGTGCCGAATGAGGCTCTGCAGATAATGGCAGCCCTGTTCGTACTTGAAGATAAGGGAGAAGTTTTTTCCATACCATCAGACTCAAGCCACATTGACAATCTCAAAGTCATATACATTGAAAATCAAGACGGCACGGCGGAAAGCAGTTACATTTATGAAAATCTGGAGGCCATCTGCAAAGCATTCAACCAAGCCGGATTTGACTTCGTCTATATTCCCAAAATAGCTGAGGAGTACAAAAGCATGGGCGAGGATTACCTGAGGAAGGTAATCAACTACATGATACCATCAATTCCTTCCGCAATGGCATCTTCCATCCTGAACAATCTCTGCTCCATTACCACATCACGCTTCTGCAGAGAAATATTGTATGCAAAAGTCGGTGTCAATGTCATTGGATGCAAGCCTTCACTATTATTCAAGACAGGCGAATCATATGTTGTAGATGCATACAATCAGGAGGAAAGCGAGCGCCAATCATTTTCCAATTTCCTCAGAATAGAACTTGAAGGGGACATTCTGAAGCAGATTACAACATTCCTCGACAATTATAAAAAGATAGTGACGCGGGATTGTATTACTGAAATGCATCCTGTCTCCAACAAATTCAAATACAGCGGCTTCCACAGGTCCTTGTTTGACTTGATCGCCTTCTGCAGAGAACGCATAGATTATAAACTGGTCATCAACCTTGCAGACAGAAAGCAGCCGACCATAGTATTCAAAGCGATTGAAGCCGCAGCCGACAGCGAGGAAGTCAAACTGACTCCACTTGCAACAGCTTTGTATCTTCTGATGATACAGCAATCAGTCTTCGGAAACGGGCTTGACTGGAGAGAATACCCGGGAAAAGAGGACAAAGACAGGATTTTGTCAATGTTCAACCGCATATATGCACGCGTCGGCAACAGGGATGATTCTGAAGACTATAAGGACAGAATCCTGGTTTCAAGAATTAAAAAGGAACTCAGGAAGCTTCAAGGCACCGTTTCCAATTTGAATCTCTTCATCCCTGAACTGCGCAACGTCAATGGTAATTCAGTCTATTATGTCCCGGTTCCTCCTGAGCTCGTATATGTCATGGACGACGGCAAGGAAACACAAATGACTGATAGTGAAAATTGGCGGTCATTATAGCGTTCATTTGCAACGTTGCAATCCGTATCTTCCTTATAAATAATTCAATACCTTTGTCATGACACATAGGAATATTGTGCTATGACAATCGCCCCAAACATTCAGACTAGGCAGTTATCGACCAGACAGATACTGAAAAGCATCGTCATATTGGGTGTTCCCCTAATCATAGGGGAACTGGGGTCGATTACCCAACAGTTTGCGGATACTATGATGGTCGGAAACCACAGCACCGATGAACTCGCTGCTTCCGGTATGGTAAACAACATTTTCCTTTTTGTGATTTTCTTCACCTTAGGAATGTCCTATGCCGTGACGCCTATTGTAGGAAGCGCCTTTGGCAAAAATGACAGTTCAAGCATTATAAGGTCAATGCGCGAAGGCTTGATTCTTAACTTAATCATTGGCCTTATCTGTGCCGGGATGCTGCTTTTGCTGCTGTACAACATTGAGATACTCGGACAGCCTCAGCACTTGCTCAAATATGCCAAACCATATTTTCTGATACTCATCGCGTCAGTTCCGTTCATGACGTCATTCTTTGCATTGAAACAGTACATGGACGGACTTGGAAAAACAGGCATTTCAATGTGGATAATGCTTGCAGCCAACCTGCAAAATATCCTTCTTAACTGGATATTGATATTCGGAAAATTTGGCTTTCCTGAAATGGGACTTCTTGGGGCAGGAATATCCACATTCATCTCAAGGTTCCTGCAGTTTGCAGCTCTTCTATTTATTATCTGGCTCTCCCCTGCTCAGAAAAAACTAAGAGCGGAGGCTTCGGCTCAAGAAATGAAGCCGACTATTTCCGGCATCCGGCACCAGTTTCTGCTGGGACTTCCCATAAGCATCCAACTGTCTTTGGAAATCTCCATCTTCGGTGTCTGCGCCATCTTTATGGGATGGATTGGAGCCAATGAACTCGCGGCACATCAGGTCATGTACACAATTTCCACACTCTGCTTCCAAGTATTATACGGAATCGGAGCGGCCGGATGCATATTGATAAGTCAATGCAGAGGTGCAGGCAACACCATGTCAATGCTAAAGATATCCCGTGTAGCATTTTCATTCGGATTGATTGTAGTGGGTGGGATCATTTTGCTGTTATACATATTTTTTGACCCGCTTTCATCTTTTTTTACAACCAGCAGCGAGGTTAAAATCGTGATGAAAGCTATTCTTCCGTGGTTTATCTTATACCAAATCGGAGATTGCATGCAAATCACCTATGGCAATGCGCTGAGAGGAATTGAAGCTACCAAGCCATTGATGATAATAGCATTTGTCGCCTACGTACTTATAAGTATTCCTCTGAGTTACTATCTGGGTGATATCTCAAGATTAGGTGTACATGGTGTCTGGATAGGAATTCCGTTCGGTCTGACGACAGCCGGACTTCTCTTCAGATGGAGATACAGAAAACATTGTAAAACATTGGAAAATGAATAGATCATACATATCAAGCTGCCTTGCGCAAGGCTCTCCGGAAGTGGTGAACGGAGCCGGAAAGAACATTATACCCGAAGCGGAAAAGGAATCTCTGTGGAAGAAGTTCCTGGACAAGTTCAGGGACCCGATCATAATCATTCTGCTCGTAGTATTGGTCTTTTCGGTAATCGTATCCGTATATGAGGTGTATTGGCTTGGAAAACCGGCATCATCCCTGATAGAACCTGCCGGGATACTTGTGGCGATTCTGCTTGCTACCGGTATCGGTTTCATATTTGAGGTACGCGCCGAGAAAGAGTTTGAAGTGCTGAACAAGGTCAAGGATGAAAGACCGGTCAAGGTAATCCGCAAGTCCAGCAACGGAAGACAGACACAGTTCTACGAAATACGCAAATGCGATGTCTGCGTCGGGGATATTGTCCAGCTCGAAAGCGGAGATGAGGTGCCTGCGGATGCCATTGTCCTTGAAGCTGCTTCCCTGAAGGTGGACGAATCCATATTCACCGGTGAGCTCTATGCTGACAAATATGTAACTGTACCTGAAGGCAAACAAGATACTACTTTCCCGACGAACATGGTCCTGCGCGGTTCCACGATTATCGAGGGGCTGTGTGTCTGTCGCGTGACTGCTGTCGGAACCGACACGGAGGAAGGAAAAGGCGCAAAACTGATTCAGGAAGAACAGGAAGTCACTACTCCCCTTTCGCAACAGCTTGACAATCTGGGCAATATGATTACTAAGGTGAGCTACATCATTGCCGGCCTTATAGTAGTGGGGAGACTTTTCTATTATTTCTTCCTGGACGGGAACATTGACAACAACACTGACATAGTCCAGATTCTGGAATACGTGCTGAGTTCGATAATGATAGCTGTGACCCTGATTGTGGTGGCTGTTCCTGAAGGACTTCCGATGAGCATTACCATCAGTCTTGCGCTGAGCATGAAGAAGATGCTCAAGGAGAAGAATCTTGTCCGGAAACTGCACGCATGCGAAACAATGGGAGCGACCACAGTCATCTGTACTGACAAGACCGGCACTCTCACGGAAAACAAGATGAAAGTCATTCAATCACAGTTCTTCGGAAACGATGACATTATCAGCAGAAGCATTGCTATAAACGCTACAGCCGGCCTGTCCGAGGATGAAGAAGGCAATGTCAAGGCTATCGGCAATCCGACTGAAGGAGCACTGCTGATGTGGTTAAAAGAAAAGAAAGGCATTGACTATCTTCCGATTAGAGAAGATTGCACTATACTGGACAGGAAGAGTTTCTCCTCATTGACGAAAAGCATGGAGACGCTCATTGAGAATCCTGACGTGAATGGCGGAAAGATCCGGTTGCTGAAAGGAGCTCCTGAGATAATCATTTCCCGATGCACCGCTTTCCCTGAGGGTGCAACTGCCGAAAATATCAAGGACACGCTGAACGGGTGGCAAAGCAAAGCAATGAGAACGCTCGCATTTGCCGCACAATACATTGACCCTGACGGAAATGAAGGCGATCTCACATTCGTCGGAATGGTCGGGATAGCAGATCCTGTTCGTCCTGATGTGAAAGATGCCATAGATATGTGTCAGGGGAAAGCCGGTGTACGGGTGATAATGGTTACCGGCGACGTGGCAGTGACGGCCAATGAGATAGGACGTGAATTGGGCATCATCAATGATGGTGGAGAGGACCTGACATTGAGCGGCCAATCCTTTGAGGAGATGTCGGATGAACAGGCCATGAAGATCATTCCGCGCCTTAAGATATTGTCCAGAGCCAAGCCGGAAGACAAAGCCAGGCTTGTCACCCTGCTGCAAAGGATGGGCGAAGTGGTCGCTGTAACAGGAGACGGGACCAATGACGCTCCTGCACTCAAAAAGGCTCAGGTAGGTTTGTCAATGGGAGACGGCACGGCAAGGGCAAAAGAGGCAAGCGACATCACCATAATCGACAATTCGTTCTCAAGCATCAATACGGGCATCCTCTGGGGTCGTTCCATCTATCTGAATATCAAGAGGTTCATTCTCTTCCAGATGACAATCAACGTATGTGCCTGCCTTGTGGTGCTTTTGGGTTCATTCATCGGAATGGAATCCCCGCTGACAGTCACACAGATGCTTTGGGTGAATCTGATTATGGATACATTCGCGGCCATGGCTCTGTCTTCGTTGCCTGCCGATCCTAAAGTGATGAACGAGAAGCCACGTAGTCCAAGGAGCCATATAATAGACAGAAAGATGGCCAAGTCGATATTCTCCGTGAGCATCTGCTTCTTCATATACCTGGCTCTTCTGTGGCAGGTCCTCTGGCATCTGGACATTACCAGCATGAGCGGCCTTTTCACTAAAGAAGCATTGAAGTCATTCTTCACGGAATTCCTGTCCGGCCACACTGCGGACAATGTCCTGACCACTTACGAGAAAGGCATCTTCTTCTCAATTTTCGTTGTGCTGCAGTTCTGGAATCTGTTCAATGCAAGGTTCTTCAGGACTGGCAGAAGTCTGCTGGGCGACCTGGTCATGCTGTTCAAGAACCCGAAGGAAGGAAAGAAAGCCATTGGACGCGGATTTGTCATCATCGCTTTCGTAATTCTCGCCGGCCAGTTCATTATCGTGAATTTCTGCGGCCCAGCTTTCAATGTTGAAGCTCTGTCTCTCCAGGATTGGGGAATCATCCTTCTCTTCACGTCACCGATTCTGATCATCCCGGACATGTTCAGAACAATCAGGAGAAGACGCAGTATTTCCAAATAATATTTTCCGGTATGTTCCGCAAGGCTATTCTCATAATTTCGCTCACTTTGTTCCTGCCGTTCGTGTCAATGCGAGGCACGACCACTGACAGATTAGATATTCCTCACGGCGGTCCTTTCATCGTCATTGACAAAGCAAATTTCACGCTCATCTTAGCTGACAGCCTTGGAAACGTTGAGAGACAATACGGCATTGCGTGTGCTGAGAATTATGGAAACAAACGGGAATTCAAAGACCACAAGACACCGGAAGGGCTTTTTCATATAAATCAGATTCTGTACTCAAATTGTCTTGTGCACGACTTTCAAGATGGAAAAGGGCCAATTCTCTATGCTTATGGGCCATGGTTCTTCAGGCTGGACATTCCAAACTTCTATGACATAGGAATACACGGCACTCATCTTCCGGAATCCATAGGAAGCAGATGCACTGAGGGCTGCATCAGAATGACCAATGAGGACATTATGGATCTGAAGCCACAGGTCCGGCTCGGGATGCCTGTACTGATTCTTCCCGACTCATGCAGAAATATGGCAATCAGAGAACCTGCCGAAAAGGTTTACGACATTGCTTTCATCTCGAAGGATTTAAGTCCGAAAATCGAGTACATGATCGAGACTGAGACGAATGCTGGCAGAGCTGCAATACATGTTCCGGAAGACTTTTCTGTTATAAACGAGAGTATCATAAGCCTGAAATCCAGCAGAAACGTTGTTTTCGAGGAGGATTCATTGAACTCAACATCGGCTGTCAGGCAGATACTCATGTCCTATTCCAAGAATGACTCCACGATAAAGTGCCTGTCCGCTGACTCGCTATATCATTCATACAGGAGCCAATGTTCTGACACTATTGCGCCATCAAGCCGCAGCACGAAAGTGCTTTTAGTGATATTTTTGGGAGCACTCCTGCTCTGGAGTCTGGTAAAATTGATTTCTAAAACTCACAAACAAAAAAGATAAGAGAGGGGTTTTTAGTCCCCTCTCTCCAATTTCAGTATTTCTTGGACTTGAACGTCTTTCTGAAGTGAGCGTCGATTTCCTGATCGCTCGGAGTCCACTGACTGGTGTCCAATTCCAATTTATCATAGTTTTCGAAGAAGAAATTCTTCTCCTGGAAATATAATGTAATCGGAGCTATCTTCTGCGGAAGTTCCTTGATTCTTACGTAATGCAGCACTGTGCTGTTTCCATAAACGAGATTCATCTTCTCAGAATCCAGATATTCGATCTTCAAGTTACTGTCTGAAGGCATTGACGTACCTAAGCCCTGATAGTCAAACCACTGATAGGACGTACAGGCAATGCTTGGAAAAGGAACACCCAAGGACTCACAGAGTTTCTTGAATCTATCAGACACCTTACTTTGATCCTTTCCCTGCTGATACTCAGAATACTCGCTGCGCAGGACAGGAACCATCTCTTTCAGAATACTGAACTCACCGGACACATTCCTCTGCCACAAATCTATAGCATAAGCAGGATCATCAAGTGGCAGGAACCCCAGAACACAGTTGTCATTGAAGGAATAATAATATGACGCACCGTAATTCGGCAGATTCTGAAGAATATCGGTAATAAGCGTATATCTGCCGACTTCCACTGAATCCGACATTGTCACAATATCCTCCAATTCCCAATACAATCCTTCAGCAAGACTTCCTCTCTGCGCATGCATGCCCTTCGGTTCGTAAGATACCTTCTTTACGGTATTGAGATTCTTTTCCGCAGTCATAGATACGGCAGCTGTAACCCCTCCAACTACAGCAACAGTGCCTACAAGGCTCAGAATCACTTTTGAAAAATTGGTGATAGCTGTTTGAATCATAACCTGTTACTTATTTTTGTTCGACATCATACAAATCACGACATATTTCAAGCGGAACTCTTTCCATCTGCAAGAATGTGATCTTGAACGGAGAAGCTATCGGGATATGAGGGAATCTCTCAGAGAAATTCTTCTGGAATCTGGCATCCCAATAGTCCTGATCTTCCTTTATATCAGAACTGAACAATGCCATATGCCTTGAACTCTCCGTAATGAAATTCTTAGCCTCATCATCCAAATTGAGGAACACCTTAGACTTACGGTTCAATGTAGAAAGCATCACGTCCACATCAAACTTTCTTTCACCCAGGAATTTAAATGTCGTATTGCCTGTAAGATACTTATACACAGTAAATTCCTCCAAGTCTCCCATCAAAGCCGTGACAATCGTATCCTTCAGTTTCTTTTTGAACTGTATGATTGCCTCATCCTTTATAGCATAGCCTCCTTGGAACAATGAATACAGCCGCACGTCTTTTGTCAGCCGTTCAGCATTTTCATCAAAGTAGGCATCCAATGTCTTATTTGACAGCAATGAAATAAATGGATCCCTCGTATCAGGAGACATTTCCTTTATTTTATTCCGCTCCGTATCATACCAGGACTTCAAATTGTTGACAAATGAAACCAAGGTCTGATACTTCTGTTCGAGATATTTTCCCTGTTCACTTAATTTGATAACCACTTTCCATGGTATGTACATCCTGACATTCAGATTATCCTTATAAAGTCCCAAATGACCGGATTCTGTCTTAGGCCCATCTTCACGCTCGTGAATCTTCTGAGAGAGGATACTGTGGATACGTGCATGTTCATCCTGGATGGCTTTTCTATGTTTCCTATACTGGAAAATATAGATTGCCAATGCTATCAGACTGACAAAGACCAGTCCTACCAGAATTTTTGTCATCGGAATAATCGTCAGTATCATCCTGTACAAAGCAGTCCTTCCCAGATACATGAACGCAACAATAAGAAGAAGCAACGAAACCGCGTAGATAATCACCGTCTTTTTGAAAGTCTCATCAAGTACATCCAGACGTTCCGACTCGCAATTACGGTTTTTCTTCTTCTGAGCTGAAAGATTGTCAATCTCCCAGTCAAGACGCGCCGTTGTACCCTCATACAACTGAGTCCTTACACTTGCATTGACAATAGTCTTCTCAAGTGTAGTACACATCTTGTAAAGGTCATTTCGTTTTTGGACCCACAACTCCTTGACAACCTTCGCCTCATCCATCAGATTTCGGATAATCGCAGCATTGATCTCAGGATTCATTCTGTCAAAATGAACTGTAGGCTGACTACCCCTTACAGGATTGGAGACATTCTCGGAATTCACACCGGTAATAATACATGCCTGAATAATCAATTCCGGATTCAGGATATAGGAATACGGCATATAGCAGTATCCGTTGTCGCCGAATGAAGTTCCCCAAGAGTTCCTCACAATAAAGAACTTGTCCTCGTCGCTATATCCGCATATTACCATAGCATGCAATGCATGGACATCCAGTTCCTTCTCATTCTGTATTTCCTCCGCCGAAGGAATAGGTATAAATCCACCGGCAGCGGAAGCAAACGACTCGTACAGTTTTGCAGAAATCATTACCGGGTAACCATCATTGAGCGCCGATTTGATATCCTGTTCTTTGATATGTACCTCCTTGGCCTCGGTTACCAGCCTTGACTTTGCATCTTGATATGCCTCTTCAGATGGCTTCACATTGACTTGCGCCTTCTCATATGGACAAAGCAGGTTCGTAGAAATACCATATTCCCCCAAAGACGTAAAAGAATCGAAATAGCTGGAGCCCTTATCGGAGAGTTCCTCTTCTACGATACCCTGTCTTTTATTTGATGCGATACGGGCATTGTAGTACAAGAATCTTTCACTAAGCTGATCCTTCTGTCCCCTCTGGTTCATAATGAACTCATAAACACTCGTCACTGCAAATGCCGTACAAGCACCGACCTGTCCCTGGTCCTTGATTCTTGAGAAATACATTCTCATATCAATGCTCTTCGGGAAACTTCCGGTATGAGGTTCATAGACTTTTTCAAGAGGAATCGACTCGACCACAACAGGTTTATAGACAACATCCCCGTACTTGAAACCACCGTCCACTAAAATCTTGTTCTTTTCCACACTCTGCTTGATTTGCGTTTTGCACTCATCAAGATCTTTTTCCCTCATACGGATATATTCGGTCCACCGTCGAATCTCCACTTCTGTAGCCTTCAGATCTTTCTGAAGGGAGTCGAAGTCAATGGCTTCGTCTGACAATGCTGCATAAGACTTGAATGCTTCAGGATATTTTACATCATATCCGTCGCTGTCCTTTCCAAGATCAACAAGTCCATTTATTCCCGGTATGGAAACAAACAGGTCATCCGGCACGTCTTTAAGCAGCATATTGTTTGCTTTTACGAACATGTTCATGCAGTCCGTATAACTGTCACGGAACACCAATTGATTCTGATTTGACGAATCTCCCATCATCAAATCATCATCCATTCCCAACAATTGAGCAAGAGTAACTCTTTTCGTGGCTATCGACAAGTCCTCCCTATTGATAAAGGACACTATCTTGTTGACAAAACGGTCCACCTCACTATCCAGGGCGAGAGTCGCTTTAGTGTTGATTGTCTGGTCGTCAAGCTGCTGAGAAATCAGTTCTCTGACACGAGCATCATAGAACTTGTCATAGAACCTATAGCAGTCATCATCTGTCAGCAATTGCTGTACGACAAGCGATGGCTCGCTTACATCCACCAAGTCAGCATTTATCCCTTCCCTTTCGAGAACTTTCACATATGCTTTGCTCAGAAGATATCTGACAAAATAGTATTTGTCCAGATTGAGGACACTTAGGCCCATAGCGACTATCGGACGGTCATTGATTTCAGTGCCATTTCCGAACACCCCACTATAGGAGTTCACGGTTGCAACCGCAAACTCCCCTATTATGCGAACCAGTGAATCTTCGTTCAGGTCCAGAGATACGCCGTCACAATTGCAGTTCTGCATCACGACAAGATGCTGAAGAACATTTGAGACCTTGGCGTCCGCTTTCAAGTCAACTGCTTCTTTCAATATCCTGCAGCTGGTCTTCTGCATATCAGGAAGCAAATCCGGCAATTTGTCGAGTTCACTTTCATCAACCAACAGATGCGCAAGATCGTATGCGAAGAAGAACAAATCTACCCTTATGGTCCTGTTCTGTTCAGAAATAGACTCAATGAGTCTCTGCGCAATATTCCATTCCTGTTTTCCAAACAGCGGAAGATACAGGCAGATGCTCAAAGTATTGTCGTCTGACTCTTTATTGATATTTACATTTTCGTTGAAGAGTCTAACAAAAAATGCTTTCAGATACTCCTTCTGCTGGTCTGGGCCGATGACATCCTTATCTATGCTTAACGATGCTAAATATTCATCATCTATATCGGAATGAAAACTTAATGCGTTGTTCTGTCCCTGGCTTACAGTTTTTACAGCCCGTGTGAAAATCAAGGAACCGTCCGTATCTTCTTTACAGAACATTCCTGTAAAGAATTGGGCCAGTTCCTGATCTCCATACTTCAAGACATATTCCAACACATTACATATGGTCTTGTCAAAACAAGAACCGATCATAATATGTATCATACGCCTATATGACATTATCACTTACTGAAACTTTCCACAATTTCTTTGAGATATGCAAATTCTTTTTCGAAAAGGGCACTGGTCCTTTCGTAACCAGGCCTCCCCAAGGTAGACAGGTCAAGACAATAACGGGCTTTATCCAGATACAAATAACGGTCATTGAGCAGTTCTGAATACATTTCTCTGCACTTTTCATAACCTTTTGCTCTCTCTTCTTCCTGAATCTTAGGCAAAATATCTTCCTTAAGCACTTTTGTCATAGTCTTGAACCTCTCATACGCGTCGGCTCTGGCTTCAGTTCCCTTAGCATCAAGCTTGAACCAGAAATCGTTTCGAGCAAGTCCTCCAGCCATCTGACTCTTTATCTCATACTGCGATCCGGATGATTCGTGACGGATAAAACCATTAATAAAGCCCTTTACCCAGATCTCGAGGATATCATCCTCATCTGAACCTGAGGGCATAAGTTGGAATTTCTTCTGTTTCATAAGACGCTGCAGGCCAAGATCTATATGGAAGTTTGCTCCACTCTCTGAAAGAACGTTATATTCCTGCTCATATTTCATTACGCTGACAATCTGATATGCCGGCAACACGCCAACCTGTCTAAGGAAGATAATGCTCTTGTCACTTGGAATATTTGCAAACTGCACACTCTTAGTTTCAAACATGGACTTGATAAGAGACTTAGTACCGGCATCCGTTTCCAGGATTGTCGTTTCTTTATCTTTTACAGCCACATATAGGGCATTTAGTGGATTTATATCCTCTTGAGTTTTTAAGCCTCTAGGACACTTTTGAAGGAGAACATCTGACTTATTAAGAGCACTTTTGATAATTGAACGATATACATCTTCATTTTCATCCTTGACTTCCTGAAGCAATGATTCAATCGTTACCTTATCATACTTTTTGTTGGATTCCAATGCATGGCAATATGACAGCAAAGAATCTACAATAACTTCTATCTTTTTGCCTACAAATGACATCAATCCATCCGGATTTGATATGCTGTCAACAAATACTGAAACTTTGATATCAGGATCCTGTGAAGGGTCGACATTCTTGACAAGCCTTGGGGTAAGGTCTATCTGGAATGGATTCTTGTTCTTTGCATTCTCGATAGCGGAAATATCACTTCCAAAATTATCCTTTGCAGATTCTAGCATTGCTGCTATATCTTGAATATTTTCCTGCTTTTTCTGAATATATTCAGCAAATGCCGAGAAGAACTGGAACGCTGACTCGTGACGGACAAAATCTGCAGTCTTCTTCACCAAATCGTTTACTTTGGAATCGATTTCCGGATAAAATGACTTCGCTCTGTGAAGGAAACCTTTACCTTTCAACATTCTGTTGATGGCGTCATCTTTAGCCTGTTCAGCTCTTTCCCTCTCATCAGACAGTTCCTTCTTCTCTTCATCCATTTCACGCTTGAACTCGAGAATCTCTGAAAGCAATTTGCTGATAAATCCCTTGGCAAACGGCACTCCGCCGTCTTCTTTCATGATCTCACTCAAGACTTCATCAAAAGCAGCCTTGATTTCTATCAGCCTCTTTTCCTTAACTTCATTAGTCTCTTTCGTGTCTGGAGTTCTCTTTGATACCCAACTTGAAACTACACCTTTTATACTCTCGTCTGAAATGTCATTTACATACGGTTTCAGTGAACTGAGATCAAACAGGCTGTCGAGCAACTGGTCATTGTCCTCGTTTTCCCTTATGGCATGAGAATCTATCCAAGTCCTGACCTTGTTCTCTGCATCCTGAGAAGTCTTCTTACTAGTGAGCATTTTGTCCACAAGTAGTGATGCCGCCTTCAAACTATAAATGTTTTTAAGCGTTTCTGTACTGACCTTCAATTCACAAAGACCGGTTGCTGTAACCCAAGCCTCCTTATTTTTAACACTCAAACCATGTGATTGATTGTTAAAATTATCAATCTGGCTTGCAATGGCATGGGACAGTTCTCCTGCAGATGAATAGAGCACAAGTCCTATCATCTTTTCGATCTGGTCGAGTTTATTGTATGTATCCCCGTTTTCGTTTTTGTTGTCGATCAGATACACTGCATCAAACGGCCTTTGATCCAACAACTTTGAATTATACATCTGAAGTTCATATGGTAAATGCGAGGATTCCTTTCCATCTATCATAGTCATAAAATAGTCAAGATCACATAGCGCACCATAGGCGTTTGCTCCGACAAAAGCCATTGAGCCGCCCATAGACTTGAAAATATCAGGAAGAACGGCATATGCTTTCAGCTCGCAATTAGGCACGGCGTCTCTGATGATATAAGCCGTATTAAGAAAAGTACCGCAGCCAGTACCGCCGCAAATAGAGAAAACAAGATGAATCTTAATCTTTGGGTCAGGGTCAAGAATCCACGAACCGTCACTCACACTCGTCGCATCGCTGATTTTTTCCACAGCCTGATTTATACGCGACTTTATTGTCTGATAATTGATAGTTGCGGCAAAACGGCCATTGGTTCTTACCTGCCCTGCACCAGTTGTCATTCTCCTCAATACTTTCACATTTTCATCTGGAATCCAAGTAAAGGCATCAGGATTATTACGATAATATGCTGCTGCATCATCTACTGAAATACTTACAATTTCATCCTGTTCAAGTTTTACTACAGGATCGTCATTCGGAGCCCCCCTATCCGTATCAATAGCAAGGAATGCCACTACTGGCGGAATCTTGTCTTTACCATAAGTTTCCGCAAAATAACGCTTTGTCTGGATAATTGCCTTGGTACCAGTTCCTCCCAAACCCACATAAAGGGTTCTCACTAATTTGTTTGCCATAATTCTATAAATATCAATGTTATTATTACCAGGTTATTTTTGATTTCGCTTTATTTGGATGAGTAATTATTATAGATTCTCCTTTATTCAAGAACGAGTACTCAGAATCTGAAGAGAATGCCTCTACTCCAGCATCTGACAAAGACCTGCCTGTCGGAATAAGTATGACGTCAGATGTCCATTTGGGACTGTCCACATATTCATACCTCACTTTACCGACAAACAGTGCTGCTAACGGATTCTGTTTTCTGCCCGGTGTCGTAGTAAGCACCACTTTGGCAAATTTCCGAGGAGATGATATCGTGATGGAGTCACGTTTGTTTTCACAGTCATCAATATCGAGAGTAACCACTTTGAATCTCTTTATTCTTGCCTGACAGAAAAGCAAAATGATGAGGAATGCGGACAACAGACTTATCGCAGTGGTATCCACACCCACCTTCAACGAATTGAGTTTCAGCTTATTAGTCCAATTCAGACGAGTACCAACCAACTGGTCATTGTTCTGAGGCTTGAATTCATTGAACTTCAGCAAGCCGGGATTATCCACAACCTGAAGATCCCAAGTAAATGTTTTGGTACGGTCCAACTGGGATTCGTCGAGAACAATGGAGATCTCCGTCTCCTTGATTTTAGACTTAGGCTCGATCACCACAGTATTGTCAGAAGACAACTTTCCATGAACATAGAGTTTGGCAACTTCCGGAGTAATGGCATTGCCGTTCTCATCACATAACCGCAGTACCAGTGGGCCATCAAGTTGCTCACATTCATCAAACTGTGTATTGATTACCGCATTGACAGTGACAGGATCATGCTTTTTCCACCAGAAATCCTTGAAAGTTTCTGTCTTGACATTTGCTCCAGTATCAACATCCATTTCATCCTTACACGACGAAAGGCAGCAAATTGCAATTGACAGATATAAGATTGTTTTCAGTGTGTTTTTCATATTGCTGACCTTTATTTGATTGTCCAGGAAATTTTCACTCGTGGCTCTGATTTGACTACAAGAGCTATTTCGAATACATTTCCTCCTGTAATGTCGATATTCTTATTTGATGCAGAGTCTTTTACAAGCCTTGCTTTTATCTTGAAGTTGCTGTCCTGCGGCAAGTTAGCAAGGCATTCTTCAAATGACGTAACCAACTGGAACGGTATCTTGAAGATTCCGTCAGAAAGCGTAACCGCTATGGATGAATCGATCTTCAGATAATCATTCTCCTCGACAACACAGCGGAATAAGCTGTTTTGCGGAATTGTATTTCCCTGGACATAAGAGTATGGAATCTCGATATAACCCTTACCATCAGAGGAAATCTTTCCGTCGAAGAAATCACGCACATGAATCGAAGTGTATTTATTTATGGAAATCCAGACAGGATTCTCGAATTCTTCAGTCACGAGGATATCTCCGTCACTACCATTGCTTATATCCACAAGGTCCTGATTGAAAGCCTCATCGGTAAGCATGACATATACAAGATAACTGCTGGTACCTTTAGTTTCCTTTACGCCCTTCCAGTCTCTCAAATACGCCAACAACTTGGCATTTTCATCATTGGACGGCTCTCCGTCCGTAAGAAGAAAAATCCTGTTTATCTTGTCTTTAGTGAAAAACTTATTCACGGCTTCTTTCAAGCAAGTCGCTGTAAATGTACCGCCAGCCTGCAAGTCATTCCACTCCATAATCGCCTTTTTCAATTTCGCTTTGCCTTCGACCGAAGCATCGCCCTTGATTTCACCGACGATTCCATTTCTGAAAGGAAGAACAATGATTTCTGTTGACTCCACCTGCGTCTCATAAATCATCTTTATGAGTTTCGCTCTCGTGTCATTGAAAATGTCTTTTTTGGAATTGTAATTTGGAAAGCCCTGATTATATGCATAATCCGGAGCAGTTCTCTTGGATGCTTTCGGGCAAGTGGCATCCTTCGTAGCTCCTACCATGGAGATGGTTACATCCCACAGGTATATGCGACGCTCCTTCTTGAATGCTTCCACGTGCTCTTCATCCTGCGGCGCAGGCACTGCCGTCGCCATGGCACCTGACTGTCCTACAAAAAGGGCAGCAACTGCCATCAGAAGTATTTTTTTCATATTATCGTGATTTTATTATTCACTTGTATCCAAGATTCCAAGATCCTGCAAGAATGATTTGGCACCATCAATGATATCAGGAATATATGAGGCGGCCTCGTCAAAAGCATCAACAACGCTACTGTAGCTTGATTTGGCTACTACTTTTCCATAACGAACTATAGCAGAAGTGATTCTCTTTTTATCTTCCGGTTTGAAAGAAGCCTTATTCTGCCTGAATTCCTCCAATAGTTTTTCAAATTTGTCGTTTGCCTTATTCCAGTCGTCCTCCGAGAATGATTCATAATGTTTTTCCACAGAAGAGACGAAACTTTCGAAACGACCAGGTAAAGTCGCTTTACACGAAGTTATAATGGCACATACAGCAATTGCTGTGAAAACCAATACGATAACGCGTTTCATGAATAATAACTTGGTTAAATTAAGTTATAAATTTTTATTCTCTTTCAGAATACCCTACGTTAAATTTTATCATATTGATTAGTTTTCAGGTAGTTTGGCACTTAAAATCCGACGGACGCGCTGCCTGATACGCATGTGGGCATCACGGTAAATGACATTGACATAAGCAGGCAGGGGACCTGGGATGAGATCGACGGTCTGCCAGAGGTGCGGGGACGGCTTGCGGCGGAGAGGGATGAACTCGTCGCGATGGGCCTTCCGGTAATCACGGGAACGGGAGGCATTGAGGCAGATCACCTGCTCCACTTCCGGCGCAGCCATATGACTCCGCTCACACGCACAATTCCTACGCCCGAGACCGGAGATACGGACAATGCCATCAGACGAACCACCGAAAACATTGATATACAGACGATAAGAAGAGACTGTAGAGTCAGATTGGACCGCCCAGACAGACAACTGTTCAGAAGCCGGCCTGCCGATGCATTTGTAGGACAGGTCATAAGTACCGTCGCGATTAATGTCGGCAATGAAATAGCCTCTCGGAGCCCCGCAACTCTGCAGAGCATAAGGAATTCCGTCAGAATCCTTCACACCTCGCCACCAACTGCCGCAAGCCGCTCCGACAATGAGTTCGCGGAGGGAATCATCACGGGAAACGAAATGCGTATGACCGCTGACAAGCAACAGACGCGAGGTGTCCGGAACCAATGCCAACACGGAATCCCGGCCCTTCATCTGACTGAAAGGAATGTGAGTAGCCAGTATTGTCAATGATGGATTACGTTCGGCACGAGACAGCCTCTTGCAGCTGGTCTCCCCTACGCACCTGTTCAACACAGAATCAAGCCAATGCTTCTGCCTGTCCGTAAATCCTCCTACATAATCCGTCATCCCGGAATCAGAATGGCGGACGTTATTCATCAGGACAAAACGCACATTGCCACGGACAAAAGACGTGTCCACATAGCCGACAACCTTACGCCATGTGGAAAGGTCCCGAGGCCTATATGAAGACGATTTCGGAGTACGGTAAACATCACGGTCATGATTGCCCGGAACCATGAAACACTGATATGGCAGCGAATCGACAACTCCCACAGACTCAGGGAGCAAGGACATATTGTCATTGACCAGATCCCCGAGGAAAATGCACATGTCCAGGTCACGGCGCCCATACAGTTCCCGATAAACCGAACGCCGCGCATAACCCATCTCCGTCGAATCGTCCACCTGCGGGTCACCGACCAGCGCCACACGCAGGACACGCCCGCGGGCCTTCCGGCCTCCACCACCGTCAGCACCAGAAAGACGCACGCTCCCGACCAAGGTACAGGTCAATGCCAATGCAAGCGTCAATAACGTGTATTTCAAAGACTTATCTCCAACCATACGACCATGAAAAAGAAAAGAACCGGCCACAGAGACATGGCCGGTTCATAATATACAAATCAATTACTTCGCTGTCGAATAAAGCACATACTTCGTATCCTCACCGACAGTCTCCCTCGTAACAATATACCCTGTACCATCCTCAGCAAAGACAATGTCTGAGAAATTCGAATTGGAAGTCAGAGTTTCAAGTTCCGACCAGGTCTTGGTCTTGGAGTCAATATGACGTACAGCTGTCTTCATCACATCGCCATCTTTATATGAAATGGAGACGTATGGGACATCATTGCTGTCCAATGCCATGGATGCAGTGGTACTGCTGGTCATGTTAATCGTATCAGTCATTACACCACCGACGATAACCTGCTTTCCAGTAGCCGGATCATACTTGACAACGCCTATCTGATAATCGTCGGCAGCATTGAAAAGAACGCAGAACAAAAGATAAACGGTACCGTCTGATGCGATGTCAAAGTCTGAGAAGAAAGCGGAGTAACCTCCGACAGGCTGACCATCTGTGCCAAGCACTTCAAGATTCTCGAAAATTGTTGTCCAGTTCCCGCCGTCAAGTTTGTAGAGAGAAATATGGCTTGGAACCGACTTTGTCTTTGTTCCATATACATAAAGATAAGGCACTCCATTTATAGTTCTTCCGAACACACCGTTCGCATAAGAAGCAGGCTCCCTGCCGGCAATGGCAACACCGTTGGTCCAAGCAGATCCGTCAAAATGCGCAAGGTTCAATCCCCTCCTAGGCACAGCTACCTTATTGGTATTATTAAAATGAGCACACCAGACATCATTCTCTGAAATAGGGAAAACTGCTGATACAGAGTTAAAAGTGGCAGAAGTACCGAACATCTGGCCTCCCTCACCTACATAAGTGCCCTTACCGTCAGCCACGCGCTTGACAGAATATTTGTTGGTAAATGCACCATCAGCAAAAGCCACATAAGGAACTCCGGCGAGATCGAAGCTGAGACTTACTCCATCAGCTTTGGCTATCGCCAATGCACCTGCAACATCCTTGAGTTCAGTACCATCCAGTTTGAAAAGATGCGGTGCAGCCTCGCCATTTTCATTAGGAGAAGTACCGGCCACATAAGGCACACCATCTTTAGGATTGACAGCAAGAGCAGGAGTGTACTTGACATTAAGCGCCGTCTCCGCCACCTTGCTCCACTTCGCCGGCTCGGCAATCTTCACCGAAAGTTTGTAAGCCTTGTAGTTGTTCTTCAGGAACACGACAAGCTGGACATCAGAAGAACAGTCAACCGGAGTCGATCCGCTTACAATGTCTTTTCCGTCCGGTGCACCGCTGGCATCAGCAACATTGACAGAAGCCCCTTCCGTTACCGTGAACTCAGGAACCAGAGTCTTGAGCGCGTCAGGGTCAGTACCGTAAGGCAGGGTGAAACTGATGACATCAGAATTGAAATTTTCTTCAATATAATCAGTCTTGAGGACACCTGCATTGTCCTTGGCATAGAAGCCGAAAGAAGAAAAAGATACGGGGATGACCTCGTCTTCTTTACTCTTGTCACAGGCTGCAAGGAGTGCTACACTCGCCAGGGCAGCCAAAAAAGTTCGTTTACTCATAAGTTTATAAAGTTAATTAAATCAATCATTTAGAGTTATACTTACGTATCACAAGGTCCTTCATAAGCCTGTCGGGTCCAGGATAACCGAGCGCAACCCCTTCAGCCGACAAAAGACTGATCGTGACCGTATTGTCCTTCGTTTCATCAATATCATGCGGCAGCCAGTCAATCTTGATTGTCTGCTCATAAATGCCGGGCATGAACGTAATCTTTCCGCCGACCGTAGCCACCTTGTAATCAATGCCTTCCGACAATCCGTCTCCACAAGTCACTGCAAAGCTGACGACTATCGGAGCGGACGGCTTAGGCCCGGTGTAATGTACTGTATATGAGCCGGTAAACTCACCTTCCGCATCAATGCTGACCACCGACGACTTCGCGGTGTCAAAAGCCACGAAAGCACCGTCAAACGTCGCAATCTTATTGCAGGCGATTGTCAATGCCAATGCTGCCAGAAGGCACGGCAACTTCCATAAAATTCTATCAATCATCCTCATAACCATTAAATATCAACTACCTCTGCGTACTGTTTACCGGATTGGGCTGCATCGCCTTGTTCGCATCCAGTTCGACAAGCGGAATCGGAAGAACGAACCTGTCGTCCGGATAAGTCAATGTCAATACTGACGAACCGCAGGCCACATCTCTTGTCAATGTCTCATGCCTTCTGGTCAAGTCAAACAACCTGTGGCCCTCAAGGAAAAGTTCCTTGATCCTCTCCCTCTGGACAATCCCGGCCAAATCATCAATGCTTGAGAACGTGACATTGATGTCAGAAGTCTTAACTCCCCTTGCCCTGGCCTCCAGAGCCGCTATATCCGAAACTGCAGTATCAGTATCTCCGTCATGGCAAGCCGCCTCAGCCCGGATGAGATACATCTCGGAAAGCCTGAGGACAAACGGATCATATCGCTTCTGCGTCTCATCAATATCTTCAGTATCAATGAATTTCATACATACTCCGGAATACTCCGTTCCATCAGCAGCTTTATATGAAAGCAGTTCGGAACGGACATCTGAACCGGTCCAGGCATCAGCGTCAGAAGCGAAAATGTCCAGAAGTTTGCCGGACGGATACATCTGAGGACTGGTGTAGTCAAACATTGACCTCAACTTTGCGCCTCCGGAAAGGCCGTTGAGACGGAATATCGCTTCCTGACCTTCCTTGCGGCCGCAGAACATCGCCACATAATCCGCACGCGGTGTCAACGACAGGCCATAGTCAGATATTACTTCTGAAGCGTACTTCTTGGCGTCGGCATAGTTTCCCATATAGAGGTACACCCTGGCCATCAATGCCTTGCAAGCCGCAGGAGAGACATAGAAACAGCCCTTGGTCCAGCCGTCAGCAAACATGTCCAATGCTGTCTGGAGGTCGCTCAGAATTTGCTTGTAAGTAGCTGATGCTGAATTCCTTGCTATCTTGAACTTCACATCAGGTATCGTAGTCATCACGGCAGTTCCGAGATGGGAAGCATCACTGCTGTATGTATAGGTCTGGCCATAGACGAGGCAGAGCTCCAGATGAACCAAAGCCCTCAGAAAATAGGCCTGGGCGATATAGTTGCGGACAGTCGCGGCCTGCTGCGGAAAACGGTCAGACACGGAAGGTCCGTACTGGATGACCTCATTGGCATTGGCAATGATCTCATATCCGTTCTTCCAGATATATCCCACTGCCGTAGTCTCCTCGTTCTCGTCCGAAACGAAGTCGAACTGCTGCCGCCACTCGGACGTTGCTATCTGAAAATGGATCAGGTCGCCGGCCACTTCCGGATACAGGACCATATAGTTGTCATAGAACTTGTACGTAAGCCCATAAATGCCGTTCACCGCAGCATCCAAAGCGTAAACATCTGAGTAGAAATTCTTTATGGAAGTCTTGCCGGTCTTTTCCACCTCCAGGAAATGGCATGAGGCCATCACCGGAAGCAGCATCAGAAAAGCAAATATATTCTTGAGAGTCTTCATATTGTCATTGATATTCATGTTCAATCTCCTCCTGAATTCTGCATTGACCTAAAAACCCACATTGATGCCCAGGGTCAATGTCCTTGTGCGCGGATAGCCGTACATCATTGTCTTATATGAGTTCAGGCCCTTCTTCTGGTCCGGCGTGAACAGATACAGATTGTCGATTATGAGAGAGGCGGAAGCGCTCTTGAGCCTCATCTTCGCAAGCAGACTCTGCGGAATGTTGTATGTCAATGCCACATTGGTCAGGTCGAAGTTGGTCCTGTTGTAAAGGAACCTTGTGGAGTTCATCGCAGACTTCGAAGAAAGGTTGGAGACCTTCGGGAACTTGGCAGGGACGCCTGCAGTAGTCCATCTGTATTTATATACTTCCACGGCCTGGTTGGCACTTATAATGTCATATCCGTCCTTGAAGTAGATGCCCGCATAGGTAGGCAATGCGTAACCACCTATCAGATAATTGATCTGGAAAGACAATGTCCAGTTCTTCCAGCTAATGTTGTTCACAAGTCCTCCGCTCAGAAGAGGTGTCCTGGTCTTGTCCGGGACGCGGTTTGCGGTGCTGAATGTACGGGTGACGTTGCCGTTCTTGTCGTACCACATCGGAGAACCGTCACTCGGATCCACGCCTGCCCATCTCACAAGGTTCCAGGTCTGGGAATCATACCCTTCCATCCACGCATAGGAACCGAAACTTGTCGGGACTCCGTTATACAGTTCAAGTATCTTGTTGGTGTTGTGCGCCATGTTGAAATTCGTCGTCCATGTGAAGTTCCTGCGGGCGAAATTGGTGCTGGAAAGGGAGAGTTCAATGCCGGTGTTCCTCATCCTTCCGATGTTGGAAGAGATTCTGTCTGAGGACAATACGCGCGAAACATATATCTTGCTCAACATGTCGCTGGTGACATTGTCATAATATTCCAGTTCAATGTCGAGAATCTTCTTGAGTTCGATACGTACACCTGCATTGATCATCCTGGTCTTCTCCCACGAGAGTCCGGGATTCGGCACGGAACCGATTATGGCTCCGGTGTTTCCGGCATAGGAGTAACTGCTTCCGTAAACGTAAGTTCCGTCGGCTCCGGAGGTATCTACACGCGAATTTCCGGTGAATCCGAACGAGGCCTTGAATTTCAGCATCTTGACCAGTTCGCTATGGAAAAACTTCTCCTTGTGGACATTCCATGACAGACCTGCAGACCAGAAATTGGACCAACGTGAGTATTCACCGAAGTCGGAGTTACCGTCACGCCTGACATTGAAAGAAGCGTAATACCTTGAATCGTAAGAATATACGGCTCTTCCGAGAAAAGACATCTTCCTCTCGATATTGGCTGAACTGTAGCCCTTTCTGGACGACTCGTCAGCGTAACCGACCTCCTGGATGTTGTCATTCATGAAGCCGCTGCCGGTAGCGTAAAGAGTCTGGTACTTTACCTGCCTGAGTTCAATGCCGGCATACGCGCTCACGCTGTGCCTGTCCGCGAACTTCCTGTCGAAATTCAGCCTCTCCACATTGGTCCAGTTCATATATGAGGCGTCTGCCCTTCTGGAACTTCCCTTCGGATTTCCGGCGGAATCCATGCCGTCAAGAGTCATCCGCGAATAGTAGATATCCTCATGACTGTGGGTATAGTCAATGGCATATTGGGCCGTAAATTTCAGTCCGTCAATGATTTTCACCTCAGCAGAGAAGTTTGCCGAGGTCACCACGGAACGCTGTCTGTTAGTATTGGCCTCACGGTCAGGGACCTCGTTTTTAGTGAACTTCTGCATTGACCATCCTGTCGCGGAATCATATACCTTATTGTACAGGCGGAACGAGCCGTCGTTCAGATAAGGCTCCAAGATAGGCAATGTTTCCAGATAGCCCCTGTAGAGAGGAAACAGGTCATTGTCATTATATGAAGCGGAAAGCTGGGCATTGACTTTCAGCCAATTGGTGAAGTCATAGGTATTTCTGGTCCTGAATGAGAAACGCTGCTGACTGTCCCCTTTCACGGTATTGTTCGTGCGATAGTAAGAGCCTGTCACATAATTGGAAAGCTTGTCCGTCCCGCTGGTAAGGGACAAATCCGCATACAAGTTCGTCCCCACTCCGAAATACTCCTTGGACCAGTCCGTATCTGTCGTAGAATACGAGTTATAGTCATTGTCCTGATAAGGGAACGTATTGAGATTCTTGCCGGCATTGACCCAAGCCTCTTTTGCGACTTCGAGGTACTGCTTCTGGCTCATCATGCGGAATTCGGTGCTCTTGTCGATGGTGGCGACTCCGAAATTCACTCTCGCGCTCACTGACAGCGGCTTGTTCTTGGTGCCTGACTTCGTGGTCACGAGGATGACGCCGTTGGAGCCGTCGGCACCGTAAATGGTAACCTGGTCTGCGTCTTTCAGCACCGTAATCGATTCAATGTCATCAGGATTCAGATACGACAGCGGAGAAACTGTATATGATGTCCCAGCCATCTGGTTGGTCCTGCCACCCGTATAGACAGGCACGCCGTCGATTACCCAAAGAGGTTCGTTTGACGCACTCAGCGAAGCCTCACCCCTGATCCGGGTCTCGTAACGGCTTCTGGTCGTACCCGCAGCATCCGTGTTCGGTTCAATGCTCATGCCAGGCACAAGTCCGCTCAGGAGATTGTCAATGCGGGTTTTCGGCTTATCCTTAAGTTGTTCGGCATTGACCTGAAACGCACTTCCGATAAGGTCTTCCCTACTTTGTTTCGTGCCATATGCTCCGACAATCACAGAGCCTTCCAGTTCGTTGTCCTCTTCCAGACGAACGTCCAACAATCTCTGCCGACTTACCGTGATTTCCTTAGTTTTCATTCCAAGATACTGGAACACAAGCACATAAGACTCACCTTCTCCCGGCGCATTGATTCTATAGTTTCCGTCAATGTCAGCTGTAGTTCCGATTTTGGTTCCGCGTATCATCACGCTCGCTCCCGCCAAAGGTTCCCCGTCGGCAGTCATGATCTTGCCGGTCACCTTGTCTGCGACCTTCTGTGTCATATTGCTTTGATTTGGCCCTGACACGAATTCAGATGCCCAGGAGCCCCGTGCAGAAAACAACAAACATAAGACAGCCAAAACATATTGGCTATAAAGATTTTGCCTAGTCCATTTCATACGCCCAAATATAAGAATTTTTTGAAAAAATCCGTATATCCGGAAAAAATGTCAAGAGTCGCGATACATGTAGCCATACCTCCTTGACAGGCTTTCTACAGACACTCCCGAGAAGTACTCTCGCACAGCATTTTTCCCTGGGCGCGCCGCATCGCCCGATAGCATTTAGATTCCATAAAAGTTTACTTTTTTAGTAAACTTTTTTGGTTCTTCCGCAATTTAGTTGAAAGACGGAGTTTGTAC